>Ga0335074_10009348_pt1 | contig 13687 bp, 15 predicted proteins | sample Lox_Sample_23_FD_206715 | JGI IMG/M metagenome (GOLD analysis project Ga0335074, IMG submission 206715) | Soil microbial communities from Loxahatchee National Wildlife Refuge, Florida, United States - Lox_Sample_2.3 | ecosystem: Environmental > Terrestrial > Soil > Wetlands | place: USA...
CCGCTCCACTGGATCGCTCCCTGGCGCGCATAGATCGCCAGGGCCGGCAGAAACTCGCCCTGGTGCATCAGGTTGAAGGCGCGCCGCTGCTCGGTGTCGGACACCCGCACGACCTCGTGCAACTCGGCCCCGCCGTGTTTCTCCTTGAGCGCCCCGAAGAGACCGCCGCGCTCGATACTGGCGAGCTGCCTGTCGTCGCCGGCGAGGATCAGCTTGGCCCTGGCTGCTTGCGCCAAATCCGTCACCTCGGCCAGGTGCTTGGTCGACAGCATCCCGGCTTCATCTACGATCAGCACGGTGCGGCGGTCCCAGCGGGTGGAACCGTGATCGAGACGATAGAGTTCGGCGGCGACCGTCGTCGCTTCGCAAAAACCGTCGCGCTGCAGGTTCTGCACGACCTGGTTGGTCCAGCTCATGCCGATGACCCGGTAGCCGGCGCCCTCATAGGCGTCGCGCACCGCGGCGAGAATCGTGCTCTTGCCGGTGCCCGCCTCGCCAGCGAGAACCGCAAGGCCGTTCGCTTGGGTCAACTCCCAGAACGCGGCGCGGCGCTCGCCGGTGACCTGCTTGTGCCGGTCGAGGGCCGCGTCGGTTTGCGCTGCGGTCAGCCCGTGCCGCGTGTCGCCGGCCATCGCATCGGCGGCGCGCATGACCCGGGCTTCATCGGCCAGCACGGCGCGCGTCGTGTAGCGCGAGACCGGCGCCGTTTCGGTCTCCTTGAGACCGACGACCTGCGGCAGCGCCAAGATCCGATTGCTCATTGCGGCCCGCTGCTGCGGATCGACAATGACCTTGGCAAGCTCGCGGTTGAGATCGCCACGGCTGAAGGTCGAGCGCCGCTCGGTCAGCGCCTCGAGGATCCGCGGCGGGCTCCCCGAGCGGACCGCCCGGCGCAATTCGTTCTCTTGTTCCCGCCGCTCGCGCTCGGCCGCGAGATCGATAATCTCGGCCGACACCGCCGCCCGGTCGCCCATGATCCGATCGCGCTCGGCATTGCGCGCCTGCGCCGCCCGGTTGCGGTCGCCGAGATCGGACCCCTCGCCGTTGCGCTCCATACCCGCGGCGACCGGGCCCAGATGCACCGTCGCCTCGCGGTCGATGCCCCGATCGGCATAGCTGCGGGCGTCGATGCGCTCGGCGATCCCGGCTTGTTCGAGCGCCCGATTGCCGATTCGCTCCCACTCCTGCCGGATCGCTTCGATCTCGCGCGGTCCGGTCCTGAAACTGTCGAGAGCGCGCGTCTTGGCGCCAAACCCGTCCAGTCCGATCTGCCGTGTCGTCATCAGCACATGCGCGTGGTAATTCCGTTCGTCGCTGTGCCGGTCGGGCGCGTGGATCGCGAAATCGACCGCCACGCCATACCGCTCGACGAGACCCGCGGCAAATTCCTGCACCGCTGCCAATCGCTGCGCGTCGCTGAGCTCGTGCGGCAACGCCAGAATGATGTCCCGGCCCGTTGTCGCATTTCCCCGGCGCGTCGACTTGTCTTCGGCGCGTTCGGCCGCGTTCCACAGCTCGGCGCGATCGCTTGCCCATCCCGGCGCATCGGCCGGGGCCATGATCTCGCTGTGCAAGACGCCGTATTTGCGCGTGAAGTCCCACACCACGCCAAGCCGCCCGTCGGCGATATTTTCCGCGGCACGATAGGCCGCGGCGGCGACCACGCTGCGGCCCGCACTTCGCGAGACCGTCTTAACGTGCAGCGAATAGATCGCCACGCCCGGATCTCACCGCCGCCGGTTCAAGCCGAAAAACCGTGGCGCGCGCCTGGGGGTGCAGGGGACCGCCCCTGCCGTCACGGCATTGCCGCAGGTAATGCATAAGTGCGCCCTTAGCGTTCCGCCCGGGATGGCTCCGCAACATCCCCAACATCATAACCGGTGATTGCCGCCACCCCTGTCCTGTGCCAGCATCTACGCTCAATTTAACCATCACGCAAAGACCGATGCCGCGCAAGTCCACCGCCGATCGCCTCAAAACCCTCCGCCAAAAACGCGAGCAGCTCGAAGCCCAATTAAAGGCACTCGAAGCCCGCAACAAGCAGGCCGAACGCAAAGCCGACACCCGGCGCAAGGTCATCGCCGGCGCCCTGGCGTTAGAACATTACGAGAAAAACCCCGACTCCGAATTCCATCGCATCATCTTCCGCCTGCTCGACGAATATGTCGTGCGCCCGCATGACCGCGCACTCTTTCCCGAGCTGGTCGAAGCCGACGCCGATTCGGCGCAACACGGCGCTGACGCCGGCAGCGAATTCACTCGCATGGGTCCCGACATCGGGTCGCCGGCGCCGACACCCTGACAATAACATGCCGTTCAGATGCCAGACGCTGCAGCGGCGCTACGCGCCGGCGAGAGGCTCTGCCTCTCGCGCTCTCCGGAGTACTTGGACAAGGAAATCTTCCTCTTTTAAGGACCGATTACATCGGCAGGCGGTTCGAATTATCATGGGACCACGGTACAGCCGGGAGCGGCGATGACCGTCGAGGAAATGGGGCCGGTGAGCAGTGCATCCTTGCCGGCCCTTTTTCACATTCGTGGGAAAGCAAGGTGCGCGAGAAAAAGGGCGGCCCGCGTGAGCCGCCCCGAGGATGTGATCCGGTCGGCAGTCAGTGGCAATTCCGAAAAAGCGTGGCCGCCCGGTAGCGCTTGCTTCCGGGTGTTCCGGCGGCCGGCTCGGTTTCGATCAGCCCGTTGTTGCGCAATATCGCAATCCCGGAATTCCAGTGTCCGCCGGTCGGCTTTTTGCCGAGGGTCTTCGCGAGTTCGCCGGCATCGATATAGCGCTCGCCCTGAGCGGCGAGTGTTCGCAACATCTCAGGCGCCGGCGCCGGCAGCCGATCGCACCACAAGGTAAGCCGCTCGGCCGGCGTCGACGGTGCCGCCGGCACCTCACCGGCGGCATTCATCCCGTCCGGTGTCGGCATCACGAGACCGTCGGTTTCGGCCACGTAACCGGCGGCGCGCAGTTCCTTGCGCCCGGCGTTGAAATGCCCGCCGCTCGGTTTCAGCCCGGCGAGGGTGGCGGCCTGGCCCCAGGTGAACCGCGCCGGCGCATGCTGTGCCAATGCGGTCAGCAATTTTTGCGCGGCGGGATGAAGCCCGCCTCGGGCCTCGATGCGCGGGCCGTCGCTCGGCCTGGCATTGGCGCCGACGCGCGGCGAGTGCGGCGGTTTGGTCTCCGCTATCGGTGCCAATGCCGGCGCCGATATCGGCAGCGCCTCTTTGCTCCCGTTTGCCAGCACCGCAATTTCTGCCAGCCGGGAAGCGAGCGCGCGGTTTTCTTCCTCGAGCGTCACAATCCGCGCTGTCGCCACCGCCAGCTCCTGCTTGAGCTCGACGCGGCGGGCAGCTTCATCCCGGGCGAGCGGTCCCTGAGCGGGACCCTCTGGTGCCTTGTCCGTAGCCCCAGTCTCGACCGCTGCGAGTGCGGCGACGATTGCGGTCAGATCCACCCCGGATCCAGTCCGGGGCAGGCTCTCGGCAAGGGTGCGCGGCACCGCAAGCCGCTCGCCGCGCCGCGGCGTGCGCGAGCTGTCAAAGGTCCGGATCGCGGGAAACCGCACTCGCTGCAGGATGCCGTGGCCCGGCGCCCACAGATACCCCTCCCCCTGCTTGAGGCGCGGTAATTCGCCGAGGATGCGCTTGCCTTCCTGCCGGTCGGCCTGCCCTTCGATCCACGCCCCGACCGCGTCGCGGTCCTGACTCGCGGTCAGCTTCATCGCGATCAGGATATCGGCCTGGCTCAGCACGTCCTTGTGCACGACCGCCGGGCGCTGCGTAATCAGCCACGGGATGAATCCGCGCACCCGGCCGCGGCGCACGATCTCCTCGATATGACCCAAGAGGCCTTCCCAGCCTTTGATCGGCCGTTGCGGCGCCCATAGGTCCGCCTCGTCAAGCACGAGGTGCAGCGGCTCCCCGTTCGCCTCGTAGAGGGCTTCAGCAAACGCCGCCATAAAACGCCGCCGCGCGGCGCTGCTGCCGAGTTCGGAGAGGTCCACGACGCAAGCGAGCGCCTGGCCGGCGATCAGCCGGCCCAAGGCCGCGCCCATCTGAGCGGTGATCGCCACGTCGGCATGGCGGCCGCCGAACACGACGACCGGATACCCGGGAATGCCGCCATCGGCGCTCGCACGCAAACCCCACCATACGCCGAGCGGATCGATGACCGCGACGCGGGCGCCGGTTTCCAGCAGCCGTTCGACAAAGCCCTTGGCTGTGTAGGTCTTCCCCGATCCCGCGGTGCCGACGATAGCGATCCGGTCGTCGAGCGCATCGGCGGAAAGGATTGACGCCTCCATGTCGGCGGCGCGATCCTTTGATCCGCGCGTGTCTTCCACGCGTAGAGCGGCCGCGCGCGAGGATTTAGCGGGCATCGTCCCCTCCCCTGCCCTCACGCACTTCGGTTGCGCCGATGCTTCTCGAATAGAAGGTTGACCGCCTCTTCACCGAGCGCTTGGGTACTCGTCTCAAGATCAAGGGCAAGTTCGCGAAGTTGCCGCCAAGCAATTGGGTTGAGATAGATCGAGAGCACGCGTTTGCCGACCCGGCTCGGCGCCCGCGTCGTTGCTGGTCTGGACTCTGCCGTCACCGGCTCGGCGGCCGCGTCTTCGGTGTGAGAGTCGCTGCCAGGTTTCGGCGCAAACAGGCTTGGACGCTTAGGCATTGTCTTCATGCCGCTTTCCGGTCATGCCCGCGTATGGGCATGTCCACAATACCACATATCCACTCGTAGAGCTGCCGGATTTCCGCCGCGGCCTTTCCCTCGGGCTCGAATTCCTGGGCTGTTCGACCATCAATGACGCTGTGAGTGAAGGCGGCTCGCTGGGTGACCTGTTGAGGGGCAACTTTTGCTCCCCGGCCGGTTAGCCCCTCAGCAGCTTCCTTGCCGATGCCGCTCCGCGGCGGGACCGCATTGAGCACAACGTAGGCAGGTTTGCCCGCCGCCTTCGCAAGCAGTAGCGTGGTCTCGATCGCCCCTAGATCGAACGTCGATGCTCTGCAAGGAATCAGCACGAGATCGGCGCTGCGAGCCGCCAGCGAAGCCGTTTGGTCGGCGTTGGGGGCGGTATCGAGCACGAGAAATGCCGCGCCATTTTCCCGGGCCGTTTTCATGAGGGCCGGCAACCGAACAGCCTGGCCACTCACGACCTCTGGCTCCGAACCTTGCCGTCGATCGCCCCAGCTTGCTGCTGTCGCTTGCGGGTCGAGGTCAATGATTGCCGATATGTGTCCAGCCTGGACCGCGGCGGCGCCTAGGTGAACCGCAAGGGTGGTTTTCCCCGCGCCGCCCTTCTGACTGATTATGGCCACGGTTTTCATTGTCTCCCCCCCCACTCGGGCACGCCTACACCCCTGCATGCCCCTCTGCCGGTATACCCACATGTGGACATACCATCGCGTCTACGTGCACGCAAGCGGACATGCGGGATTCCGAGCCTTCTCTATTTTTGGGGTACCTGAATACACAGTTGAATAACCCAAGCCGACGGGTTATATCCGAGTATGAGCCGAGTGTTCGTGTCCGAAGCTACGCGGGCTACCGTCTACGTATTTTCCGACGACCACTGCCCGCCCCACGTTCACGCCCGGCACCGCGGCGAGGGTTGGATTGCGCGAGTGCGGTTTTCATACGTTAGCGGCGCAGTGGCGCTGATCAGCATCGTGCCGCTGAGGAATGCTCCGCAGCGACGGGCGCTGAATTTGCTCCTGGGCGACATTCAGGGTCGGCTGGCGGACTGCCGGCGAGCGTGGTGGACCACAAGACGGACAACCTGCCTGGCAAACCAGTGGACCAGGGAAGGGGAGGGGAAAATCGAGCCTCTCTCGGAGCGGACCCCGGATGCGAAGCGAATCGCCGATGCTACCTACGACCCTGACGCCGAGCAGCTCCACGTAACCTTTCAGGACGGCACGACATTAAAAGTGAGCACGCCATGAGCGAACACTACGACATAACTGACGCCGAATATGCTGGCGCACTCGCCGCCGGCCGCATGGAGGCGGAGAGCGAGATCAGGGCACAGGCGGTTCGCTACGTCCCCGATCGCGACGCCATCGAAATCGTTACGACGCGAAATGCTGGATTTCTGGTCCCGCGGCAGTGGATTGGCGCGCTTCAGGACGTGCCGGCGGAAGATCTCGCAAAGCTGGTGGTCTGGCCCGACGGATCGGCGATCGAGATCGAAGATCGTGATATCCACATCAGCGTTCACGGTTTGATGACGGCGATCCTTCCCGCGATGCTGCCGCCGCGGGCTGTAGCGGCCATCTTCGCAAGCCGCGGCGGCAGGGCGACGTCGGAGGTGAAGCGCAGCAGCGCGCAGGCCAACGGCCGGAAAGGCGGCCGACCACGAAATCCGGCAAAGACTGAGGCAACCTGAGCCGGCTTACCGGAGGGTTTTCCCGCGCCCGAGAGCCGACACCGACAAAAATCCCGCGGAAATCCCTACTTTCAGGCGGTTGAGAGTGCTCCGGGCGGGAACTATCCAGGAGGGTACCGAGAATCGCCCTTTCCGGGGCCGGAACCGGCGCCGATCGGGCATCAGTGCACCGATTTCCGTCGCTTGCCCCATTTCGCCTCACGCAGCGCCCACAGCGTGCCGGCCAGGCGCAGTTCGCCCTTCTCGTATTTGCGCAGCATGCCGGCGAAATACCCGCCGGGGCCGCTCGTGAAATGCCCCGCGCTGCGCGTCGACACCAGCGCCAGTGCGACCGCGGCATAGGACCGGCCCATGACCTGACAGGCGCGCGCCCACAAGGTCCGGCTGATCCCCATCTCGCCGCCGAGCCAATCGGCGGCGTCGACGATCGCCGGCCAGGTAATCTCTGTCGGCTCCGGTGCTATATAGCGGGAGAGGCGAGGGGCTAGCTCGAGGAGATGCCCCGGCGTCAGTCCTAGGGGCTCGGGAAACAGGCCGTTCCGCCCCGTCGGGGAGGAGGCTTGATGCTCCGGCGGTGCCGCCTGGCGACTACTGTCTTGGTGAGCAAGTACAGTATCCTTATTAGGATTAGCCGTTAACGTTGTACCTGTATATTGATGGGGCTCGTCTGCTGGCCCCTCGGGGTCAGTTTCCACAGATTCAGCAAGCTTTCGGACCCACTCCTCAGCCTGGATTTTCCGGCGCTCCAAGCCCTCGACAACAAGCAACAGCTCGTCCGATCGACGAGCGCCTCTGCAGGCGACCGCGAGAGCCACCGTCTCCTCGTCGAGCGCCCGCCAGCCTTCGGGCTCGGCCTCCTGCGCGGTGAGCTCCTCGCCGGCTTGGCGAATGGCGCGGCGGGCAAGCGTGGCGCGACGGCGCAGCTTGCGCATGCGATCGCGCTCGACCCGCGCCGCGGCGGCGACGCGCACGAATTCCTCGTAGCGCAGTGCGAGCGGCGAGAGGTCGAAGCCGAAGGCCTCAATGATCCGCCTCGTCTCGGGATCGCGCCTGCCGTGGCGCTTGCCCTGCTCGTTGTCGCGGATCACGAAGATGCCGGCCTCGAAGAGGGCGCGGTTCAATTGCTTCACGCGCGCCGGCGACAGCCCGAGAAATTCGGCCTCGTGCCGCGCCGAGGGCCAAGCGATCGGCCGGCTGCCTTCCTCCCAATCCTGCGGCTGCGTCTGCTTCACGAGCCACGCCACTAGCTTGTAGGCGTGCACTGGCAGGCCGAGATAGGGCTCGGCCTCCTGGAAGACAGCAAGAAACCGCAGCGGCTTTGCCGTGCCGCGCGGCACGCCTTGGAACGCGTCCGCTTGGTCGAGGCGGACGCGCATATTGAGGGTGATACGGCGGGCGCCGCTCAGCCGAACCGCTCGCCCCCCCGCGGGCGATTCGTCGGAAAATCGAGACATAGGCCTCCTCTCGGGTTGCCGCGCAACCCGCCCGGAGGCGGCGCTTTGGGCACACATCGCCCGTGGCAAGAAAACGGGTCTTGCAAAAACCGTGGCGTTCTGTAGTGTCGGGAGTTGCCACACTGCCCGGCCTGACATAGGCCACGCTATACAAGCCCCCCGCCCGGGGGGTTTCGCGTTTCTAGGCTCTCCGTTCAGCTCCTAGACGGTTACGACAACAGCGCGCGAACCTGGTCGCGTGCTGCTCCAAGTCTTTGTCAAAATCCGGTAGCCTTCAACCAAGTGGCCGCAATCCCTTGTGAAACGCAGATTTGCCGCACTGAAGGGGGAGGCGGTGCCACTTCGCGCGCGCCGGCGAGATTCGATTTCGCGAATCGGCACGCGCCGACAGAGCAAGGAAAGGCGGTATCAGCCGGCTTGCGGCCGTCAAAGGGTGGGGCCTCGATCGTGCTCGCCATGCTCGGGGCCTCGCCCCTACGCGTGGCTGCGCACGATCTGCGGTCCCGCGGCGAGGCCGCGCCTTTGACGGCCGCGGCGCGCGCCTGATCAATATGATCTCGTCGGGACGAAGGGCTTCCCGACAAACCGACCCAGCGCCTCCGGCGCGGGTCGAACAAAGGGCGGGATGTGAAGGAATGTGGGCGTGTCCACAGCACCGCATATCCGCGTGAGGACAGACCGCTCAGCGGCGCCGATTACCAGACTGGGGAGGAGGGGAACGCCCCGCCACGGCCAACCGCGACGGGGCGTCGCCGTCAGCGGTCGCGCGGCTCCCACAGCACGATGTGGGTGGCGCCGTCCTCGGCCAGGCGTTCGAGCTTGACGAGGCGGCAGCGGAGCCAGTTCGGGCCGAATTCCGGGCAACCGATCTTGAGATTCACGTAGGTCTCGCCGCTCGATTTGGCGACCTGGCTCCAGCCGGCGCCGATTTCGTAGCGCCGCTGTCCGGCATAGACCCGGTAATCGGGGCCGTTGTCGGAGGTCTTGTCGACCGGGACGATCGCAAGGGCCGCGGCAGCGTTGAGGGTCCGTAAGGTTCCGACGAAGCCAGCTTCCGACTTGGTGAACGTGCCGAGGGTGATGGCCATGGATGCTCTCCTCTGGTGGCTCGCAGGGCCCGTCCCTGCGATGTCTCGGCGCCGGAGACCGCGAAGGCGCCGCCGACACCGCGAGCACGGCGAGCGGCCAAAGCACAGCGGAGGACCTCGGAGGGGCAAGAATTTGCAGCAGAGCGGCCGCGAGGAGGCCGGCTTGCCGGCCGGGGAAATTCTTGTCTCGAAGAGGTTGGGGGCGGCGGCTGCGGGATCCAGCGTCAGAGAGACATGTAGGGGCGGGCATGCCGGGCCCACGAGGAAGCAAGCACACGGCTCCCACCGAAGCACCCGCACCTGTCGACAGCGGGGACTGAACCTGGGCCACCCCGAAAGCTGCGCAGGGCAGGAAGCTCGGCCGACACTCGACGGGGACAACCGTGACCCCTGGATCGATGCGGATCAGGGCGCCCTTGTCGAGGCCGATGTTCACCTTCAGGCCAGTTGACCCGATTGTCCGTTTCGTTGATGCTTTGTATGATCGACCTGTTTTGGGGAGGGTCTCCATGCCGTCACAAGCCGACGACAACCGAGCATTCGAATTGGCTGGTAGGTTTCTACAGCGGCTTCGAAGCGATCCCCAATTTGCGCAAAGTTTTCACAATGATCCCGCTGGTGCGGTTCAAGACGAGTTCTCGGAACTCAGGCAAGTGCCCAAGGACCGGATCCTCGAAACCATACGCAGCGCTGCGGGAGCGATTTCCCCCGGAACCGCCATCCCCGCTGGTTTCTGGACATCGGTCGCTAGTGCCGCTGCGAGCGCGGCAGCAGGCGCTGCCGTCAGTGCTCTCCTCGGAGCTGTGGTATCTGAGCCATCCCCCGAGTAGCAAGGTCCCATGCAATTTCGATGCTCTACGACTGCGCGAGCATTGCGCTGTCTGCGCTCTCGACGCCTAAAAATGGCGACACGCCGGATTTAATAAACACCATTGCGTCTGAGTTCAGTCGCTCAACGGCCTATTTCCGATTCCCGATAATTGATGTGGGTGCGAACAGTGCGATGGCCGCGCCTGGGGAGTTGCTTTACCTAATTGATCACCTGACCCGCGCCGGCTATGTCACCCGAGTACTGACTTCAGGTCAGCATTTCGTCGACTTCAACGAAAGCTGCCAGCAAGTTCGAGACATGGTCCGACTTGGTGTGACACGCGTAATCTTGCGCCTTGATCCTACCCTTGTGTTGACCCTCTCCGATACCACGTTGGCTAATTATGTTTCTGCTTGCATCGAGAGCGGCTTAAACGCGGAAATGAGATTTGAGTTCGACGATGACTTACCGGAAACATTCTTCGACATAATACGCAAAATCGAGCAGCTTCGGTTTTATACTAAACTCTATCCATTTAAAAAACGCCTGACCACGCGATATGCATTTGATTTATCTACTATTTCTTCTGTTTTGCATATGGGTCAACCTCGCTTAGTGATTTCCGAAGATAAGGCTGTCCTGTTGCGAGTGCGGGGTGCAGTATATTCCGATTTTATGATTGGATACATTGATGAAAACCAACCTCTATCAGAAATGATTTGTCCGGCCCGACTTCTACGGCCCCAGGAGAGAAGGCTATGAGAGACTTGCATTTCAACGGGTTGGTCCTGATCCCGTCCGACCATTGCAATATTCAATGTCGGCATTGTGCTCCTGAATGTGGGCCCAACCTAAAGAGGCCATGGGACGTGGAGCTGTTGAAGAAATGCATTTCTGATGCGACGAAGATCCCGAATTTGACAAAACGGATCCACTTTGCGGGCGGCGAACCTTTTCTATATTTTGAACAGATGTTGGAGGTCTGTCGACACGCTCAAGGATGTGGCTTTGTGCATAGTCTTGTGACGAACGGGTTCTGGGCCCGAAAGCCCCAGCGTGCCAGTGAAATGTTTGAGCGACTTAAACGGCTGGGATTATGTCGAGTGGAGTTAAGCACTGACGTATTTCATCAAGAATTTCTCCCGATGTGGATAGTGAGCAATGCGATTAAAGTCCTCAAAGCGGTTGGTATTCCGATTACACTGCGAGTGGTGACAACGCGTAGACACAGCGTGGATACGGTTCTGCGCCAGCTTACGCCGGATGATCTCGACGATATCGAGATCGTCGGGTCTCCCGTGGTGCCCGTTGGGCGGGCTACGTATGCTGTCCCGAAGGACGAGTTCTATCTGTCGCCATCAGGTGCCCATGGATCGTGTGATACCCTCTTGAACCTCACCGTGCGCTCCGATGGAAATGTTTACCCTTGCTGCGCGGGCAGCGAAGAAAATCCGAGTCTCTCGTTAGGAAATATCGTAAATTTCCCCATTGATACACTAGTCCGCAACGCGGAAATAAACCTGATGATCCGAAGATTAATTCACGCAGGGCCGTCGTCATTCTTTGCGCTATTAAGCGCCGAAGGGCTTGCTCATAAAATCCGATCTGAATATACAAATATTTGCCATGCGTGCACGGAACTTTTTGCTGACGAGGAGGTTGTCGATGCGATACGTCGGCAGATAGGTGCCGAGGAGCGGCAGCTCTTATCGGAGTTGGTTAGCGGCGATGATTCTGGCCTGGCGGCCCGATCTGGTTAGGGAAGCCTTGGATGCAACGTGAAAACCCAGGATCTTCAGCTGACATTCCCGCTGACCGGCGAATGGAGCGTTGTCACGACGCCCGCCTACCGCGTTCCAAGCCATGGAACCAACTATTTAGCCCAAAGATATGCGTTTGACTTTACTGTTCTAGATGCGGATAATGCTCCGATACCTCGCTCTGAGGCTAGAAAATACCTAATATCGTCGGTGTACGTCACAAATTTTTACGCGTGGGGACGGGAGGTACTCAGCCCGGCCGCGGGATCCATTGTCTATACCAACGATAGCGTCGCAGACAATTATTATCCTAGCTTTATTCGTGATATGATCAGAATGAAGGTGCTTGCGCCGCTGAACCGGAATACTGATAAACGGATAATCTTTGGAAATTACGTTGTTGTAAAAGTTGGCTCATATTTTGTACTTCTAGCACATCTGAAGGCCGGATCGATATTAGTAGACCCCGGTGACAAAGTAGCATCCGGCGTCAAAATTGCAGAGGTCGGTAATTCGGGGAATGCTAGTATTCCCCATCTTCACCTTCAAGCAATGGATCAAGCGGACCCGCGAGCTGCAAGGGCGATCCAATGCAGTTTTTCGGGTGTCGAGATTTCGAATGATCTGCAATGGACGGCGATGCCGAGCGTTGTTCCCAAAAAGGGGTATAGAGTGCGCAATAAAAAATAGCTCCACGCTTACTGGAGTGGAAAAGTCGGCTTGCGGGCATCGCCCGGCGCTCATAAACATTGGTGACTGCTTGGAGCATTGGGGCGGTTCTCGCCATCACCGGAGCTGAGCGGCCGCTATTTGCGAAAGCGGCCAACGCCCGAAGACGGCAACGGGGCGCGCGTCGACACGACAGGAGGGGTTTGGCGGGGGATTGGGTCGGCAATGCGTGACCAAGGAGAGAAAGGGCGCTTACACGGCGCCATCTCCGAGCTTCGCGGGCGTGTCAGCGAATTGCCACACGGGGATCCCGAGCCTCGATGCCTTGTCGGCGAGGTTGGCGGCGATGCCGGAGCCCGGGAACACGATGACGCCGATCGGCAGCGCTTCGAGCATGCGGTCGTTGCGCTTGAAGGGCGCGGCGTTCTTGTGCCGGGTCCAGTCGGGTTTGAAGACGACCTGCGGCACCTTGCGATTGTCGGCCCAGCAGGCGGCGATGCGCTCGGCGCCGCGCGGGCTGCCGCCATGCAGCAGCACCATGTCAGGGTGCTTGGCGCGGACCTTGTCGAGGGCGTCCCAGATGCGCCGGTGATCGTTGCAATCGATACCGCCCGTGAAGGCGATGCGCGGCCCGGAAGGGGCGAGCACCTCGGCATCGGCGCGGCGGCGGGCGGCGATGAAGTCGCGGCTGTCGATCATCGCGGCGGTCAGTGCCCGACGGCTGACCATCGAGCCGGTGCGCGGGCGCCAGGAGGAGCCAGTCGCGCTCTCGAACCGTTCGGTGGCATGGTCGCGGAAGAACTCGAAGGCGTTGCGCCGTTCGATCAGGCTCTTGCCTTCGTCCACCAAGCGCTCGAGCTCGACCGACTTGACCTCGGAGCCATCCTGCTCGGCCTGGGTGCGGCGTTGCCCCTGCTCATTGCGGTCGAGCTCGGCCTCGACGCGGCCGATCCTGCGGTGGAAGAGGTTGACGAACGACCATAGGAGATCGGCGAGATCGTCTTCGAGGCGCGTCCCGGTCAGCATCGTTTCGAGCGCCTCGACTGCGGCTTCGATCTGTCGGCGGGCGGTGTCGGGCTCGGGCAGCGGCCGCGGATCGGGTTCGTCCTGGCCCGGGCGATAGCCGTAGAGCGCGAGTTCGGTGAGGAGATGTGCGGTCGGCGAAGCGGCGTGCTGCTCGGTTTCCGGATCGTCGGTGTCGAGGAAGGGGAGGGGGCTGTCGTTGCGCGTCATGCGGGGGCCTTTCTGCCGGAGGATCGGCCGCGCTCGTCGCGGCCTTCACGGCGATCCAAAGGCCGGGGGCGGAACGGGGTTGCACCCGAAGGGGCCGCAGCAACGCGGAGGATGGCGGTCGCCGAGCATTTTGCTTCGCGCTGCAAAGCCGCCCCTTTTGGGGTGGCGGCGGAAAATGGTCGGCGCCCGCCATTGCCAGCCCGTGCCGGCTCCGGCAGATCGCCGCTCGGGAAGGCCGGGGTACGGCCTCTTTCCGCCGGCAGAGGCAGCCGCCGGCACGACCGGC
>Ga0335074_10009349_pt1 | contig 13687 bp, 13 predicted proteins | sample Lox_Sample_23_FD_206715 | JGI IMG/M metagenome (GOLD analysis project Ga0335074, IMG submission 206715) | Soil microbial communities from Loxahatchee National Wildlife Refuge, Florida, United States - Lox_Sample_2.3 | ecosystem: Environmental > Terrestrial > Soil > Wetlands | place: USA...
CAGAATTCCGTCGATGCCCGGCTGCTCATCAGACCGGCCTTCCAGCGTCAGCTGGCTCGCGCGCTGACCGCTGCGATCGTCGCGGTTGTGCAGCCGCGATCATGACGCTCCGCATCAGCTAACCCCCGACCGGGCATGAGGGCTCTCGGGGGATGCCTATGACGGCTGCAGATCGGCACGGCGGGCTGGCCAACGTGCTGGACGACCACCTGGCAGCGGAGTTCGCCACCAGGGACGTAGACGCCACGATGGCGACCATGACTGACGACCCGTACCTCAATCACGTCCCGGTCCTCACCGGCGGGATCGGCCGGGCGGAAGTACGCCGGTTCTACCAGCAGATCTTCATTGGCCACTGGCCGGCGGACACCACGATGGAGCGGATTTCCCGGACCGTCGGCACTGAACAGGTGGTCGACGAACTGGTGCTGTCATTCACCCACGACATCGTCATGAGCCATATGCTTCCCGGCGTGCCGCCCACGGGCAGGCCGGTACGACTGGCGGTCTGCGTAGTAGCGGGCTTCCGGGGCGGCAAGCTCACTCACGAGCACATCTACTGGGATCAAGCCGGCCTGCTGGTCCAGGTAGGGCTGCTGGATCCGGCAGGCCTGCCCGTGACGGGGGCTGAGCAGGCCGAAAAGCTGCTCGCCCCGCGCGCTATCCCGGCCAACGCCCTGCTCGACCGAGGCGATTGGTAGAGCGCCGCGAGTACAGGCGTCGTGGCCTCAGCCTCCGTTGGCCCGGCTCAGGTTCGGGCACGCGCGGAGCGATCGATGCTGAGATACCAGGCGCCACCCGCGAGCGCCAGCGCCGCAAGAACCAGGAAGAAGGCCGCCCATCCGTAGACGCCGTACGAGAGGCAAATGACGCCCGCGGCGACGGCGACACTGCCACCGGCGACAGCCGCGACGCCAAAGAAGCGGGGGTGGCGGTACACCCAGGGCGCGATCAGGCGGTAGATGCCAGATCGCGGCGGAGTCAGCCACCATCCGCGCAGCCCTTTCGAAGTGTTGGCCAAGGGTGTGTAGTCGAAGATGACGTCGCGCCAGCCGCGCGCGCCCTTGTTTGTTGCGTTCATCGGGATGCCTCCTGGTGCCTGTGATGTCAGCGACCCGATCATCTATCAATATGCTATCACTTTGATAGTGGGCGTCAATGGCCTCTCTCCGAACGAGCCGACCGTGAGATGGCCAGGCTCAGGCCAGCTTGAACGACTCGCGTTTCACCGGCTGCGCCTGCAATGGCACCACCGGCGTTCCGGCAAAGTGCCCGCGGATGCCGCTGATCCACTGTCGGCACCGGCGTTCCAGTGAGTTGTCGTCGGCTTGGAGCCGGCCGCGTGTCACCAGGGCGCCGAGGTCGGCGCCGCCGTAGCGGAAGTCGCCCGGCGCGAGTATGCGCAGGAAGAACGCCTCGGACTCGTCGCTGATCCCGTGCCAGTCGGTGTCTTGCCTTCGAAAGTCCGCAGTTCCGTCCGGGGCCAGCGTGTACACACCGGTCCGCGGCGCACTGGTGAGCAGATCGACTCCGGTCGCGGTCTCCTTGATGATGAGCTGGCTCCAGACATCGACTGCCGCCTCGCGCGACCAGCGCTGGTTGATCTCGTCGATGTCGACTTCGTAATCCAGGTCCAGGTACTCAAGCAGATGGAACAGGAACAGCGGCATGTCTGCATACGCGCCCGCGGTCACGTTGGTCATCGGGCTGATGCCGCTGATCCGCGGATTCAGCTCGCCCAGGTAGAGCTCCCCGGACGTGGTATCGACCAGGTAGTCGACCTCGAAGAAACCCAGGTAGCCCTGACCAGCCAGCTGGTCGCCGAGCTTGCGGGTCAGCTGCCGGGCGCGCTGCTTCTGCTCGGCGGTCAGCGTTGCCGGGTAGTCGTTGCCTGCCCAGCCGCCGCGGTACGGGGTGAGTTCCGGATGCCCGGTGATGTCATTCATCAGCGGCCCGACAAGCGTGCCGTGCCTCGTCAGCACGGCTTCCACCGCGACGGCCCGGTGCTCGATCCGGCGCATCACCTTGAGTTCCTGCGTTGCGACGGGCTCTTTCGCTGCGGCCGCGGACCATGCATCCTCGTTCCCGATGAAGAATGTGGTTTTGCCGGAGTCTCCGTACGGCAGCTGAACGACAAGGTCCGTGCCAAGCCCGGCGGTCGCCGCAAGCTCGATCAGCTCGGCGTAGCTCGGTGCCATGCCCAGTACGTTCGGCACGCTCGGCACGCCCGCCGCGTTGCCGAGCTGCGTGGTGACGATCTTGGAGTCCAACCGGTGCCGCAGCGCCGCCGGGGGATGAGCCACTCGCAGCCCGATCTCGGCGGCGAGCGCCTCGGTCTCCTCATCGAACATGACAAACGTGACAAGCCCGCCTGATCCTCGCGAGCGCACCAGGTTGCGCACTTCGGGATGGCGGAGCAGGTAGTTGCAGATGTCTTCGATCGACTCGAATTCCGGCGCGCGCCGGTCAGCCGGGACGAAAGCGTTCGGGTGACCGCCGTCGAGCGAGTCGTAGTGGCACACGTAGCGGAACTCGCGCACCCACCGGTCAATGCCGAGCAGATTGAACGCGGTCGGCGAGACGAAGTAGATCGGCCGCTGGTTGGTGCGGAAGAATTCCCTTAAATCGGAGACTCCCCGGAGCTTTGCTGGAGTTGTCACAGAAGCCTCCTTCGCCCGAAGCGATAAGAGAGGGCTACCGCGCAAATCGCGCCGTCAAACCAGCAATCCAGGCGGGAACGGGCTTTTACCAGTCCCCGACAGCCACGGCCGCGGCCGCATCGGACACTGCGTCTGATTCGCGCGTTTGGTGCAGCCCGCGAACTACGTGGGCTGCAGCCCACGCGGCTACAAGTGGCCTTCCAGGGAGCTCACCGGGGCTGCGGTGCAGACATTGGCCGGGGCGTTGCCAGTGAGCTTGCAGATCGCCGCGGTGAACATGTTGGCCGAGCCGTCCACTCCCTGCGCCACCGGTGACGACGGATTATGGAGGTCCGATGCGATCTGGCTCCAGGTCAGCCCGTGCAGCACCTGCGGGTTGTACGTGGTGCCCGCGATGTAACGGTTACCGAAGTCGATGAACGGATAGCCGTTGGTTGAATCGTATTTGTTCCAGATTGCCTGCTCGGCCGGTGTCGGCTTCTGCAGCAGGTGGTGATTGATGTCCTCGTTCTCTACCGGCGTGAACACCAGGTAATTGCTGGTGTACTTCGCCTGGTAGAAGGTCAGTGTCGCGGTGTTCGGGTAGACATCCGTCGACGATGAGTGAATGCCCCGCAGCGGGGAGAAGGTGCCGAACCGGCTCAGCGCCACGGCCATCGCCCACCGCTCAGCCGCGCAATACGGGCACCACTCGGCGCCGATGTACAGCATCTCTGGCTTGCCACCTGAGGTCAGCGGCGAGCCAGGGACCGCCTTGATCGCTCCCGCCAGCGCGGAACCGGCGCCGATTTTGCTGAGCGTGCTGGCAGGCACCTTCAGGTCCGCTTGGACGCCTGCGGGTAGCGGGCCGGTGGTGGCTGCGGCCTGCTTCGGCTTGCCCGCACTCAGGGCGACGCCGAGGATGATTCCGATCACAGCTAGCACCACAAACGCCGCGCTGCCCAGGATGACTATTCGCCGACGATGCTCTGCCTTGCGTTGCTGTGCTTGCTGGGCGGCGATCCGTGCCCGTGCGGACTGGCTTCTGTTGCGGTCAGCCTTGGCCATGCTCAGGATCGATTCCTTGAATTCCGCGCGCGCCTCTGACGAGCTGTCACTCCATGATGTCACGCGGTCTTCGCGGGCCCCGGACCGGTTTCGTCCTGCTGGTTAAGGGGTGGTGCGGCGGCTATGGCACGTTGCGGCTGGCCGACCCGACCGGCTTCCCCCAGTTGAAGGCGGCATGGAAGATCAGCAGAGCGAAGATCAGGAACGTCGCTACGTGGACGCTGGTGCACCACAGGCAGATCGCGTGGATCTCATCGACTTCTGCGTAGACGAGATAGAGGACGAAGCCCATGCCGGCGATGACAGAGCCAAGGCGCAGCCAGCGGACCGCGGGCCAGCTGAGCCGCCAGCCCCATGGCGAATTGACCGCGACCATGAAGACGTAGAAGGCCAGGCCGAGCACCGCGACCGGGAAGATCCCGAACACGATTGACTCCGGGCTGGTCGTTACCTCTTCGCAGTTGATCAGGCCCTTGTCTGAGCAGGCCAGACCGATATGCGTGTCGTAGTGCGCGAGTGTCAGGTAGATCGACGCGCCCATGCCGTACAGAGACAGGATCAGCGTGGCGAGCGGGAGCCCGCCCATCGACCCGAACGGCGACCAGATCGCGCGGAAGAGCCTGCCCAGCGGCCCTCTGGCCGGCTCGGTTGCCGGGATCGCGGCAGCCTTGGCCTTGGACGTGCTGACCGCGGTGGCACCGCTGGCCGCGGTGCGGGACTTGCCATTACCGGACGCGGTTGCTGACCTGGCGGTATCCGGGCGGTTGGTCCCGGTGCCCTTCGGATTGCCCGAAGTCTGGCGCTTGCTGGCCGTGGCTGGCCGCGCGGTGGGGGAGCCCTGCCGGACCGGGGCTTGCCTGGTGCCGCCTGTGCGTCGTCCGGCGGGCTTCGGGCCGGCCATCAGAGGGACCCTGCCCCGGCCGTTGCGGCTGCCGAGTTGCAAACCGAGGCGTCCGAGTTGTTGGTGATCTTGCAAATGGCGGCGGTGATGGAGTTCGCGGTACCGTCGATGGCCTTCGCGACAGGGCTGGACGGGCTCTTGAGGTCGGCGGCGATCTGCGTCCAGCTGAGGCCAAAGTGCCCCGGGTCAACCGATTCCGTGGTGCCGAGCGTAGAGGGAAGGTACTGGGCCCCGAGGACCAGGTACTGATTGCCGATGTCGACGAACGGGAAGCTGCCGGCGTCGCTCGAGGAGATGTAAGGCGGGGCGTCGTACTTGGACATCAGCGCGCTCTCCGTCGCTGTGGGCTTCTGCAGCGTGGCGTACCCGTTACCGACTTGCTTCTCGCTGTACATCTCGACCGGATTGAACACCAGGTACTTGCTGGTGTAACTGGACTTATAGAACGACAACGTCGCGGTGTTGGTGAAGACGTCGTTGTTCGACGAGCGGATCAGGTGCAGGCCGGAGAAGCTGCCGAACCGGCTGAGCGCGACCGCAATGGCCCAGCGCTCGGCGGCGCAGTAGGGGCAGTACTCCGCGCCCATATAAACGATCTCCGGCTTGCCGCCGGAGGTCAGCGCTGGCTGCCCCTTGGTCGCGATCATCGGGCTGACCCCGCTGCCCTTGCCCACTGAGTTGAGCGTGCTGGCTGGGACGCTAGCAATCTCGTTGGTGACCGTGGCGGTCGTTGCCGAGCTCGCAGCAGAGCCGGACGCGGAGGCTGGCGTGTTGCTGGCAGCCTTGACGATGATCAGCACGATCACGATCACCAGGACGCCGAGGACGCTGCCACCGGCCAGGAACATGCGTCGGCGAGCTTCAGCGCGCTGCGCGGCAGCCTGCTGCGCCGCGATCCTCTCCCGAGCGTTCATCCGACGGATCCGCTCAGCCTTGCCCATGCCTGCCTCGTTCGGGTTGTGGGGGTTTGTCGTTGGGCTGCGAATGGTGCCGCATCAATGCTAAGACGCACCGTCCCGTGCCACCGCAACTGTTATCGAAGCGGAAGTAGCTGAAGACTAGCTGAAGACCGACTCTGCCCGGACAGAGCAAGTCCGGCATAAACCGTGTCCAAGTCGTCGTGTCCAGGATTATTGCTACGCGCAACCCACGCTAGCTATCATCGGCCGGACGGTGGCCTTCGCTCATCGGCGCGCCGCGCAAACCGCCGCGTTCATCGCAATTGCTTGCTTCGGACTGGCTGCAGTCGGCTGCGGCAGCTCGCGAGCGAACCGGCCGCTCTGGCCAAGCCCGGCTGCGACTTGTCGGCGCCGCCGGGCGTCGGATAAGACGTGATGAGGGTCTGCTCCGAACTGCTCGTAACCGTGCACCAGAGAAAGGGCGCGTATCAATGTTGCTGGGTGACTTGCGGGAGTACGTTGCCATCCCCAGAGTGACGGCGCTGCGGCTGGCGCCTGACGGGTCGTGGCTGGCGGCGGTCGTGCAGACCACCGGCGGCGAGCCGCCGAAGTACCTGTCGAGCATCTGGCGGATCGACACGGCAGGTCATCGTGAGCCGGTGCGGCTCACCCGGAGCGTGGAGGGCGAGGCAAGCCCGGAGTTCCTGCCTGACGGGTCGCTGCTGTTCGCGTCAAAGCGCCCTGATCCCGGCGCGGGCAAGAAAGACTCCGAAGCGGGTAAAGACGCGCCGGCTGTATGGCTGCTGCCCGCTGTCGGTGGCGAGGCATACCGCGTCGCGGCTCCCGGCGGCGGAGTTACCGGGCTGGCCGCGGCGACCGGGGAGCAGGCGTTCGTTTACGCCGCCGCGGTCTTCCCGGGCGCTGCGGACACTGAGCAAGACGCCGCCCGGCGGAAAGCACGGGCCGACGCTGGCGTCAACGCGATCCTGCACGAGCCCGGCGGCCTGCTGCGGTACTGGGATCACGATCTGGGTCCGGAGTCTGTCCGGCTGTTCGTTCCGGCTGCTTCACAACTCAGCGGCCAGCACAGCGATGGCAGTGACAACAGCAATAACAGTGACAGCAACGGCGACAGGGCCAAGGCCGCGGGCGAGCCTCGCGACATTACGCCGGATCCCGGCCGGGCGCTGGAGGAGCAGGGGTTCGACCTAGCGCCGGACGGCTCAGCCATCGTGACCGGCTGGCAGGTCATGGAGGAAGGCGGCCAGTTCCGCAATGAGGTCGTGGTCATCGACGCGAGCACCCGGCAGCGGCACATCCTGCTCGGCGAGCCCGGCTTCGATTTCGCCAGCCCGCGGATCTCGCCCGATGGTGCGCTGGTGCTCGCCATCAGGGAAGAGCACGACAGCTACGACCAGCCGGGTGACGTGACGATGGTGGTGACAGCGCTCGCCGCGACCGGGCAAGCTGCGGCGAGCCCGGCTAGCATCCGTGACCTGCTCGCAGGTTTCGACCGCCGGCCGGCCGAGGCGGCATGGGCGCCCGATGCCCGCTCGGTCTACTTCACTGCGGACGACAACGGCCGTCGCCCGGTTTTCCGGGTGAGCGTGGACGGCGGCGAGCCGGTCAAGGTGACCGCTGACGACGCTGCGTATGACAACCTCTGCCCTGCTCCGGACGGCAGTTGCCTGTACGCCCTCCGGTCCGCTATCGACTCGCCGCCGGCACCAGTGCGGATACCGCTCGGGGCCGAAGCGACCCGCGCTGAGCCGACCACTGCCGAGCCGCTGCCAAGTCCCGGCGGTGAGGTTTCCGTGCCGGGCACCGTCACCGAGGTGGCGACGACCGTGGCGGATGGGACCCCGGTGCGGGGCTGGCTGGTGCTACCGGAGGGCGCAAGCGCCGACAGCCCGGCTCCGTTGCTGCTGTGGGTGCACGGCGGCCCGATATCGAGCTGGAACTCCTGGTCGTGGCGGTGGAATCCGTGGCTGATGGCCGCGCGCGGCTACGCCGTGCTGCTGCCTGACCCTGCGTTCTCGACCGGCTACGGTCACCGGATGATTTCCCGCGGCTGGGACGACTGGGGCGGCAACCCCTATACCGACGTCATGGCCATCACCGACGCCGTGGTTGAGCGGCCGGACATCGACGCCGCGCGGACGGCAATGATGGGCGGCTCGTACGGCGGTTACATGGCCAACTGGATAGCCGGTCACACCGACCGGTTCAAGGCGATCGTGAGCCACGCCGGGCTGTGGGCGCTCGACCAGATGTTCGGCACGACCGACGGCCCGCCATTCTGGCGCCGGATGTTCGGCGACCCGCGCAGCCAGCCGGAGCGCTATCTGGCCAGTTCCCCCCACCTGCACGTCGACAAGATCGTCACGCCGATGCTGATCATCCACGGCGACAAGGACTACCGGGTGCCGGTCGGCGAGGCCCTTCGGCTCTGGTGGGACCTGGCGTTCCAGTCCGCGGAGGCCCGGTTCCTGTATTTCCCGGACGAAAACCACTGGATCCTCAAGCCGGGCGACACACAGGTCTGGTACTCGACCGTGCTGGCGTTCCTCGCCGAGCACGTGCTCGGCGAGCCATGGCAGCGGCCCGAACTGCTGTAGCGCTGGCGACGGCGGCCTGGTGATGCTTAAGCGGCCGGGTCGCGTCGTGCCCGCATCTGCCCTGCCCGGCCGAAGCTGGCTTAAGCTGCCCTCGTGTACGACAGTGACGTCGCCGACATCGAGGAGATCGGCTGGGACAGGTTTATCTACGGCGCCTGGGAGGCGATCTTCCTGGGCTACCGGTCGTTCGGCGGTATCAGGTCGATCGGCCGGCGCTGGAGCGACCTGCTCCAGGCGGGCCTCGGGTGCCAGGAAGAGATAGCCGACGTACTGGTGCGCGATCAGGTCATCAACCGCCAGGACCGGGACCTGATGGCGATCAAGGACCCGGAGCGCCTGCTCGCCGCGATGGCGGACATGCTCGCCGATATCGGGTCCGAGCTAGCCGAACTCGACGCCATCAGGCCCGCGGACCGGGAGAAGTTGCTGGCCGCCCACGGCGTGCTGACTGAATTCCTGCAGGAGAACTTCTCAGCGAAGTTCTAGGTTCCAGCCGGCGAACTGCTAGCTGGCCTTGCGGGCCAGGACGAGCGTGGTGATGTAGCGCACCGTCATCTGACCATCCGGGAACCGGCCAGCGATGATCTTCGCAACCTGGCCGAGCACCGATTCCCGCACTGCTGGCTCGAGATCGATGACGTAGGACTTGCTCCGCTCGTCGGTGATCCATCTGTCGGAAGAGACGCGCCTGGTCCACGGCACGACGACAGTCCCGGCAGGCTCCATTCTGGCCTGCGCCGCTACCACCTCGTTGCCCCAGTCCGGGGCCAGCTGCTCGTCCCTGAAGTGCATCCACCGGTAGCTGGCACAGGAGGCCGCCATCAGCTCCTGGTAGTCATCGAACCAGGGCTCGCCGCCCGCATGAGCGCGGTTCCACCACGCTGCCCAGTGCCCGCCGGGCTTCAGCACCCGCCCCACCTCGGCAGCGGCCCGCTGCTGGTCGAACCAATGCCACGACTGGGCGAACGTCACCAGGTCAGCCACCGCCGGCCGGGCAGGCATCCGGTTGCCGTCCGCCAGCACGCAGGCCGACTGCGGGTTGCGTGCCTTGGCCTTCGCCAGCATCCGCTCGCCGATATCCAGCGATACGACCCTGGCCCCGTGCGCGGCGAGCTGCCGGCTGGCGATGCCCGTGCCGGCCCCGCAGTCCAGGGTGAGCAGCCCGGCCAGCGGTCCGGTCCGGCTGGCGAGTTCGGCGAACAGCGCGTCCGGGTAGGCGGGCCTGGCCGCGTCATACTCGCCGGCCGCCGAGTCGAACACCGACCGGGTTATCGCATTACTTGGGGGCATTGCACCATTCTCGCCGGCCCCTGCACGTGTGAGTGCCTGGCGGTACTGGCGGGTCGGCCAGCCCGGCCGGAGCCGGCCTGGCCGCCCGTCCTTATATCGCTAAAACCAGGGCGGGAACGGGCTCTTGCCCCGCCAGCCGCTCAGGTACCAGCGGCCGAGATCGCTTCGAGCCCGTTCCCGGCCTGATGCACTTAACTCGGGGACGCCGCCAACTAGCCTTGGTGGCCGAAGACCGGCACGATGACGGCCTTGGCGATGGTGGCGAACGTCAGGTTGAAGCCTGCCACCGCAGGTGAGACGTCCGAGTTAACGCCCAGGTGGTCGGTGTTGAGCGCGTGCACCGTGAACACGTACCGGTGCGGTTCGCCGGGCGGCGGCGCGGCGCCGCCGAAGTCCTTGGTGCCGTAGTCGTTGCGGACCGAGAAGGCTCCGGCAGGCAGGCCTTCACCGGAACTGCTGCCCGCGCCGGCCGGCAGCTCGGTCACCGACGCCGGGATGTCAAGCACGAGCCAGTGCCAGAAACCCGAGCCGGTAGGGGCGTCCGGGTCGTAGCACGTCACCGCGAATCCCTTGGTTTCCGGCGGGAAACCGTGCCAGCGCAGGGCCGGGGAAATGTTCTGGCCGCTCATGCCGAAACTGTTGTAGACCTGGGTATCGCTCATCTGCTGGCCGTCGGCGACGTCGTCGCTTTCGACGGTGAACGAGGGGACTTCCGGCAAGACGTCGTGCGGGAGCGGAGCACGTTCAGTCATTGATTCCTCCAGTTCGGGAGCGGGGTAGCCAGGTCAACGCTACTGAAAGGACCAGCAGGCCGCTGGCAGGGCCGGGCCGCACGGCTGCCGGTGTGCGGTTAACGTGGTGCCGGTACTGGCGGTTGGCAGGGTTTGGTAACTAGCAGAGTTTGGAACAGGGAGGACCGGGCGGGAGTCGTGAGGGTCACGCGGGGGCCAGCGACCTGGGCGAGGCGAGCGTTCGTGGCGATCGTCCTGGTGGGTGCCGCTGTCATTCCTGGCCGCGCTAGCAGCGGGCAGCCGCAGCACTGCGCGGGCATCCGCTGCACGGCGGCGGGGTCGATCCTCTGGACCGCCAGGCTGCCGGGGCGCTGGCTCGCCCAGTCCGGCGTAGCGGGCACGGTTCCGGCCAGAGTCGGGGCCTATGCCGCGACCGGCGGCGGCCTCGCGGTCATCGGCGCGGGCACGGGGGTGACCGCGTTCGGCGAAGGCACCGGGAAGCAGTTGTGGCGAGTGGCGCTGACTGGCGTTCCGGCCGGGTCGGCGGTGGTGGGCGTGCGCGCGTTCCGTCACATCATCGCTGTCGGCGTGGCCCCGCAGGTACAGACCACATCGCAGCGCGGGCTGTCGGGTGCCGGGCGGTACGAGGTCATGCTGTCGGCGGCGACCGGCAAGCAGATCCGGATCTATCCGGCTGCCACGTACGGCGGCGCGGTCGCGGCGAGCGCCGATAGCACGGTCATCGTCGGCGCGCGCGCGATCACTGCCTATGACAACGCGACCGGGCGCGTGCGCTGGCGCCAGGCGATCGGGGGGACCGGACAGGCCTGGCGCGTCACCGGCGACACGATCTACATCGCCGACAGCGGCTCGTCTGGTAAGTCCGGCTCGACCGCAGTATTCCGGATTGACTTGCGCACGGGAGCTGAGCAGACCATCCACACCGCAACGGGGACCGCTGCTCCTGGCTGCAGCGTGACAGCGGGAACCGCGGTCGGCTCGCTCAGTGCTGGAGCGGGAAATCCCGCTCCCGGGTCGCTGAGCGATGCGGCAGGGAATGTCGTGCTGTTCTCTGGCGCGAACGGTGTGCGGGCCTACGACGGGACTAGCGGCAAGCTGCTGTGGTGCCGCTCTTCTGCCGACGTTGAACTCGCCGACAGCGGGCCGGACGGCGTCGCGTACCTGGCAAGCGGCAGCCGCCTGCTCGGCATCGACATCTCGACTAACACGGCCGTCAGCTCTGCTCCGATCTCGGTGGCGGCCAGCTTGTACTCGGCGACCAACGGGGTGGCTCTCGGGCTTGACGAAAACGGGCTCGGAGAGGCGTGGGGCTACAACCTGAGCACCAGGCGGATCGTCTGGACGTCCGCATCACTGCCCTGGCCGCACTATTTCGTCGACCTGTCCGGCCTGGGCGGCAGCATAAGCCCTGGCAGCACGATCGCGTTGCTCGCGACGTGCGCTGAGGTGGGGGCGGCGCTCAGCGCGAATTCTGCGCCCGTGTGCCGCCGGCCGGTGCTCGACGCAGTCCGGATCTGAGCCGCGCTACTTGCCGACGTACAGCGGCGAGAGGCTGTATGTCGGCTTGCACAGCTTGGACTTGTGGTGAGCCGCGGACGCGGCGCGGATCGGCGCGCAGGAGTTACCTGAGGTCGAGCGCGCGAGAAAGACGATCGCCACGACCGCGATCGCCACCGCTATCGGAAAGAAGAGCGCCGCGCGTTGCCGCGGCTGGAGCCGAAACAGCCGCCGGATGTGCAGCCTCGCGCCTACCGCTGCGGGAAGCAGGCGCAGCCGGGCCAGAGCCACCAGAGCTTTATGGCGCAATTGCTCTATCCTCGGCATCTCTTCGTCCCGGTTGAGCCTGGCGAAAATGGCGTAGAGCGCCGCAAGCTTCGGGTCTGAGCCCTTAAGTGCGCTTTCTATCTCCTCAAGCACCCTGCGCTGCCGTACAGGCAGGCCCATCGAATACCTCCGATCTGCCCGTCGAGATCTGCCCCGGCACAACTTAACAGGCTGCTTGTGATCATTCTGTGACCGGGTTGACGTCGATGGGTGACATCTGTAACGGCCAGATCCGGATGTCAGGCACAGGTGCGCGGAGCGCCGCCCGCACTAACCTGGACCCGGAGCTGCTCCGACAGGTGCCGCCGGGCTACGGGGCTCGGGCGGGAGCAGCTGACAGGGGATATATGTCCAGCCAGTCGCTGCTCTACCTCGTGATCGGGGTAGCCGTTCTCGGTTTGCTCATTTACCGCCAGCTGAGGTCCAGGCCCGTGCGGGGTAACCAGCGAATTGTGCTGATCCTCGTGGTCGTCGGCGTGATCGAGACAGCGCAGTACCTGCAGAAATACCATGCGGGATCGGCCGCCGTCGTGGCTCTCGTCGGCAGCCTGATACTGGCCGCGGTATTTGGCGCAGCGCGCGCGGCAACAGTAAAGATCTGGCTGCAAGACGGTCAGGCCTGGGTGAAAGGGAACCTGCTGACCGCGGCACTGTGGATCGTCGCGCTCGCCGCGCATCTCGGCTACGACTACCTGATCGGCCAGCACAAGGGAATCGGCGACCTCGGCGACGCGACTGTCCTGCTCTACCTGGCGGTCAGCCTCGCGGTACAGCGGGCCATCGTCAGCGCGCGGGCGCAGCGGCTCGACCCGGTGGTCGGCGGGATGGGACACGGCCCGATCTGAGTCTGAGTCCGCTGGCGCGCGGCTAGATACTGGCTCGCGCGGCCAGGTAGCGGTCCTCACGGCCATAATCGAAGAACGAGTCGAAGTACGGATCGCTGAGCCAGGTCAGCGCCCGGTTGCCTGCGCGGCCGGCTGCTGCGGACGTCAGCCATTCGACTCCGGTCGCGACAGTGGTCGCATAGTCGCCCGCCGGAACGTAGCCAAGGTCGAGCGCCGCGGTCATGTCGAGCACGATCGGGAATTTCGCGTCCCACGGATGCTTCCCAAGCGCCGGGTCGGTCGTGGCAGCTGAGTCGTCGAGCAATATCTCTTCCCAGGTGTGTCCGAGAAGGCCCGCGATCGCCCGGCAGATCTCCAGCCCGCTCGGCGCATCGGGATCGCCGCTGTTGAGTATCCGGCGCCCTGGCTGGTCAGCGACCGTCTCGATGAGCGCGGCGACATTTTCGGCGGCGACCGTCTGGGCCACGCCTGCCCCGCGCCGAGCCAGGAACACGGCCGGCCGGCGGTCGAGCGCTCGCTTGACGAAAACCCATTCGCGCGGCCGGGCGGCCCAGGGGCCGTGGACCTTACCTGGTCGCAGGACCGTGACCGGCGCCCCGCTGTCGAGTAGCACTTGCTCTGCCGCGACCTTGCATGCCCCGTAACCCTCCCTGCTCTGGTAATCAGGTCCCGCAGACGGTGCCATCGTGGGCTGGTCCTCACGGACGGGGCCAGCAAAGTGCGGCGGGGTTTCAGAGTTCGTGTGGTTCCCGGCCGCGTCGACGTAGACGGCGTTGCTGGAGATCATCACTGTCGAGTTCGCCGCCCGGGCTAGCCGCACGAGGCCGGCCGCGTCGCTGGCGGTGTAGCAG
>Ga0335074_10009350_pt1 | contig 13686 bp, 15 predicted proteins | sample Lox_Sample_23_FD_206715 | JGI IMG/M metagenome (GOLD analysis project Ga0335074, IMG submission 206715) | Soil microbial communities from Loxahatchee National Wildlife Refuge, Florida, United States - Lox_Sample_2.3 | ecosystem: Environmental > Terrestrial > Soil > Wetlands | place: USA...
AATCGCGGCAGGGCGGTCGCACCGAGCAATTTACCAAGGTCAAGCTGGCGACGGCCGGCGAGCCGGGGAATATTCTGGATCTCAAAATCGCCGCACACGACGGCAGGCAATTGCTGGCGGCGTGAGCTTGAGTTCAGGCCATTTCGGAGAGCGGCCATGGATGACGGACAGGATTTTGCAATCGGGACCACGGCGCAGCTCGAGAAGCTTTATTCCGATGCCCCGTACGGCCCGGCGGTCTTCAAGGAAACCGACTGGATCACGCCGCAATACCGCAAACTCATCGAAGCCGCGCCGTTCTGCGTCGTGGCGACCTGCGGCCCCGAGGGCCTCGATTGCTCGCCGCGCGGCGATCCGCCCGGCTTCGTGCGGGTCGCCGACGAGCACACGCTGGTTATCCCGGATCGCCGCGGCAACAACCGCATCGATTCCTTGCGCAACCTCGTACGCGACCCGCGTATCTCGCTCCTCTTCCTCATTCCCGGCGTTGGCGAAACCATGCGCGTTAATGGCCGCGCCAGAATCTCGGCCGATCCGAAGCTGACCGAAAGCTTCGCGATCAACGGCAAAGCGCCCAAATGTGTGCTGATTGTTACCGTCGAGCGTGCGTATTTCCAGTGCACCAAGGCGATCATTCGCGCGAAATTGTGGGACCCCGCCAGCAAGGTCGATCGCACGACCTTACCGACGCCGGGTGCGATCCTCGCCGAAATCACCGATGGCAAAATGGGCGGCCCCGAGCACGACCGTGCCGCGCCGGCCCGTATCAAAGAGACGATTTATTAGTTTATCTCCTCCGCCGCGTGGGGCGGATGTTTGACTCGCGTTGTTCGGCGGGTTCGTCTTTCCATCCGCACGCCGCCAGCTGCTCTCGCATGTGCTTCGGCACCGGCGCGACAACACGGATCGGTGCGCGGTTCTTGTACATCGGCACCACGATCTCGCGCGCATGCAGTTGCAGGGCCGGGCCGCCGAAGCGCGGCGCGGTGCCGTAGATGCCGTCTCCGACGATCGGCCAGCCCATCTCGGCGCAGTGCACGCGAAGCTGATGGGTGCGCCCGGTCAACGGTTCGAGTGAGAGCCAGCTGATTTTCCCTCCCCCTTTGTGGGGGAGGGTAGGGAGCGGGGTGGAGAGGTCGCGCGTTGCGTCGACGTCAGCGCCTGACCTCGCGCTCCCTACCCCCAGCCCCCCGCCACAAGGAGGAGGCGAATCGCGCCCCAACACTTTCCACTTCGTCACTGCCGGCTGGCCGTTTTGTGGATCGTGCTTCATCCACCAGCCGCGGGTCACGTCAAGCCGGCCGAGCGGGAGTTCGATCGTCCCTTCGGCGGCTTCGGGCCAACCTTCCACGACAGCCCAGTAGGTCTTGCCGACCGCGCCGGTCTTGAACAGACGGCCGAGCTGGGCCAGCGCCTTGCGATGGCGGCCAAGAACAAGGCAGCCCGAGGTGTCACGGTCGAGCCGGTGCGCGAGCGCTGGCGGCCGCGGCAGGCCGAAACGCAACGCGTCGAAATGGTGTTGCAGGCACTCCTTGCCCTTGTCGGTGCTCGGCGGCCCTGGATGCACGGCCAAGCCGGCCGGCTTGTCGATCACCAGCATCAGCCCGTCGCGATAAAGCAGCCGCGACACCATCTCTTCAGAGGTCATGGTTTGCCTGGTTCGGCGAAACGGCTATCACCAGCCGCATATAAACGACAGCGTAACGAAAATGAACGACAGCGCGACGCAAACGCAGAACAAAGGCTGGTGGCAGCGGCTCACCGGCGGACTCAAGCGCAGTTCGTCGGCGATCGGCGGCGCCATTGCGGACCTCGTTTCCAAGCGCAAGCTCGACGAGGAGACGCTCGCCGAGATCGAGGACGTGCTCATTCGCGCCGATCTCGGCCTCGCAACCGCCGCCGATATTGTGAGCGCGCTGCGCGAAGTTCGCCACGACGCGGCAATCTCGCCGGAGGAAGTCAAGGCTGTGGTGGCGGCGGAGGTTGAGAAGGTTCTCGCGCCCGTGGCGCAGCCGCTGGTGCTGGATGCGGCAAAGAAACCGTTCGTCGTCCTCGTCGTAGGCGTCAACGGCTCTGGCAAAACGACCACGATCGGCAAGCTTGCGGCAAAATTTCGCGCCGAGGGCCGCCGGGTGATGATGGCCGCCGGCGACACGTTCCGCGCCGCCGCCATCGATCAACTGAAAATCTGGGCGACGCGCACCGGCGCCGAGTTTATCGCGCGCGAAGCTGGCGCGGACGCCGCCGGGCTCGTTTTCGACGCAGTGACAGCGGCGAAACAGCGCGGCGTCGACGTGCTCCTGATCGACACCGCCGGGCGCCTGCAGAACCGCGGCGAGCTGATGAGCGAGTTGCAGAAGGTGCTGCGCGTCATGAAGAAAGTCGATGCCGCGGCGCCGCATGCCGTGCTCCTGGTGCTCGACGCCACCGTAGGACAGAACGCGCTGTCGCAGGTTGAGATTTTTCAGAAAGTGGCCGGCGTCAGCGGCCTGGTTATGACCAAGCTCGATGGCACGGCGCGCGGCGGCATCCTTGTTGCATTGGCGGCAAAATTCCGCCTTCCCGTGCACTTCATCGGCGTCGGCGAGAGCGTCGAGGACTTGGCATCGTTTTCGGCGCGCGATTTCGCCCGCGCCATCGCCGGGCTCGACGATTAACTTGCCCTTGCGCGAACGGCGCGGGACGCATTACCTCTCGGAGGCCGGTCCGTGCATCATCTGAAGACCGTTAGTATGGAAACAGCTGGAAAATCCCAACTTAATCCGCTGCTCAAGCTCGTGCTCGATCTCGGGCCGCTGCTGCTGTTCTTCGTCGCCAATTCGCGTTACGGCATTTTTGCCGCCACCGCGACCTTCATGGTCGCGGTGCTCGCGGCGTTGCTGGTTTCCTACGCGATGACTCGCCGTCTTCCGATCATGCCGGTGGTCACGGCCATTATCGTTGTGGTGTTCGGCGGACTGACGCTCATTCTGCACGACGCCACGTTTATCAAGGTCAAGCCCACCATCATCTACGCGCTGTTCGGCGCCGTGCTGCTTGGCGGACTGTATTTCAATAAGCCGCTGCTCGGCGTTGTCTTCGACTCGTTGTTCCATCTGACGGAGGAAGGCTGGCGTAAGCTCACTTGGCGCTGGGCGATCTTCTTCTTCGTCCTCGCGGTGCTCAACGAGATCGTCTGGCGCAGCGCCTCGACCAACGTCTGGGTCGACTTCAAGGTGTTCGGCGTGATGCCGCTGACGTTTCTGTTCGCCGCTCTGCAAACGCCGCTTTTGAAGAAATATGCTATCGAACCGATCACGGCGGGGGAGTGAGAGCCGATCAGGATCGCGCCGCCAGCGCCTTGTCGATCTGCGGCTTGAGCTGGGAGAGGTAATTATCGGGCGTGATCGGCCCGACGAGTTTATAGGCGATGTGGGCGTCACGGCCGACGAGGAATGTTTCCGGCACGCCGTAGACGCCCCATTCGATGGCGGCGCGGCCGCTTTCGTCGTCGCCGGCGGCAACGAACGGATCGCCGTAGCGGCCGAGAAAGCGCCGGGCGTTGCCGGGATCGTCCTTATAGTTGATGCCGACCAATCGCACGCGTTTGTCCAGCGCCAGTTGCATGAGCAGCGGCGCCTCGTCGTGGCATGGCACGCACCATGATGCCCAAACATTCACGAGTGTGACGGCGCCCTTGAAATCCGCTGCATCGAGCCCAGGAACAGGGCTGCCGTCGCGATCAAGCCCCGGGATCGGCGGCAACTTAGTGTTCGGCGCCGGATGACCGATTAGCGCCGAGGGCAAGACTGAGGGATCGCCGCCATTGAGGCCGATCAGGAACAGAGCCGCCAAGCCGCCAAATAGGGCGAGCGGCAGCAGGACAATGATGCGTCGCGTACGCACATTTGCGGCGTCGTTGGCTGCGGCGGTCACGCTCCCCCCTTGGCCTCTTCCAGCGGCAGCTGCCCGCGTGGCTCCGCCGAGCGGCGCGCCACTCCGCGCATTTCAAGATCGGCGAGAGCGCGCCGTTGCGCTCGCCAATCGAGGGTGACCCAGGCGATCAATCCGGCGACAACGATACTCGCGGCCGCGTACGAACCGACGATAAAGGGCAGATGATCGATGTGTTCCAAGTTCACGACGAGGCGCTCGCCTGAAGGAGCCGCAGCGTCCGTACGCGGCGGCGCAGGATTTCATTGCGCATTGCGGCAAGGTGCAGGGTGACAAACAGCAGGGTGAATGCCACAGCCATCACCAAGAGCGGTATGAGGATGGTCGGGTAGATCGTCGGGCCGCCAAGTCGGAAGACCGACGCGCCCTGGTGCAGCGTGTTCCACCAATCGACCGAGAACTTGATGATCGGCAGATCGATGGCGCCGACCAGCGTGAGAATGGCGGCGGCGCGGGCCGCGCGCGAAGGATCCTCCACCGCCCGCCACAGCGCAATGACGCCGAGATAGAGCAAAAACAAGATCAGTTCCGAGGTAAGCCTGGCATCCCAGACCCAATAAGTGCCCCACTCGGGCCGTCCCCAGAGCGAGCCGGTGACGAGGCAGAGAAGCGTAAATGCTGCGCCGATTGGCGCTGCGGCTTTGGCGGCGACGTCGGCGAGCGGATGGCGCCAGACCAGCGTACCAAGCGCGGCGATCGTCATCACGCCCCAGCAAAGCATGCCCAGCCAGGCCGAGGGGACGTGGAGGTACATGATCTTGACGGTGGCGCCCTGCTGGTAGTCGTCAGGGGCCCGAATCGCCAGATCGAGCCCAAACGCAAACACGATCACTGTCACTCCGCCAAGCCAAGGGATGACCCGATTGGCAAAAGTGAGGAAACGCGCGGGATTGGCGAGATTGGTGAGGGCCATCGGCAGTACCTAACCCGGCCCGCAACGGCGCGACAATGATGTGGGCACGGCGCAAGGGTCAATTTTTCGTGGCAGGATTGCTATTCCATTTCCTGCCGCAAGGCCGCGGCTGCGGCGAATGGTCCGACTGCCACGCTTGCCAGCGTCAAGGCGGCCAAAATCGTCAACGGCGTCCGGTACGACAGGGTATTGGTGAGCGCCTCATTCGCAGCCGCCACGCCAAAGATCAGCACCGGGACTGTCAGCGGCAGGACGAGTATGGCGAGGAGAAGTCCGCCGCGGCGCAGCGCCACCGAGATGGCGGCGCCGATCAGGCCGATAAAGGTCAGCGCCGGCGTGCCAACGAGAAGGGTCACCACCAGTGCCGCCTGCGCGGCTGCATCGAGGTTGAGCAAGAGCCCGACCAGCGGCGCCGCGATGATCAGCGGCAGGCCGGTGGTGAGCCAATGGGCAAGTCCTTTCACCGCGACGACGAGCTCGAGCGGAACCCGGCTCATGAGCAGGAGGTCGAGCGAGCCGTCTTCGTGATCGGCGGCAAACAGGCGGTCCAGCGCCAAGAGGCTCGCGAGCAAAGCGGCGAGCCACAGGATCGCCGGGCCGATACGCTTCAAGAGCGCCAGATCGGGCCCGATCGCAAACGGGACCAGCGTAACCACCACGAGAAAGAACAGCACGCCCATCAAGGCGCCGCCGCCCACGCGTACCGCAATGCGCATGTCGCGCAAAAGCAGAGCCGTCAGCGCGCTCATAAAGGCTCCCCCAGCCGCAGTTCGCGCACCGGAGCGACGCCAAGCGCCCCGTGCGTAGCCGCAAGGATAAGTCCGCCGTCTGCAAGGTGGGTGCGCATATAGCCGATTAGGCGTTCTTGCGCCGCCGTATCGAGCGTGCTCATCGGCTCGTCGAGAAGCCAGATCGGCCGTTTCACAGCCAGCAGTCGCGCAACGGACAAGCGGCGGCGCTGGCCAGCCGACAGATAAGCCGCCGGCAATTCGGCCAGCGCATCGAGGCCGACCGCTTCGAGCAAGGGGAGAATCTCCGTCGTTCTCGCGCCGAGAAATCCGATCCAAAAGCGCAGATTTTCGGCCACCGACAGCGCCGGCTTGAGCGCATCCTGGTGACCGAGATAATGCGCCTGCTCGGCAATTGTGAGTTCGGTATCGCCACCCTCAAGCGTCAAATTGCCCTCGGCGGCCCGGAGGATCCCGGCCGCGATACGCAAGAGCGAGGACTTCCCAGCCCCATTGCGGCCGGTGATAGCCAGGGTCTCGTGCGATGCCACGCTGAAGCTAATGTCGGCAAAAACATTGCGGCCGCCCCGGCAACAGGTGAGATTGACGGCGGAAAGCCGCATTGGTGACATCCTCGGCGTGTTGGGCAGGCCAATGGCAGCGAGCATATAGCGGCTATTCGTTGTTGATCTGGCACAATCTCTGAAATGACCTTATAGAACGCATGTGGATCGCGGGTTTAACCGGCCCTGCCGTGTCCGCCCGTCATTCCCATCCGCAGAAGTGGGTGGAAAGGACAGGTCGTTGGCATTCGTCTCGGCAAAATTGCCTCCGCTTTGTCCCGGTTACCGCCGGCGATGATAGGAAAAAAATCATGAATTCTCTCGACAGCTTCAAGTGTTTGCGTCCCCTCAAGGTCGGCGCCAAGACGTATGCCTATTTCAGCCTGCCGGCCGCGGAAAGGAACGGCTTGAAGGGGATTTCGCGCCTGCCTTTTTCGCTCAAGGTGCTGCTGGAAAACCTGCTGCGCAATGAGGATGGGCGGACGGTTACCAAGGAGGACATTCAGGCGGTCGGGCAGTGGCTGAAGAACAAGACTTCGGACCGCGAACTGGCCTTCCGACCAGCGCGCGTGTTGATGCAGGATTTCACCGGCGTGCCCGCCGTTGTCGACCTTGCGGCGATGCGCGACGCGATGGAGCATCTCGGCGGCGATGCGAAGAAGATCAACCCGCTGGTCCCTGTCGATCTGGTCATCGATCACTCGGTGGCGGTGAATTTCTTCGCCCACCGGGACTCGTTCAAGCGCAACGTCGAAGAGGAATACAAACAGAACCAGGAGCGTTACCGGTTCCTCAAATGGGCGCAAAGCTCGTTCGAGGATTTCCGCGTAGTACCGCCCGGCACCGGCATCTGCCATCAGGTCAACCTGGAGTATCTGTCGCATACGGTCTGGAGCGCGAAGGCCAAGATCACTCTGCCGGATAAGTCGGTGGCGACGGAGATCGCTTATCCGGACACGCTGGTCGGCACAGATTCGCACACCACGATGGTCAACGGTCTTTCCGTGCTCGGCTGGGGCGTGGGCGGCATCGAGGCCGAAGCGGCGATGCTCGGCCAGCCGTATTCGATGCTGCTGCCGGAAGTCATCGGCGTGCGCTTGAACGGCAAGCTCAAGGAGGGCGTCACCGCAACCGATCTGGTGCTCACCGTGACGCAGATGCTGCGCAAGCGCGGCGTGGTCGGTAAGTTTGTCGAGTTCTTCGGCCCGGGACTCGCCTCGCTGTCGATCGCCGACCGCGCGACCATCGGCAACATGTCCCCCGAATATGGCGCGACCTGCGGCTTCTTCCCGGTCGACGACGATTCCATCCGTTATCTGCGCGACACCGGCCGGCCGGCGGAGCTGATCGCGCTCGTCATTGCTTACGCCAAGGCGCAGGGCATGTATCGCACCAAGAACACGCCGGATCCTGTGTTCACCGACGTGCTCAAGCTCGAACTGGGTTCTGTCGAGCCATCGTTGGCCGGCCCGAAGCGCCCGCAGGACCGCATCGCGCTCAAGGAGGTCAAGAGCGGCTTCGCCCAATCGATGGAGCGGGAGTTCAATAAGGCCACCGAGATGGAGAAGCGCGTTCCGGTCGAAGGCCGCGACTTCACGCTTGGCCACGGTGACGTGGTGATCGCGGCGATCACCTCGTGCACCAATACCTCGAATCCGACGGTGATGATCGGAGCCGGATTGCTCGCCAAGAAAGCAGTAGAGAAGGGGCTCAAGGTCAAGCCGTGGGTGAAGACGTCGCTGGCGCCCGGCTCGCAAGTGGTTGAAGAATATTACGAGAAATCCGGATTGCAAAAGTACCTCGACGCGCTCGGCTTCAATCTCGTCGGCTTCGGCTGCACCACCTGCATCGGCAATTCCGGTCCGCTGCCGGAAGAGATTTCCGACGCGATCAACAAGAACGATCTGGTGGCGGCCGCGGTGCTCTCCGGCAATCGCAATTTCGAAGGTCGCGTCAACGCCGACGTGCGCGCCAATTACCTCGCTTCGCCGCCACTTGTCGTCGCCTACGCGATCGCCGGTTCGATGCAAATCGACATCGCCAGGGCGCCGCTCGGCACCGACCAGAAAGGGCGCAAGGTGTATCTGCGTGACATCTGGCCATCGAGTCGCGAGATCGAGAGTTTCGTGCGCAAGAGCATCAACAAGCAGATGTTCACACGAAAATACGCCAATGTGTTTAAAGGCGACGCCAATTGGCGCAAGATCGCGGTCAAGGGCGGCCTCACCTTCAAGTGGGACGATCGTTCGACCTACGTGCAGAACCCGCCGTATTTCGAAGGCATGCAGAAGCGCAGCTCGCCGATCGAAGATATCGTCGACGCGCGGGTCCTCGGCTTGTTTCTCGACTCGATCACTACCGATCACATTTCACCCGCCGGATCGATCAAAGAAGACAGCCCGGCCGGTGAATATCTGCGCGATCATCAGGTGCGACCGCGCGACTTCAACCAGTACGGCACGCGGCGCGGCAATCACCAGGTGATGATGCGTGGCACCTTCGCCAATATCCGCATCAAAAATCAGATGCTGTCCGGTGTCGAGGGCGGTTACACTATTCATTACCCGTCGAAAGAGCGCATGACAATCTACGACGCGGCGATGCGTTACAAATCCGAGCATGTGCCGTTGGTGGTGTTTGCCGGCAAGGAATATGGCACCGGCTCTTCGCGCGATTGGGCCGCCAAGGGCACGGTCCTGCTCGGCGTGCGCGCGGTGATCGCGCAATCGTTCGAACGCATTCACCGCTCCAACCTCGTCGGCATGGGCGTCGTGCCGCTGGTGTTCGAAGAGGGCACGTCATGGCAGACATTGGGGCTCAAGGGTGACGAGCAGGTCACGATTCGCGGCCTGCACGGCGATCTCAAGCCGCATCAGAAACTCTACGCCGAGATCGTCGCTGCCGACGGTGGCCTCAAACGTGTGCCGCTACTGTCCCGCATCGATACGGTCGATGAACTCGATTATTTCAAAAACGGCGGGATTCTGCAGTACGTGCTGCGCCATCTCGCGGCCTGAGCCGTTCCGTCACGTCGACCTGATATCGACGCAATTAAGGGCCCCCTCACCTTGAAGTGAGTGGCAGGTGAGCCTCGCCCGCGCTAACAGTAGCCGTCACCATATCGTCACATCGACCTTGGGGCTTGCGAGGTGGAGTTGGGAATGATGCGTTGCCGCCTCGCGTCGGCACCTCTTATCGCCGTCTTCTTGATCGCGGGCTTTAGCCTCGCGCGAGCCGCACCGCGGGCATTGCTTGAACTTTTCACCAGCCAAGGCTGCTCCTCGTGTCCGCCGGCCGACCGACTGATAGGGGAATATGCCAAGGACCCGTCGGTGGTCGCATTAAGCTTGCCGATCGACATCTGGGACTATCTCGGCTGGAAGGACACATTGGCGTTGCCGGGCCATTCGGCGCGGCAGCGGGCTTATGCGGAGGTACGCGGCGATCGGCAGGTCTATACCCCGCAAATGGTGGTTAACGGCAGCATGCATGCACTGGGCAGCGATAGAGCGGCCATAGAGCGCGCCATCGCCGAGACCGATCGCAATCCGGCAATCATGTCGGTTCCCGTGTTGCTGGCGAGCGGCGGCGGTGATCTGACGGTCACCGTCAATGCGGCGCCTGGAAAGCGTGTTGCCGGCGAGGTGTGGTTATGCCCGCTGATCAGCGCCATCGCGGTCGCAATCGGACGCGGCGAGAACCGCGGACGCACGGTAGTCTACCACAATGTCGTACGCGGCTGGCGCAAGCTCGGCGACTTTGCCGGAGCGGCTAACACATGGAGCATTCCGCTTTCCCAGATCGAGAGCGGCAAAATCGACGCTGCTGCCATTATGGTGCAACAAGGCACCAAAGAAAAGCCGGGGCCCGTCCTCGGTGCGGCGTATATGCGGCTCGAACAGGTGATCCCGGAAGGCGGGAAACAGACAAGCAGCATGCAATGACGGCGAATTGACTCGTCGTCAAATCGCCCTCGTCTTCTTTCCGAAAAAAAGCCGGCACGATGCCGGCTAGAAGATTGGGGGATTGAACCAAACGCATGAAACTCTGGCCCGATCCGTCCGCACCCCGGGGGGCTGGGGGGCTGAGGAATCCGGAATGCGATCCGGATCGGGCCGTGAGGCAACGGTTGACGATCTCGCAGTTCAGCTTGGCGTGTGGTTGTCGGAAATGGGGCCGCATTATGATTCGATTAACGAAGGCGTGATTCTGGCGGTCAAAATTGCCGCACCGACTGAGTTTGCGCCTTCTTGAACGTCGATGAGTGGCCTGCCGGTGCTGACCTTGGCCCCGCCCATTTGCCGCGTCGAATCACCCTTGCGGGCTAACCGCTGCGGCGCGATCATGACGTTCCAAAGACACTCACCTGAAACAGGAGGCGCCGTATGGATATCGGCGAAATCGAACCGAGCGCGCCATGGGGTCCCCATCGCGCAGAGCGCGATGGGGTGCCCCGCCGCGGGGGCGACTGGCGTCCGCCCGTCCCTGCAAATGAGGTCACTTTCAGCCGGCGCGAGCTTGACCGAATTCTCAGTCTCTATGGCCGCAAGGTCGCGGCCGGCGAATGGCGCGATTACGCGATCGATTTCCTGAAAGACCGTGCGGTATTTTCTGTCTTTCGCCACGCCTGCGAGGTCGCGATCTATCGCATCGAGAAGAATCCGCGCCTGGGGCGCCGCCAGGGCGCCTACAGCGTGATTTCGGCGACCGGGCATATCGTGCGCCGCGGCCGGGAATTGGACCGCGTGCTCGGCGCGCTCGACCGCTCGGTGCGCCTGGTCGCGAGCTGACGGATTACGGCGTCGTCGGGTCGCCGCTGCCCAACGCGCGCTGCATCAGCACCGTGTCGAGCCAGCGGCCATGCTTAAAGCCGACCGCGCGTAGCGTGCCGACGCGGACAAAGCCGGCTTTCACATGCACGGCGATTGAGCCGGCCTGCGCCGAATCGCCGATCACCGCGATCATCTGGCGAAAGCCGCGCGCCTCGGCTTCGGCGATCAGACGGGTAAGCAACAGCCGCCCGATACCTCGGCGATGATAGGGCGAGGCAACGTAGATCGAATCCTCTACGCACCAGTCGTAGGCCCGACGATCGCGATACGGGCCTGCGTAAGCGTAACCGACGGTTGTTTCGCCCAGTTCGGCGACAAGAAAAGGGAAGTTGCGGCGCAAAAGCGCCTGCTGCCGCCGCGCCATTTCGGCTTCGTCCGGCGGCTCGATTTCGAACGTCGCGGTGCCATGCACCACGGCTTCGGCGTAAATGCGCGTAATGGGCGCGATGTCGAAGGGCTCGGCGGCCCGGATGCTGATTTCTGGCATCTGCCGTGAACGGCAAAACGCCCCGGTCTTTGCCGGGGCGTTGCAATGAGCGAGCTGCGGAAACCCTTATCGCCGGTTGCCCATGAATCGCAGCAGGAACATGAACAGGTTGATGAAGTCGAGATAGAGCGACAGCGCTCCCATCACCGCCTTGCGGCCTGCGATGGTGCCGTCATCCTGGGCGCTGTACATCTCCTTGATCCGCTGGGTGTCCCAGGCGGTGAGCCCGGCGAACAGCAGCACGCCGATCACCGAGATTGCGAAGGCCAACCCGGCGCTGCCTAGAAAAACGTTCACCAGCATTGCCAGGATTAGGCCGAACAGGCCCATGATCAGGAATGAACCGATCGGCGAGAGATCGCGCTGCGTGGTGTAGCCATAGAGACTCAATGCGCCGAACGATGCCGCCGAGATGAAGAAGGTCCGTGCAATCGAGGCCTGGGTGTAGGTGAGCAGCACCGATGACAGCATCAGTCCGAGCAGGCCTGCATAGACCATGAACAGAGTGAACGCGGTCCCCGGCTGGAGCCGGCTTATTCGGAAACTCAGGAAGAAAACCAAGCCCAAGGTGCCAACGAACAGCACGATCATCACCGGGCCGCCAAAAATCACCTGTCCAAATGGAGTGAGTCCGGTAATCTGCCCGCCGGACACTTGAATTGCATCACCTCCGGCGGCTTGATAGGTCAGCCACGACACCGCGCCGGTCAGCGCCACGCCGGCCATCATGTAGTTGTAGACGCGGATCATGTAGGCGCGCAGACCCGCATCGATCGCAACCTGATCCGTGCGAAGGCCGGATCGGGCGGTGAGATTCCGATCGAAATCGGACATGTGAATACCTCTGGGTTGCCCGGCTGGGCCGGGTAGCGACGTCAGGCGCTCATCGGCGCGCCTGGAACCTTGCTCGAATTTAGTGCCAAAGTCCTGTTCGCGCCAGATGGGCCGCGGGGAAAATTTGCAATTATTACAAACTCTTCATGCGCTGGCGGGAACGTTCTCGGCTACAGATTCCTCAACACCTCCACGGGTTTGCGGCCAAGCGCGGCAAATGTGCCGGCAAGGCCCAGGAGGAGTGTGACGAAAAGCGCAATCAGTCCCGCCAACGCCGCCTGCTCAGGCGCAAAGACGAAAGAGAACTCCATGACGCGGGCGACGATAAGACCGGCGGCGATCGACCCTATGGCGAAGCCGAACAACACCGTCACGAGGCCGATGAGAAGATACTCGATCGCATAGGCGGCCAAGAGCCGTGCGCGAGAGGCCCCGAATGTCTTGAGCACGACGGCATCGTAGATGCGAGAGCGCTGGCTGGCGGCAAGCCCGCCGCCAAGCACCAACGCCGCAGCCAGAAGCGTCAGCGAGCTGGCGCCACGCAATGCCAGAAGGAGCTTGTCCACGATCGCGGCAAGCATATCGAGCACCCCCTTCACGGGAATCGCGGTGATGGTCGGGAACGCGCTGGCGAGTGCCTTGACGAGAGAGGTCTCCTCGGCGGTGGTCCCACCGTCGGCGAAAGTCAGCGTGGCGATATTGCTGTGCGGGGCGCCGGCGAAAGTGCCCGGCGGGAACACCAGGACGAAGTTGATGCCGACATTCCGCCAATCGACCGCACGCAGATTGGCGATGCGCGCCGTGACGTTGCGGCCGAGGACATTGACGGTGATGGTCTCGCCGAGCTTGAGGCCAAGGTCGTGCGCCGATTTGGTGTCCATCGAGACCAACGGCTCACCGGCGTAGTTGGCGTCCCACCATTTGCCGGCGACCACGCGAGATCCCGCGGGCACCTTGGCCGAATAGGTGATGCCGCGATCGCCGCGCAGCACCCACCGCGATCCGGCCGCAGGTTTGATGTCGTCGGCCTTGACGCCGTTTGCGGAAACGATGCGGCCGCGCAGCATCGGCACCTGCTCGAGCGCGGAGCCGGGCGCTTGATCATGGACAAAAGCAGCAAATGACCGCGCGGCGTCCGCTGGAATATCAAGGAAGAAAAACGACGGCGCCTTGGCCGGCAAGCCCGCGGTAAGTTCGCGATGCAGGTTGCCGTCGATCTCGATAACCGTCGTGAGCAAGGCGAGACCAAGCCCGAGCGAGAGCATGACAGTCGGCGTTAGGGCACCCGGCCGGTGGATGTTGCCGATAGCCAAGCGCAGCGTGGTCGAGCCTTGGCGCGGCAGGCGCTTGGTCATCCCCATGATGGCGAGGGCGGCAATCCGCAGCAGGACGAAAA
>Ga0335074_10009351_pt1 | contig 13684 bp, 7 predicted proteins | sample Lox_Sample_23_FD_206715 | JGI IMG/M metagenome (GOLD analysis project Ga0335074, IMG submission 206715) | Soil microbial communities from Loxahatchee National Wildlife Refuge, Florida, United States - Lox_Sample_2.3 | ecosystem: Environmental > Terrestrial > Soil > Wetlands | place: USA: Florida...
ACAAATTCCTCGATAAGCTCATCGCGGATCTCGGCGACGGTGGTCGGCTGGACACGGCAGAGGTGCGCGACATGAAGTTCTCGACGACGCGGCTGCGCCCGGGCTACTCCGAGCAGGCGGTCGACGACTTCCTCGATGAGGTAACTTCACGTGCCATCGGGCAAGCACTGCTCCCCTAGGTGCAAGCACTGCTCCCCTAGGTGCAAGTACTACTCCCCTAGGTGCAAGCACTGCTCCCCTAGGTGCAAGTACTACTCCCCTAGGTGAGGGTGGCGGGGGGACGAACGCGAACTGCTGGTCTGGCTCACCCGCTCTCGCCACACGCCATACCAACCAGTCACTACGAAATTTACGCGTTCCAGGTGGAGCGTCTTCCTCCGAAAATGTCAGTGCCTATAAATACAATAGAACACATGATAGAAAACATAACGCCGGTGGCGACTCCCGGCACTGACGATCCTCCTGAACAGGCACCGGTCCCGGCTGAGCGGCTGGAGGCGGAACTCTGCCTGATGGCCGGCCGCCTGGCGGCGGCGACGTGCCGGTTCCTGGACCTGGTCGGCGAATACGACGCCAGCCATGCGTGGGCAGCATGGGACATGCGATCGTGCGCGGAGTGGCTGTCCTGGCGCTGCCAGATCGCCCCCGGGACAGCGAGGGAACACGTCCGGGTCGCCCGGGCGCTGCGGGCCCTGCCGGTGGTGCACGGCGAGTTCGCCGCCGGGCGGATGGGCTACTCCAAGGTGCGTGAGATCACCCGGATCGCCACCCCGGCCACCGAGGCCGGGCTAGTCGAGATCATGACCCCGATGACCGCCGGGCAGGCCGAGCGGTTCGCCCGGGCGCACCGCAGCTGCACTGGGGACCAGCCTGGTGGCGGGCGGGAGCCGCGGGCCAGCCTGAAGTTCCGGACCGACCCCGACAACGGGGAGCTGTCGGTCACCCTTCATCTGCCGCCTGCGGACGGGGCGGTGGTGCTGCAGGCGCTGCGTGCGGCCACCGGCGATCTGGACCGCCAGGACAGCGAGCGTGACGCTGCCGGGCAGCCTGCCCCGGACCTGACCGCGGACGCGTGGCCGGCCCCGTTCCTGGTCGCCGCCACCGACCTGGCCGCGGCGCTGGTCCAGATCTGCGGCGGCTACCTGGGCGGCAAGATCGCTGCCGCCGACAACGCCGACATCTACCAGGTGCACATCCACACCACCGCCGAGGCGCTCGCCCCCGGCGTTCCAGCCGGAACGCCGGACCTGCCCGCCGGGCACCCGGCGGACCCGGACCTGTGCCACCTCGAAGACGGCCCGGCGATCAGCCCCCAGATCGCGCAGCGGATCGCCTGCTTCGCCACTTTGTCCGTGCTCGTGCACGGCATCGACGGCGGCATCGCCGGGATCGGGCGGCGCAGCCGCAAGATCCCCGCCGCGCTGCGCCGCGCGGTCCGTGAACGCGACGGCTACCGGTGCACCTTCCCCGGCTGCAACACCCGTCGCACCGAAGCACACCACATCCTCTACTGGAGCCTCGGCGGCCCCACCGAACTCGGTAATCTTTTGCTGCTCTGCTCAGCGCACCACCACGTGGTACATGCCAAGGGTTACATCATCACCCGCACTGGCAGCCACTGGACCTTCACCGACCCCCGGACCGGACGGACCCTCACCCCCGCCACCCCCCTGCCCGGAGCGGACGCGCTAGTCAGCGACCCGCACGACGCCGCCATCACCCCCGCTACCGTCCAGCAGGCTACCGGCGAGCGCCTCGACCTGCACTTCGCCATCTGGGTCGCCCTGCACAACGGCCGGATCGCCGAGGACCGCTACGGCCAGGACCGCCAGGCCGCGTAGCGCCGGCCGCCGAGACCGTAAGACCGGCCGCCGAGACCATTAGACCGGCCGCCGAGACCGTAAGACCGGCCGTCGTGCCGCCGGTACCGGAACGCTGGAGTCGATGACGGTGCGAAGCTCCGGTAGGTAGTGCAGCCGCGGCTTCTCGAAGCCGAACATCGCGTGGCACAGGTTCCCGATGAATGTCTCCTCGCCGAGATCCCAGTCAGCGGGCGGGCAAATCGTGAGCCAGAACTCGCCGGACGCTCCCTCGTCAAGGCTGAACCGGACACTTGTCCACGCGCCGCCTCGGTTTGGCACCTGGCGCACGGAGTCCAGGTGCTTGCGGTGGAACTCCAGGACCTCGGGGATCGGCACCGCTCGGGGGAGCGTCATGACCGCGGCGTCGCCGCGAGCCTCACTAATGTCTCCTGCCAGGCAGCACAACATGTGGCAGGCCAAGCCGTGCACGATCTCGGTGAGCTCGGCACTCAAGTCGCGTCTCGTCCCGCCGATCCGGAGTTCCGGTAGGCCGAAGTACTCCATGCCGTCGGAAATCACCCAGTAGCTGCCGAGGTGCTGAAAAGCTTGGGTGGTGATCCACGGTCGCGCATCGAACGTGACCTGCGTGCGGACTGGGTCGCCGACCAGGACGACCTCGGGCAGCGATGCCATCGCCGTCGGTACATCGAGCGATCGCAGGGCGCTGAGCTCGAACAGATCGGCCTTGAGGCCGGCGGCGAGCGCTATGGCGGTGGCGCGGGCCCGCCATTCCTGCACGGCTACAAGCGAGGCCGGATGCGCGGCCTTGATGACCGCGAACGCGGGCGCCGTGCGGAGGTACTGCTGAAGCTCGGGCGGGAGGGTTTTCGAGTCGGACTCGGTATTCGCGTCGGCAACCCGGCCGACGGGGCCCAGTCCCTCCAGCACCGAGATTTTTACATCACCTTCCCTGACCCAGGACAGGACGAGTGCGTCGAGCGCTCCCGGCAACCGGACCGATCCCTTCCCGGTGACCGTCCTGGCGACCTCGGTGGCGATTACTCGGTCGGCGGCTTCGATGGTGGTGAAGGTCGGCAACGGCACGACGTACACCGTGCGCACCTCTTCCCTGACCGGCACGATCAGCTCATCCATGGGGCTCCTCTCCGTAGCGGATCGTGTACTCAAGATAAGGAGACCCACTGACAAAATGCCTGGCCCGGAACGTCGGCCTGGAAATGTCAGTGCCCGGAGGTACCGTGATCGGGTGCTTGAGGCGTTTCATCCTGCCGTGCGGACCTGGTTTGAGCGGCGGTTTCCTGACGGGCCTACCGAGCCGCAGGCGGCCGGGTGGCGGGAGATCGCGGGCGGCCGGGACACGCTGATCGCGGCGCCCACCGGGTCGGGGAAGACGCTGGCCGCGTTCCTCGTGTTCATCGACCGCGCTTATCAGACAAGCATTGCCGAGGCGGGGACCGGGCCGCGGGTGGTGTACGTGTCGCCGCTGAAGGCGCTGGCGGTCGACATCGAGCAGAACCTTCAGGCGCCGCTGAAAGAGATCGCCGCCGTGGCGGCGGAGCTGGGCTTCCAGGCGCCGGACATCCGGGTCGCGGTGCGGACCGGCGACACCGCCGCGGCCGAGCGGGCCGCGATGCTGAAGCACCCGCCGGATTTCCTGATCACGACGCCGGAATCGCTGTACCTGATGGTGACCGCCGAGCGCAGCCGGGCCATGCTGGCGGGCGCCCAGACGGTCATCGTGGACGAGATCCACGCGGTCGCCGGGAACAAGCGCGGCTCGCACCTCGCGCTCACCCTGGAAAGGCTCGCCCACGTGGCGGACGGGCCGGTGCAACGGGTCGGGTTGTCTGCGACCCAGCGGCCGATCGAGGCGATCGCGCGGCTGCTCACCGGCACAACAGGCGATGCCGCGATCGTGGACACGGGGCATCAACGACAGCTGGACCTCGCCCTGGAACTGCCCGACGACGAGCTCGGCGCGGTGGCGAGCGGCGAGCAGATGGCCCAGATCCTGGACCTGATCTGCGGGCATGTCCGAGAGCACCGGACCACGCTGGTGTTCGTCAACACGCGGCGGATGGCCGAGCGGATCGCGCATCTGCTGGGGGAGCTGCTGGGGGATGAAGCCGCGGCGCACGTGGCCGCGCATCACGGGTCGCTGTCCCGTGACCGGCGGCAGCGGGTAGAGAAACGGCTGCGAGACGGGGACCTGCGCGCGCTGGTGGCCACCGCCTCGCTGGAGCTGGGTATCGACATCGGGCCTGTCGAGCTGGTCTGCCAGATCGGGTCTCCGCGTGCCTTCGCCACGTTCCTGCAGCGGGTCGGGCGGTCCAACCACACCAGGACGGGGATACCGGCCGGCCGCCTGTACCCGACCACCCGGGACGAACTGGTGGAATGTGCGGCGCTGCTGCATGGCGTGCGGTCCGGGCAGCTGGACGCGATCATCATCCCGCGGGCGCCGCTGGACATCCTCGCCCAGCAGCTCGTGGCCGAATGCGCGGCCGAGCAGTGGTCGATGGACGCGCTCTATGACCTGGTCCGGCAGGCGGCTCCGTACCGGGACCTGTCCAGGCAGGACTTCGACGACGTGACCGAGATGCTGGCCGAGGGCATCCGCACCGGGCGCGGGCGCCGTGCCTACTACCTGCACCGGGACCAGGTAAACGGGGTCGTGAAGGGGCGCCGCGGCGCGCGGCTGGCGGCGCTCACCTCCGGTGGCGCGATTCCCGAGCTTGGCGACTTCCGTGTGGTTGCCGACCCGGACGAGGTGGTGCTCGGCACGGTCAGCGAGGACTGGGCCGTGGAGAGCTCAGCTGGGGATGTCTTCCTGCTCGGCACCCACTCATGGCGGATCCGGCGGATAGAGCCAGGCGTCGTCCGGGTGATCGACGCGGGCGGCGCGCCGCCCTCGGTGCCGTTCTGGCGCGGCGAGGCGCCGGGGCGGACCAGAGAGCTGTCACGGGAGGTTTCGGACCTACGGCTAGCCGTTGGTGAGCGGCAGCCCGCCAGCGCTCTGCGCTGGCTAGAGGAACACTGCGGCGTCAGCCGCGCGGCGGCCGAGATGATCGTCGGCTACCTGCACGCGGGACTGGCCGCCCTCGGCGCGCTGCCGACGATGGAGACGATCATCCTTGAGCGGTTCTTCGACGAGGCGGGAGGGATGCAGCTCGTCGGGCATGCGCCTTTCGGGGCCAGGCTGAACCGGGCATTCGGGCTGGCGTTGCGCAAGCGGTTCTGCGTGACGTTCGACTTCGAGCTGGAGGCGTCGGCCAGCGACAACGCGATCCTATTGTCGCTCGGCCCGCAGCACAGCTTCCCGCTGGAGCGGGTGCCGAAGTTCCTCGCGTCAAAGACGGTCGAGCAGGTGGTCAGGCAGGCGGTGCTGACCGCGCCCCTGTTCCAGGCGCGGTGGCGGTGGAACCTGAACACGTCGCTGACCGTGCTGCGCATGCGCGGCGGCAAGAAGAACCCGCCCGCCATCCAGCGGATGGAGTCCGATGACCTGATGGCCGCCGTGTTCCCCGTGCTGGCGGCATGCCAGGAGAACGTCGCGCCCGGCCCGATGGAGATCCCCGATCACGTGCTGGTCCGGCAGACGCTGGCCGACTGCCTGCACGAGGCCATGGACATCGAAGGGCTCCGTGAGCTGGTCGACGGCATCGAGCAAGGCAGGATCTCGGTGCTGACAAGGGACACCACCGAGCCCTCCGTGCTCGCACACGAGATCATCAACGGGCAACCATTCACCTACCTTGACGACGGCGAGTTCGAGAACCGGCGCAGCAGGAACGTGATCGTGCCCAGGGGCCTGCCGGTTGAGGCGCGCGACCTCGCCCGGCTGGACGCGGCGGCGATCGACCGGGTCCGTGCGGAGGTGGCCCCGGCGCCACGTGACGCGGACGAACTGCACGACCTGCTGCTCACGCTGTACCTGATGCGGCCGGTGCCGCGGTGGCGGGCGCTGTTCGGCGAACTGGTGAACGCGGGCCGAGCGGGGGAGACGGAGGGCTTCTGGTGCGCCACCGAGCGGCGTTCCGCGGTGAGGGCTCCCGACGAGCAGATCGTGGCCGAGTTGCTGCGCGGGCACTTGGACGTGCTCGGACCAGCCACCGTGGCCGACCTCACCGAGGCTACCGGGTTCGGTGAGTCAGCCGTAACACAAGCGTTGTTCAGGCTGGAAAATGAAGGCTTTGCCCTGCGCGGCCGGTTCAGCGACCCCGCGGGCCCGGAGGAGTTCTGCGCGCGCCGTCTGCTCACTCGCATCCACGCGTACACCAGGCAGCGGCGGCGCAGCGAGATCGAGCCGGTTACGCCACAGGACTTCATGCGGTTCCTGCTGCGCTGGCAGCACGTGGCCGGCGGGACCAGGCGCGAGGGCAGCCGGGGCGTGCTGGCGGTCGTCGAGCAATTGCAAGGGTTCGAGCTGGCCGCGGGCGCATGGGAGAAGTACGTGCTGTCTGCCAGGGTGACCGGATACCAGCGGGACTGGCTGGACGGGCTGTGCCTGGGCGGCGATGTCGCCTGGGGCAGGCTGTCGCTACGCACCGACGCGGAAGACGTCCCGGCTGGAGGCCGGGGCCTGAGTCCGTCCCGCGCCACGCCGATCACGCTGACCATCCGCGAGGACCTGCCCTGGCTGCTCGCGGCGGCACGTGGCGAGAAGTGCCCGGTGCCGCCGGGGCCGGGGCGGACCGCCGACGTGCTCGACGCGCTCGCCGTGCGGGGTGCCCTCTTCCCGCCCGACCTGGCGCTGCACACCGGGCGGCTGCCCAGCGAGATCGAGGAGGCGCTGTGGGAAGCGGTGGCCAGGGGCATGGTCACCGCCGACGGCTTCCGCGCGCTGCGCTCCCTGCTAGCCCGGCGGCTGCTCAACGCCGCGAGCGTGGCGCAGGCCAGGCGCGGCCAGCGGCGTTCGCTGCGCCGCGCCGGCCAGCACACCGCACGCGTCGGCGGACGCTGGTCCCTATTGCCGCCGCCAGCTTCGGGTGCCGATCCGGACGAGCTCGCCGAGGCGGTCGCGGAGCAGTTTGCCGCGCGGTGGGGGGTGGTGTTCCGTGACCTGCTGGTGCGAGAGAACGTTGCCGTGCCGTGGCGGGAGGTGCTGTGGGCGTTCCGGCGGATGGAGGCGCGCGGCACGATCCGGGGCGGCCGGTTCGTGAGCGGATTCAGCGGCGAGCAGTTCGCACATCCGGACGCGGTCGACGTGCTGCGCGCGGTCCGCAAGCAGCCTAAAGACGGCGAGACCATCGAGCTGTCCGCGGCTGACCCGCTCAACCTGGCAGGCGTGGTGCTGCCCGGCGCCCGGATCCCGGCCGTGCTCACCAACACCGTCACCTACGTCGACGGCGCCGTGGCGCAGCCGGCTTCCGGTCTTATCGCTTAGGGCGTGCCGTAGGGATCTGAGCCATAAGGGCCGGCATCAGCCGAGCCAGCGTCGGCCTGATAGGGGTCGTGAACGCCGCCAGCCGCGTGGCCGCCACCGCTACCGCCGGCACCGCCGGCACCGCTACCGCCGGCACCACCGCCACCGCCGGAACTGAGCACGGCACGCGGCCGCATCCGGATCGCGACGCCGCCCGCCGTGGTCAGCAGCGCCGCCATGATGGCACCGTAAAAACCGATTGCGGGAGAGCGCGTGCCACCGGTCGACACCGTGTGAAACTCCGCGTAGTACACGATCACGCACACAAGCTCAACGGCGCCAGCGATCATGTACACCGGGCCGTCCGTCAGCCCTAGATTGCCGGAACGCGCGAACGCGGACCGTGCCACCAGGAGGGCCGCCGTTACGAGCAGGACAAGCACAACGACGATGCCGATGCCGGAGAACGCGTTCTTGTCGCCGCCGGGCGCGGTGCATGAGGTGCAGTCGGTGTAGTAGAGGTGGGCGCCCATCCAGGTCGGGAACAGGGACACCAGCATGATCAGGCAGCCGACGCCGATCAGGCGTTCGCCGGTTCCCAGTCTCTGCCATGGCGAGCCCGGATTGGTATCGGTCATGGACCGTCCTCCAGTCGTGTGCGTCCGGGGTCAGGTGAGCGTCATCTGGCTGCCCACCAGCGGCAGGGCGAGCCGCTGGGGTGCCGTGGCGGTGACGCGGTAGCCGCGGCCATCGACGAAGCCCGACCAGATCCTGGTGAAGGCGCCGTCGCCGGCGTCGCGGAACGTGGTGGCGACGGCGTCGTGCCGGCCGAGGAAACTGGCCCTGCCGTGCTGCACTTGCGCGTACCTGGGCGCCAGGTAGGTGGCCGCGCACCAGTCGGTGTGCCAGGCAGTGAGCAGGTGGGGAGCTATCTCGAAACTCTCCCCCGCCAGCCGAAGGCCGTTCTTGTCCCTGGTCAGCTCCACGAATTCGGTCGCCGCCCAGCCTTGCGGCACGTCACCGCCGATGCGCAGCTCGAAGCAGCGCACCGGGTCCGCGCGGGGGACCTCGATCCGGAGGCTGTCCAGCACCACGCTGGCCCGTTCCGGCGCGGTGAGCGTCAGCCACCGCTCGCCGATTTCCAGGTAGCGCTCAACGTACTCGGCGCGCTGCCCGTGCTCGGTGACCAGGTACCTGCGCTGGAGCCCGCCATCGCGGCCCAGGACGCTGGCGGCGGCGAGCTCGATGCTGGCATAGGCCGCCGAGACCGCCATCAGCCGCTGCTCGGCGGCGCCCGCGAGCGCGACGACGCCAGTACCCGCACGCGGCGAGTCGGCAGCGGTAACCACAACCCCGTCGCCCAGCAGCGCGAGCCTAGCCGCGGCGACGGTGCCGGACTTCCACAACGGGTTGACGATCGTTCCGGCCAGCCTGCCGCGGAACCGCACGCCCTGGGCGGTCCGGTGCTCGGCGATGCCTTCGGCGGCACCGAGCACGGTGACCGACTGCGGGTCGCTCGCCAGTTCGGGCTGGATCCCGAGCCGTTCCCAGACCCGGTCGGCGACCAGCGGGCTCTGGCTCGCCCCGCCGATGAGGTAAAGGGCGCTCAGGTCGCGTGCCTCCACACCGGCGGCGTTCAGCGCGGTCACCAGCAGGTCGATGGCCTCATCGATGACCGGGAGCAGCAGCGGTTCCAGTTCCGCACGGGTGAGCTGGACATCCATACCCAGTGCGGAAAGACGTACCTGCGCCGCGACCCGCCCGGATAGCTGTTCCCTGGCTGTCCGCACGGCGTCCCTCAGCTCAACTGCCGCCCGGCGCCACCGTTCGCCGGCCGGGTCGAGCAGGCGGGGCCAGTCGGGGTGGACGCCGGCCGCTCCGCGGCCCAGGTGCTCGATGATGAGCTGGTCGACCTGCTCGCCGCCGACACGGTCGGAGACGGCGGGGGAACCGGTCACCGCGAAGCCGCCCGGCGTCCGGCGCAGCACGGTTGCCGCGCCCGAGTAACCGCCGATGTCGAGAATGGCCATGCGCTTGTCAACGGCGGTCTGCTGCCTGCCGAGCCGGGTGGCGGCGGCGACCGGCTCGGCGATCAGCGTCACGTCGCCGAGGCCAGCCGAACGGGCGGCTTGCCTGAGCACCTCGCGTCGCGGCAGGTGCCAGTGCACGGGATGGGTGAGGCGCACATCCAGCGGGTCGCCGCCCGTCTCCTCCCGCGCGGCGGCCAGTACCCGCGCGATCAGCGCGCCGAGCGCGTCCGCCACCGGGACCAGCCGGTCGCCGAGTAGCACAGCGCCCTCCCCGGCTGCGGCCACGATCGCGCGCTCGAAATGCTCGGGTGCGGCCGCCGCCCGTGACAGGGCCGACGTCCCGGCCAGCCAGGAGCCTGCCGGGTCCAGCCAGAGCGCCGACGGCAGCGACGACCCCTCACCGGTAACCTGGAGCACCCGTGGTGGCCCGCCGGGCGCGATGGCCGCGGTGGTGGAGTGCGCGCCGAGCCCGATCGACAGGGAGTAGATCATCAGGCCCGCACCGCCTTCCTGGCCGGGGAACGGAAGGCGCCAAGCTGGGCCAGTAGCTGGTCGGTCTGGCCCAGCAGCTGCTTAAGGCGTCCCATGTCCGCCTCCCCGGTCGGCACCGCTGCCCGGCCGGCATACTTAGCCGTGGCCCGGTCCAGCTCCGCGCGCCGCCGGTCGACGTGCTCGGTGAGGGCGTCCTTGAGGTTCTCCTGGACGTCGATCATCCGCCGGGCGAAGTCGGCGGAGATCTGCCGCTGCGCCTCGCTGACCTGCGCCTGACTCCAGGCCTTCAGGTTTGCCTGCAGGTTCAGTTCACGGCGGTTGGTCGTCATGAGATAGGAGAACAGAGCGCCGACACCCAGCCCGACGCCGATGACGGGCAGGCCGAACCCCGCGATCAGCGGGAGCGCGGTGACGATGCCGCCGATGGACTTGCCGCTGGAGAAGCTCACGAATCCCGCGAGCTTGTCCACCTTGGTGAGCTGCCGTTCGCTCGCCTTGCTTACCCGTCGCACGGTGCCGTGCTCGCCGATCGCCGCGGACGCCTGCTCCGCGATGGCGCCGAGCTGGTCTTCGGCGTCGAGTTCGGCGGTGACCTCGGCGATCACCCCGGCGAGCGACAGTGCGGCCTGCTCGGCCAGGCTGGCGGCCAGCAGGGTGATATCACCGACCAGTTGGTCAGCGATGGCCTCGTGCTCCTGCCGCCGTGACTTCTCGATGATGCCGACGTATTTACGCAGGAGTTCGGCCAGGCCGCGGCTGAGCGCCTCGGAGTGGTCCACCTTGATGAGCTGGATTCCCTTGCCGACACGCTGGTTCCACCGCGCGCCGTACCCGCGGAGCCGGGCGCGTTCCGCCTCGATCGCGTCCTTCACTCCTGGTTCGTCCCGAGCGGCGGCCACGCCGAGCGCGGTGAGGCCGGTCACGGCACGCAGCCCGTCCCCGGTGGTGGCCAGCAAATTGCAAGCACGCAGCGCCATCGCTCGCCCCGCGACACGCTGGTCGAGCAGGCGTCGCAGCTCGGTCAGGCCGGATTCCCGCCATAGCTCGTCGGCGACTGGCCCGGCAGGGCGCTGCAAGGCGACGTTCGCGACGCGGGCCGACACGGGGAGCAGCGGCACGTTCGCCAGGTCGGGAGCGTAGCAGCGCAGCAGTTCCCGGTCGTCGTCCACGATACGAGACCAGCCGGGATAGTCGTCTTTCTTGGCGACGACCAATATGACCGCGTCCACCCGCGCCGACACCGAACGTAGGAATGCCAGCTCCGGTGCCGTTATCGGAGCTCCGGCATCGAGGACGAAGATCACCGCGTCGGCCTGGCGCGCGGTCGGCACGCTGATCGCCCCAGCGGCCGACTCAAGCCCGCCGTGGCCCGGCGTATCGACGATGGTCATCGACCGGAGCAGCGGGGAGTCCAGCGTCACCTCGACCGCGGCCACCTGCCGGACGTTACCTGGATTGCCATCCGTGGTCGCCCACTCGTCGATCTCGTTCAGGCCGATCGGGCGGCGCTCGCCCGTCCGGGTGGCCACCGAGGCGCCGTCCTGGTCGCCGTGGGTGAACACGAGGTAGGCGCTGGTCGCGACGTCCGGGCCGGCCGGCGACAGACCAGGGCGCCGCAGCAGCGCGTTGACTAGCGTGCTCTTGCCACGGCGCATCTCTCCAGCGATCATAACGACAGGTTGTGCACCGGCCGGCTTACGTGCTTGTGCCGCTATCTCGGCCACCAGGTCCTGCTTGCCCGCCGCCCTGAGCTCATCCAGGGACTGGTTGACGACGGTCTGGAAGCGGCGGGTGAGCTCGCCGGGCTCTTTCCCGCTCACGGCTGGTCCAGCTGCTGGTAGGCCAGTGCGTACGAGCGCCGGATGATCTGGGCGAGCCGGGCCTGGGCGGGCGACGGCGCGATGAGCGCGGTTCGCCAGCGGGCGTTGCCGGCCAGCGCGGCGGCGCGTAGCGCGTCTGGGTCGCCGTCCGGCAGCCCCAGCTGTTCGGCGGGGGTCAGGCCGGCCGCGATGCGACGGACGTCGCGGGCCAGTTCTCCGGGGAGCGTGACCACGCCGGCGACGGACAGCGCGAGCGCCTCCGCTTCCGCGAGCCGGTGCAGGAGCGGTGAGAGCTGGAGCCGTTCGGACTGGTCGGCCAGTGCGCGCAGCGCTCCGGCGTCCTGGTCGGTGTCGGGGACACTGCACAGGCGCTCGATAGCGTGCAGCGCGGAACGGATCTTGAGCCGTTCCCCCTTGCCGCGGAATGTCTCGCCGATGGTCGCGCGCAGCATTTCGATGCCTGAGCGCTTCGCGAGAGCCTCCCGCAACGGCGCGGCGCGCGAGACGCCCTCGCGGATCAGCTCGATGCACGCGGAGATGCCCTGCAGATCGAGCAGACCCAGCAGCCGCTGGCGTACCTCGGCCGGCACGGGTGCGATGCCCCCGGTGAAGCGCTCCGCGGACAGCAGCAGCAGTTCGAGGTCGGCCTCGCCCATGCCCGCTAGGGCGGCTAGGTGCTCCGCGTCTGGCTCGGTGAGCTGCGCGCCTTCCGCTGTCTGGGCGATCAGGCCGACTACCGGCAGCATCGTGACGATATCCTCGCCTAGCTGCTCCGCCAGCTGTTTGGCCTTCCGCTCCGCGGCGTCCCACCAGCCGGGACCCGAAGCCAGTTTGTCCGCCTTAGTCAGCACGCCGATGGCGTTGCCCGCAGCGCCGCCCAGCCCGCCGCTCGACTCCCTGAACGTGCGCAGCGCCTCGGCCTCATCCGCCCGCACCTCGCCGTTGAAGATGAACGCGATGGCGTCGGCGGCCGCCATCGCCTCGGTGGACGCTCGGCCTAGCGCTAGCAGTTCCTCGGTGGCGGCGGCGTAATCGGTGTTGAGCGATCCCAGTCCAGGGGTGTCTATCAGCGTCATCGACCGCAGCGTGTCGTTGGCCAGCCATACCTCAAGGCATTGCACGTCGCTGTGCCGGATGCCGAGTTCGGATGGGAGAGTGCCGCCCGAGCCGAGGCGCTCTCGCCTGCGGGTGCCGTCGCGCAGGACAATCTCGAGCCGCTGCGGGCTGCCGTAGCGGTACCAGGTGACCATCTTGGTGCACTCGCTGACATCGGTCGGCGCGACGACTTGCCCGACCAGCGCGTTGACCAGCGTCGACTTTCCAGCCTTGACCCGCCCGGATACGGCGATGCGGACCGGTTCGCGCAGCGCGTCCCTGATCCGGGCTAGCTCGTCTTGGGCAGACCCGGTCACCGTCAGCATCGCCTGTCCGGCGAGTTCGGCGACCGCTTCGATGACGTCTCCCAACGGGCGGAACGCGACCGGCGCAGGCGTCGGCTCTCCCATAACCGTCACATCGGCCCCCGCCGGGCGTCAGTTGCCGTCATCGCCGGGACCAGGTAGCTCACCCGTCCCCGGCGCGTACGCTCTCTGCCCACCGTGCAATCCACCCCAAGCCCGCCCCTCGCACGGCCGACTTCCGACCGGAATATGCCAGTAGCATAAGTGAAAATTTCACGCGATATCAGTGGGCATTTGCCTTCCTCCGGGCGCCCGCATTTTCAGCCGTCGTCGCCACCGGAGTCCATGGGCGCGGACTCGACTGGCTCGACACTTACGTCTCCGGAGTAACCGGAGTCATCGGAATATCCAGAGTCACTGATGTCACTACCGTCACTACCATCGCCGCTGTCGTACCCGCCGTCGGAATCGTCGCCTCCCGACCCGCCGTCGGAGTCGTCGCCTCCCGACCCGCCGTCGCTGTCGTCGCCCCCCGAGCCGCCGTCGCTGTCGTCGCCTCCCGAGCCGCCGTCGCTGTCGTCGCCTCCCGAGCCGCCGTCCGAGCCGTCTTCGGAGCCGTCGCCGGAATCCCCGGCGCCAGAACCGTCCCCCTCACCGGTGCCCTCGGACGACCCACCGGAAAGGTCATCGCTCCATTCCTCGTTTTCCGGTGGGTTTTCTGGGACGTACGACGAGTCGATCATGCTGGCCGAAT
>Ga0335074_10009352_pt1 | contig 13684 bp, 12 predicted proteins | sample Lox_Sample_23_FD_206715 | JGI IMG/M metagenome (GOLD analysis project Ga0335074, IMG submission 206715) | Soil microbial communities from Loxahatchee National Wildlife Refuge, Florida, United States - Lox_Sample_2.3 | ecosystem: Environmental > Terrestrial > Soil > Wetlands | place: USA...
CGGACGGACGTTGCATTCTCTATTGGATGCGGCGGTCGCAGCGCGCCTTCGACAATCCGGCTCTCGAAACCGCGATTCGTTTCGCCAATCAGCGAAAGTTGCCGGTTACAGTTTGTTTCTTGATCCGGTCTAAACGCCGTCACGCCAATCTGCGTCAGTTTGCCTTCATGCTCGAAGGATTTGCGGATACGGCGAGTCGTCTCGAACGGCGCAAGATCGGTTTTATCCTTCGCGTCGCTGAAGGACGCGCAGCGAACGAATTCGGCAGGTTGTGCGCGGCGGTCCGTCCCGCGGTGATCATCACCGATCGTAATCCATTGACCGCGGCGGGCGCCTGGCGTTCCCTGATCCCTGAAGACGTTCGCGTACCGGCGCTCTCTGTCGATGCCGATGTGATCGTGCCGACGGCGGTGATTGGCCGTGAGCATTATGCGGCACGCACGATCAGACCGGTCATCCATCGACACCTGGAGGAGTTCCTTGCGCCGATCGGCAATGGCACCGTGTATGTTCCATGGCAGCGGAAACGCACGATCGCATCTCTTGCGCCTTCGCTCGATCTGCTCAAATCGTTGCCGCTCGACCAGAGTGTTCCGCGCACCGATCAATTTGATGGTGGAACTACTGCCGCACTTGCGCGCATGAAACGTTTCATCAGAGACGCCCTGCCGCATTACTCCGAGCGTCGAAATGCTCCCGAACTCGACGCCACCAGCCATCTCTCGCCGTACCTGCACTTCGGCCAACTCGGACCGCATACGCTAGCGCTAGCCGCACGCGATGCTGAGGCTCCCGAGGAAGCGCGCCGTTCGTTTCTCGAAGAACTGATCGTGCGGCGCGAATTGGCTGCCGCTTTCACCACATACAATCGCAACTTCCGCACGATCGATTGTTGCGAGCGATGGGCGCGCGCGACGCTCGGCGATCATGAGGACGATTTGCGCCCGTACTTTTATAACGAGCGCAAGCTCGAGGCTGCAGATACTCACGATCCCTTGTGGAACGCCGCTCAGCGTCAAATGGTAGAGTCAGGCTGGATGCATGGTTATATGCGAATGTACTGGGCGAAAAAAATTCTCGAATGGAGCCGCAGTCCACGAGACGCTTACGCGATCGCCGTCCGTCTGAATGACAAATACGAACTCGACGGGCGCGACCCCAACGGCTATGCCGGTATCGCGTGGGCGATTGGCGGTAAGCACGATCGCCCGTGGGGTCCTGCACGGCCAATCTTTGGCACGATTCGCTACATGTCAGGCGCCAGCACTGGGCGCAAATTCGACAGCCGCGCGTACATTCAGCGCTGGCTTGGGAGGCGCAAATCCTTGAAGTGATTCCGCCTCGGCATCGTGCGAGCCATACTCGAATAGAGATCAGCTAGTCTGTCCACGACAATGTCAGTCGCTGCCACCGTCCCGGCGTCCGAAGATCCGCCGATCCGAATCGGCGTATCGGCTTGTCTATTAGGCCAGGAGGTTCGATTCGACGGCGGTCACAAGCGCAACGAATTTATCACGGAAACCTTAGGACGCTTCGTCGAGTTCGTTCCTGTGTGCCCAGAGTTCGAGTTGGGCCTTGGTGTGCCGCGCGAGACCCTACGCCTCGTCAAGGATCTGCACGGCAATGTTTCGCTCATTTCCAACAAGCGCGGCATCGACCATACGGCTGCCATGGGCATCTTCGCGGAACGGCGCACAGCGAGTCTCACTCGCGAAGACTTGAGTGGCTACTTGCTCAAGAAGGATTCACCAAGTTGCGGGATGGAACGCGTTAAGGTCTATGGCAGCGGCGGCATGCCGTCGCGCGATGGCCGCGGACTCTATGCTGCGGGTTTGCTGAGTCGTTACCCGAATCTGCCGGTCGAAGAGGAGGGGCGGCTTAATGATCCACGCCTGCGCGAGAATTTTATCGAGCGCGTCTTCGCCTATCGGCGATTGCGGTCGTTTTTCGGCGGACGTTGGACTATCGGCGGACTCGTCGCTTTCCATACGGCACACAAGCTGCAGTTGCTCGCGCATGCGCCGGCCACTTATCGCGAACTCGGAAGACTCGTTGCGGATGCGAAAGGGGCGAGTAGAACCGAGGTGCGGGATCATTACGAATCGAGGTTCATGACAGCGCTGAAACAAATCGCGACGCCCGCGCGTCACACAAATGTTTTGCAGCATATGGCCGGCTATTTCAGCAACAAACTTGATGCCGCCTCGCGCAATGAGCTTGTCACGTTAATCGACGATTATCGACGAGGTTTGGTGCCGCTAATCGTGCCGATTACGCTAATCCGGCATTATGTCAGGCTGCACTCGATCAGTTACCTAGAAGGGCAACTGTACCTCGAACCGCATCCGAAGGAACTTATGCTGCGCAACCACGTCTGAGTGCGAGACGTCGTAAACAAAAATCCACGCTTAACGGAATGCAAATTCAAGAGTGCGATAATTGGAGACCAGCGTTTTTGGTAAGATCCAAAACGAGCATGATCAGTTGAACTGACTTAAAGAGATACTGTGAATCTACGGGATACAGACTTGGTGAACCGAAAAATTGTGTATGCAGTGGCGCAGGTTGCGGCGCTGTCTATTTTGATTGCGTCGCTAGCGAGCGCCCAGTCGCCCTCGCCTTTTGCGGTCGAAACCAATATCAAGGGCGTTTACGCCTATACGGAGCCACCAGCAGGGTTCAATCCAATGACGGCATCAGCAGCCGAGTTGGAACTTTATGGCTATCCTCCACGACCCGCCGCGAACGCGCCAGCAAAAGCTCTGGCTACCTGGGAAATGATCGCTAATCCGGCGTTGAAACGCATTGTGCCCGAGCTCTCAGCAACGAGCATCTACCATCGGCCAGTCGAAAACCTGGTAATTAAGAATTCGAAAAAGGCCGCCAGCTCGAATTGGAGCGGCTACGCGCTCATCCACAAAAGACCTCAATTCACGAGCGTAACCGGTGCGTGGTTAGTTCCAATCGTCCAACAAGCCTTCGGCACCTGTGGGGGAACGGACTATTCATCCGATTGGGCGGGCATCGACGGTTTTGCAAACAATTCGCTCTTTCAGTCCGGGTCTGAATCCGATGCTACTTGCGTTAGCGACACCACCACGACAGAGAACTACCCTTGGATTGAGTGGCTTCCGGGCGCTACATTCGAAATCACCGCCAGTGACAGCAGTGCTCTGCCTTTCGCTCCCGGTGATTATCTGATCGTCGTGGTGACGGCCACCAACTGGTCGGGTGGCGAGTCGACGAGCGGTACGCTGTCATACACGGACGTGACCCAAAATTGGCAGGTGGATGGAACGATCACGGCGGCGGCTCTCGACGGGTCACCTCTGGTCGGGCAATCCACTGAATGGATAATCGAACGACCGGAGGTCGGGGGATCGACTGCCGACCTGGCCAACTATGTCGCCGTTCCCTGGTTCGAGGCGTCAGCGACAGACGTCAAAAACAAGACTTACTTCCCAGGCTCTCCGGCAGGTGCGACCGCTTACTCAATCACAATGCTGGACGACAGCAACAGCCCAATCTCTTTTGCTGACCTGTTTAACCCCGACACGTTGTTGTTCCTCGACGAAGGTTCGGCGCTTTAAGCAACCGCTCGGCGCGCGAGCACGGCAGCTCGAATCAGGCCCCCGAATGCCGCCTCGCGGCGTTGACCGGCGCGCGCAGAGCATAGTAATGGTCCACCAACCCACGATCGAAAATCGCGAAACTGTCATCGTCGCGCAGTCGGAGACTTAATCATGAAAATTGGACTATTTGTCGGTGCAAATGGCCGGATGGCCGGTGGAGGGCTGCTCAAAGCCGCCGCGACTCATGCCGAACGGCTCGGAATCACGACGCTGTGGGTTCCAGAACACGTCGTGCTCGTCGACAAGTATGCTTCCAAATATCCCTATTCGCAGGATGGAGCACTGCCGGCGCCGACTCACGCGCCGATTCTTGACCCTTTTCTCGCGCTGACCTGCATGGCCGCCGTCACCTCAAAAATCCGGCTGGCGACGGGTATCTGCCTGGTGCCCGAGCATAATCCGGTTGTGCTGGCGAAGGTTGCCGCAACGCTTGATTTTCTCAGCGGCGGCCGCTTCATTCTCGGCACGGGTATCGGATGGCTCGAAGAGGAATTCGACGCGATCGGCGTGCCATGGGAGCATCGCGGACGCCGCACCCGCGAATATATTGCTGCAATGCGCAAACTGTGGGGCGAAGAAATCAGCAGTCACAAAGGCGAGTTCGTCAGCTTCGAAGGCGTTCGCAGTAATCCCAAGCCGATGCGCGGTGCTGATCTGCCGGTATGGTTTGGCGGCGAAAGCGCACCCGCGTTGCGGCGTGTGGCGTCTTATGGCAACGGATGGTGCGGGTTCAATCTCTCGCCCGAGGAAGCTGCCGCCAAAATCAAGACGATCGAAGAATTGCTGAAGGCGAATGGCCGCAAGCGATCCGACGTCGAACTCGCGGTGTCGCCCTACTCTAAGCCGGTCACCGCCGACGACCTCAAGCGTTATCGCGACGCGGGTGTCGAGGAGGTAATTTTGATCAAGCTGCGATCTCCTCGCGCAGAAGTGGACCTGGTCGAAAACCTCGAACAGATTGCGCGCGACTGGGTCGAACCCGCTGCCAAAATCTAAAGTAAATCGTTAGACGTCCGGCCGCCGCGGACATCGAAGGAAATGGGTATGAAAGTCGGATTTTTTGCGACTGGAATCGGACCGGCAACCACGCCGGCGTGGGCGCGCGCAATCGCGGTCAACGCCGAGCGCCTCGGCTTCGCTACGCTATGGGCGCCTGAACACGTCGTCCTGCTCGACGAGTATGCCTCGAAATATCCTTATTCAGCCGGCGAGTTTCCGATGCAGACTGATTGGCCGATCGGCGACCCGTTCATTTCATTGACCTACGCCGCCGCGGTCACCAGCAAGATTCGGCTGGCGAGCGGTATCTGCCTCGTCCCGGAACATAATCCACTGGTGCTGGCCAAAGCCGTCGCCACGGCCGATCGGCTAAGCGATGGACGGATCATTCTGGGCACAGGGATCGGATGGCTCGAGGAGGAATTCCAGGCAATCGGTATCCAGTGGGAACGCCGAGCCCATCGCACGCGTGAGTATATCGAAGCGATGCGAGTCCTGTGGGCAAGCGAGGTTTCCGCCTACAGTGGCGAGTTCGTCAATTTCCGTGGCGTCCGCAGCTATCCGAAACCGGCGGATGGCAAGCGCGTCCCGATCTGGTTCGGCGGCGAAAGCGGGCCTGCGTTGCGGCGAACCGCTGAGTATGGCGACGGGTGGATTGGCTTCAACGTTACGCCAGCGGAGGCCGCCCCGAAGGTCAAGCGTATTGAGGCGCTGCTCAAGGAATATGGGCGGAGCCGTTCCGACCTTGAACTCGCCGCCTCGCCGTACATGAAACCGATCACGCCCGACGACTTGAAGCGCTATCGTGATGCGGGATTAGACGAGATCGCGTTGGTGCTCTTCGAGGCTCCTGCGAGCGAGCGCGAGATGGTCACGCAAATGGAGAAGATAGCGCGTGAATTCGTCGAACCGGCGGCCAAACTTTAACTGACATTTTGATCGTGGCCGTTCAGGCGGGATGGTTTAGGCTGTCCCGCCTTTTCCATATCCGTTTCGCTCCATTTATTAGTCGTTTTGCAAGGCGGCACGTGTTGTGCTCGCAGGTACCGTTATCGCTTAAATGGTGCTTACGGACATTATCTCTATGAAAAATTTACTCTTCGTCATGATCGTGGCGGCGGCTAGTTTGCTCACCGCAGGATGTGTCTCGCATATGATCGTCGATAGTCAGCCTCCTGCGGTCGCCGCTGGCGAATCCGCTCCACAAGTGGCAGCGCCACAAATGAGTCCTGACATTAACTTCAAAGCTTCTAATACGCTGCCCGGTGAACCGTCGCTCTGAGGCCGCAAAGCGCTGAGGCAAGCCGCCGGACGCTTCACCTCGCGCGTTCAACCGCTTATCATCGCGATACTGCCGCCTGATCATCGCTGCCGTATGGAAGCACGCGGCCTTCAGCCGGCTGGGATTCCGGGATTTCGGAGCACCGAATGGATTTCAGCTTCAATGATGATCAGCGGTTACTACGCGAGACTTTGGCGGACTTCGGCCGCCGTGAACTGGCGCCCCATTACGCTGAACGCGATAACGACGAGAATCTGCCGCGCGCGGTCGTTCAACAGCTCGGCGCGATGGGCCTGCTGGCGCCGATGGTTGATCCGGCCTTCGGTGGGCAGGGCCTTGATTATGTCTCGCTTGGGATCGCGCATGAGGAAATCAGCCGATGTGACTTCAACGCTGCGTACGTCCTGCTGCTGTCTGGCTTGGCGGGCGCGATTCTCACCGCGCGCGGCGATGAGGCTCAAAAGGCGTCTTACCTTCCATCGATTTGCCGGGGCGATGTCGTCCCAGCACTTGGAGTGACGGAGCCCGCCGGTGGCTCCGATGCTGCGCACGTCAAGCTCAGCGCGCGGCGTGAAGGGGATACTTATGTCCTCGATGGGGAAAAAACGTCGATTTCGTTCGCCTCGTGGGCCGACACGATTCTGCTGATGGCGCGCACCGGCACCTACGAGCAGGGTGCCCGAGGCGTCAGTGCCTTTTATGTGGATCTCACTTCGCCGGGAGTGAGCCGCACTCGCTTCAAGGATCTCGGCTCGCGCGCGATTGGGCGTGGGCAGCTTTTCTTCGACAGCGTGCGCGTACCAGCAGACGCCCGGATCGGCGAAGAAGGTGCTGGTTTCATCCAAGTGATGCAGGGTTTTGACTTCAGCCGGTCAATGATTGGCCTGATGTGTATCGGCGCGGCACAGCAAAGCGTGGATGAAACCTGCAAGTATGTCGCTGAGCGTCAGGCCTTTGGCGGCAGCCTCGCGCGCTTCGAGGGCGTATCGTTTCCGCTGGCCGAGGCGGCAGTACAACTGCGTGCAGCGCGCCTTCTTTGCTACGAGGCGTTATGGCTGAAAGATAACGGCAAGCCCCACGGATGGTTGTCGGCCGGAGCCAAGTGGTGGGCGCCCGAACTGTCCGCGCGCATATTACATCAGTGCTTGTTGCTGCATGGCCATCTCGGTTTTAGCCTCGACTTGCCTCATCAGCAGCGCATGCGCGACGTAATAGGGCTCGAAATCGGCGACGGCACCGCGCAAATCATGAAATTGCTGGTGGCGCGAGAAATTATCGGCGCAGTCGCGCGCGGCTACTAAAGCGCATCTGGCCATCAAGAGTTTACTACGCCGATGACGAACTCGGATATCATCATGATAGTCAGTGTCGGCAGCCTTGTTAGCGAGGGAATCAAAGATGGGAGCAGCACCGAAACAGGATTGGAAGGCTGAAACCTACGAGAAGCATGCTCACTTCGTTCCGGCACTCGGCCAGGCGGTGCTCGATTTACTCGCGCCCAAGGCAGGCGAACGTATCCTCGATCTCGCGTGTGGTGACGGCATTCTGACGGTAAAGATTGCCGCAACGGGGGCCTCGGTCTATGGCGTCGACGGCTCCGCTGACATGATCAAAGCGGCCAACGCCAGAGGTATCGAGGCCCGGGTGATGGATGGCATGAATCTCCAATTCCATCACGAATTCGATGCGGTCTTTTCCAACGCTGCACTCCATTGGATGAAAGCCGACCCTGACGCGGTGATCAGAGGCGTCGCACACGCGCTCAAACCAGGCGGACGTTTCGTGGCCGAGATGGGTGGTCATGGCTGCGTCGCCGCGATCACACTCGCGCTAGTTGTGGCGATTGAGCGACGCGGCATCGCCAACGTGGCCACAAGGATTCCGTGGTATTTCCCGACCGTCGATGACTATCGCGGACGGCTCGAGCGTGCCGGGTTTGCAGTCGATTATATAGCGCTGATTCCCCGGCCCACGCCGCTACCGACCGACATGAGCGGATGGATACAAACGTTCGGCGATTCGCTCTTGCAGTTGCTTCCCGCCGAAGCTCGTGCCGCTGCTCGCGATGAGGCGGTCGAGTTGCTGCGCCCCGTGCTATGCGACGAACAGGGGCGGTGGACCGCCGACTACATGCGGCTACGCTTCGCCGCGCATCTTCCCGGGTAGCCACGGAGTAGGCAGAACCTACCAATTGTTGCGTATTTCGGATCGCACCTCGATTCAATGACGATTCCACGCATAGTTATCGGTGCGACCGGCAGTGGAGCCGGCAAGACCAGTGTAACGATCGCGATTCTCGGCGCGATGCGTGCACGCGGCCTGAAGGTCGCGCCTTTCAAATGCGGCCCGGATTATCTCGACCCCACCTATCATGCGCGCGCGGCCGGCACGCTATCGCATAATCTCGACGGCTGGATGATGGGGCGTAACGCCGTGCTGACGACCTTCAACCGGGTCGCCCGTGACGCGGATATTGCCGTGATCGAAGGCGTGATGGGGCTGTTCGACGGCGCAACACCGACCGCCAACGAAGGTTCGACGGCCGAAATCGCGGAATGGCTCGGCGCGCCAGTGCTGTTGGCGGTTGACGCGTCCGGGATGGCGCGCACGGTCGCGGCGATCGCTCATGGCTTCCGCCATTTCGATCCACACCTAAATCTTGCCGGAGTGATCTGCAATCGCGTCGGCAGCCGAGGCCATCTTGAATTATTGAAGGCCGCTTCAAATGTAGTGCCAGTGCTTGGTGGATTTCCGGAAGATGCGGCGATCGCGTTTCCAGAACGCCATCTGGGCCTTCTCAGCGCGATAGACAGCGCGATTCCACAAGAACGCTTCGATACCTGGGCAAGGCGTGCCGACGAATGGCTTGACCTCGACGGTATCCTCGCGCTCGCCCGCTCAGCGCCGCCACTGCCCGATTCCACTGCTTTGGCAGGGAGGTCAAGCCCACGTTGCCGCATCGGAATTGCGTACGACGAAGCGTTCCATTTTTACTACGATGATAACTTGCGGCAGTTGGAGACTACTGGTGCTGAGTTCGTCAAGTTCAGCCCCGTCCACGATTCTTCTCTGCCGGCCGTCGATGGACTTTATTTAGGTGGAGGCTACCCGGAAGTTGCGGCTGCGGAACTGTCTGAGAATCGCTCGATGATCGAAGCCGTGCGATCCTTTGCCGGGCGTGGTGGTCCCGTCTACGCGGAATGCGGCGGCCTAATGTACGTCGCACGCTCCATCCGCACTCTGGATGGTCATTCATGGCCGATGGCTGGTTTGATTCCCACTGAAGCGGTTATGAACGATCGCTTGCAAGCGCTCGGCTATGCCGAAGTCACAACCAATGCGCCCTCAATCCTTGGACCGGCCGGAGTCAAATTTCGCGGCCATCAGTACCGCTATTCGACACTCGAGCCGGCGCCTGATGGCGTTGAACGAATCTATCGAGTAAATCCCCGCTGGGGTGGCGAGCAATCTGCAGAGGGCTATCGTGTCGGGAATGTCGTCGCGTCGTATGTTCACGCCCATTGGGCGTCGAATCCGTCGATTCCAGCCGCGTTGGTCGAAACATGCGCGCAATGGCGCAACAACTGCCGATAATCTAACTTAGACAAGAGCCGCAAACGCGATGAAAGACGCTGATCAACAAGCCGACGCTGCATTTGAATTGCCGAACGCGCCTTTGACTCTGGAGGGGTCTGCCCTGCTCCATCAGTTTTTTCGCGTTCGCCGCGCCGAATGGAATCGCCTCGAAAGCAGGCAGCGAGCGGCGATCGTCGAGGAGGCGTCGATCAGCTTCGCTGCGAACGCCGAAGGCCATACTGCGATCTTTTCCCAGTTCGGCCATAAGGGCGATCTGATCGTTATCCACTTCCGGCCGAGCTTCGAGCAGCTCGACGCCGCGCAAATCGAAGTCGCGAGGCTGGGCCTCAGCGAGTTTCTGGAACCCACCTATTCCTACGTCTCAGTAGTCGAAATCGGATTGTACGAAGCGAGCGTCAGGCTCTATCGTGATCTGGCCGAACGCGGCCTCAAGACTCATTCGCCGGAATGGATTACAGCGGTGGCCTCCGCGCTTAAAGACCAACAGGTCAAATTGAGCGAGCGTCTAACGCCTTCGATACCGGACCGTCGTTACCTTTGCTTCTACCCGATGAACAAGCGGCGCATCGGCGACGATAACTGGTACATGCAGCCGATCGCGGAACGACAGCGCATGATGCATGAGCATGGCTTGATTGGCCGCAGGTACGCCGGCCAAGTGACACAGATAATTTCAGGCTCCATCGGGTTCGACGATTGGGAGTGGGGCGTCGACCTGTTTGCCGACGATCCTCTGGTGTTCAAGCGGCTGGTGTATGAAATGCGTTTCGACGAATCAAGCGCCCGCTTTGCCGAGTTCGGCCCTTTCTATTTCGGAATCCGCCTTACGCCATCAGAATTACAGCGCGTCCTTTAAGGCGGACCTTCACTCGTCAGATTGCGGGCTTTGCGTTACCGCACCACACCCAGCACTGAACTAAAAGAGTCGGTGTGGGATGCTCAGCGCATCGCCAAGGCATCTTCAACTTCCCCATCAACCGGAAAGCGTCCGGTCGTGGCCTTGGAAAAGATAAGGCTGCCGTCCGCAATCACATCAAACTGGCCAGATTTGCCCGGCTTAATTCGGGCGCCATATCCAAAACGATGCTTGATTGAGGCGGCCAGACTGGCCGCTCGCGGCTGATAGCCTCAAGCCGAGCAGTAGAGGATCTCGATGTCCATGCAACTCACGATAGCGCTCCGCGTCCGCGCGTCAAGCGGGGTATGGAAGGGCACCAATCCGAAAAGCCCCGCACGCAGACGACGCTCACCTGAGATTTTTGGCCGGCCGCCCGCAGCCTCGCGGCGGCACGGGTTTGCAAGCAAAGCCTATCGTGGCATCGTGACGAAAACGGCGGCGGCGACGACCGAAGTCCATAGACCGTCGCGATCGCCGATCGCCGATTGTGTTACATTGCGCGTGCGAAACAATTTATCGGACACCCGCCAGATATCCTTGCGCTCGTCATAGCTGGAATTCGGGTCAAACTCGACGCCGATAATCGTGGCCAGCATCATTGCGGCGAGATCCTCAGCATAATCCCCAGCCTTGTGCTCGGTCTCACCGAAGCTTGAATGCTCGGACAGATAGCCGTATTGCATCGGGTCGGTGGGAATTGCCGCGCCGACCGAAGCAGCCATCAGCCGATGAGGTTCGTCGGTCGCATTATCGCATACGATGGCAAAGACGATCTGACCGGGTCTCAGATAGCGGAGGCCTTCCTGTGGCGTAATCAGTTTGCACTGAGGCGGGAAGATCGAGTTGACGCGCACCAGATTGAATTCGGCAATCTGCGCGGAGCGCAACGCGAGTTCGAAGGCGTTGAGCTTTTCGCGATGCCGGCCGAAGCCCTTAGTCAGGAAGACGCCCTTAGGAATCGGCCCCATCTACGCGTATCTCCAGTTGGTCACGTCTTTTGGAATCACTCCTTGCCAGAACTATCCGTTGGCGCACCTGCGCAAGTTGTTATCTGCGAGGTCTGAATTTCGCAAATGGACTTTCACAAGGAAAGATCATGCAAGGCTTGAATCTTTGTGATCGAACAATTCGACTCGTCACACCGCATTCGAGGGACGGTATTCGCCGAACACCCGGCGCATCGCATCGGCAATCTCGCCTAGTGTGCCATAGGTGCGGACGGCATCGACGATCGCCGGCATCAGATTGCCGTCACCACGCGCGGTCGCTTCAACATTGGCGATGGCCTTTTGCGCAGCTTCTTGATTACGTTCACTGCGGATTCGTGCGACGCGCTGGCGCTGTTTTTCTTCGATAGCAGGGTTAACCTTCAGAATGTCTCCGGGCGGCTCGTCGCCCGAAGTGAAATCGTTGACGCCAACAATGATGCGGTCCTTACCTTCGATTTCGCGCTGGTAGCTGAACGCCGCGTTATTGATCTCGCGCTGCATATAGCTGCGCTCGATTGCGGCGACCGCGCCGCCCATGTCGTCAATCTTGGCGAGATATTCGAGCGCCTTCTTCTCAATTTCAGTAGTCAGTGCTTCAACGTAATACGATCCGCCCAACGGATCCGCCGTATCAGTCACGCCGGATTCATTCGCGATCACTTGCTGCGTGCGCAGGGCAAGAAGCGCAGAGTTTTCGGTGGGCAGCGCCAACGCCTCGTCCTTCGAATTGGTATGGAGCGATTGAGTACCGCCGAGTACGGCTGCAAGCGCTTGCAGCGTGACACGGACCACATTGTTATCGACCTGCTGGGCAGTCAGCGTCGAGCCTGCCGTCTGGGCGTGGAACCGGACCATCAACGAGCGCTCATCCTGCGCTTTGAAACGTTCTTTCATAATTCGCGCCCAAAGGCGGCGCGCGGCGCGGAATTTTGCGATCTCCTCGAAGAAGTTATTGTGCACGTTAAAGAAAAACGACAAGCGGCTCGCGAAGTCATCGACTTTGAGGCCCGCCCTCAAGGCCGCTTCGACGTAGGCGATACCGTCCGCGATCGTGAACGCCAGCTCCTGTGCGGCCGTCGAGCCGGCCTCGCGGATGTGATAGCCCGAAATCGAAATCGTATTCCAGTTTTGAACCTCGCGACTGGCGAACGCGAAGATGTCAGTGATGATGCGCATCGAGCCGCGTGGCGGATAAATATACGTCCCACGGGCGATATATTCCTTGAGGATATCGTTCTGAATCGTGCCGTTGAGCTTGTTCCACGCGACGCCGCGACGCTCCGCCGTGACGAGGTACAGCGCCAGCAAGGTTGAGGCGGTGGCGTTGATCGTCATGGACGTGGAGATTTTTTCGAGCGGCAGTTCCGCCAGCAACATCTCCATGTCTTCGATCGATTGGATTGAAACGCCGACACGGCCGACCTCGCCACGTACCAGCGGATGATCGGAGTCGCGGCCCATCTGCGTGGGCAAATCGAACGCAACGGAAAGGCCGGTTTGACCGTTGGCAAACAGATAGCGGTAGCGGCGATTGGACTCTTCCGCGTCGCCGAAACCCGCATACTGGCGCATCGTCCATAGCCGCCCGCGATACATCGTGGGCTGGACGCCCCGCGTGAATGGATACTCGCCGGGAAAGCCGAGGTCATTCAGGAAATCAAAGCCGTTCAAATCAGCAGGATTGTATTCGCGCTTGATTTCGATTCCCGAGGTGGTGGTGAAATGCTCCCGCCGCTCAGGCCCCCGCTTCAGCGCAGGGTTGACCCGTTTCGCCTCCCAGCGCTGACGCGCGTCGGCGACTGTCGCAGGATTATGGTTAGCGCTTTCGCTGGGATTTTTCGCTTCGGGCATCGTTCATCGCCTCGGGTACTATTCGACTACAATCAAGAGATCACCCTTTTCGACGGTCTGACCGGGCGTAACTTTGATTTCAGTGACCTTCCCGGCTTTGGGCGATTTCAACTCATTTTCCATCTTCATCGCCTCAATCACCACCAACCCCTGCTGCAATCCGACCTCGTCGCCAACACTGACCAGGATATTGACGACTCGCCCGGGCATCATCGCCTTGAGCTGGGCTTTCCCGGCAACCGCCGGACGTCCACCCACGCCGGCTTTGCGTGAGCGGCGCGCCGTGTCCACCAGCGCTACACGCGTGCTGGCGCTGCGCGAGGCCACGATTAATTCGTCGCCCTCCGGCACCACTTCGAGGTCGAATGATCGGTTGCCGATCAGCACCGAAAACGAGGATGCGCCGACCTTGCGGACGTCGGCCTCAAACTCACGA
>Ga0335074_10009353_pt1 | contig 13683 bp, 8 predicted proteins | sample Lox_Sample_23_FD_206715 | JGI IMG/M metagenome (GOLD analysis project Ga0335074, IMG submission 206715) | Soil microbial communities from Loxahatchee National Wildlife Refuge, Florida, United States - Lox_Sample_2.3 | ecosystem: Environmental > Terrestrial > Soil > Wetlands | place: USA: Florida...
GGCTGGTGGGCCAGGTGGCCAAGCGCCAAGCGGTGACGAACCCGGAGAATACGATTTATTCGATTAAGCGGTTCATGGGGCGTCGATTCGGCGAAGTCAGCGAAGAGATGAAGCTGGTCCCGTATAAAGTTGTGGCGGGCGAGAACGGCGATGCCCGGGTGGAGATTCAGGGCAAGAAATATTCGCCGCCCGAGATTTCGGCGATGATTCTGACGAAGCTGAAGGAAGCGGCGGAAGCGTATCTAGGCGAAAAAGTCACGAAGGCGGTCATCACCGTGCCCGCGTACTTCAACGACGCGCAGCGCCAGGCGACGAAGGACGCTGGGCAGATAGCCGGCCTGGAAGTAATGCGCATCATCAACGAGCCGACTGCGGCGGCGCTGGCGTATGGCTTGGACAAGAAGAAGGACGAGACGATCGCGGTCTATGACTTCGGGGGCGGCACGTTCGATATCTCGATCCTGGAAGTAGGCGATGGGGTGGTGGAGGTGAAGTCGACCAACGGCGATACGCACCTGGGCGGCGACAACATCGACCAGCGAATCATTGATTGGCTGATTCAGGAGTTTAAGAAGGATCAGGGCGTCGATGTATCGAAGGACCAGATGGCGTTACAGCGCCTGAAGGAAGCGGCCGAGAAGGCGAAGATCGAGCTATCGACGCTGCTTGAGACCGAAATCAACCTGCCGTTTTTGACGGCGGATGCGAGCGGCCCGAAGCACCTGGCGATCAAGCTGACGCGGGCTCGGTTCGAGCAGATGGTGGACGATATTCTGCAGCGGTCGGTGGGCCCGTGCAAACAGGCGCTGGCGGATGCGAACGTGACGCCGAAGGACATTGATGAGGTGGTTCTGGTCGGCGGCTCGACGCGTATTCCGAAGGTGCAGCAGATGGTGCGCGATCTGTTCGGCAAAGAGCCGAACAAGAGCGTGAATCCGGACGAAGTGGTGGCGGTGGGCGCGGCGGTTCAAGGCGGCGTGCTGGGCGGTGAAGTCAAGGACGTGCTGCTGCTGGACGTGACGCCTTTGTCGCTGGGTATCGAGACCCTGGGCGGTGTGTTCACGAAGCTGATTGAACGCAACACGACGATTCCGACGCGCAAGAGCGAGGTCTTTTCGACGGCGGCGGACAGTCAGACGTCGGTCGAGATCAAGGTGTTCCAGGGCGAGCGCGCGATGGCTCGGGACAACCGGCTACTGGGCGTGTTCCAACTGGTAGGAATTCCGCCGGCTCCGCGCGGCGTTCCGCAGATTGAGGTGGAGTTCGATATCGACGCCAACGGCATCTTGAACGTGAAGGCGAAGGATCGGGCGACCAACAACGAGCAGAAGATTACCATCACGTCCTCTTCGGGACTGAGCAAGGACGAAGTGGAGAAGATGGCGCGCGATGCCGAGTCGCACGGGGCGGAAGACCGCAAGAAGAAGGAAGAGATCGAGGCGCGGAACCGCGCGGACGCGATGGTTTACAACATCGAGAAAATGCTCAAGGAGCATCGCGACAAGATTTCGGAGGCGGACGCCAAGGAAGTGGAGTCGGCGATCGAAGGTGTGCGGAAGGCCATGGCGGATGGCGGACTGGAGCAGATCACTGCAGCGACCGATAAGTTGACGACGGCGAGCCACAAGCTAGCGGAGGCGATGTACAAGACGCAAGGTCCGACCGGGAACGGCGCTACCGGGGCGGCGGCCGGTGATGGCGCAGGAGCAGGGGCGCAACCCGGTGGTGAGAAGAAAGACAACGTAGTGGACGCGGAGTTCGTTGATGTTGAAGATAAGAAGTAAGTAGTCAGGGCACTGAGTTAGTGGGCCGGTCGTGAGGCTGGCCCAAGAGTTTGGGGAGTTTAGCGGCGGCTGAGTAAGCCGCCGCTTGCATAATGACATGCCTGCTGCATCGAAGAAAGATTATTACGAGGCGCTTGGCGTAGCGCGGAGCGCGGACGCGGACGAGATCCGGAAAGCGTACCGGAGGCTTGCCCGCAAGCATCATCCGGATTTAAACCCGGGCGATAAGGCTGCGGAGGAGCGTTTCAAGAAAGTTCAGGAAGCGTATGACGTCCTAAGCGACGACAACAAGCGCAAGATTTACGATCAGTACGGGTTTTATTCGGATAACATACCGCCGAATGGGCCGGGCGGCGCGGGAAATGCAGGCGGACCGAATTTCGGCGGGTTCGATTTCAGCGAGTTCATGAGGCAGCAGCAAGCGGGCGCGGCCGGAGGGGCAGGGAACCGCGCGGAAGATTCGGAAGGATTCGGATTCCGCGACATCTTCAGCCAATTTTTCAACCGCGGTGGCCGGCAGTCGGCGACGGCGCAACCGGAGCGCGGCGCAGATCTCGAGTATGGATTGAATGTCGATTTCTGGCAGTCGATTCGGGGAACGCAGGTGAAGCTGAACATCTCGCGCCAGGAGACGTGCGAGACGTGTCACGGAACTGGATCGGCAGGCAATAGCGTGGCGGTTTGTCCGGAATGCGATGGCACCGGGAACGTGTCACAGATGGCAGGCGCGATGAAGTTCAACCTGACGTGCCCGCGCTGCGGGGGCTCGGGACGATTGAAGAATGCCTGCCCGACGTGCCGGGGCGAGGGCGTGGTGACGCGCCCGGACACGGTAGAAGTGCGGATTCCGCAGGGAGTGGCTTCGGGGTCGCGGCTGCGGGTGGCGGGGAAGGGAAATGCGGGGATGGCGGGCGGGCCGGCCGGGGATCTGTATATTACGGTGCGCGTGGAAGAGCATCCATTTTTCAAGCGGGACGGAGACAACATCGACATTCAGGTGCCGCTGACAGTGGCGGAGGCGGGACTGGGCGCCAAGATTGAAGTGCCGACGATTGACGGGCGCGCGCTTCTGAAGATCCCGCAAGGCACGCAGAACGGGCAGAAGTTCCGCTTGCGCGAAAAGGGCGTTTTCAATGCGCGCAAGAACGCGCGTGGGGACGAGATTGTGGAAGTGGTTTTGCGGGCGCCGGACGTACACAATGAGCGGACGCGGGAATTACTACGGGAACTGGCGCAAGTGCAGACCGAAGATGTGCGTTCGGATATGTGGAGTCAGGTAGCCTAGCAAAGGCTGTGTAAGTAGCGGGTGAGCAGCGATGACAAAGAGCAAGAACAAGGCGGCATACATGATTTCGGCGGTTGCGGAGCAGTACGCGATTCATCCGCAGACGTTGCGGCTGTATGAGCGGGAAGGACTGCTGGCGCCATCGCGGAGCGAAGGGAACACTCGGCTTTACACGGACGACGATCTGGAGCGGCTGGAAGTAATTCTGAAGTTGACGCGCGAGCTGGGCGTGAACCTGGCGGGCGTGGAGATCATCCTCAATATGCGCGAAAAGATGGAAGCGATGCAGAAGCAGATTGAGAGTTTCGTGGAGACGCTCAATCAAGAGCTTTCGCAACGCGCCGCAGCGCACCGGCCTGGGCACAGCGCCAATTCGTTGATGCCGGTGATTCAGTTGCATTCGCTGGCGACGCGGGCGGAGGCGAAAAGGCCGGTAGAGAAGAGAAGGGTGCGGTAAGTCGCACCACAGAGATCGGCGCCTCGCCTTAAGCAACAATAAGCAAGGGCGGTTTCCTCTAGCCGTGGATAATGGTCACGTGCTGCCGTCAGCGATGACTCCGGAGCAGTTTGTAGAAGCTCTGTATGAAATTTGCCTAGGCCGCCGGGCCGATGCTGAAGGGAAGGCGCATTGGGTTGCGTTGATACGCGCCACGGGTGATCCGACGAAGATTCTGCAAGGAATCTTGGATAGCGAGGAATATCGTAAGCGCTCTGGAGGTTCGGCCGATGACTGTACTGCCGAAATCACGCGCGCACTGGCCGCGGTGAAGCGACCTATACGCATCGTCGATGTAGGGGCGCAGTCGTTAGGGGCCGGCACCCACCCGTACGATGGCCTGCTCAAGATTTGCGACCCGGAAATTATTGGATTCGACCCGCTCGAACAGCGACTGCTTGAACGCGCTGACAATGAGCCTTCCTCCCGACTCACCTTGCTGCCGTATGCAGTGGGAGATGGCGGGACTTATACGTTCTACGTCAACAATGAGGATGCGAACTCCTCGTTCTTTCCATTAGATGAGCTTCACAACGCGCGGTTCAATCATATTAGTCAACTTAGAACCGTGCAAACGACGCAAATGACAACTCGCCGGCTGGATGAGGTGTTGCCGGAAGGGCCTGTGGATTTTTTGAAACTCGATACACAAGGAGCGGAGCTCATGATACTAAAAGGTGCAGAGCAAACGCTATCCCGAACAGCTACCGTACACTGCGAGGTCATGTTCAGCGCGATGTATATTGGAGAGCCGCTCTTTCCGGCTGTGCAAGAGCATCTGTTGGCGAAGAATTTTGAGTTGATCGACCTATTGATATCGGTCCGTTACAGCTACTTGACTCCCTCAGGCCGGAGCGCGCCGGATCGGCTGCTTTGGGCGGACGCGGTGTTCTTCCGCAAGACGGACGATCCCGAGACGCAGAGAATACAGGCTCTCATTGCGGCTGCCGTTTACCAGAAGCCAACTCTTGCTGAACACCTGCTGGTCCTTTCCGAAGGCGTTGAAGAAGAGCCGTGCGGTAGCATGCGGCTCAGGAGCTGATGAAAGCCGCTAGCTACGTAAGACGCAGTTCTGGAAAGTGTCTCGAGTTGGCCGATATCGCCACGCCCGTTCCAAGGAAGCGCGAAGTTCTCATCAAAACGTATGCCGCCTCGGTAAACCCTCTTGATTGGCGGCTGAAGTCGCATCACCCTGGCGTGGACGTGGCGGGCGAGATCGTTTCCGTCGGCAGCGCCGTGACTCGTTTCCATCGCGGTGACAAAGTTTTTGGCGCAGGCAGGGGCTCGTTCGCCGAGTACGTGTGTGCCAGCGAGACTAAGCTGGCGGCGAAACCGGACAACATTACTTTTGAGGAGGCCGCTTGTGTGCCGGTCGCCGGCCTCACAGCCTTACAGGGGCTGCGCGACAAAGGTCGCCTTGAACGGGGACAGAAGGTGCTCATCAACGGTGCGGGAGGCGGCGTAGGCACGTTCGCGGTGCAAATTGCGAAGGCCTTCGGAGCAGACGTGACCGGCGTTTGTAGTACGAAGAACGTGGAGATGATCCGGTCGCTCGGCGCAGACGTCGCCGTAGATTACACGCAGCAGGATTTCATACGCGATGCAAAACGCTACGATCTGGTTCTTGACAACGTTGGTAACCGCAGCCTGGCCGAATTGCGGCGTGTTCTGGCTCCGGGCGGCCGATGCGTGTTGGCGGGCGCGCCGAAGCAAATGGGGCCAATCCTCCTGCGCACGCTCGACTGGGTTGTCCGGTCGACGTTTTTGCGCCAGAAATTTGTATTCTTTGTCGCGCGATTCAGACAATCGGATATGGAGTTGCTCGGGACACTGATGCGAACGGGCAAAATACATCCGGTGATTGACCGGCAATACCCACTGAATGAGGCGGGTGAGGCGCTGGCGTATGTCGAGGCTGGTCATGCGCGCGCGAAGGTGGTCGTAACCCCGGATTGAACGAGCGTTCGGTTATTGGGACGGAGCTCTCGATTCGACAAACCAAGCGCGACATATAACCCACTAAAGCCCTATGGGTTATTGAATTTAGATCCCGGCTGTGTTAGCGTGTCCTGATGCCCTGCGGCGGTTCTCGTGCTTGTTTATTTACTTTGTTAGTGTTTTTCGGGTTGCTTGCCAGTTGTGGCGACGGCTCGGGCGGGACAAGCACATCATCGACAGCGGTGCTGAGTTCCACTCCGCAAGGAGACTTTTCGATTTCGGTGTCGCCCACCTCGGTAACCTTGTTCTCCAACGCGTCGGCCAGCTTGAGTGTTTCGGTCACTGCTTCGGGCGGCTTTAGCTCGACGGTGACGGTCACTGTCTCCGGCTTGCCCTCCTCAGTAACTGCATCGCCAGCTTCGTTTGCTATTGCGCCGGGCGCTTCACAGAAGGTGACTTTCGCGGCCACCAATTCCGCCTCCGGCAACATTACTGTGGAGTTTAACGGGGTTTCCGGGTCGCTCAGCCACTCCGCGACCGCCACGCTGCAGATTCAGAGCGCCGTTCTGAATAGCCGCATCCAGTACGTCTCAACGGCTTCCGGCGTCTACAATGCCGCGTATTTTGGCCTTGGCCCTGTCGTGATCTACAACGCTGCATATAAGCGTTTCTTTTTCGCAGACCCCGACCAAAACCTTATCTTTGTTTTTGATGCAAAGACGGAAAAGCAATTGGGTACCGTCTCGCTTCCAGGCGGATGGCTTTTGGACCAGGCGCCGGACGGAGCGCGCTCTATGTCGGAACGCTGACGGGCGATATTTACATTGTTGATCCCAACGCGCTTGTGGTGACGGAAAGAGTCGCTGCCGCTACCATTGGGCCCGACGGATACCCCACTTACGGTGTCTTCGCGCTGGCCGACGGAAGGTTCCTATTGATGGGAGATGAGGTAGGCTACCCCGACGCGAGCGGATACGATTCTTTTGCCATTTGGGATAAGAGTAGTAATTCACTTAGTAAATACATCACTGCAGAGGGTCAGCAAGTCTCGCTGGTGGGGCAGAGTGCATGCGGATCGCTTGTGAGGGTCGGAAACATCGCGCTCAATGCCACGCGCACAAAGGTGTTTCTTAGTGGCGGCGGGACTGTTTGCCAGTTCGATCCAAGCTCAGGAGAGTCGGTGACGGGCAACGGCCAAGGTATAAATGCGGCATTGCCGACGCCGGATGGCAAGAATTTCCTCTCGTTTGGCGCCGGAAACGTGTTTATATGGGACGCGTCGAGCATGACGATCACCGATCAGTTCGCGTTACCAACGTACTTCGGCGCTGACACAGGTCTTCTCAGTCTCGACGGCAACACTCTTTACACGGTTGGGGTTGGGTTCAATACGGGAATCATTTTGGCCTATCAATGGCGCACCCACACCGTGCTCGGCTGGACGAATGTGCCCGTGGCGAACCTTAACGGTGATCTGACCCCGATGGCGATTGACGAGACGGGACTCGTTGCCGGGACTGCGGGCGGATTAATCAACGGCGGGTTGGGATTTGCCGATGTATCGTCGCTCCAGACGGGACCATATAGGGATCCGAATTTAAACGATGTCTCCAGCATGGAGGGACCATACCTGACAACGCAGAACGTCGGGCCGGTGACGGGTGGAACCAGTGTGCAATTCAACAGTACGCCCGACGGCCAGACGGCGACGGGCATGTATTTCGATCATCAACCTGTTTCCACCTTCACAACCGAGAACGATGGTCAATCTCTTCCCACCTTCATAACCGACACTTTGGTTGTTGCTGCTGCACCGCCACACGGGCCAGGGCCTGTGGACGTGGCTATCACCACGTCGGCGGGCGCGTCTCTGGTGGCGTTTGCCGCTTTTAGCTATGGCCCGTACGTGACGTATGAAACGGGAAGCATGTCAACCGCGGAAGGAGGCGGAACGGCAACGCTCGTAGGCTACGGTTTCTATGACAATTCGGCGCAGTCGAACTTGGAAGTGCAGGTTGGCGGTCAAGCGGTTCCGGTAACATACTCGACAGGGAATTACAACGGCGAGGATGGAATACCGCTTCAGGTGCTGCAGTTCACCATTCCGCCGGGCCAGGCGGGGACAAGCGCGCCGATTTCCATCACCAATCCCTTTGGGAGTACAACGGCGCCGGCGCCAATCACGTACTTGCCTGCGGTTCAAACCTTCCCGCTGCCGGGCGCGAGCCTGGCGCAAGGCGTCTATGACGCAAAGCACCAATTGTACTACTTCACGGACCTGACGGAGATCCGGGTTTTTTCCCGTGCAAGCCTGAACTGGCAGGCTCCCATCAGTCTGCCGAATCCGAGCGGTGGAACGCAGGAGTTGGTGGGTGTTGCGCTCTCGCCCGACCAAAGCAAGCTCGCGGTATCGGACGACGGTACAAATTACATCTACGTCCTCAACACGGATAATCCGGCAGCCGTAAACACGTTTGCTCTTCCTTCAACAGGGATGGATGCGGGTTCTCTTCCCAGCGGACTGGCCATATCGGACACGGGGATGGTTTATTACGCCAGTTACAAGCCGAACAGCTACGGCGGTGACACACTTCACAAACTGGATTCGAACACAGGCGTCGTGACTCCTTATCAAACCATCCCCGCAGTCAACCAATACGATCAATACGATTCGCATGTGCTAATTACCGGGGACAATGCCTATGTTTATTACCTCGCTACAGATGGGGCGGGTGCTTCGTTATACAAAGTCTCCACGGCGACGGATGAAGGCGGCTATGTTCCGAAGATTTACTGCGCGAATCAGGATATGGCTCTTTCGCCGGACGGGCAGAGATTGATGGCGGGAGACGTTTTTTTTGATGGCGAGGCGAATCCGCAAGCCTATGTCGGACGGAATCTGTTTTTCTCGATGAATCTAAACCCGGTTGATGGAGAGAAGTTCAGCGCCGATGGAAAACTGCTGTTCCAGCCACAGGAACAGAGCATTTGGGTCATTGATGCAGCCACTTCATCACCGGTACAACAGATTGGCTTGCCCTTCAATCTAAGCCTTCACTTTGATGCGCTGGTGAGCGACGGCACGGACAACATACTGGTGGCTATTTCGGACCCGGGCGATGGCATCGCTTTGATCGATTTGTCGGCTGTTCCGGAACCCGCGCACACGCCGTCATCTTCCGGCTCATGGATTTCAGCGTCGGGGGTGAAGTCCCTGCCATTGACTACCTCAAAACCCGATTTCAAATTACCGGCCAGAGATTCTTCTCAGCACCGTGTTTCTAGCGCTCGGAAGTTGTCATGGCGCACATTGGCTGCGAACGCACGCTCGGCCGCGAATGTTCCTGCCGCGCCCATTTCTTCCGCTCGAAGCCCAAACCAGAGCAGTCACGCTATCGTGGTCTCCTCTTTGGCCGCCGGAACTCCCGACGCGCAGACAGGCGATGATACAACGCTAACTCCCTCCGCTCCAGACCAGTGGGCCAACGTAGCCGTGCCGCCATCTAATTCGGAGAGTGCAGCCGGTTCCACGAACGAGAGCAATACGGGTGTTATGCGAGACCGCGCGCAAATTCGGGGGCCAGTCCTGCTGTCGCAAGCGCTGTCGTCATTCCCGCAATCAACCAATTCTCTCGAATATGACAACTTGACAGAGCTACGCAAGTCGCCGGAGTACACGGCCCTCCGCCGGCAGTATTCCGGCGCCGCGTTCAAACGGATCGAATCGCTGTTTTCAAAGATCGGAATAACGGAAGAGCGCGCGCAAGAGATTGTCACTGGTTCCGGCGCGTCGGGCTTCTATGGGATGGTCCGCGGTTCTTTCAACAGCACGCAGGTGCTGAATAAGCGGTTACAGTCTGGCGTGAGTTTGTCACCGGTTGGGAATCGGCAGGCGTTATGCTCCGGCGAGGGCCTATGCGTTCTGTTTCTGCCGGACTCTGTCGCAGCGTTTGGAAGCGTCAACGACCTCAACACGATACTCGATGTTAGGGCGCAGCAATCTGCACCGCTAGCAGGAAACAAAACGATTACACAGTTGCTCGCGAAAGCCGATCTCGGGGCTCCTGTTATCGGAATTGGTCCTGGCAGTGAATTGATTGACTGGATCAGCACTGGCATGGTTAAGGAGCTATCCTCACAACTGAGCGGAACTCCCGCGCTGAACACCGTCAGTGTGTTTCAATACAGCGTCAGAGTCAGTAGCAAGGCACGGGTAAACATGTATTTCGATTGCTCCTCAAGCCTTGCGGCTAACAGTCTGAGCCTATCCCTCAGGAGCTTGAGTGCCCTCTCTTCCTTCGCCGCCAAGCTTGGAAGCAAAGGATCCACCTTGCCGTTTGAAAATGTGAGCGTGAGCGCTAGCGAGAACCGCGTGCATCTGACCTTAGACACTACAGATAGTTACTCAGAGACGAGCCACTAGGTGCGCTCGTGGGCAAGAACGCCGCGCCCGAAGACAATGATTGAAGGTGTTCCGACAGGTGTGAAGCGGCCGGTAAATTGAGGAGCGATTCCGAGCAGCCTCATCCAACTATCTCCTTGGTGCACTTTTTGGAGGATTTTGGGTGAGGCTGATTTGTCTTTGGGTCACACTGGCGTGCAGCGCTTCGTTTGTTCGCGGTGCTGCGTTTGTACCGGTTGCGGGCAACTTACGCCAGGTATCTGTCGGTTTCGATGGCACGGTTTGGGGCCTCAATGCGGGGGGCCAGATTTTTCGCTGGGAAGCGAGCACGAATACATGGGATTGGATTCCGGGGACGTTGACACAAGTCGCCGTGGGGTCAAGCGCCGCGATTTGGGGCATCAACGAAGAGGGCGTAATCTATCGATGGAATTCGAGCGCGAATGGCTGGGATTGGATTCCCGGAACGCTTACGCAGATTGCTGTTGGGTGTGACGGCGATGTCTGGGGGCTGAACGCGGGAGGGCAGATCTATCATTTTGATACGCAAGCACAGAACTGGGACCAAATTCCGGGGCACCTCGCACAGATTGCGGTCGGTTTCGATGGCGCGGTGTGGGGGCTCGATACTGCGCATGGAATCTGGCGTTTCAATCCAATCAGCAAGGTATTTGAAGCCGTACCGGGCGTGCTGACCAGCATTGCGGTGGGCGCCGATGGCGATGTGTGGGGTTTGAACAGCGGCAGCATCTATCACTTCAACCGCGTGATTCAGAACTGGGAGTCCGTTCCGGGCTCTCTTACGCAATTAGCGGTGGGTTCGGGTGCGAATGTTTGGGGCCTGGATGCCGCGGGCGATATCTTTCAATTCAGCTCGAGCAGCCAATCGTGGGTGGTGACGCCGGGAGCTCTCGCGCGGATCGCCGCAGGCCGGAACGGGACCGTGTGGGGCATCGATGGATCGGGCGAGATCTACGAAAGCACACAAACGCCCGAGCCATTAGAGACATTTCATCAAATGGCCGGCGCTCTAGCGCAGATCGCGGCGGCGCCGGATGGAAATGCGTGGGGGCTGGATGGTTTTGGCGATATCTTCACTTTCAACCCGCTCACGCAGGAGTGGACCGCGATAACCGGCAATCTGGCGCATATCGCCGTGGGATTGCATGGCGACGTTTGGGGTGTGAACTCGGGCGGGCAGATCTTTCATTTCGACATCGCGACGCAAAGTTGGGATTGGATTGCCGGCGAGCTGGCGCAAATTGCCGTGAGCGCAAATGGCGACGTCTGGGGGCTCAACAGCGCGAATCAGATCTATCGATTTAATGCTTTGACGCAGAGTTGGACATGGATTCCGGGAGGGCTGGTGCAGATCTCGGTGGGCGCGGACGGCGATGTCTGGGGATTGAACGCGAACAATCAGCTTTACCGGTTTGACGGCGAAGTTCAGCAATGGATTGTAATTCCAGAAAGCAGCTTTTCGGCAGTAGCGGCAGGCTCAGCGAGTAATGTCTGGGTGTTTAACTCGTTCAATGATATTTATTCCTTCAATCCGACCGCGCTGACATGGAATCCCATTTCGAGCCGCTCTCTGAACGTGTCGACTATTTACCCGGCATTCGATGGAGCCGCTTGGGCGGTGGATGTAGATGGTATTCCTTACCGCTTCGATTCTCAAGCTCAGGCTTTTTCGTACGAGTATGCGTTCTTAGATGCCCGCGGCTTCAATTCGGGGGGAGTAACTTCGCTGGCGGTCAGCTCCGATGCGGTGGTCTGGGGTGTGAACGCTTACTCAGGCATTGTTTATCAATACTGGTGATACGCACGGCCGGCAGTGCGAAGCTAAGTGTATATCGCAATGCCTGAGACGCTATTGATCCATTGCCTGGCATGTGGCGCAGATAATCGGGTGCCGCGGGAGAAGCTGAACCAGGGACTTGCCCCTGTCTGTGGCCGCTGCAAGGCTCCTCTGCCTACCGGCGGCCAGCCGATCACCGTCACGGACGCCAACTTTTCGGCCGAGGTGGAACAATCGGCGATGCCGATTCTGGTGGACATGTGGGCGCCCTGGTGTGGGCCGTGCCGCATTCTTGCGCCGGTTATCGAGCAGTTGGCGACGGAGATGGCGGGACGCGTACGAATCGGCAAGCTCAACGTGGATGAGAATCCGGTGACGGCAGAGCGCTTCAACGTGCGCGGAATTCCCGCACTGCTGGTGTTCAAAGGCGGCCGCGAGATCGATCGCATGGTGGGTGTGCAACCGAAGGCCGAGATTGTGCGGCGCCTGGAGCGAGCGATTGGGTGAAGGCGACGACAGTTGCTCACCTGCTGAGCGCGTGATATTCTCTCCGTAAATTTACAGAGAGGGGCTCGCACATGCGATCTCGGATTCTGCGCGTTTTGGGAGTGGTGGCCGTGGTGTTCGGCTGCGCGATGACGGCAGCAGCTCAGGTAGACACGGGATCGATTCTCGGTACGGTGAAGGACACCAGCGGTGCGATTGTGCCGGGCGCGAAGGTGACGCTCACGAATGAAGATACCGGGCTGGTGGAGGTGAAGACCAGCGGGTCGGCGGGCGAATACACGTTTTCTCCGGTGAAAGTTGGGCACTATTCGGTTACGGCCGAGTTCAAGGGATTCCAGCGCGTGGAACACACGAAAGTGACCGTGGACGTGCAACAACGCGTGGTGGTGGATTTTGTGCTGCCGCCCGGACAGATGACGCAGACGGTGCTGGTGACGGGTGAACCACCGCCGCTGCAGACTCAGGACGCGTCGGTGGGGCAGGTGATCACACAGCGATCCATCAATGACCTGCCGCTAAACGGACGAAATTTCATTTTTCTGGCGCAACTGGCGGCCGGAGTTACCCAAGACCAGGAGGACACGCGAGGGCTTGGTTCGAGCGGCAGCTTCTCCGCAAACGGCGAGCGGCCGGCACAGAACAACTACCTGCTGGACGGCATCGATAACAATGCGAACTTAGTGGATTTTTTGAACGGGACGGCGTTCGCAGTGAAGCCGCCGGTGGATGCGATCCAGGAATTCAAGATACAGACGAACGATTACAGCGCGGAGTTCGGGCGATCCGCGGGCGCGGTTTTGAACGCGACCATCAAGTCGGGAACTAACGAAATTCACGGCGACGTTTGGGAGTTTCTGCGCAACGACGCATTAGATGCGGCCAACTTTTTTGAGAACGCGGGCGGCTTATCGAAGGGAGAGTATCGGCAGAACCAGTTCGGGTTTACAATCGGCGGTCCGATTAAGAAAGATAAGACGTTTTTCTTCGGCGATTACGAGGGCACGCGGATTCGCCAGGCGCTTCCTTCGGAGAACACCGTGCCGACGGACCTGGAACGCAGCAGCGGATACACGAACCTTTCCGAGCTGCTGACGCAGGGCGGGACACGCACGGACGTGCTGGGGCGGACGTATGCGCTGGGGCAGGTGTTCGATCCGTCCACCACGCGAGCGGTGACGTGTGGAGTGGCAGATCCGGTAACTGGAATTAATGTTTCATGCGCGGGCATGCCAGCGGGAAGCCAAGTTGGTTTTGTGCGCGAGCCGTTCGCCGGGAACATTCTTCCAGCGAGCCGGCTGGACCCGAATGCGATCAAGCTGCTGAATCTCTACCCAGCGCCGAATGGGCCCGGGTTATTCAACAATTATTCGGCGGATCCGATTTTGAAGAACGATGCGAACCAGTTCGATATTCGGGTGGATCATAACTTCAGCGAGAAAGATTCGATCTTCGCGCGTGTCAGTTACGTAGACA
>Ga0335074_10009354_pt1 | contig 13683 bp, 11 predicted proteins | sample Lox_Sample_23_FD_206715 | JGI IMG/M metagenome (GOLD analysis project Ga0335074, IMG submission 206715) | Soil microbial communities from Loxahatchee National Wildlife Refuge, Florida, United States - Lox_Sample_2.3 | ecosystem: Environmental > Terrestrial > Soil > Wetlands | place: USA...
CGTCCGGTCTCCTGGTAGTAGCCCTCGACCGAGCGCGGCATGTCCAGGTGCGCGACGAACCGGACGTCGGGCTTGTCGATCCCCATCCCGAACGCGATCGTCGCCACCATCACCAGACCGTCCTCGCGCAGGAAGCGCGCCTGATGGTCGGCCCGCACCCCGCTGTCCAGCCCCGCATGGTACGACAGCGCCGGGATGCCGTTCTCGGTCAGGAACGCCGCGATCCGCTCGGTCGAGTCCCGGGACAGGCAGTAGACGATGCCGGCGTCGTCCGGGTGCTCCGTGCGCAGGAAGTGCAGCAGCTGCTTCTTCGGCTCGTTCTTGGGCACGATCCGGTACTGGATATTGGGCCGGTCGAACGACGACACGAACAGCTTCGACCCGGCCAGCTTGAGCCTGATCGCGATCTCTTCCCTCGTCGCCTGGGTGGCGGTCGCGGTCAGCGCGATCCTGGGCACGTCCGGCCAGCGCTCGTGCAGCACCTGGAGCTCCAGGTAGTCGGGCCGGAAATCGTGCCCCCACTGCGACACGCAGTGCGCCTCGTCGATCGCGAACACCGAGACCCGCGAGGCCGACAGCAGCTCCAGCGTGCCCGGCGCCCGCAGCCGCTCCGGCGCCAGGTAGAGCAGGTCGAGCTCGCCCGCCTTGAACTGCTGCTCGACGACGTGCCTGGTCCCCGGGTCCTGGGTCGAGTTGAGGAAGTCAGCGCGGATGCCGAGCTGGCGCATCGCCTGCACCTGGTCCTGCATGAGCGCGATCAGCGGCGAGATGACGACCCCGGTGCCCGGTCGCACCAGCGCCGGGATCTGATAGCAGAGCGACTTGCCGCCGCCGGTCGGCATCAGCACCAGCGCGTCGCCGCCGCCGATGACGTGGCTGATGATCTCCTCCTGGCGGCCACGGAAGGAGTCGAATCCGAACACCCGGTGCAGCACGGTCGCCGCCCGCCGCGCGCCGTCGGGCACGGCCGCGGGCGCGGCGGCGGGGACGCCGGCCTGGCTCAGATCGCCGGCGTCGCTCGGGTCACGGGGGGAGGAGGACACAGCGGCAATCCTACGGGCCGGGACCGACAGTAGGTCGGCGCGGCGGCCAATCGGGGTGGCCCGGAGGACGGGTTGCGCTACCGGCGGCGGAACGCCGCGGTCCGCCAGCCGGTGTAGTTCCACATGTTGTCGGCCACGTTGATGGTGACCCCGGGCGCAACGATCGCGTCGATGCGGTCGAGCACGTCGCCGGACAGCGCGATCCCGTCGGCGGCGAGGTAGGCGTCCAGGTGCTCCATCGTGCGGGGGCCGATGATCGCGGAGCTGACCGCGGGGTGGCGGACGACGAAGGCGACCGCCAGCTGGATAAGGGTCAGCCCGGCCTCGTCGGCGAGCGCGCCGAGTGCGTCGGCGGCGTCGAGCTTGGCCGCGTTCGCCGGGCTGGCCGCGTCATACTGGGCGGCGAAGTTCTGCGCGCGGGCGGCCGATCCAGGCCCGCTGGCCGCCCCGCCCTTCCGGTACCGGCCGGACAGCCAGCCCCCGGCCAGCGGGCTGAAGGCCATGACGCCCATTCCGTGGCGCTGGCAGGCTGGCAGGACGTCGTACTCGATCGCCCGGGTCAGCATGGAGTAGGGCGGCTGCTCGGTGCGGAACCGTCCGTGGCCACGGCGATCGGCGGTCCACTGGGCCTCGACGATCTGCGAGGCGGGAACCTTGGACGCGCCGAAGGACCGGATCTTGCCCGCCCGCACGAGGTCGGTCAGGGCGCCGAGGGTCTCGTCGATGTCGGTGCCAGGATCGGGCACTCCGACCTGGTACAGGTCGATCCAGTCGGTCTGCAGCCGTCGCAGCGAGCCCTCGACCGCGTCGGTGATCCACCGCCGCGACGCGCCGCGGTGGTTGGGGTCGTGGTCGCCGAAGGGAACGCCGAACTTGACGGCGAGCACCACGCCGTCGCGCCGGCCGCCCGCCAGCGCCTGACCCAGGATCTCTTCCGACTCGCCGGCGGAGTAGCCGTCGGCGGTGTCGATGAAGTTGATCCCGGCGTCAAGCGCGCGGTGGACGATCTTGACCGAGTCGCCGTGATCAGCATTGCCGAAGGCGCCGAACATCATCGCGCCGAGGCATAGCTGGCTGACCGCTACGCCGGTGCGTCCAAGCGGCCGGTATTCCATGAGCACGCTCCTTGAGCTGCCGCGCAGTTGTCGCGGTAAGCGGGTAAAGTCAGATGCGCTGACAGGTGGATAGCCTGTCCACTTAACTGTAGCGACTACCGGACAGCCTGTCCACTTGGATGGCCGATGCGCACCGACCAGAACTCATCGCCGACGAGGCGCCCCGACGCCGAACGCAACCGCGACAAGATCCTCACCGCCGCCCGCTCCGCGTTCGCCGATCCCCAGGCCGAGATATCGATGGCCGAGATCTCGCGCCGGGCCGGCGTCGGCATGGCGACCCTGTACCGCAACTTCCCCGGGCGGCGGGAGCTGCTCGCGGCCCTCTACGCCGACGAGGTCAACGCCATCTGCGACGCGGCCGAAACCGCGGCCGAGGCCGCCGGCGTCGGCGGCGGGACGCCCGGGGCGGCCTTCACGGCCTGGCTGCTCCGGTTCTACGCCTTCGTCACCAGCAAGCATCACATCGCCGCCGAGTTGCTCCAGCACACGGACCGCAGCGACCCGATATTCGGCGGCAACCGCGCGCGCGTGATCGCCGCCGCCCAGCCGCTCCTGGCGGCGGCGCAGCGCGCCCACGAGGTCCGCGACGACCTCTCCCTCGACCAGGTCCTGGACATGATCTTCGCCATCGCCACGATCCACGGAGACGCCCGCTACCTCGAGCCAATCCTCCAGGCCGCACTCGACGGCCTGCGCCGCGCGGCCGACTCCGGGCCCGCCGCCTAAGGCTCGTCGAGGCGGACGGCGATCACGCCCGCCAGGATCAGCCCGCCGCCGACGAACTGGGTGGCGGTCGGCGTCTGGTGCAGCAGGATCCACGCGAACAGCACCGCGAACCCGATCTCGGCCATCGCGACGAACGACCCGAACTTCGGTCCCAGCCGCCGGGCCGCCCCGATCCCGGTCACGTACGCGACCGCGGCCGCCACCACGCCGAGCCCGAGCACCGGCACGATCCAACTGGTCCGGCCCCCGAACAGCGCGACGTCCGACCCCGTGAAACGCATCGGCGTCACCCGGATCAGGCCGCCGACGGCGATCGCGGCCGCCCCCACGATCATCCCGCCCCAGGTCAGCACCACCGGCGGGAGGTCCACCCGACCCTGACTGCCCGCGCCCGGGCCGGCCTCGGCCGGGCCGCCCGCGCCCGGGCCGGCCTCCGCCGAGGAGCCCTCCCAGCCGGCCCCCGGGGTGGCCGCCGACTGGAAGAAGTACACCGCCATCGACACCGCCGCCGCCAGCGCGAAGATCACGCCGATGAGGCTCACGCCGCCGCTGCCGGACAGGTTCAGCATCAGCGCGAGCCCGCCAAGCGCGGCCACGCCGCCGCCGATCGTCAGCGGCCGCGGCGTCTGCCCGTGCCGTGCCCACAGCCACAGCACGATGAGCACGATGCCGAGGTACTCCAGCATGATCGAGATGCCGACCGGCATCCGCGCGATCGCGTTGAAGTAGCAGACCTGGCACGCCGCCACCCCGACCAGCCCGTAGACCGTCACCTGCCCGGCCGACCGGAGCAGCACCCGCCACCGGCCGCGCAGCGCCACCACGGCCGGAACCGTCAGCGCCAGCGCGGCGACCAGGACCCGCGCGAACACCGCCCCCGCGGGTGACCACCCCGCGCCGATCAGCGCGGTCCCGAACGTGCCGGACGTGCCGAAGCACATCGCCGACACCAGCCCGATGGCGATGCCGGCCGGCCGCGAGGACCGCCCCGACAGCGCCGGGCGAAACCCCGGGGCGGCCGGCCCGGCCGCCGACGCCGATGCCGCCGATGCCGCCGATGCCGCCGCCGCCGATGCCGCCGCCGCCGATGCCGCCGATGCCGCCGGCGCCATCGGCGGCGTCGCGATCGGCCCGCCCCCTGCCCGCACGGTGGTCATCCGCCCGCTCCTCGCCGCGTACTAGGCTGTAAGTGGTAAAACGTATCTACGTCCATGACACTAGCGAGGCCGACTGAAAGGAGTCAAATGGCTTTTACCCATGACACAGAGCTATCGCTGAGCGCTACCGCCGCCCTGGTGAACTCCGGCCGCGCCGGCGTCGAGGAGATGCCCGACGTCGCGGCCCTGGATGCGTTCATCGACCACTGGCAGTGGACCGGCAGCCGCACCCACGAGGAAGCCGAGCTGGCCGCCGTCCTCCGGCTCCGCGACCGGCTGGCCCGGCTCTGGGAGATGACCGCCGACGAGGCGGTGGCGCTGGTGAACACGCTGCTGGCCGACGCCAACGCGCTCCCGCAGCTGATCAAGCACGACGGCTGGGACTACCACATCCACGCGACGTCGCCGGACGCGCCGCTGGCCGACCGGATGGCGGTCGACGCGGCGATGGCGATCGCCGACGTGATCCGGGTCGGCGAGTTCGGCCGCCTCCGGGTCTGCGCGGCCGACGACTGCGAGGACGTGCTGGTCGACCTGTCCAAGAACCGCTCCCGCCGGTTCTGCAGCCTGACCTGCGCCAACCGCGTCAACGTGGCCGCCTTCCGCTCCCGCCGCACCGCCAGCTGAGCCCGGCTAGTCGACCGCGGCCGAGACCGGCGCCGCCTCCTGCCGCCGGACCGCCGCCCGGCCCAGCACCAGCCACCCGACGAACGCCACCACCAGCGCGACGATCACCCCCAGGTTGGCGTACTCCCAGGTCCCGGTCTTCCCGCCCAGCCCGAACGGCCCCAGCAGGTACCCCTGCCACGACAGCCACGACGCGTAGGTGTTGACCACCAGCCCGAACCCGAGCACGCTGCCGGCCACCATCAGCCCGACCGGCACCCACCGCACCACGCCGTACCGCCCCGACGAGGTGAACAGGTCCGCCTCCGCGTACGGCCGCCGCCGCAGCGCGATGTCGGCCAGCATCACCCCGCACCAGGCCGAGATCGGCACCCCCAGCGTGATCAGGAACCCCTCGAACGGCCCGATGAAGTTGGACGAGAAGAACACCACGTAGATCGTCCCGACGATCATCAGCACGCCGTCGATCAGCGCGGCCGACCAGCGCGGCACCCGCAGCCCGGCCGCCAGCAGGGTCAGCCCGGACGAGTAGATGTCGAGGACCGCGCCGCCGACCAGGCCGAGCACCGCCACGATGACGAACGGCACCAGGTACCAGGTCGGCAGGATGGTGGCCAGCGCGCCGATCGGGTCGGTGTTGATCGCGCTCGACAGCGAGGTCGACGAGCCGGCCAGCAGCAGCCCGAACCCGAGCAGGAAGACCGGCGCGACCGACGAGCCGAACGTCGTCCACCCCACCACGCCCGCGCCCGACGAGCGGCGGGGGAGGTAACGCGAGTAGTCGGCCCCGGTATTCACCCAGCCAAGACCGAACCCGGTCGCCACCAGCACGATCGCGCCGAGGAAAGCCTGCGCGGACCCCGAGTGCAGCGACGACACCGTGGCCCAGTGGATCTTGGGGATGACGAGGATGAAGTAGATCACGGTGAGCACCCCGGTCACCACGGTGATGATCGTCTGCAGCTTCATGATCGTGTCGAACCCGAGCGCGGCGCTGCCGACGATCAGCACGGTGATGATGAGGAACGCGATCACCTTGGTGACGTCGCCCGAGCTCCAGTGCAGCCGGCCGAACACGGTCGCGGTCGCCAGCGTGGCCAGCACGGTCAGCACGATCTCCCAGCCGACGTTGAGCACCCACGAGACCAGGGCCGGCAGCTTGTTGCCCTGAACGCCGAACGCCGCCCGCGACAGCACCAGCGTCGGCGCCGAGCCGCGCTTGCCCGCCACCGCGATGAACCCGACCAGCAGGAACGAGACGACGATCCCGATCACCCCGGCCACGCAGGCCTGCCAGAACGAGATACCGAAGCCCAGCACGTACGCGCCGTAGGCGAGCCCCAGAACGGAGATGTTGGCGGCGAACCACGGCCAGAACAGGTCGCGCGGCGTCCCCTTCCGCTCCTGCTCGCTGATGACGTTGATCCCGTTGGCCTCGTAGCCGAGCGGCCGATCCTGGGTCACAGTGCTCACCGGTGCTTCTCCCTGCTGTCACAGCTTTAGCCTGGGAACATACAGCCATCCGCGTAAACCCCGCATTACGGGTCTGTCTTCCCGCTGCGGCGCGCGGGCAAGACACAGCCGACGCAGGGAGGCAACCGAGGTGCGGCCACCGGACCGGGCGAGGGGAGCGCTGTACGGGCTGGCGATCGGGGACGCGCTCGGCATGCCGACGCAGCTGCTGTCCCGCCGCCAGATCACCGACCGCTGGGGCCCGGTGCTGACCGGGTTCGAGGCCGCCCCGGACGACCACCCGATCGCGGCCGGGATGCCGGCCGGCGCGGTGACCGACGATACCGAGCAGGCCGTGCTGCTCGGCCGGCTACTGGTCAGCGCCGATGGCCGGGTCGATCCGGGCGAGCTGACGACCGCCCTGCTGGCCTGGGAGCGCGATATGGCCGCCCGCGGGTCGCTCGACCTGCTCGGCCCCTCGACCAAGCGCGCGCTCGAGGCGGTCCAGGCGGGTACGCCGCCGGCCGAGGCGGGCAGCCACGGCGACACCAACGGCGCCGCTATGCGCATCACCCCGGTCGGCATCGCGACCGCCGCGGAACCCCTCCCAGCGCTGGTCGACCGGGTGCAGCAGGCGAGCCTGGTCACCCACAACACCTCGATCGCGCTGGCGGGCGCGGCCGCCGTGGCCGCCGCCGTCAGCGCGGGCATCGACGGCGCCAGCATCCCGGCCGCGACCGGCATGGCCATCGCCGCCGCCCGGCTCGGCGCGGAACGCGGGCACTGGACGGCCGGCGCCGACGTCGCCGCCCGCATCGACTGGGCGGCGGGCCTGGTCGCCGGGGCCGGGCCACGACAGGCGGCCGACCTCATCTACCAGCTGGTCGGCACCAGCCTCGCCACTCAGGAATCCGTCCCGGCCGCGTTCGCCGTGCTCAGCGCCGTGCCCGACGACCCCTGGCGGGCGTGCCTGCTGGCCGCGTCGGTCGGCGGCGACTGCGACACGATCGCCGCCATGGCGGGCGCGATCGCGGGCGCCTGCCACGGCCTGCCCGCCTTCCCGCCGCAGGCGATCGAGGTCGCGGACCGGAACGGGCTCGGACTGAGCGCCCTGGCGGATTCGCTCCTAGAGCTAAGAGCCAAATGATCATCTCGAACGGACCCTTGACTCCTGCCCGGGCGCCGATTACTCCCGTCCCGGCCCGGCCCAGAAGGCTGGTCTTCGCGGGCGAGGCGATCGTGGACGTGGTCATGCGGGTGCCCGGGCTCCCGCCGCGCGGCGGCGACCTGCTCGCCACCGCGGCCGAGGTGGCGGTCGGGGGCGGGTTCAACGTGATGGCCGCCGCCGCCCGCCAGGGAATGCCGGTGCTCTACGCGGGCGGTCACGGGGCCGGCCACTGGGGGGACCTGGTCCGCGCCGCCCTCGCGGCCGAAGGCGTCGGCCTGCTCCGCCCGCCCGACCCGTCCGCGGACACCGGCTTCGACGTCGCGCTGGTCGAGCCGGACGCCGAGCGGACGTTCGTGACCGCCCTGGGGGCCGAGTCGGTGACCGGGGCGGGCGGCTGGGATGTGGTCCCGGCAGGCTCCGGCGACGCCGTCTACGTGTCCGGCTACGGACTGGCCCCGGCGGGCTCGGGCCCCGGGCTCGGCGCCTGGGCGGCGGCGCTGCCGGCCGGCCCGCTGCTGTTCTTCGACCCGGGACCGCTCGTCGCCCAGATCACCGCGGAGGTGCTCGAGCCGGTGCTCGCCCGCTGCGACTGGCTCAGCGGCAACGCCCGCGAGGCCGCCCTGCTCACCGGCGTAACCCCCGAAGAGGCCGCCCCCCGGCTACTCGCCCGCACCGCCCGCGCCAACGTCATCGTCCGCCTCGGCCCGGACGGATGCCTCCTCGCCACCCGGGATCATGCTCCGCCCGACCACCTCGCCCCCCGGGATCATGCTCCGCCCGACCACATTCCCGCGCCAACCGTGCGCGCGGTGGACACCACCGGTGCGGGCGACGCGCATTCCGGCGTCTTCCTCGCCGCCCTGGCCGACGGCCTTCCGCCTGCAGACGCCGCCCGCCGCGCCAACGCCGCCGCGCTCGCGGTCACCCGCCCCGGTCCCGCCACCAGCCCGACCCGGGCCGAGCTGGACGCCTGGCTCGCCCGGCGTTAACGCGCGTCGGTAACACGCGTCCCTCGGGCACCGTTGGTCGCGGCTCCCGCGCCATCAGGCGTCAGCGTGGGTAGTTCGGGTCGCGGGCCGCCCCCTCCGCCACACGATCATGCCCAAAGCGCCGGACGGGCGACCCAAATTGCACACGATGATGGCGCTCACCGGGCCGCGAGGCTGCCGACGCGGTCGGGCTAAGGCAGCCGCCCCCTACCCGACCGGGCGGGCGCCGGTCACTCCGCCGGTCAGCGGGCCGCGCCGGCCGCCGCGTGCCAGCCAGCCTCCGCCTCGCCCATCGGCGTCGACGGCGGCGCGGCCACGAACGGCCAGATCTCCTCCGAGATCGCGCGCCAGTTCGCGGTCGCGTTCATCTCGCCCAGGATCGCGAACAGCCCGAGGTTGATCCGCTGCAGGATCACGTAGGACCGCGGGATCTTGGCGTAGGCGGCCAGCGGGCTCTTGAAGTCGAGGTACCGGCGGGCCACGGCCGAGGCGTAGGCGCTGGTCATCGTCTTGGGCCCGCGGGTGGAGATCGAGTCGTAGAACAGCGCCATGTGGTCGACGACCTGATCGGTGCCGATCGGCGCGCCCGGCGCGAGGAAGCCGGCGTCCTCCATCGCGCGGCGGAACGCCTCCGGGTCGCCGCCGATGCAGAGCGTCTTGATCATCTCGATGAGCGGGTCGAGCTCGCTCGGGGTGAAGTGCTTGACCAGCCCGAAGTCGAGGAACGTGACCTGACCGCCCGGCTCGAACAGGTAGTTGCCCGGGTGCGGGTCGCCGTTGAAGGCGTGCAGCTCGTACAGGCTGCGGAAGGTGAACCGGTAGATCGTCTCGGCCGCCAGGTCCTTCTCCGGCTGGGACCAGCCGAGCATCTCCGCGTACCGGGCCCCGGTCGCCAGCTCGCTGGTGATGACGCGGGCGGTGGAGAGCTCATCGACGATCTTGGGCACGGTGATCGTGGGGTGGCCGTCGAAGTAGGCCGCGAACTGCCGCTGGTTGTCGGCCTCGCGCAGGTAGTCGAGCTCCTCGCCGACCCGCTCGCGCAGCTCGTCGATCAGCTCGGTCACGTCCTGGCTGGGCACGGCCATCCGCAGCAGCGAGCGGAGCAGCCCGACGTTGCCGAGGTCGGCCGCGATCGTCTCCGCGATCCCCGGGTACTGCACCTTGACCGCGACCGCGCGCCCGTCCCTGGTGATGGCGCGGTGCACCTGGCCGATGGAGGCGGCGGCGATCGGCAGCGGGTCCCACTCGCTGAACACGTTCTCGGGGACGTCGCCCAGCTCGGCGGCGATGACCCCGGCCGCGAGCTCGGGCGACATCGGCGGCACGCTGTCCTGCAGGCGGCCGAGCACCCGCCGGGCCGGCGGCGCGAGCCCGTCGTCGACGTAGCTGGCGAGCTGCCCGATCTTCATCAGCACGCCCTTCATCGTGCCGAGCGTGTCGGCCACGTCCTGGGCGGTGCGCAGCGCGAGGTCGTCGCGGAGCTGCTGGCGCTGCTCGCCGGCCCGGGCGAACAGCCGCGGTGCGTTGGCGGCGTACCGTGCCCCGCCGCGGGCGGCGAGCCGAACCGCGGCCAGCCCCCGGCTGACCCGCAGCAATGGCTCGCTCACCGGGCGGACTCGGCCGCTCGCATCCGCACGGCCAGCCGCTGCCGGCCTTCGAGCACCCCCGGCTCACCGAGGTAAAGGGCGTCGAGGACGCCGAGCACCTGCCTGACCTCGGTTCGGTCCGGCGCGACGGCGTCCGGCCAGCCGTACAGGTCCCGCGCCCACCCGGGCAGCGCGGCGATCGCGGCCGCCGCGACCGCCTGCCAGATGTCGGTCAGCTCGGGCTCGATGGCGGGCATCTCGGTCAGGTAGCCGGCCGTGTCGGCCGCGCCCGGGCTGAGCGTCAGCTCGGGCCGGACCGCGTCGAAGTAGGCGTCGAGCGCGGCCACCGAGGCGGGCGCCCGGCCCGGTGGCACCCCGACCAGCTCGGCGGCGGCGGTCATCTCGGCCACGTACCCGTCCCGGTCGGCGTCGCTGAACTCCGCCCCGTAGCGTTCGGCGGCGGCGAGCCCGGAGTCCACCTGGGCCGCGTGCACCCAGATGAGCAGGTCGGGGTCGTCGGCCGCGTACGGCCGGCCGGTCACCGGGTCGGTGCCGCGTACCCGCTGGTGGATCCGTCGCACCCGGTCGGCGGCCGCGCGGGCGGCCGCCCGGTCGCCGTAGGTCGTGGTCAGCACGTAGGCCGCGGTGGACGCGAACCGGCCGGCCGGGTCGGCCCGCCACTGGCTGTGCTGGTCGACGCCGGCCATGGCCAGCGGGTGCAGCGCCTGCAGCAGCAGCGACCGCAGTCCGGAGACGGGTGCCGACAGGTCGGCGTGCATCCGCCAGGTGACGCTGCCGGGGCCGAAGAAGCCGTCGTCGGCCGGGTCGACGGGCACGCTGGCGGCGAAGGCCGAGGCACCGCGCTGGAACAGTCCGCCACCAGGGAAGACTTCAGCCGTCATAGCTACAACGCTACCTCGGGTTAGTCCCGTCTCGTACGGGTTAGGTCGCCCCTGCCGCTGGTCCGACGCGGCAGGCCATGCGGAGGGGACGGCGCGGCCGGCGCCTGCGGCGCGGACGGCGCGGACGGCGGGACCGCCTGTTGCGGGTAACCAGGGAAGTCCGGGTACCCCGGTTCGGCGGCCGGCTCGCGCAGCGGGGGCGGCGCCAGGCCAGGCTGGGCGCGGTAGGCGGCGAAGGCCCCGGTGTAACCGGCCGGGCCCGGCTTCAGCCTCGGCTCGTCCGCCGCCCGCCGATGCGGCACCCAGGCCTGGGCCGGCGCGGGCAAGTCGAGCACCAGCGAGCCGCCCTCGGCCCGCAGCCGGGCGGTACGCCGGAGCGAGAAGCGCTGGTTGAACCGCTGCGGCGACAGGTGGTAGTAGGTGCCGTTGCCGTACCTGATGCGGATCTCGCGCACCCCGGGCCGCCACTCGGCCAGCCGGGCACCGAGCGGAACGCCGAGCATGGTCGGCGTCACGGCGGTGTGCGCGTTCCCCGCGATCACCAGCGTGCGGACGCCGGGTCCCTGGGCGTTGAGTATGCGCTCGGCCATCGCCGATTCGCGCTGCGACCAGCCCGCCTCGTGGACGCCGTCGAACAGGGTCAGGGCTCGCAGCCGCTCGGCCAGGAAGCGCTCGCGCAGCAGCGCGAAGTGCCCGGCCGTGATCCGGCCGTCGCCCTCCCACAGTTGCGCGTGGTCGGGGACCCGGCCGTCGCTGAAGAAGCCGCTCACGGCCGCCGCCAGCTCGGCCGGCCACTCCAGGGCCAGCCCGGTCACATCGAGGGCGGTCATGAGCTCGCGGACGAGCAGCGGGTTCTGGCGGACCCCGTGCACCTCTCCCAGCAGCAGCAGCCCGGATTGATCGAGTGACTGACGGCCGGCCGCCAGCGCGGCCGGATCGATCATGAGGCGGGAAGAAGTGATGTCAAACTCGTCGACAGCGCGCTGAAACTCCTCCAGTGAGGCAACCCCCGGCATAAAGGTCATGATAAATCCTGCGCCGGCAGCGGTCAGCCAATCGGCCCGCGTTAGGTGCGGCGATTCCTCCGCTGATGCCGAGTAATTCCGGCGCTATCCGGCCGCCGGCACCCAGCGGATGGAGAACGAGCTGACACTGTAATTGAGCGCCCCCACCGTGGGCGCCACGAAATTGTCGCGGATGATCGTGGTGGCCTCCTTCTCAGCCGCGGCGATCAGCGGCTTGGTGACGCTCGGCAGCGTGGTGGCCTGGGTGAACGCCTCGCTCTGGGCCTGCGCGTAGAGCACCGACTGGGAGAACTGCGGCTGGATGAGCGCGCCGCAGGCGAGGCCCGGGTAGGTCCAGCTGTGGTTGGTCGAGACCGGCGAGGACAGCGTGTTGTCGACCGATACGTCGTGCACTGACTGAGGCAGCTGGGGGAGGGGAAGCGCCATGGTGATGGCGAGCTCTCCCGGAATGGACCCGGCCGGCTTGCTGAGTACCCGCAGCTGGTAATGGCCGGTAGCCGGCTTCCACCAGGCGGTGCCCGGGTTAAGGTCGACCGTGGCCGACGCCCGGCCGACCGCATAGAACGTCGCCGAGTACCAGCACGGCAGAAAGCCGAGGTTTTTGGTCACCTTGCGGGTGAAGACGAAATTGAAGTTCTCGGTGCCGAGGGCGGGCTTGTCGATCCCCTCGATCTTCTGCAGCACGATCGGCCCGACCATCGTGTTGGTGGTGGTCGCGGACGACCACGGCCAGCCGAAGGAGACATGCGGCAGCTGGACGTTCGCGCCGAACAGGTGGAGCGTTGCCGACAGCGCGGCCAGCACCGCCCAGGCGACGATGCGGCGGAAGAACAGCGCCAAGATCGCGATCACGATCGCGATCTTGGCCCAGCGCGGGATGAAACGGTGCCACCGCCGCCGCGGGTACCGCGGTCCGGGGCCGTCGGGCCGTCCCACCATCACGATCGTCGGATGGTAGGGGCCGTCAGCGCCCTCGCCGTCGGCGCCCCGCTCGACCACCCGGCCGTGCGCGAGCTGCCCGTCCGCGAGCCGGACGGTCACCTGCTGACCGGGGGGACCGACCTCGGCGCCAAGGGTGGGGTCGGGCCGGCGTCGGGTCGAGGAAAGGAACCGGAACACGGGGTTGCCTCCGCTTTCTGTCCGTTAAGACGGTTGCCGGGTAGTCGAGGCTGAGCACGACGGGAACGGCGCCGAACGGTTCCCGGAACCGCGCGCCCGGCCGGTCGGGCGCGGCCGGGTCGTTGATGACGGGCCAGTGCATCTTCTGGTGCTGGGCGGTGAGCCCCGCCACCGAGTAGGGGAACTCCATCGCCGAGACGCCGTGCCGTACCAGCAGCGCCCCCCAGCGGAACGCGGCGAACGCGTCGGCCAGGGCGCGCACCGACAATAGCCGCCCCGCGGTCAGGTCGATGCCGTACACGGCCCCGGCCAGCTCGATCAGGTCCCGCGCGCACTGCCCGAGGGCGGCCGACTTGGTCGCGTAGCTGGTCCCGTCGGAGTTGAGGGCGCCGATCTTCTCCCCGTGCACGGGAGAGTACCGCGGATGCGCTTTGCACTGCATCCAGTCGCAGGCGGCGAGCAGTTCCCAGCGAATGCCGGTCTGCGCGGCGACATCGCGGTAGAGGTGCTCGCCGTGACCGACCGGCCCCTTCGCGGTGGCGAAGTACGCCGTCGTCACCGCCGTGGTGAACTGCGGCTGATACCGGGCGGCGGTCGTCGCGGCGGCGGCAGGCTGACGCTGGTAGGTGGCCGAGGCGGGCGCGGCCAGCCCGGGGATGGCGGCCGCGCCCGGGGCCGCGCTGGCCGCCGCCGGCGGGGTCGCGACGGCGGCTGGTGTCGGCGAGGGAGGCGTCGCCGCAGCGGACGGAGTTGTGGCCGGAGCCGCCGCCG
>Ga0335074_10009355_pt1 | contig 13681 bp, 14 predicted proteins | sample Lox_Sample_23_FD_206715 | JGI IMG/M metagenome (GOLD analysis project Ga0335074, IMG submission 206715) | Soil microbial communities from Loxahatchee National Wildlife Refuge, Florida, United States - Lox_Sample_2.3 | ecosystem: Environmental > Terrestrial > Soil > Wetlands | place: USA...
CCACCGGCCGCCAGCAGCCACCACAGCATTCTGCGTCACAGACCGGGATCATCCCAGCCGACCGCCCGGCATCAGGACTGAAACCGCCGCACGGCCAAGATCAACTTACGGTAAGTGGCATTGGTCCTGGATCGCCGGACCGACGCGAAGTGCTTAGCGTCATTCTTATCGGGCAGTTCCGCGCTCGTTTGGGATTTCGGGCCTGGTTACCGGGATTACGGTAACGAGGTGGCCCAGGGCTGCGAAATCATCGGGATTTGTCGTGTACAGGGGCAGCTCGGCGGCGATCGCCGTCGCGGCGATCATGAGGTCGACCGCCCTGCGGCGGGGCTTCCTGCCTGCCGCGACCACCGCTGCCGTCACCCGCCCGTAGGCACGAGCAGCGTCCGCGTCAAACGGGATCGGGTCGAACTCGTGCTCAGCCCGCTGCAGCACGTCCAGCCTTCGAGCCCGCTCAGCGGCCTCGAAGTAGGCGTCCTGCTCGGTGTCGGGCCGTACCTCATGCGGTCCGGCGGACAGCTCCGCGAGGGTGACAGCGCTGATCGCCATCTCTTCGGGAAGCTCGTCGGGAGCGATCCGGCTCCGGAGGATCATGATGTTGGTGTCCAGCAGGCCGCGCCGCGCCGGCTCACCGGTCATAGGCGCTTCCCGCCTGGTCAGTGGCGGCGTCCTGGTCGGCCCGGAACGCTTCCGTGTCGATCACTGGGGCGGTGCGCGACATCGCGGCGAATTCGGCCCGGGGCACAAAGCGGCGACGCTGCCGCAACGGCACCAGCTCACCGATGCTATGACCATCACGAGTAACCGTGAAGGCTTGCCCCCGCTCGACCGCATCCATGATCTCCTTGGACCTCATCCGCAGGTCACGCTGGGTGATCTCGGGCTGAGTGCTCATAAAAAGCACTGTAGCACCGATTGCTACGGCGTGCCATGAGCGCGGGCGGTCGCCGTCCGGGCGAGACGGCGACAGGCCGGGCTCGTTAGCAAATCAGTTTACAAACCGCATGCAGAAGGCCCTTTCCCTGTTCGAGAAAGGGCCTCTGGCCTTGGTAGCGGGGGAGGGATTTGAACCCTCGACCTCTGGGTTATGAGCCCAGCGAGCTACCGAACTGCTCCACCCCGCGTCGGCGTGACCCTTCACTGTATGAACTCCCGGCGGTCAAAGCAAATCACCGAGGATCCGCCGGGGCAGCGCGTAACCTTCGGGCATGACCGAGGTCGTGATCTACACGGACGGGGCGTGCAGCGGGAATCCCGGCCCGGGCGGGTGGGGCGTGGTGCTCCGCTGGAAGGACACCGGAAAGGAACTGCACGGCGGCGACCCGCAGACCACGAACAACCGGATGGAGCTGATGGCAGCCATCCAGGCCCTCGAGGCGCTGAACCGCCCCGCGACGGTGAGCCTGTACACGGACAGCACGTACCTGCTGAACGGGATCACCAAGTGGGTCAGCGGCTGGCAGCGCAACGGCTGGCTGACCGCGGGCAGGAAGCCGGTCAAGAACGCGGACCTGTGGCGCAGGCTGACCGAGGCCATCAACGGGCACGAGATCACCTGGCTGTGGGTCAAGGGTCACGCGGGCGACCAGGGCAACGAGCGCGCCGACGCGCTGGCACGCCTCGGCATCGAGGAGACGGGCCGCGCCGTTCGTTCGGGATAAATTCGCGGACCTCAGCCCGCGCGGCGCGATCCGTACGGCGGCGCGAAGATGACGACCATGGCCAGGTCCTCGAGGATCTCGGTGAACTGGTGCCTTTCCATCGCCGGGACGAACACGACGCTGCCCGGCCCGACCCTCGCGGTCCCCGAGTCCGTCACCAGCGTGGCCCGGCCGGACCGGACGACGTAGATCTCGTCCTCGGTGTGCGGAGTCTGGTCATCCAGGCCGCCCGCGGGCAGCGAGTACGTTCCCACGCTCAGGTCGTCGCTGGTCAGGTGCGTGATCCAGTCGGTTTGCTCGCCGTCGTCCGGCGGCGTGTAAGTACCGGCCTCGGTGATGACCCGCACGCGTATCCCCTAGCTGTGGACGGTATCGGTGTGATGGCAGAAATGTACGCTGGCCGGGCGCAGCGAGTGAATCCGCCGCACCGTGTCACGCCAGGCTGCGACGTCGCTGGCCTGTCCGGGCGGGAGGCGCTCACTGGCCGGGTCCGCGTAGAGCCGCGGCGTGTAGGCAGCGTCACCGATCAGCAGGTCGAACGCGGCGTCGTCGCCGCGTACCACCACGCACTGGTGGCCTTCGGTGTGACCGGGCGTGGTGATCACCTCAAGTCCCGGCAGTACCTCCGCGTCCCCGTCCAGCAGCTCCCACCGCGCGTTCATGAAGTCGAACCAGCCGCACAGCTCCGGTGACTCGCGCTCGGCCCGGCTCAGCTCGGCGCGCTGGACGTAGACGGGGGCGTGCTTGAAGACCGCGTTCTGACCGCAGTGGTCGAAGTGCAGGTGGGTGTTGATCACCAGCCCGATGTCGGCCGGGCTCATGTCCAGCTCAGCTAGCGCGTCCGCGACGGAGCGGTTGACGACGCGCCAGTCGTCGAGTACCTCCTGCGGCCCGCCGACACCGGTATCCACCAGCGCGGCGCCGCCCGGGTGGGTGACCACGAACCCGTGGACCGGCCACCGGCCGCCACCGCCGGGGGCCTCCACGCTCGCCAGGTGCAGGCGCCTGATCTCCAGTGGCACCTGTTCATTGTTCGCCCGCGGTTCCCTGGGGTCAACGCACCCCCGCCGAACGGTCAGTGCGCCGGAGGGCTCCGCCGCACCACGAGCACCACCGCCCCGACGATGAGCACGCCGCCGGCGAGCATCCCCACGCTCACCCGCTCGTTCAGGATCAGCGTGCCGAGCAGGACGGCGATGACCGGGTTCACGTAGGCGTACGTCGCGACCGTCGCGGTCGGCAGCATCCTGACCGCCACGACGTAGGCGGAAAACGCCACGATGGACCCGGCCAGGATGAGGTAGGCGAGGGCGAGCCAGGACCGGTCCGACACCGCGGACACCCGGAAGGCGCCGAACTCCCCGCTCGCCGCCGCCAGGACCAGCGAGAAGACGCCCCCGATGAGCAATTGCATCGCGCTGGTCAGCGCCGGGCTGGCGGGTGTCGAAACACGCCTGGCCATGATCGTGCCGGTCGCCCACGCCGCCGAGGCGCACAAGATGATCACCACACCGGACACGGACGCCCCGCCCTTGCCGCCGCCGAGCCCGGAGAGCAGGCCGACGCCCGCCAGCCCGATGGCCAGCCCGGTCACCGGTGCGAGCCCGAGCCTGGCGCGGTTGAGCACCGCGTCGATGCCCAGCAGCCACAGCGGCACGGTGGCGATCAGCAGCGCGGTCAGCCCGGACGGAACGGTCGTCTCGCCGACGCACACCGCGGCGTTCGCGCCGATGAGCAGGATCCCCACGACCGCACAGCCCAGCCACTGCGAGCGTCGCGGCCAGTAGCGGCCGGACGGGCCCACCTGCCCGGCCGCGCGCGCCGCGGACCCGGCGTTCCGAAGGGCCGCCGGGAACATGATCACCCCGGCGATCACGTACCGCACCGCCGCCAGCACCAGCGGCGGGATCGTCTCGTCGCCCACCCGGATCGCCAGGTAGGTGCTCCCCCACACCACCCACACGATGAGCAGCGCCACCCATGCGCTAGCGCTGACCCGCCGCCCGGGTTCCGTCTCATCTTTAGCCCGAACGAGCGGTGGTGTCTCTCCTGAGCCTCCGTGCCCCGCTTGCGGGGCGTCGACCAGGGGCACCTTCCGCTCGCTCACGATCCACCAGCCTGCCAGGCTGCGCCGGCCGTGACGAGTGGCAGGATCGCCAACCTTCTGCTAGATCCTGCCAACGCCTCGGCGGGCAGAGAAGCGTCTAGCCAGACGCCGGCACGACGTCCGGCGCGGGGCCGGACGGCGGCGCCCCGGGCGCTTCTGGCCCTTCCTGGCCTGCGGACTTGTGCCCGGCCCTGGCGACCAGCAGCCACACCATCAGCGCGGCCGGGTAGATGAAGTAGCCGAACCGCGTCGAGGGCGCGAGCACGAACATGGCGGAGAGCCCGATGACCAGCCGGATGGTGGCCGACGGCACGTCAGCGGGCGGGCGGACCACCAGCGATACCGCGATGGCGAGCCCGGAGCCGATCAGCAGCGCGACGGCGATCGTGTGGCCGACGGGACCGGTCGACGCCAGCACGTGGCCGAGCAGCGGGCTGGCCGCCTGCGACTTGACGCTGGCCAGGCCGAGCGGGAACAAGATGGTGTTCCGCACCAGCGCGTCCGGCCGCAGGATCGCGAACGGCCCGACGATGAGGGCGACCACGACGAGGGCCGCCAGGATGAACCGCCACGCCGCGCGCTTGCCGTCCCTGACGTACAGCAGCGTGAAGGCCACCACCAGCGCGGGCCAGGCGGTCGCCTTCATCGAGGACGCGACGCCGAGCGCCAGCCCGGCCGCTACCGGGTTCGGCTGCCAGAGCAGGGCGAAGCCGAGGCACATGAACGCCACCATGGGTACGTCGGTGCCGCCGACGCACAGCTCGAACGCGATGATCGGGGACGCCGTCACCAGCAGGGCCCACCGCCCGCAGTCCCTGGCCCCGGCGATCTTAAGCGCGACGGCGAACACGATGAGGAACACGATCCCGAACCAGACCCGCGGATCGGTCAGCACGCCGTGGCCGAGCACCGCCTGCGGCACGCCGAACACGGCCATCAGCGGCAGGTACGGGTTGTACTGGTTGGGGTCGGTGGTGGTGGCCAGCACCTTTGAGCTCTTGTAGGGCGTCCCGTGCTTGATGAGCGTCTTGGCGGAGTTGGCCACAACGCCGACCTCAGGCTCCCCGTGCCCGCTCAGCACCATCAGCAGCAGCGGGACGAGGATGGCTCCGCCGATGAGCACGCCGAGGGCGACGTCGACTCCGGTTTCCGCGCGCGACCGCCACGCCATGATCACCAGGGCGGCGACGGCGTAGGCGCACGCGGCGGAAACTCCCCACAGGCGGTGCAGCGAGTCCCCGCTGAACAGGGCGACCCCGCCCGCGAACAGGGCGCACGAGACCAGCCCGGCCACCAGCCAAACCCGCGGCAGTGTGGTAACGGACTGCCATCCGGTGGGCATACTGCCATCCCCGCCGCCCCCGACCGCCGACGTGGACGCGAGTACGCGAGTAGCGCGACCCTCCACCTAGCCAATGGTACGCGTTGCGCGGCCGACCGCTGGAACCTCAGCCGGCGGCGCTCAGCCATCCGCTGAGGTAGTCCCAGCAGAACAGGAGCCACAGGTACCCGGCGAGCACGGCGTAGGCGAACGGCGCGAGCCCCACCGCGGCAAGCAGGCCTGCCAGCAGCATCCGCCCGTCCCAGCCGAGGCCGAACCTGTCGGCCGGGATCCCGCGGCCGAGCCGCGCCCGGTAGGCCAGGTCGGCGTGGCGCATGAGCACCGCCGCCACCAGCGCGAAGACCAGAACGGCGGCGACGTGGCGGGAGAAGCCGAGGGCGGCGAGGAAGACGCATTCGATGATCTGGAGGAGCGGCGGCACCAGCCAGTCCAGCCGCCCGTCGTGCGGGTGGCGGGAACCCAGGGCCGGGAGCAGCATGACCACGACCGGGATGAGGACCAGGCTGCCCGGCAGGTTCGCCAGGCCCAGCGCGGCCAGGACGCCGGTCACGAGCAGGCCCACGAGTACGGGCAGCAGCGGCGGTAGGTTGCCCTGAACGGAACCGCCGACCCAGCGCGACACGACGCCGTCACCACGGCAGGCGGCGAGATCGCCGCCTGCCCCGGTCGTCTCCGCCGAGCCGGGCACCGGCCGGGCGAGCTGGTAACCCGCCGCCAGCACGCCCCATGCCAGCAGCGCCAGGAACGTCACCCGCGGCCCGGCCAGGATCGCGGTTACCGCGATCAGCGCGTACCTCTCGCCGGCCGGAAGGGCCACGACCTGTCCCAGGATGCCGGCGGGCGGGTTCGGAGACGGTGCGGGCGCCACCTCCCGGCAGATGCCCGCGATCTGGCGGATGCCGAGCAGGACCATCGCGGCGACGGCCAGCCGCCACACGCCGGTGGAGCCGGATCCGCCTACGCTGACGGCCACGGTGTTCCGCAGGTCAGCGCCGTACACGCCGCCCAGCCCGGCCGGACGGCCTGCACCGGCGCTGGCGGCCAGCGCGGCGTAGACCGCGAACTCCGAGAGCAGGCCGGAGGCGGTGCCGAGCCAGCCGACGGCGGGCCTGAGCCGGTCCTCGCGGCCGGCCGCGGCCAGCACGCCGCCGGCCCGCCCGGCGGCCAGCGAGCCGAACAGGACGACGGCCGCGATTACCTTCGCCCCGGTCGACGGGTCGGCGAACCAGACCGCGGACAGCAGCCCCAGGCCGAGGGCGATCCCGTAGAGTGCGGCCGGAGTCAGCCCGCGCTTGACCAGCCACCCGGCTACCGCGGAGACGACGGGATCGACGATCAGCCGGGCGACCGCGCCGACGCCGTCCGGCCCGGCGTCGAGCACGCGGACCCGGATCCCTCGCCCGGTGAGCTCACCGACGAGCGCGCCGATCGCCTCGGGCGCGCCCGGTGCCGGAGCGAGCGCCCCGGCGGCCCCCGCCAGCGCCTCCAGGTCGGGTGCGTCGACGACCAGCGCGCCGGCTCCGACCCTGGTGAACGCCGTGGTACCGCCCGCCCTGAGCAGCCTGGCCAGGATCTCCTCGGAGACCGGGCCCTCCCCGCCGCAGATAAGCACGCGCTCTCCGGCGACCTGCGCCGCGGCGGCGACGGTCCGCAGGGCCGGTCCGCCCCGGTCGGTCGCGTCAACCCGTCGCACGCCGAGGGCCGCCAGCTGACCGCGTAGCCCGGGGTCCGCCTGGCTCGCCAGGATCAGCGCAACCGTCATGCATGCCCTCCCAGCGGCATGGCTGCCGTGACTCGCGCATAGACCGTTACCAACGGTAGCCGACGCGGGATGCTCATCGGGAGGAACACGCCGGCCGGTCACGGATTCCTAACGGATCGACGGCGCCGTACGGGCCGGTAAAGTCCGGCTCATGCGGATGGTCGCGGTAGTGCTCGGCGGCGGGGTGGGCCAGCGGCTCGGCGCCAGCCTGCCGAAGCAACTGCTGCGGCTCGGCGGACGGACGCTCATCGAGCACTGCGTGGCCGCGTTCGAGCAGGCCCCCGGGGTCGACGAGATCCTGGTCGTGATGGCCGGCGGGTACGTCGGGCAGGTCGAGACCATGCTGGCCGACGGCGGCTACCGGAAGGTCAGCGCGGTTATCGAGGGCGGGGCGACCCGCCCGGATTCGACCCGCGTGGCCCTGGCGGCCGTCGCGCGCGCCCAGCCAGGCGAGGCCGGCGTGCTGCTGCACGACGCCGCCCGCCCGCTCGTGGACGGGCGGATCATCGCGGACTGCGTCGCCTCGTTGCGGGTTCATGACGCGGCCGGGGTGGCGGTTCCCGCCTCCGACACCATGGTGGTCACCGAGAACGGGGTCATGGAGTCGATGCCGCGCCGTGAAACGCTGCTGCGCTGCCAGACCCCGCAGTGTTTCCGGCTCTCCGTGATCACCCGCGCCCACGAGCTGGCCGCCGCCGACCCCGACTTCGCCCCGACCGACGACTGCGGCGTGGTACTCCGCTACCTGCCAGGGGTCAGCGTGCACGTCGTCGAGGGCAGCGAGCGCAACATCAAGATCACCTACCCGCAAGACCTCGCCATCGCCGAGATGCTGCTGGCCGGCTAGCCCCGCACCGCCTGCTTGACCAGGGTGCGGCCGAACTCCCAGATCAGGCCGGTGCCCTTGCTGGCGTCTTCCAGGACCTCGCCGAACGCCTCGGTGAACAGCTTCACCTCGCCCTCGCCGATCATCAGCGGCGGGATGAGCTTGATCACCTCCATGTGATCGCCGGACACCTGGGTCAGCACGCGGTGCCGCTGGAACAGCGCGACCACTACCATCTGCGCGAACAGGCCAACGCGGGCCTTCTGCAGCATGTTCCAGCTGGTCCTGGCCCGCAGGGAGGACGGCTTGTCGAACTCGAGCCCGATCATCAGCCCGCGCCCGCGCACGTCGGCTAGCACGTCGTAGCGCTCGGCCATCGCGGTCAGGGCGGTGCGCAGGACCTCCCCGGTCCGGGCGGCGTTGGCGACCAGTCCCTCGTCGTCGAGAACCGCCAGCGTGGCCAGGCCGGCCACCATGGCCAGCACGCCCCCCTTGAACGTGGTGCTGTGCACCAGGACCCGCTCCATCGACGAGTAGACCTTCTCGAAGATCCACCCCTTGGCCAGCACCGCGCCGACCGGGACGAACCCGCCGCTCAGCGCCTTGGCGACGGTGACGAGGTCCGGCACGACACGTTCGTGCTGGTAGGCGAAGAACTCACCGCTCCGCCCGAACCCGCTCTGCACCTCATCGCAGATCAGCAGCGCGCCGTGGTCGTGCAGCAGCGTGGCCGCGGCGGTCAGGAAACCGTCGGGCGCCATGTGCACGCCCTTGCCCTGGATGGGCTCGATGATGAGGGCGGCGACGTCGCCCTTGCGCAATTCGGCCTCGAGCGCGTCCAGGTCGCCGAGCGGGATTGACGTGTCAGGCAGCAGCGGGCCGAACCCCCGCCGGAACTCCTCCGAGCCGTTCACCGACAGCGATCCGGTGGTGAGCCCGTGGAACGCGTGGTCGCAGAAGATGATCCGGGAGCGCCCGGTCGCGTACCTGGCGAACTTCAGCGCGGACTCGACCGCTTCGGTACCGCTGTTGCAGAAGAACACCCGGTCCAGGCCGGGGGCCTTGGCCAGCAGCCGCTCCGCGAGCAGGCCGGGCAGCGGCGGGCAGTCGAACTGGGTCCAGTCCGCTAGCTGGGCGTCGAGCGCGTCGTGCAGCGCCTTGCGGATCACCGGGTGGTTGCGGCCCGTGGCGAACACGCCGAAGCCGGCCAGGAAGTCGACGTAGGCGTGGCCCTCGGAGTCGTACAGGTACGCTCCCTCGGCCCGGTCGTAGACCCGGTCGAAGCCGATCGCGTGCAGCATCCGCGGCTGCTGCGGGTTCAGGTAGTTGCCCCACAGCTCGTATCCGTCGCTGCGGTGCTCGGCCAGGAGCCCGGGAAGATCGAAGTCCATTCCCTCATTATTCTCGCGCATCGGCGGTGACCTGGCCCGAACGAGCGGTGGTGCCCGGCTCATGCACCCGGTGCAGTCCCGGGGGGCTGGTCAGGAAGCCGGTGCCCCAGCACATGTGCATCGTCGCCAGGACCAGCGGCAGCCGCACCCGCACTCCGCGCGGGACGCCGCGGGACAGCGCGGCGGTGACCGCGGTGATGCCGAGCAGGTAGGTGAGCGGGATCACGAACCCGGCCGTCAGCCAGCTCACCGCCGACGGCCCTCCGGTCGCGATCCCGATCAGCCCGATCAGCCCGGCGACAAGGCCGGCCGCGACCAGGGCCGCGGCCCCCGGGGGAGCCAGGTAGCGGAAGTTGGCCGTCTCCGGGTGCTCGCGGACGATGACCCGCCGCCACCGGCCGTAGTGGAAGTACTGGGAACCGAGCGCGCCCACGCTGGCGCGCGGCCGGTAGGTGATCCGGAGCTCGGGGGCGAACCAGATCAGCCTGCCCCGGGCCCGGATGCGGTAGTTCAGCTCCCAGTCCTCTGCGCGGAGCATCTCCTCGTCGTAGCCGCCCGCCTCCTCGATCGCGTCCCGGCGGTACACCCCGAGGTAGACGCTGTCGGCCGATCCCGCGCTCCCGCCGGTGTGGAACGCGGCCGCGCCGACGCCCGCCGGCGACGTCATCCCCCAGGCCACGGCCCGCTGGAACGGGGTCACGCCCTCGGCGGCCATGATCCCGCCGACGTCGGCCGCGCCGGTGTCCGCCAGCGCGGTGACCGCGGTCTTCAGGTACCCGGGCGGCAGCAGCGCGTGCCCGTCGACCCGGGCGATCACGTCGTACCGCGCCGCGCGGCGAGCGGCGTTGAGGGCGGCCGGGATCCGGCCGCTCGGGTTGGCCACGACCGTGACCCTCGGGTCGGCAAGCTCGCGCGCGATCTGCTCGGTCCGGTCGTGCGATGGCCCGACGGCGAGCACGACCTGCAGCGGCGCCGGGTAATCCTGGTCGAGCACGTGCCGCACGGACTCCGCCAGATACCGCTCCTCGTTCCTGACCGGCATCACGACGGACACGGGTGGGTATTCCATGACGCTGGTCACCGTACCGCAGCCGGCGCAGTGGTCGCTCTATCCCAGGCCGGAGTCCTCCAGCATCTCGGTGACGAGCGCGGCGATCTGGGACCGCTCGGAGCGGACCAGGGTGACGTGCGCGAACAGCGGGTGGCCCTTGAGCTTCTCGATGACGGCGATCACCCCGTCGTGCCGGCCGACCCGGAGGTTGTCGCGCTGCGCGATGTCGTGGGTGAGCACCACCCGCGACCCCGAGCCGATCCGGGACAGCACGGTGAGCAGGACGCCGCGCTCGAGGGACTGCGCCTCGTCCACGATCACGAACGCGTCGTGCAGCGACCGGCCCCTGATGTGGGTGAGCGGCAGGACCTCGAACATGTCCCTGGCCAGCACCTCGTCGATGACGTCCTGGGTGGTGACCGCGGTGAGCGTGTCGTACACGGCCTGGGCCCAGGGGCCCATCTTGTCGGCTTCCGATCCCGGCAGGTACCCGAGCTCCTGGCCGCCGACCGCGTACAGCGGCCGGAACACGATGACCTTCCTGTGCTGCCGCCGTTCCATCACCGCCTCGAGCCCGGCGCACAGGGCCAGCGCGGACTTGCCCGTGCCGGCCCGGCCGCCCAGCGAGACGATGCCGATCTCCTGATCGAGGAGCAGGTCCAGCGCGACCCGCTGCTCGGCGCTGCGGCCCCGCAGCCCGAACGCCTCCCGGTCGCCGCGTACCAGCTGCACCGACTTATCCGGCTTGACCCGCCCGAGCGCGCTGCCGTTCGGGGAGTTCAGGACCAGCCCGGTATGACAGGGAAGCTCGCGCGCGGCCTCGCAGTCCAAGGTGCCCGACTCGTACAGTTGCTCGATCTCGCCGCTGCTGACCTCCAGCTCCCTCATCCCGGTCCACCCCGAGTCCACCGGGAGCTCGGCCCGGTACTCCTGGGCGGCCAGCCCGACGGAGGCGGCCTTGACGCGCAGCGGCAGGTCCTTGCTGACCAGCACGACCTCGTGACCCTCGGCGGCCAGGCTGCAGGCGACCGACAGGATCCGGGAGTCGTTGTCCCCGAGCCTGAACCCAGCCGGCAGCACCGAGGCGTCGGCGTGGTTCAGCTCTACCCTGACCGTGCCGCCGAGCGCGCCGACCGGCAGTTCCTCGTCCAGCCTGCCGTGCTCGACGCGCAGGTCGTCGAGGTAGCGCAGAGCCTGGCGGGCGAAGTAGCCGAGTTCGGGATGGTGCCGCTTGGCTTCCAGCTCGGTGATCACGACGACCGGCAGCACCACCTGGTGCTCATCGAAGCGCGTGATAGCGGCCGGATCGGCGAGGAGGACGCTGGTGTCGAGTACATACGTACGGCGACCTTGGGTTTTGACCACGCAGACTCCCTTGGGCGCCGGCTCGGGACCGGCGCCGCGACAGGACACAAACGTGTCGGCTGGACCGGGCCTGGCCCTCGAAGGGCCGCGCCGGCCCTTCCGTCTTCTCGCCTGCGCAAACCTGCGCGAAGCCTGGAGATTCGAGGGCCCTCCCGGGAGACGGCGCGCGCCGCCCACCACTAACGAAGGTACCCGCCATCGCGCCACGTCAAAAGCACCGCCGCGTTACCAGCAGGTTAACCAGCGGTAACGTCCCGTACCTGCGGTGGCGGGCGGCGTAGGAACGCAGCGCCCGCAAGAAGTCGATCTTGCGGAACGCGGGCCAGTAGGCGTCGCAGAAGTAGAACTCCGAGTGGGTGCTCTGCCACAGCAGGAAGCCGCCGAGCCGCTGCTCGCCGGAGGTGCGGATGACCAGATCGGGGTCGGGCTGGCCCGCCGTGTACAGGTGCTCGGCGATGTGCTCGGCGTCGAGTACCTCGGCGAGCTCCTCGATCGTCGTCCCGCGGTTCGCGTGCTGCTGCAGCAGCGAGCGCACCGCATCGGCGATCTCCCGCCGGCCGCCGTACCCGACCGCCACGTTGACGAGCAGGCCCGGGTAGTGCGCGGTCGCCTCGGCGGCGCCCTTGAGGACCTGGACCGTCTCGGTCGGCAGCAGGTCGAGCGCGCCCACCGGGTTCACGTGCCACTCCTCGGCCACCAGGTGATGCACCGTGTCCTCGATGATCTTCAGCAGCGGCACGAGTTCGCTGGCGGGCCGGGCCAGGTTGTCGGTGGAGAGCAGCCAGAGGGTGACGACCTCGACACCGGTCTCCCGGCACCACTCGAGCAGCTCGAATATCTTGTCCGCGCCCTTGCGGTGGCCATTGCTGACGTCGTGGTACCCGGCCGACCTGGCCCACCGCCGGTTGCCGTCGCACATCACCCCGACGTGGCGCGGCATCGTCTCGGGCGACAGCGAGGCCGCGAGCCTGCGCTCGTAGAGCCGGTAGGCGAGGTCACCAAGTCTCATGCTGCGGCCTTCCTCGTCACCCTCTGTCGTGTGCAAAGGTATCTAACCGGTGGAACGTTCCGGCCCGTGACCGTGGTTCCGGCGCGACTATATAGCGTCCGGATCCTTTTGCGCATGCGACGTTCACAGCTATTAACCTGCGCTGACGCTGAGCTACGGACTCCAGGGTCCCTGATCGCGCACTTCTTCCACGTGCCGCAGGGCCTCGCGCAGCCGCGTCAGCCAGGAATCCGCGTTCTCACCGGTCAGCCGGACGCACCAGGCCAGCGCGTCGCTGCGGCTGCGCGCCACGCCCGCGTCGACGAGAGTGTCGAGGACCCGGCGCTCGGGCTGCCGCAGCCTGGTCATCACCGGGACCGAGAGCATGGTGAACATCTCGCTCGCGTCGCCGCAGGTTACCCCCCACGAGACCTTGCGCTGGAACCTGTGCTCCGCCTCGCGGGCAATCTCGACGCGACGGTTCCTTGTTTCCTCGCGGAAGCGGCGGATCCTGCCCTGCGCCGCGGCGCCCCGCTCGGCGTCAGAGCCCGCGGGCGTGTCGGGCGCGGCCAGCGGGCCGACGATGGTAATTTCCTCGCGGTCCACCTCGATGTCCGGCGCGGCGGTGAACCAGTCGGCGGGCAGGCGGTCGGCGAACCAGCCGCGCACCTTCTCCTCGGTGCTGCCGTAGTCGGCCGCGTCGTCCGCCGGACCCGGGCCCTGCCGCTCCGTACTCATGTAATGAGGATTACGTCCGGTGTCGCCCGGGTCAACGACTCGGCGCCCGCGCCCCTTGAGTAACAGATGCCGGTCCTGCGTCGCTCTCCGACGAAACCCTGTGCCTCGCCTTGCTCGAGGCCGAACTTGAGGAGGAGGAGAAGCATGCGCACTTCCCTGACCCGGGCCGCGGCAGGTGCAGCGGTCGCGGCGGCCACCGTGCTGGCGCTGGCCGGCCCGGCCCATGCCGCGCCCGTGCCGGCGCGGACGCACGCCACGCTGTCGATCGTGGAGTTGAAGAACGTCATCAGGGTCGGGCAAGACGATAAGGTCAGCGGGCGCCTCGTAGCCGACAAGGCCGGCCTGGCCGGCCGGACCGTCTACCTCGACCGCGTGGACGGCAAGACGCTCGTCCAGGTGCAGGTCCAGATCACGGGCACCGAAGGCGGCGTGGCGTTCACCGTGCACCCG
>Ga0335074_10009356_pt1 | contig 13681 bp, 10 predicted proteins | sample Lox_Sample_23_FD_206715 | JGI IMG/M metagenome (GOLD analysis project Ga0335074, IMG submission 206715) | Soil microbial communities from Loxahatchee National Wildlife Refuge, Florida, United States - Lox_Sample_2.3 | ecosystem: Environmental > Terrestrial > Soil > Wetlands | place: USA...
GCCGCCATCGGTGAAAACTTCTCCGCCACCGGCGCCGCTCAGTTCGACGCCACGGGTTTGATCGTCGCGCCAGGCTTCATCGACATGCACGTGCATCTGCGCGAGCCTGGCTTCGAGCATGCGGAAACCATCGAAAGCGGGTCACGCGCCGCGGCCGCCGGGGGATTTACTTCCATCTGCTGCATGCCCAACACGTCGCCTGTAAACGACAGTGCCACGGTCACCAGTTATATTCGCGAGCGCGCCGAGCGCCACGCCGCCGTGAATGTTTTCCCCATTGGCGCGATCACGAAGAACAGCGCGGGCGAGGAGCTGGCAGCCATCGGCTTGATGAAGGAGGCAGGTATCGTCGCCATTTCTGACGATGGGCGGCCCGTGATGAATGCACGGGTCATGCGCCGCGCGATGGAGACGGCGCGGTCGTTTAATTTGCCCGTGATCGATCATTGCGAGGACCTGCATCTCAGCGCCGGCGGCGATATGAACGAGGGGGTCCAAAGCGTGCGCCTCGGCCTGCGAGGTATTCCCGCTGCATCGGAAGACGTCATGGTGGCGCGCGACATTTTGCTCGCAGAACTTACCGGCGCGCGTTTTCACGTGGCTCACATCTCCTCGCGCCATTCGGTGGAAATGGTGGCATTTGCGCGCACCCGTGGGCTGGCGGTTACCTGCGAAGCAACTCCGCACCACTTCGCGCTCTCGGACGATTCGATGCCCCCTTACGACAGCAATTACAAGATGAAGCCGCCGCTGCGCTCGGGCTGCGACATCCAGGCGGTCACCATGGGCATCGTCTCGGGCGCCGTCGATGCCATCGCCACCGATCACGCGCCTCATGCCGGCAGTGAAAAAATGCAGGAGTTTGAGAAGTGTCCGTTTGGCATCCTGGGGCTCGAAACTGCCCTCGGCGTTACGCTGGACCTTCTGGTTCACAGCGGCAAAATTCCGCTGATGCGCATGATCGAACTGTTCACCACCGGTCCCGATCGGGTGCTCCAGTTGAATCGTGGACGCCTGGCCGCCGGCGCGCCCGCCGACATCACCATCTTCGATACGGATCGCGCCTGGACCTACGACGTCAATCGCTCGCTTTCAAAGAGCCGCAACTCGCCTTTTCATGGCCAAACATTCCGCGGCGGACCTGTTGCAACGCTCGTCAACGGGAAAATCGTCTGGCGCTTCGACACGTAAGGCGCATCGGGCCGCAACCTTATCCGCTTGAGGGCCGTCGACAAGATCACGTACAATGATTTTGTCCGTGCGACTCATTTTTTGCGCCTTACTGGGCTATCACGGGCTCTTGGCCGCAGCTACACCACCTCTGATCTGTGCCTCAGGAGGCGCAGTGGGTACGGTGGACTTGCGAGTGGCTTCACCCTCGCGCAAAGCCAATCAGTCGCTTCCTCTCCGCACCATTACACGCCTGGAGGAAGGCGATACGGTTTACTACCGCCCCGTTCTTCGCGCGCATGAAGAGCGTAAGGGCGACGTGACAATGGTGTTAGTTCCCGCCAACAAGAAGGCCTCCGGCGAAAGTAAATTTCTAATTTTTAATCCTCGCCCCGCCGGGCGCGCGCAGCAATGGAAAGTCCCATGGCGCACTGCGCTGATCGCGTTCGTGTACGGCCCGACAGGTTTGAACGTAAAGAAGGTGGAATCGTTCCTGGACACAGACGACGAACTGATCGGCGAGCTGGCTGATTATGCCGACAAGACCGCCAAAACTGAGGCGCTGATTGCCGCACTGACCTCTTCCGACAATTCGAGTGAGAGCGTGAGCGCCGCCTTACACGGTTTTTCGTCCCAAATGGGCTCAGGTACCGGGGGACTCACCAAAGGCGCCTCCGTCAATCAGCAGAGTATGACGATGATCACCGTCATCAACCCGAGCATCTCCAATTACGACCCGATCGCGGGAGAAGGCGCTCGGCCTGTGGGACAAACGGCAGGGCTGGCAAGCTCGGTGGCGCAGATGTTTTTCGGCAACCCAGTCGGCCTTGCCGCCGGTGGAACCGCAGTGCTGCTGAACCTGCAAGCGATAGCCTTTCCGCGCACCGAGTTTCGCTCCATGTTTTCGCAGCCCATGCCGAATGACGCGCTCGGGTTGTGCGGGAAGACGGGCGAAACCCCGGTGCACACACGCATCGCGTATCTCTGGGCGGCGCGAATTCCAAACACCAAGGCGCCGAAATTTGCCATCGGCAAGGCCGACTCGCTGCCATCGGACATCAAGTCGCCGCTCCCGCTCACCGGACCGAAGGACGACTGGAAATACCTGGATCGTGCGCGCAACTGGATGCTGACTTCCGATAGCGGCAAGCCCATCCCGGTGAAGGTGCAGGTGCTCGCCAATACCCAAAGCGTCGAACTCGCGCTCGATAAAAACGTCAAACCCGGCCGCTACAAACTCAGCGCGAACTGGGATTGGGATGATTTCCAAGTGGGAGGAACGTTCAATGTGCGCCCCCTCGCCGATTTCGCAAAAGTGAAGCTAACGCCCGCCGCACAAGGCCAGCTCGTCGCCGGCTCGGGCAAAGTCCCTCTGACGCTCGAAGGCGCCGATTTCGAATTCGTAACCAAGGCGCAGATCAAGAAGCTCCACGATGAATTTGCATCGACTAGCGCGGTTCCCTTCGTTCTTCCCGAAGGCCTTCGGGAAGGGGTCCAGGATCACATGGACATTCAGGCTGACACGTCGGATCTTGAAGCCGGCGCCTACCACTTGATCCTGTCGCAGCTGGATGGAAAATCGCACGATGTTCCCTTAACGGTCTTGCCGCCGCCCCCGGTGATCGAAAATCTTCCGCTGACGATCAACCAGGGTGTGTCCACCATGACCTTCGACTTGAAAGGCAAGCGGCTGGACTTGCTGCAGCACCTGGAACTGGCGAAAGGGACGGCTTTGCTCGGAGCCGCTTCCGGAGATGGGACCGAGCGCGAAGTTACGTTGAAACTTACGCCGGGAATCCCGGCCGGGACATCACTCGCGATTCGCGCTTCAGTTGCCAATCGCAGCGATCCTATGAACATCGACGAAGGTGTGCGCGTGGCGCCATCGCTTCCGGCGATCACGGGCGTGGCCATCTCTCAATTGCCTGTTCAAGCCATCCAGCTTGGCCCGGGCGAACTGCCGGGCGGTCTCACCTTGAGCGCGATGATTCACGTTTCGCACCTTTCCGCCGGGAGCGGGCTTCGCCTGGCATGCGAACAGACTTCCACCGGCGCCGTTACCCTTCAGCCCAGCGATCCCGGCAAAGACGCTCGTTTGGAACAGTTGACTCCCGACGAGTTGTTTGTCACGTTCAACACCGGCGCCTGGATCAACGGATGCAAAATGCAGGCGTCCGTGATCGGCGCCACGGGCGATTCCGACCCCCACCTCATCGGAACGATCGTCGATGTCCCCACGATCGAGCAGTTCGATGTCGCACCCGAAGCGACAGGCGATCAAGTGGACGCGTTGTTGATTGGGCGGAATCTCGAGACCATTCAAAAGACGGGTTGGGCGCCGGACCAAGGGAAACCCATTGCTGCGCTGCCGCAACCGCTCTCCAGCGACGGGCTTCAACAAAAGTTGGATCTCCGGCTCACGCCTCCGCCTGCGCCTGACGCAGTACTTTATATTTGGCTGCGCGGCGAGACTAAGGCACGGGTGACCACCGTGCGCGCCAACTGACTCCATCGTGGACCTTGCCCCATCGCCCTCCCCAAGGAAGGCACAGCTTCTCGAATTGTTGGTTTTTCTCTTTCTTATTGTTCCTTCCATGTGGCTGTCTCTGCTCGTGGTGCATCAGGGCAATCTGAGCTTTGTGATTACCGCGATCGCCACGATTCTGCGCGATCTTGCGCTCGTAAGTTTGATCGCCTTCTTCCTTTGGCGGAATCGCGAGGCGAAGGATCGAATCGGCTGGCGCTTCCGCGGCTGGCAAGACATCGCTTTGGGGCTGCTGCTCTTCCCCGTGGTATTCATTGGGGCTGCGTACCTCGGGCAGTTGCTGCGCGACGCGGGTTTGTCGGCGCCGGCCACGCCGCTCCCAAAATTTCTGACGGCCACTGGGACTGCTCAAATGATATTGGCTGCTGTCCTGGTCACCGTAGTTGCCATTGCGGAGGAAGTTATCTTCCGCGGCTACCTGATCCTTCGCCTTACTGAGGTGACCGGGAGCACCGTGGCCGCAATCCTTGTTTCATCCGTGATCTTCGCCACCGGACACGGCTACGAGGGAACAGCCGGTGTCGTTACCGTCGGTTTTTTGGGGTTGGCATTCGCCATGGTTTACGTTCGAACAGGCAGCCTGACCGCGCCCATCGTGATGCACTTCCTGCAGGATTTCATCGGAATCGTCGTGGTACCGCTCTTGAAGCACAAATGAGCATCCCGTTCAGGCGGGGATAATGGCTTTGCGAACCGCGTACAGGACGATCTCGGCTGTATTGTGCAGCCCGAGTTTCTGCATCAGATTTTGACGATGCGTCTCAATCGTGTAGGGGCTGAGATTCAGAATCGTAGCGGCTTCCTTGTTGGATCGGCCCTCAGCCAAAAGCTGCAGAACTTCGCGTTCGCGGTCCGTGAGCAAATCGTAGGAATCCTGGACGTGCCGTTCGCGCATGAGCCGCAGATAATCGTCCAGAAGGGCCTGGGCAATGGTGGGCGAAAAGAACGGCCGCCCGATCACCACCGACCGGATGGCGCGTTCGATATCCTCATCGGCGTTGTCCTTGAGCAGATAGCCGCGAGCACCCGCATCCAGAGCACGCACGATGTAGCTTTCGTCCGTGTACATGCTCATGATGATTACGCCGATGCGCTCGTTCTCACGCACGATCTGCGCCGTCGCATCGATGCCGTTCAGCAACGGCATGCCGATGTCCATGATCACAATGTCCGGCTGCAGTTCTTTGGCGAGGCGCACAGCTTCCCGCCCGTCCGCAGCCTCCGCGACCACTTGCATGTCTTCGGAACGCTCAAACAGAAGCTTCAATCCGGTCCGGACGATGCCGTGATCGTCCGCGATCAGAATCCGTGTCAACGTGAACCTCCGCAGGCGGGCAAGGCAGGCGGAATTCGACGCGCGCGCCTCGTCCAGGGGACGCTTCAATCCGAATCGTGCCGCCGAGCTCCCGCACTCGCTCTTCCATTCCCAGCAGCCCGAGCCCGCGGCTTCGCGGGACGCCGCGCTCGAATCCGTGGCCGTCGTCCGCAATCACTCCGACCACCCACCCGCCGGCGATCTTCAAAGAAACTTCGACTTTCGCGGCGCCCGAATGCCGGGATGCATTGGTCAAAGCTTCCTGAACCACCCGGTACACGCAAGTGCGGTACGTATCGGGCAATGTATCGACCGTCGGATCGATCTCAGAATGAATTTCAAATCCCCTGGAGCGCGCCACCTCCTTCAAAAGCCAGGCCAGAGCCGGCGCGAGCCCGAGATCGTCCAACATGGACGGCCGCAAAAGCATGGCGATGTTTCGAACGATGCGCAACGTCTGCTCCACGGTGCCCTTAGCCCGCGCGATTCTCGAAGAAATCTCGTTTTCCGAATCGCCGTTCATCCGCGCGATACTGGTCAGCTCCATCCGGAGGCCGGTGAGCATCTGGCCCACCTGATCGTGCAGCTCGCGCGAGAGATACTTTCGCTCCTGCTCCTGCGCCGTCCGGATCTGCCCCGACAACATGCGGAGCTCCGATTCCGCCAGTTGCGATTGCTTCTCTAATGCCAGCATCCGCGTGAGCGTCCCACCCGCGATGATCAACCCGAGCATCAGGGCGATGCCGGTGGACCACCCGAGCGAAATCCGGAACTCCCGGTCGGCGGTGGTGATGCGCTGCCGTTCGCGGGTGAAGTTCGCGGTGACGAGGCTTTCCACTTGTTCCGCCAGTGCGAAGATTTCCTGCCGCCGCCGCACGCGCTGGCGAAGCATGATCGAACGCTGCGCGCGTTTTTCTTCCGGACTCCAGTCCAGCACGACTTCGGTCGGATCCCAATAGGCGCTTAGCTCCTGGCGCAGCCGGTTGATGGCGCCTTTCTGTTGGTCGTCGAGCCCCAGCGCATCAAGCGTCCGGAAGCTGTCTTTGGTATTCGCCTGAATTCGGTTGAACTGATCGATGTATTGTTGCGCGTGCGATGAATCGGAATCGAGCAGGTAGTCGCGAGTGAGAATCGCATTCAGGTATACATTTGAGCGGATCGTAGCGAGAGCCTCACCCGCCTCCATATGAGCGTTTTGAAGCGACGCGACTTGTTCCTGGGAATTCCTGGCGCTCCACCACACCGCAAACGCGGAGGCGCCGATAACAAGCAACAATCCCGCCAGAGCAACCGCCAAAAAGATCGACCTGCGCTCGTGCATCGAGCTCCTAACAACCCGTATTGCGTAAATCCATCGCTTCTAAATCCATGGGTTTCAAATCCCTACCTATCCCATAGTGCCACGCTCGGGGCTCGCCGGATCAGGCCTACGGCACTTTTGCGGGTCTACTGGTAGATCTTGGGGATGACGTTCAAGTGATTGAAAAAGTTAAGCTTAAGTGTAGGCAACGATGGAAGCCTGGACCAAACAACGACTTCACAATCTGGTGCTGGACCGGCTCTCGCACATCAAATTGATCGCGGTGTCCAACCGCGAGCCTTACATCCATACCAAGACACCGGACGGGATCGAATGCGGTAGGGCAGCGAGCGGCCTGACCACTGCGATTGATCCGATTCTGCGCGCTTCAGGCGGGGTCTGGGTCGCACACGGAAGCGGAAATGGCGACCGCGAAGTGGTGGATGCGCGGGATTGCATCGCTGTGCCGCCGGGCGATCCATCGTACACGTTGCGGCGCGTTTGGCTGCCCAAGCGGATCGAGGATGAATACTATTACGGTCTGGCGAATGAAGGGCTTTGGCCGCTGTGCCATGCCGCGTTCCATCGGCCGCGCTTCAGCGCGAGGAACTGGGCAAGCTATCGTGAGGCAAACGCGATATTCGCCGATGCCATTTTGGAAGAAGCGGCTGGGGAGCCGGCAGTCGTATTTATCCAGGACTATCATCTGGCGCTTTTGCCGCGGATGCTGAAACGCAACAATCCCGCGCTTACCGTGGCGCAGTTTTGGCACATCCCATGGCCGAACCGTGAGACGTTTCGGGCATTTCCGTGGAAAGAAGAGCTTTTGGACGGAATGCTTGGGAACGATTTGCTGGGTTTCCACTTGCAGTACCATTGCGCAAATTTTCTGGAAACGATCGAGCGATCGGTTGAAGCCCGTGTCGACACCGAACATGGCGCCGTCAGCCGGAGCGGGCATCGCACCACGGTTCGTGCGTTCCCGATCAGCATCGATTTTGACGAGCGTGTGAAGATGGCCGCTGGTTCGAACGTGGTCGCGGCCACCAACCAGTGGGAAAAAGAGCTGGGGCACACTCCCGAGATTTTGGGTATTGGCATTGACCGGATCGATTACACCAAGGGCATTCCCGACCGCCTGCAGGCCATCGATCGTCTGCTCGAAGAGCGCCCCGAATATATTGGACGCCTGGTATTTCTTCAGGTAGGTGTGCCAAGCAGAATCGCCATCGCGGATTACGACGGGCTCAACCGGGCTTTGATGCAACAGGTGGAGTTGATCAACCAGAAATGGGCCCATGGCTGCTGGAAGCCCATTGTCTTTGTCCGCCGGCACGTGGAGCAGCAAGCGCTGGTGGCGCTTCAGCTGATGGCGGACTTCTGCCTCGTCAGTTCCCTGCACGACGGCATGAATCTGGTGGCGAAGGAATTCGTCGCGAGCCGCATCGACGGCGACGGAGTGTTGATCCTGAGCGCCTTCACGGGAGCCGCGCGCGAGCTGACAGATGCCCTGATCGTAAACCCGTTCGCGGTAGACGAAATGGCGGAAGCGGTTCACCAGGCCGTCAATATGCCGGCTGAGGAACGGCGCCGCAGGATGAATCGGATGCGGTCCGTGGTGGCTGCAAACAATGTGTACTGCTGGGCTGGAAATATACTCCAGACACTTTCGGGTCTCAAGGCGGACCCTGTGGATTGGAGAACGCAACCGATCGAAGAGTCCTTAGCCCTTGCGGAGGTGGCGCAATGAAGTATTGTCTTTCAGTGCTTTCGGAGATCGACTCGAGGCTGGCTGGAGCCGCACGCATTCTGGTTGCAACGGATTTTGACGGTACGCTTTGTCCCATTGTTGAGACGCCCTCGGAGGCCCGCCTTGCACCTGCCACGATCGAGATTTTGCGTCATGTGATGGCCTGCCCGCAATTGACGCTGGCTGTGATCAGTGGCCGCGCACTGGCGGACGTACGGCGCCGGCTTCCATTCGATATCGTTGTTGCGGGGAACCACGGGCTCGAACTGGCCGGGGGCGGTCTCGACTTCGAACACGCAGGCGCGCGGGACCTTCGGCCCATGCTGGCCCGCGCCTGCGAAGCGCTTACTGCTCTGCTCCGCGATTGGCCCGCGGCCTGGATCGAGGACAAAGGATTATCCGCGACCCTGCATTTCCGCAAAGTGGATCCCCGGAATCACAATCCCTTGCTGTTCGCGGCCAGACGTGCACTCGGGGGATTTGGGAAGCAGCTCGCGCTCCGCGCCGGGAAGATGGCTCTGGAAGTGCGGCCGAGGGTTTCCTGGGACAAGGGGAGCGCCCTCGGATACATTCGTGAAAACGCCGGACCTTTTGACGCGTGCATTTGTCTCGGGGACGATCAAACCGACGAATCGATGTTTCGCGCAAACCCCGGGGGCGTAAACATCCGCATCGGTTGCTCGATCGGGACGGCCGCGAGCCACTACCTTGCCGGACCAAACGAAGTCGCCATTCTGCTCTCGCACATCGTCGATGTGCACGGTTCGGAAGCGCGTGTGCCGAGAACCAACCCCAGGGCCTCCGCCCATGCCGCCACCACCGGGTTTCCCAGCTTGGGCGCAGTGGCTGTTTCAGATTGATCCGGCCATCGGCGGCTCTGCTGGATCGGGATTGGCCGCAAGGGCGATAATAGTACTGCCTTCGATCTGAGTCTGCATGGAGACCTTGAGCGACAGTGCGGTCGAAGCTTCGCCGCTAGAATCCGGACCGCCTTCCAATAAATTACGCTGGCTATTTCTCGGCGTCTGTGGGTTCCTGCTCGCGCTGCTCGCGGCATCCGGGCTGGTTGCGATCCGCCTGTTGGGCGAAATTCACGCGCAAGAACGAACCATCACTCACACGCTGGCCGACCGCGCGCAGTTGCTTTCGGATCTTTTGCTTTCCGTCCAGAAGTACAATCAGGCGGTGCAACAGGTGGTGACGGAGGCGAAAGCGGATCGGGAGCAGGCCTCCCGCCGGCAGATCGATGCGCTCGCGTTGCAGATCGATTCTGACCTGCGACAGTATCCAGTGGCCCGCGATTCGAGCGAAGCCGCGCTGGTAGACGGTCTGGAAAGCGTTTTCACCCAGCAACGGACTCTTTACATCTCCGTGCTGGCTGCGCCGCAGGAGAATCGCAACCAACAGGCGCAGTCCCCGGCCGCCGAACACATGAAGCGATTGCAAGGCCAGATCCTCGATTGGTCCACGCGGCTCAAGGCGTGGAATGGAGAGCGGCTCAAGGACGCCGATCAATCCCTGGCATCGGAATTCGGATCCGTGCAATCGGGCCTGGCGCGGGCTTTGGCGATCGGATTTGGCAGCGGGTTTTTGCTCGTTTTGGCGGGTATGGCGTACATCGTGCGGCTGGAGCATCAGACCCAGAAGCGCTATACGCAACTGGTGCTAAGCCAGCGCGACATGCGGCAGCTTTCGGCCCGGTTGGTGGACGTGCAGGAGACCGAACGCCGTACTATATCACGCGAATTGCACGACGAAGTGGGGCAGGCGCTGGGGGCACTGCTGGTGGATGTCAGCCGTCTGTCGACCATGCTTTCGAATGACCGCCCGGAGGTCAAAACGCAGCTCGACAACATGAAATCCGTCACCGAGCGGACGTTCCAGGAGGTTCGGAATATCGCTCTTCTGTTGCGTCCATCGATGCTCGACGATCTGGGTTTGGTGGCGGCATTGGAATGGCAGGGCCGCGAGGTATCGCGCCGCAGCGATATTGAAGTGGAGGTGCAATCGGATATCGTCTCGGACCATTTGCCGGATGAATACCGGATCTGCATTTACCGCTTGGTTCAGGAGGCACTGAGCAATGCGGTGCGGCATTCGGGCGCGAAGAATGCGAAGGTGACGGTTCAGCAGTCGGCGAAAAGCATCACCGTGGAGGTCGCCGATGACGGTCGTGGGTTCAATCCCGAGCATACGCGTGGCTTGGGAATCCTCGGGATGGAAGAACGCGTGAAGCGGCTCGGCGGAATTCTCACCGTTGAATCGGCCGCCGGCCAGGGGGCGACGGTAAAGGCAGAGCTTCCTCTTCCAGCGGAAAAAGAAACAGCCGCATGAACAAAACGCGCGTCGTTCTGGCCGACGATCATACCCTCATTCGCGCCGGGCTCCGCATGGTGGTGGATGTGCAGCCCGATCTCACGGTGGTTGGCGAAGCTGCCGACGGCCGCGATGCCGTGGCGATGGTGCAAGAGCTCAAGCCCAACGTCATCGTGATGGACATCGGCATGCCGAGCCTCAATGGAATCGAAGCCTGCCGCCAGATTCGCGAAACGTTGCCGGACACGCAAGTGGTGATGCTCAGCATGCACTCCGATGAAACGTACGTTCTGCGTGCGCTGAAGGCGGGCGCTAAGGCCTATCTTCTGAAGGATTCGGCTGAGGCGGATTTGGCTCGCGCCATCCGCGCCGCTGCTGCGGGCAAGTCCTTCTTCAGCCCCGCGGTCGGCAAGGTGCTGCTTGAAGACTACATGCGAAAGCTGCAGCGAACCGGCGCCGAAGATTCCTACGATCTGCTTTCGCCCCGCGAACGTGAGATCTTGCAACTCGTAGCCGAAGGCAACTCGAGTAAAGACATTGCCAATCTTTTGGATCTGAGCGTTTACACGGTGGAGACGCATCGCGCCAGAATCATGCAAAAGCTGAACCTTCGCGGGATCCCCGAATTGATTCTTTACGCGGTGCGCAAGGGGGTGGTTTCCTGAGATGGCTGATAGCGTCTCCCTTTTGAATTGCTGAGCGCAGTCCGTCGGGCGAGTCGCGCGATTAAGCCGGAACGTACGTCAACCGAATCATGTCATCGGCGATTAAATCGCTGGCCACCAGGTGGAGCGGCGGCCGGGGGCCGGCGAAGAATGGCGTGCCACCACCAAGCACGACGGGGCGGAGGTAGAGTTGATACTCATCGATAAGACCGGCCTCGCTCAGGCTTTGCGCGAGGACTGGTCCGCCAACTTGAATCTCGCCAGCCAGCTCAGCCTTCAGCCCGCGTATCACCTTCTCGAAGTCATCCGCGACAAGCGTCGCGTTGGGGCCAACTGACTTGAGGGAGCGCGACACGACCCACTTCGGCTGGCTCCGCCACGCCACCGCGAAGTCGCGATCCTCCGCGTCCCAATCAGGAAGATCTTCGTCCCAATAACGCATGATCTGGTACATGTGGCGACCGTAGACGACTCCCGTCAGGCCGCGCACCAGCTCGTTGAAATGACGGAATGCCGCGGGCGGAGGCGGCCCAAGCTTCATGTGGTCGACGTAGCCATCGAGGGACTGGCTCAATCCGTAGACAAGTTTTGCCATGCTGCAAATCTCCCTCCCACGATCTTCAGAATAGCTTGAGCCGACGTAACCAGAGGTCCGCTTCCCAATCCCGAGATTCAAGCTGAGACGCTGCCAGATGGCTCGGCTATTGCCCGGCGATCCCAAATCGCAGGTGCTCCGGATACCGACTTCTTGTTAAAGTCCAACCGGGGGTACTCCCGTCCAATGAGATAGGCAAATCCTGAGGGCCAACCCCGCGGGGGCCTGACGATTCTCATTGGAGGGAATATGAACTATCAGCGTTTTTGGAGGCGCCCCCAGGCTGCATTGCTGGCCGGTGCGCTGGCAGTCGGGATCGGCGGCGTAGGTTTCGCCGCGGGACATTTCGGCAGCGCCAATCCGCCGGCCATTCTGAGGCTGGCAAATCCGAACGAAGGTCCTGCTGCCGGATTCGCTCCGGTGGTGAGGAAGGTCTTGCCCGAGGTGGTAAGCGTTTCGTCCACCAAAATATCCAAAATCCCGACGCAATTCGGCGAAGGACAACTTCCGGATGATCCACTCTTCCGGCAGTTCTTCGGCAATTCGAACCGCGGCTTCAACGTGCCGCAGCAGCCTCAGGAACAGCGCGAGCGCGGGCTTGGTTCGGGCGTAATCATGACTCCGGACGGCTACATCATGACGAATAATCATGTGGTCGACGGCGCGAGCCAGGTGCAAGTCACGCTGTCCGACAAACGGCAGTTCGATGCGAAGGTGATCGGCGCCGATCCGAAGGCCGATATTGCGGTGCTGAAGATCGACGCTAACGATCTGCCTTGTATCACGGTCGGCGATTCTTCCAAAGTCCAGGTCGGCGATTATGCTTTGGCGATTGGCAATCCGTTCGGCGTCGGCGAGACCGTTACGATGGGCATCGTCAGCGCGACCCACCGATCCAATCTCGGCATCGAGCAGTATGAGAACTTCATTCAGACCGACGCGCCGATCAACCCCGGCAATTCCGGCGGCGCGTTAGTGAACGACCGCGGCGAATTGATCGGAATCAATACCGCGATCATCGCGCATGGCTCGGAAGGCAATCAGGGAATCGGCTTCGCGATTCCGGTAAACATGGCGCGCAACGTCATGGAGCAGTTGGTGAAGTACGGCAAGGTCACTCGCGCCTATCTGGGCATCATCCCTCAGGACGTAACGCCCGCCATGGCGAAAGCTTTCGGTGCAAATGAAACCAGCGGCGCGCTGGTGGGCGACGTGAGCCCGAACAGCCCGGCCCAACAGGCTGGATTGCAACGCGGCGACATCATTCTGGATGTGAACGGCCAGCCCGTTACCAATAGCAACGATCTGCGCATGACGATTTCGATGATGCAGCCCAATGCTGAAGTGAACCTTAAGGTGGTCCGCAACGGAGCGCAGCGCGACGTCGCGGTCCGGCTCGGCGAACTGCCAACGGAGACGGCTTCGGCGAAACCCGAAGGCCCGCAGGCCAACGGCTCTCTGAACGGCGTCAATGTTCAAAACATCACTCCTCAATCGGCCCAGGACTTGGGCATTTCCTCCAACACGCCGGGTGTGGTCGTCACCAACGTCGATCCCGCGAGCAAGGCCGCTGATGCCGGGCTCCGCCAGGGCGATGTGATTCAAGAAGTGAACCACAAGCCGGTGAAGAACACTTCTGAATTCGAGCAGGCACTACGCGGCTCGAGTCAGGAAAATCTCCTGCTGGTAAACCGCAACGGCAGCACTCTGTACCTCGCTGTCTAAGCGACGAACCATCGCAGGTACGGCCGGTCCTGGATTCCTCCGAGCCAGGGCCGGCCTTTCCGTTTTTACGCGGCCGTCTCACGGCTCGCATCACCTCGGGCGGATTTCCAGAGACTGCATCCACTTGTCGGCGGCTTGGCCCATGGCGCGGGCCAGGCTGAGTTTGGCGACGTTGTGCGCGAAGACGCTGTTGATGTAATCGAGTTGGGCGGTCGCGACGGATTCCTGGGATTGCACCACGTCAACATTGTCGGCGACCCCTGCGTCATAGCGCTGGCGCGTGAGATCGAGATTCTGTTG
>Ga0335074_10009357_pt1 | contig 13681 bp, 14 predicted proteins | sample Lox_Sample_23_FD_206715 | JGI IMG/M metagenome (GOLD analysis project Ga0335074, IMG submission 206715) | Soil microbial communities from Loxahatchee National Wildlife Refuge, Florida, United States - Lox_Sample_2.3 | ecosystem: Environmental > Terrestrial > Soil > Wetlands | place: USA...
CGAGCACCCGGTCCACGATCTGCTGCGGGGTCTGCCTCGCGATCGGCCTGCCGCAGATCGGGCAGTGCGGCTTGCCGATCCTGGCGTACAGCAGCCGCAGGTAGTCGTAGACCTCGGTGATCGTCCCGACCGTCGACCGCGGGTTCCTGCTGGCCGACTTCTGGTCGATCGAGACCGCGGGCGAGAGCCCGTCGATGAAGTCGACGTCGGGCTTGTCCATCTGGCCCAGGAACTGCCTGGCGTAGGCGGACAGCGATTCCACGTAGCGGCGCTGGCCCTCGGCGAAGATGGTGTCGAAGGCCAGGCTGGACTTGCCCGAGCCGGACAACCCGGTGAACACGATCATCGCGTCCCGCGGCAGGTCGAGCGAGACGTCCTTCAGGTTGTGCTCGCGGGCGCCGCGAACGACAAGTCGGTCAGCCACTGCGCCTCTGCTCTCTTGGGGCTCGGAACGGGTAGACGAATCGCTTGGCGATCGTAGCCGGGGGGTCTGACATTTTGCCGACGCTCCCGAGGACCTGCCCCGTACTACTTACAAGCACCGAATCATCCGCCGTTATGCCCGCCCCGCCTGCTCTCACGATAGCGAAGGACGCTCGCATCCGCCCGCGGTATCTCGCCGCGCCGAGCAACGCGAGGGCATCGAAGTCCGTACGGCCGGCCGGCGTGATAACACGTAAGCCATGAGGATGACGCCGGCGGTTCTGGCGGCCCTGGCCGCGGTGGCGGGCTGCGCGACCTCGGCGCCTGCCTCGTCGGCCCCGTCTGCCGCGGCCTCCGCCGCCTCGAACGCGGAGAGTGGCACCACGAGCACCCTGTACGACGTCGGGTGCCTGACCGCGTCGCGGTGCTTCGCGGTCGGCGACGCCGGGACCCTGCTGGCTACCACGGACGGCGGCCGCACCTGGTCCCGCGAGGCCAGCCCGGCCGGGGTTTCCGGGTCGGCGCCGCTGTACCGGGTCGCCTGCGTTGCCCCGGCCTCCTGCTACGTGATCGCACGGCCGGGCACCATCCTGGTGACGCACGACGCCGGGGCGCACTGGGCCGCCCGCGCGCTCCCCGTGAACGTGCCGGGGCTCGCACAGGCGGGATGCGTCGTCGGCGATGCCTCGAACCCTCAGGGGGAGGTCCCGTGCCGGCTGGGGCTGCTGGACATCTCCTGCCCGAGCGCCCTGACCTGTTACGCGGTCGCTACCGGGGCCGGCGGATGGGACACCAGTCCGCTGTCCCGCGGCGCGGGGCCCGGCAGTTCTCTCTGGCTCACCCGGGACGGCGGGGCCACCTGGACCAGCCAGCCGCTCCCGCGCGGCGTGGTCTGCAACGGAGACTGCAGCAGCACACCGTACGGCTACCCGCTGGAATGGGTCTCGTGCGCGCCCTCCGGGCCGTGCTGGGCCGGCGGTAACCAGCTCATCGGCAGCCACGAAGGGTTCGCCGCCGCCTGGCTGACGACGCCCGCCCCCGGCGGGTCCTGGCGGCTGGAGTCTGGGCCCGTCAGCGACGTGGGGGCCTGCCCGACCAGCGCCGGCTGCTACGCGGTCAACAATTCCAGCCCCTTCGGCGACGGCAGCAGCGTGAGCCGCTACGCCGCTGCTGCGCAGAACGGCCCCAGCGTCACGGTGCCGAACGGCCTCGTCATTAACGACATCGCCTGCCCGGCCGCACGCACCTGCTACACGGCCGGCGCCGGCGGTGTCATCCTCCTGACCACGAACGGCACCACGTTCACGCCGGTCAAGACCTCCGTCCGGGCGACCTTGAACGGCATCACCTGCGTCACCGCTTCCGACTGCTACGCCGTGGGCGCCGCAGGCACCATCGAGGCGCTCCAGGCGGGATAACGCCGTCCATAATGCGGCTAGGCAGTATCTCTCGCGGGAAGGTTCCGATGAGTCCGACGTTGCACGTCTCCGATCCCGGGATCCGCTGGACCGTCGCGGACCCGCGTGAACTGGCGCTGCGGATCCGGCGGCGGGCGGTGCAGATGGTGGCGCCGCAGGGCTTCGGGTATCTGGGCCAGGCGCTGTCGTCGGCTGAGCAGGTGGCCGCCGCGTTCGCCAGCGCGCGCCCCGGCGTGGACCGGCTCGTCTGCTCGCCCTCGCACTACATCATCGGCCCGTTTGCGGCAGCGGCCGAGCTGGGACTGCTCGAGGTGTCCGGGTACGGGCAGAACGGCTCGGCGTTCGAGGCAATCGGTACCGAGCGCTCGCCGGTCGTGGACTACACCTGCGGTTCGCTCGGTCAGGGGCTGTCCGCGGCGCTCGGGTTCGCGCTGGCCGACCGGTTCCGCGGGTCGGACGCGCGGATCTTCACCATGGTGAGCGACGGCGAGCTGGAGGAGGGACAGGTCTGGGAGGCCGCCCTGTTCGCCGCCCACCATCGCCTGGACGCGCTGGTGGTGCTGCTCGACGCCAACAACTCGCAGGTGGACGGTCCGGTCGACACCATCACCACGATCGAGCCCATCGCCGCGAAGTGGTCGGCGTTCGGCTGGCACGCGGTCGAGGTCGACGGTCATGACGTGGACGCGGTATGCGCGGCGCTGCGCGCGGCGGCGGCCGAGCGCGGCCGGCCGAGCGTCCTGGTCTGCCGGACGTCGACGCGGCACGGCCTGGACTGCCTGCCACCGGACTCGGACGGGCACTTCATCAAGCTGACCCCGGAGCTGGCCCGGGCTGCGCTCGCCGAACTCACCGCCAAGCTGGAGGCCCTGCGTGCGTGAGCCGCCCTACGCCACCGAGCTCAAGCCCTACGGCCGGGCCCTGGTCGACCTGGCCCGGCGCCGCGGCGAGGTACTGTGCCTGTCCGGCGACCTGACGAAGCAGACCGAGGTCGACCTGTTCCAGGCCGAGTTCCCCGAGCGGTTCATCCACGGCGGGATGGCCGAGGCGAACATGATGGGCATGGCCGGGGCGCTCGCCCGCTGCGGCTACCTCCCGTTCGTGCACACCTTCGGGGTCTTCGCCACCCGCCGGCCGTACGACCAGATCGCCAATGCCATCGCCTACCCGAACCTGCCGGTGCGCATCGTCGGTTTCATGCCCGGGGTGTCGACGCCGGGCGGGCCATCTCACCAGGCGATCGACGACGTCGCGCTAATGCGGGTGCTGCCCAACATGACGGTGGTGGACGTCGCCGACGCCGTCGAGACCCGCCAGGTCGTGGGGGCGATAGCCGACGTGCCGGGACCGGTGTACGTCCGGCTCAAGCGTGGCGAGATCCCGGTGATCTTCGACGATGACCACGTACTGCGGCTCGGCCGGGCCCGCGTGGTGGCGGCGGGCACGGACGTGGCGCTATTCGCCAGCGGGATGATGCTGGCCGCGGCGCTGAGCGCGGCGCGGGCACTGGGCGGGCACGGGGTGTCGGTGTCCGTGATCAACGTCCCGACGATCAAGCCGCTGGATTCGGCCGCCGTGCTGGCCGCGGCGGGTGCGGTGCGCCTGGTGGTCACGGCCGAGAACCACTCGGTCATCGGCGGCCTGGGCTCGGCCGTGGCCGAGACGATGGCCGAGGCCGGAATCGGCTGCCCGCTGCGCCGGATCGGGCTCCGCGATACCTTCGCGGAGGGGTCGCTCGACGCCGCGTACCTGTTCGGCAAGTACGGTCTGTCCACCTCGGCGCTGATCGAGACGATCTGGTCCGCGCTCGGCCAGCCCGGCCCGGCACCGGCCGCGCCCCTGGCGGCCGCGATGGCCTCCAGCGGCGAGTACTCCCCCGTCTGAGGAGCGTGTATGAACGATGAGGGACCCGGCCTCGGCTGGCTGGGCACCGGGCGGATGGGCGCGGCGCTAGCCGGCCGGCTGATCGACGCGGGCCAGCGGGTCACGGTATGGAACCGGACGCCGGCCAAGACCGGGCCGCTGGTGGCGCGGGGCGCCCGCGCCGTCGGCCGGATCGCCGGCCTGGGCGGCTGCGACATCGTGTTCGTGACCGTTTCGGCGTCGCACGATCTCGAAGAGGTCGTCGCGGAGCTGCTCGGCGGGGAATCCAGGCCGGGGGTGATCGTGGACTGCTCGACGGTGTCCGCGGCTGCCTCGGCCCGCGTGCGCGCCTCGGCGGAGGCCGCCGGGGTCGGGTTCCTGGCCGCGCCGGTCAGCGGCAACCCGTACGTGGTCGCGGAGGGCGGGGCCTGCATCGTCGCGTCCGGGCCGGTCGAGGTGTTCAAGCGGGCCCGGCCCTACCTGGACGCGATGACCAAGGTCGCCGTGTACGCGGGCGCGGGCGAGCAGAGCCGGCTGGTGAAGCTGTGCCACAACCTGTACCTCGGCATGATGGTCCAGGCGCTGGTCGAGGTGACCAGCCTGGCCGAGAAGGGCGGCACCGACCGGGCCGCGTTCCTGGAGTTCCTGGGCGGCACGGTGGTGGCCTCGGACTGGGTCCGCAAGCGCACCGGTGACCTGGTCGAGCGGGACTGGACGCCGACCTTCACCATGGAGCTGCTGCGCAAGGACTTCGACCTCGGGCTGGACGCGGCGCGATCGCTGGAGGTGCCGATGCCCGTCGCCGCCTCGGTTCACCAGCTCATCCAGTCCGCCATCGGCATCGGGCTGCGGGACCAGGATTTCCTGTCGCTCTACGATCAGCAGGCCCGCGGCGCCGGACTGAACCGTCAAGCCAGGGAGGAATGACCATGTCGCGGCAAGCATTCGTGCCCACGCCTGCCTTCGAGGAGTACCGGGAGACGTTCAGGGACTTTTACCGGATGGAGCGCCGGGACGACGGGGTCCTGCTTGTCGCCGCGCACACCCTGGGCGGCCCGGTCCAGCTGAGCGTGCAGAACCACCGCTCGCTCGGTCAGATGCTGCGGACGGTGGGCGCGGATCCGGACAACGAGGTGCTCATCCTCACCGGATCGGGTGAGGAGTTCATGATGGCCTCGGACCCGGAGGGTTTTGCCCTCGAGGAAGCCGACATGGAGTACTGGGCCTACGAGTACGCCTACAAGGACGGCCGGATCAACGTCAGCGCCCTGGTCAACGACGTGGAGATCCCCACCATCGGGCTGCTCAACGGGCCCGGGTTCCACTCCGAGATCGTGCTGATGTGCGACATCACCCTCGCCGCCGAGGATGCCGTCATCTTCGACCTGCACTACGACATCGGCTCGGTGCCCGCCGACGGCATCCACAACGCGTTCCAGGAGCTGCTCGGGGTCAAGCGCGCGGCCTACGCCCTGCTCACCGGCGAGGCGATCAGCGCCCGGCAGGCCCTGGAGTGGGGCCTGGTCAACGAGGTGGTACCCCGCGACCAGCTGATCCCGCGCGCCTACCAGATCGCGGACCACATCATGACCCAGCCCCGGACGGTCCGGCGGCTGACGACGCAGATCGTCCGGCGCCCGTGGAAGCAGCGGATCGTCAGCGACCTCGACGGCGGGTTCGGCATCCAGATGTTCGGTCACATCGCCAAGAAGCGCGCCGTGCACGGCGAGGAGCACATCAGGTCTACCGTCGACTACGTCCGCGAGGGCCGCAAGAACAACTTCGACTGAGGTACCTGGGACAGGTGGGCCCGAGGGGGTGACGGCCGCCGGGCACGAGACTAGAAGTCGGCGACGGTGCCGGCGCCGAGGCGGGTGGCCTTGTCGTACACGTAGCTGGCGGCGGCCAGGTCCTCGGCGGCCAAGCCGAGCGACTCGAACAGGGTGATCTCGTCGTTGCCGGCGCGGCCCGGTGCGGCGCCAGTGAGCAGCTCGCCGAGCTCGGCCCGGACCGGGTTGTCCACGCCTTCGGCCCGGGCGAGCAGGTAGTCCCCGGCCTCGTTCTGGACGGACTCGCGGCGATCCGCGAACAGCGCCGCCTCGGCCATCGTCGCGGTGTCGATCTCCCTGGTTCCCGGGGCGTATGCGCCGACCGCGTTGACGTGTGCGCCCGTGGCCAGCCAGGCGCGGGACAGGACCGGCTCGGGGGACGTGGTGGCGGTGACCACGATGTCCGCGCCCTCGATCGCGTCGCGGGCCGCGGCGTGCGCGGTGACCGGCAGGCCGAGCTCCGCGGCCAGCGCGGCGGCCACCTCCCGCGCGCGGGCCTGGTCACGGCCGGTGATGCGGATCCCGGTCAGCGGCCGGGTCGCGGCGAGCGCGCGGGCGTGGGCCTGCGCCTGGACGCCGGTGCCGACGATCGCGAGCTCGGCGGCCCCGGGCCTGGCCAGCAGGCCGGTGGCGACGGCGGAGGTGGCCGCGGTGCGGATCTCGGTGACCACCGACGCGTTCACCAGCGCCAGCGGCTCCCCGGTGTCGGCAGCGAACAGCAGCACCGCGCCCTGGTGCGAGTCCTTGCCGATGGCCGGGTTGCCCGGGGTGACGCAGATCGCTTTGAGGCCGTAGGCAGTGCCGGTGGCGTAAGCGGGCATGAGCGCCATGATGCCGGCAGCACCCTCCGGCGAGACGATCATCCGCAGCGGCTGCTGAATCGCGCCGTTGGCCAGGTCGGCAAGGGCGTGGCACATCACGTCCGCGCACTCGTCGTAGGGCAGCAGCTCGCGGACGTGGTGGCCGGCCAGGACAAGCAGGCTCACGCGGCCTCCCAGGTGAGGACCGGCCGGCGACCGGGCCGCCGGGCCGGCGCGGTCGTGGGCGGTAACGGCGTTCGGTATAAGTTTTAACGGTGACGTACACGGGAGACGTACGTGTCGGCGGAGCGCCCGACACGCGGGAGATCGACGGCCTGGTCGTGACCAAGATAGCCGTGGGCCCGATGGACAACAACGCTTACCTGCTGCGCTGCACGAGCACCGGCGAGGCGCTGCTGATCGATGCGGCCAACGAGCCGGGGCGGCTCATCGAGCTGATCGGCGACGTGCCGGTGGGCACGATCGTGACTACGCACCGGCACGCCGACCACTGGCAGGCGCTGTGGGAGGTGCAGGAGCACACCGGCGCGGAGGTCGTCGCGCACCCGGCCGACGCAGACGAGCTGCCGGTCACGGTCACCCGCAGGGTCGAGCACGGCGAGGTGCTCCGGTTTGGCGATTGCGAGGTCTCGGTCATCCACCTGCGCGGGCATACGCCGGGCAGCATCGCGATCTTGTACGACGCCAGCGGCGGGCTGGCCGGTGCGCCGCACGTGTTCACCGGGGACTCGCTATTCCCCGGCGGGGTGGGCAAGACGGTCACCCCGGAGACGTTCGCCTCGCTGCTGACCGACGTGACCGAGCGCCTCTTCGTCCCCCTTCCGGACGCGACCTGGGTGTACCCGGGGCACGGGAAGGACACCACGCTTGGCGCCGAGCGCCCGCACCTCGCGGAGTGGCGCGAGCGCGGCTGGTGAGGTCCGCCCGCTAGGCCGGCGTGGCGACGCTGCGCTCCCGCGCCGCTGGCGCCGCCCGCTAGCCGTCGCCGCGCGCCGGGCCGGCAGGCAGAAGACGCCGGTAGCGGATCTCGGTGACGCCGCCCAGGCCCTCGAGGGTGTGGCTCGCGCCGTCCGGCGCGAATCCGGCCCGCTCGTAGAACCGGCGGGCCCGCGCATTGTCCCTGAGCACCCACAGCCGGACGGACAGGTACCCGGCGGCCGAGGCCGTCTCGAGAACCCGGCTCATCAGGGCCCGCCCGGTGCCGGTCGACCACCAGGCCGGGTGGACGTAGAGCGCGTACAGCTCGGCCACCTGGCCCTGCTGGCCCTCCGGGCTGAGCGGATGGGGCCAGGGCGCGCCGAGGACGTCCTGTTCCGGTCCGAAGAACGCGTACCCGACGATGCCGTCCGCGGCGTTCCGCTTCCGCCGTGCCTCCGGCTGCGCCTCGACGGCGACGAAGGTCTTCTGCCACGGCCTGGTCCGGAACGACTGCCTGACACGCGCCCCGCCGTCGGACGCCGTGACCCGGCCGATGACCTCGGGCGCGATGATGCCCTGGTAGGCGGCCCGCCAGCTGGCTTGCATGACCGCCGCGATCTGCGCCGCGTCGGCCGCCGAGGCCGAACGGATCACCACCGCGGGGGCCAAGCTAGCCAATGCGCAGGGCGAGGAAGAAATCCACCTGGTCATCCAGGGAGGACAGGTCCCGCCCGGTCAGCTCCTCGATCCGCCTGATCCGGTACCGCACCGTATTGACGTGAACGTACATGGCCGCCGCGCACGCGTGCCAGGAGCCGGAGCAGGCCAGGAACTCGCGGAGCGTGGGCAGCAGCTCGGCGCGGTGCCGCTCGTCGTAAGCCACCAGCGGGCCGAGCAGCCGGTCACGGAACGAGCGCAGCACACTGCCGGGCACGCTGGCCAGCAGGAGTTCGTGCGACGCCACCTCGTCGCTGGTCACCACCGATACCGCTCCGGCCCCGGTGCCCGCCCGGATGATCGCGAGCCTGCGCGCGCTCTGCGCCTCGTGCAGGGCGCCGGCCAGCGCGGCCACGCCTTCGGCCGGGGCGCTGACGCCGACGCTCACCCTGATCCGGGCGCGGTCACACTCCAGGACCGGCTGGGCGGCCCGCAGCCGGGCCGCGAACGCGTGCGCGGCGGGAGTGCCCGCCGCGGCGGTCTGCTCCGGTGCCTCGGCGTCGCCCGGCTGTGTGCCCCCCGCAGCCGGGGCTGGGAGCGGGACGAGCACGATGATCTGCTCCCCCAGCGCCGCGACGACCGCGCCGTCCGCGTCCGGCTCGGCCAGTTCCTCGGCCAGGTCGCTGCGCCAGTGCTCGGCGTTCGGGCCGCTCACCCGGTCGGCCTCGGTCCCCAGCGCGGCCACCAGGTAGTTCCCGTCGGGACGCAACCCGGCCGCGCGCATCAGCGAGGCGATCTCGGCCGGGGCGGCGCCCTCGGCGCCCTCGGACGCCAGCATGGTCACGATCGCCTCGGCCAGCTTGCGGTCACCGGCCCGGCCGGCGCTCAGCCTGGCTCGCTCGAGCGCGACGTCCGCGGCGAGCTCGACGAGGGATTCGCGCAGCTCGGGCGCCCAGTCCTGCTCTTGCCCCGGAGCGGCCAGGAACCAGCTGGTGATCCTCGGCTCGCCGCCCACCCCGAACAGGGAGTACTTCCCCTCGCCGGCCTCGGTGACCCGCGGCCCGCTGACCCGCACGATAGCCGGGAGCCGGTCCGCCTTCAGGTACTCGCAGGCCAGCCTGACCGCCGTCGGCCTGGGCAGGGACGCCCCGGTCCCGCCGACCACCCGGCCGGTCCCGGTCAGCAGCCAGCAGTCCGCCCCGAACTCGCGGCCCATCAGCCGGAACATCGCGTCGAGGCCCGCTCCCTCGGCCACCGCGGAAAGGAGCAGCCTGCGCCGCCCGAGGACCTTGGTCATGGCGGTCGCCCGGTCCCCGTTCAGCCGGCGCGCGACCTCCTCGGTGACGGAGGCGAACGAGGTCTCGGCCGGGACCGCGAGCAGGGTGACGCCGTGCCGTCCGCAGGCCTGGATCACCTCGTCGGGGACCTCGCCGAGGGCCTCTCCCGCGCCCAGCACGCCCGCGCCCGACCTGACCAGCGCCCGGACGAACCGGTCGGCGTCACCCGGCTCCCGGCACCAGATCATGCCGGTTAGCACCAGGTCCCCCGGGGTCAGGTAGCGGCTGGGATCGGGCAGGTCGGTGGTGTACACGTGGCTGATCACGCGATCCGCGCCAGAGACATCCGTCAGCAGCCTGAGTCCGAGGCCGGGCACGTCGAGCAAGTCACGCACGCGCACGGAAATACCTCCTTGCGACGAACACTCCTCGCGCATCATGATCATCGCGCGTTTAGCGAAAGCTACAAAGTGGCTGTAGCCAGGTTACCGTTGATTGATCCGATGGCGCCTACCCGTGCGCGGTGCCGGCTGATTGGATGCTCGCATGGCGAACCCGAGCCCGCCGGGGTCCACGCTGGCGGCCTTCAACGCAGCATCACCGCAGGCCGCGGAGCGGGACATGCTCGCGTGCTGCCACAGCCGGTCGTTCGCGAAGCTGATCGCCGACGGCCGGCCTTACCGGAATCCGGCTGAGCTCCAGGCTGCGGTGGACGCCGCATTCAGCGCCTTGAGCTGGGACGATATCGTCGAGAGCATGAACGCGCACCCGCGGATCGGGGAACCGACGCCGGCCGGCGGATGGTCGGCGGCCGAGCAGTCCGGCGCCGCGTCCGCCGGCGACCAGGTTCGCCGGGCGCTGGCCGACGGCAACGTCACGTACGAGCAGCGCTTCGGCCACGTGTTCCTGATCTGCGCCAGCGGCCTTTCCGGCCAGGAGATGCTGACCCAGCTGCAGGCCAGGCTCGGTAACGACGCCGAGACCGAGCAGGCCGTGGTGCGCCGGGAGCTGCTGAAGATCACCCGGCTGCGGATGACGAAGCTGATGAACCTGTGACGCTGTCCACGCACGTCCTCGACGCGACGACCGGGCGTCCGGCAGCGGGAGTCCTGGTCAGGCTCGAACGCCGGGCCGGCGACGGGTGGTCGCCGGCGGGCGAGGGCCAGACCGGCGCCGACGGCCGGCTCGCTCTGCCCGACGGGGCGGCGGCCAGCCCCGGCGTCTACCGCATCACCTTCGGCAGCGGGGCGTACTTCGCGGCCCGCGGATCCGCGTCGTTCTACCCCGAGGTCACGGTGACCTTCGAGGTGACCGGGCCGGGCGACCACTACCACGTGCCGCTGCTGCTCAGTCCGTACGCCTATTCCACCTACCGCGGGAGCTGAGGCGTGGCCATCGTGCTCGGCGCCAACCAGGACGGCAAGGCGGAGGTCCGCCTGCCGCCCGGGAAAGCCTGGTAGCGGCGTGGAATTCCTGCAGCCCGGATCGCTCACCGAGGCGATCGAGGCCAAGGCCGAGGTCCCCGCGGCTGTGCCGATCGCGGGCGGGACCGACGTCATGGTCGAGATCAACTTCGACGCGCGGCGGCCCGAGGCCCTGCTGGACCTGAATCGGGTCGCCGAGCTCACTACCTGGGAGCGCGTCGACGGCTGGGTCCGTCTCGGGGCCGGGGTGACCTACGCCCGCCTCATCGCCGAGCTCGGCGACGTGCTGCCGGGCCTGGCGATGGCCGCGCGCACCGTCGGGTCCCCGCAGATCAGGAACCGCGGCACCGTCGGCGGCAACCTCGGCGCTGCCTCGCCCGCCGGGGACTGTCATCCGGTCCTGCTCGCCACCGGGGCGATCGTGGAGGTCATATCCGCCCGTGGCCCGCGGCAGATCCCGGCGACCGAGTTCTTCGTGGGCCCGAAGCGCAACGCGCTGGCGGCCGACGAGCTGATCACCTCGGTGTTCATCCCGGCCGCGCCGGGGCCTCAGCAGTTCGCCAAGGTCGGCACCAGGAACGCGATGGTCATCGCCGTCTGCGCGTTCGCCCTGGAACTCCGGCCCGGGGGGATATCTACGGCGCGGGTGGGTACCGGGATCGGGTCGGCGGGGCCGACGCCGCTGTGCGCACCGCAGGCCGAGGAATTCCTGGACGGGACGCTGGCCGAGGCCGGGCTGTGGGAGTCGGCGGGTCCGCTGCCTGAGGCGGTCACGCAGCGGTTCGGCGAGCTGGTCGGGGCGGCGGCCCGGCCGATCGACGACGTGCGCGGCACCGCGGCGTACCGCCGGCACGCCCTGTCCGTGCTGGCCCGGCGCACCCTGGCCTGGACCTGGGCGGCGTACCGGCATGATCGGCAGGCGCGCGCGTGAGGGAGGCGGACCGATGCGGGTGACGATGACGGTCAACGGCGTGCCTGCGATCGCCGACGACGTATGGGAGGGCGAGAGCCTGCTCTTCGTGCTGCGCGAGCGGCTCGCCCTGCCCGGCTCGAAGAACGCCTGCGAACAGGGCGAATGCGGATCGTGCACGGTCCTGCTCGACGACATCCCGGTGTGCGCGTGCCTGGTCGCCGCCGGCCAGGCGGCGGACCGCGAGATCGTCACGGTCGAGGGCCTGGCCGGCGGCCAGGGCAGCGGCGCCAGTGGCGGCAGGCGCGAGGGGTTGCACCCGGTTCAGCAGGCGTTCATCGACGCAGGCGCCGTGCAATGCGGCTTCTGCACGCCCGGGCTGATCATGCAGACGCACTGGTTTTTGCGGCAGAGCCTGCTGCGGCGCACCGCGGCACTGGAACCGGCCGACCCGGACATCCGTGAGGCCCTGGCGGGCAACCTGTGCCGGTGCACCGGGTACGAGAAGATCCTCGACGCGGTGCGGCTGGCGGCCAGCCGGATGGCCGGGGACCGCGCATGACGCCACCTCTGCTGATCGAGAACTGCGCGATCGCGACGATGGACGGCCCGCGGCACGACGAGAGCGGCACCGAGGTCGCGAGCGGCTACATAGCGGCGGCGGGCGGGCGGATCACCGCGGTCGGCGAGGGCCAGGCGCCGCCCGCGGTAGCCGACGGGGTCCGGCGGGTCGACGGCACCGGGTGCCTGGCCACCCCCGGCCTGATCAACACGCACCATCACCTGTACCAGTGGCTCACCCAGGGCCAGGCGCAGCAGTCCATCCTGTTCGACTGGCTCACCGAGCTGTACCCGGTGTGGGCCAGGATCGACCCGGAGCAGGTCCACGCCGCGGCCACCGCGGGACTGGCCTGGCTGGCGCTGTCGGGGTGCAGCACCAGCACCGACCACCACTACATCTTCCCCCCGCGCGGCTTCGCGGGTGCTGGGGTCCCGGCCGCCGGACCCCGCGACGCGCTGGAGGCGGAGATCGCCGCGGCCGCCTCGGTCGGGCTGCGCTTCCACCCCTGCCGCGGTTCGATGGATCTCGGCCGGTCCGCAGGCGGGCTGCCGCCCGACGAGATCGTCGAAGACCCCGACACCGCCCTGGCCGCGACCGAAGAGGCCATCCGCCGGTTCCATGATCCGGCGCCCGGTGCCATGGTGCAGGTCGCGGTGGCCCCGTGCTCCCCGTTCTCGGTCAGCCCCCGGCTCATGCGGGACATGGCCGAACTGGCCCGCGGGCTCGGCGTCCGGATGCACACCCACCTGGCCGAGACCCGCGAGGAAGAGGCGTACTGCCGGCAGACGCTCGGCCGCACGCCCGCCGAGTACGCCGAAGAACTCGGCTGGCTGGGCGAGGACGTGTGGCTGGCGCACTGCGTGCACCTCGACGAGCCGGCGGTGAAGCGGTTCGCCGCGACGGGGACCTCGGTGGCCCACTGCCCGAGCTCGAACGCCCGGCTCGGCGCGGGGATCGCCCCGGTGCGCCAGCTACTGCGGGCCGGCGTCCCGGTGGGCCTCGGGGTGGATGGGCCGGCCTCCAGCGAGGGGACCTCGGTGGCCGGGGAGCTGCGCCAGGCGCTGCTCGCCGCCCGGCTCAGGGACGCCGAAGGCGCCGCCGCCCTGACCGCGCGGCAGGCGCTGTGGCTCGGGACCCGCGGCGGCGCCCGCTGCCTGGGCCGGGCCGACGAGATCGGCGCGCTGCGGCCTGGCCTGCTGGCCGACCTCGCGCTGTGGCGGGTCGACACGCTCGCGCACGACGCCATCGCGCACGGGCCCAACGGGGACGGCGATCCGGTCGCCGCGCTCGTGCTCGGGGCGCCCGCTCCGCTCGAGCTGCTCCTGGTCGGCGGCGTGCCCGTGGTCGAGCGCGGCGAGCTGCGCACCGCGGACGTGACCGCGGCGGCCCGCGACGTCCGGGCCGCACGGCTCAGGCTGGAGGCGAGCACTTGACCGAGACGGCGAGCCCGGCCACCGGTACGCGGACCGAGATCGGCGTCCGGGGCGGGGTGGGCGAGAGCCCGACGCGGCCCGACGGACGGCAGAAGGTGACCGGGGAGTTTGCCTACTCCTCCGACCTATGGCTGGACGGGATGGTG
>Ga0335074_10009358_pt1 | contig 13680 bp, 9 predicted proteins | sample Lox_Sample_23_FD_206715 | JGI IMG/M metagenome (GOLD analysis project Ga0335074, IMG submission 206715) | Soil microbial communities from Loxahatchee National Wildlife Refuge, Florida, United States - Lox_Sample_2.3 | ecosystem: Environmental > Terrestrial > Soil > Wetlands | place: USA: Florida...
TCCATCTTCAATCCCAACGCGCTTAACCCGATCAGCTATGCAGTCAACCAGCCGATTTTGGGCGCGCTGCAATTCCTGGGGCCTGGCAACCGCTACGTCTATAACCCCAACTGGACAAACGTTGCTCCTCGCCTCGGCTTCTCGTATCAGCCGACCGAGCGCACGGTGGTTCACGGCGGTTACGGCATTTTCTTCCCGGAGAGCGTGACCAGTTCAGGCGCTGCCGACCAGGATGGATTCTCCGCCGCAACCTACGCCGACGCTTCATTGAATGGCGGCATCACTCCCAACCCCAACATCAGCACCAGCAATCCCTGGGGCGGTGTGTACGCGGGCATCACCGGGAACGCCAATGGCGAGTATCAGCAGCTCGGCAATGGAGTAGGCGGTGTCTTCCGCAGCCGTCCTTCGCCCTACGTCGAGCAGTGGCTGCTTGGCATTCAGTACGCCATCACTCACAGCGATCAGCTCGATATCAACTACATCGGCAATCGTGGCGTGCGCATGATCGGCAGCTACAATTCCCACCAACTCAATCCGCAGTATCTGCCACTCGGCTCAAACTTCCTCGGCGGCGCAGCGGCTTCAAATCCGTTTGCCGCTCCGCTGCAGGCGCTTGAAGCCGGCGGCAAGATTGCTGCAAGCTCTTGCAACCTCGATAACGCCTCCGCCACCAACGCACAGTTGATGGAGCCCTATCCTCAGTACTGCAGCGTAGGCCAGACCGACGCTCCTGTCGGCCAGTCGCTCTACAACGCACTGCAGGTCACTTACAACCACCGCATAAGCAAAGGACTCACGGCACTGGTCTCGTACACCTACTCCAAATTCCTTGACAACGTTGAAGGTAACAACGGCTGGTCGTACAACGGTCCCACCAACTGGGGCGTCACACCTGAAAACAACTACAACCTGGCAGCCGACAAGAGCGTTGACGCGGGCGACATTCCGCAGGCGCTCGTGGCCAGCTACACCTATCAACTGCCGGTAGGCCGCGGCAAGCAGTTTGGCTCAGGCATGGGCCGCACCGCTGACGCTGTCATCGGCGGATGGGAAATCTCTGGCATCGCAACCTTCAAGCAGGGAATCCCCATCGGCGTATTCGGCAACGATCAACCATCTTACGGCGGCAACCCAAGGCCCAATTTGATTGCCAATCCGAAACTCTCTCATCCCACACCTCATGAGTGGTTCAACACCGGTGCCTTCGCTTACGCGCCGTATGGCAGCTTTGGCAACGTTCCTCGCTTCTTCTCCAACGTTCGCGGGCCGCGCTACCAGGACTGGGACACCGCTCTTGAAAAGAACTGGAAGTTCGCCGATCGTATGAGAGCCCAGTTCCGCTTCGAGACCTTTAACAGCTTCAACCACCCCAGCTTCTACTCGCCGGGCGCGGGCGCCAGTTCTTGGGGAGGCTGCGATCCTAACGGTAGCACCGGCTGCTCAAGCAGCCTCGGAACCATCACTCAAACCTTCGCGCCCAGAAATGTGCAATGGGCCGGAAAATTCTACTGGTAAAGCACAACGTGAACGGTCTCTTCAGATCGCTGCTGTTCGCCGTGCTGGCTGAATCCGCTTGTGGATTCAGCCAGCAGGCGCCGGCCGCAAAGCCGGAACCGGGTGTCGCCCAAGTACTCGCCCAGGTACTCGCCGAAGCCCAGCAAGCTCAGGCAACGGGCGATTACCGCAATGCAGCCGAGTTCTACAGGAAGGCCGTCGAGATGAGTCCGGAGATCCCTGAACTGTGGGCCAATCTGGGTCTGATGCAGCAGAATACCGGAGACATTTCGGCGGCCATCCGGAGTTTTGAACAAGCCAATCGCCGCAATCCTTCGCTCTACGTACCCAACCTCTTTCTTGGAATCGACTACGCACATTCAGGGCAGACCATGAAAGCGATTCCATTTCTTACCCGCGCCGAGAAGATTAACCGGACCGATCCGCAGGCGCCGCTTGCGCTCGGCCGCGCTTACTTCTCGGCTGGCCGTTTCACAGCGGCTGCGCAGGAGCTTGAGCGGGCCATCGCTCTGGACCCCAAACTCGGGCCTGCCTGGTTTACCGAGGGCATCGCCCGTCTCGACCAGGTTGAGGTCGATGCGCGAACCATGTCGGAGGAAGGCAAGCAGTCGCCCTTCTCCGGCGATCTCTACGCTGAGTCGCTGGCCAGGCAGTCGCGCTTTGGCGAGGCCGCAAGCCTCTTGAAGTCGCTGCTCGATGCGCTCACCCAGCCGCCCTGCCTGCGCTCAGAACTGGGCATGACCCTCATTCGCGAGCACGATCAGCAGGGAGCAGCAGAAGCATTCGCTGCGGAGCGCACAATTCATCCCGGTTGCGGGCTCGCACTGCTGGGCCAGGCGCGCCTCGCTATCGACAAGGGCGACAACGATCAGGCGTTCAATACCCTCGGCGAACTTTGGAACCGCGACCACGGCTTCTTCGCTGCCAACGCTTCGGTTCTTCTTGAAGGCATGGCGCAGACTGAGTCCACGGCCTTCGTCAACCAGGTGGCATCGGCCGGCAGCCCCGCGTTGCCTGCAGCCGCGCGCGATGCAATGCTCGCGGCCTTCAATCAATCGGGCTATGCAGTGCCCGAAGCGTCTGTTGCTCAAACAGACTCACCGCCCGCCTCGTCCAACGACACCCTGAACCGCACCGCCGAGGAGTTTTACGCTGCAGGCCAGTTTGGCCTGTGCGAAGAGCGCATCGACGCCGCGCCCAAGCCGCTCAACACCGCTCACCTTCGTTTGCTCGCTGCCTGCGCCTTTTTCACCGGCGACAACCGCGGGGCTTCTGCGGCGGCAAATCGGCTCCGGGTTCTCGTCCCGCATTCCATCGAGGCTCTCTATTGGTCGGTTCAGTCCAATGAGCGCCTTGCCTTTCAGTCGCTGGCACGCTTCCAGCAGCTCGATCCCGATTCGGCGCGAAGCCATGTGCTCCTCGCCGACATCTATCAGCAGCTCGAGCGCTTCGACGACGCCGAGGCCGAATGCGAGAAAGCCCTCGCCATCGCTCCCGGCGATCCGGCTGCCATGCTCGGACTCGCCTCCGCATACCTGAGCAACCGGAACTCAAAAGGTGCAGTGGAGATTGCCGGCAAAGCTCTCGAGAAATCGCCCGACGATCCCGAGCTCAACCTCATCATGGCTGAAGCTCTCGAAAATCAGCGCGAGTACGATGCTTCGGAGCCGTTCCTCTTCAAGAGCCTCAAGGGCAAGCCGCAGATGATTCCTCGCATTCATGCGCTCATCGGCAAGGCCTACGCTGAAACCGGCAAGCCCAAAGAGGCGATTGAGCAGTTGAAGCTCGGCGAATCGAGCGACGTCGACGGGTCAGTGCAGTATCTCCTTGCACGCCTCTACCGGCAGCTCGGCGACACCAAAGACGCAACCGAAGCTCTCAACCGGATGAAGCTCATCAAGCAGCAGCGCGAAGCTCGCGGAGTCAAGCGGGTCGAAGATCCCGACCTGTCTCCGGTTGAAGCAGTCGCGTCGCAGGCTTCCACGCCATAGCTGCGCAACTTATAACGTTCATCCCGCATATGCAGCTTATGTACCGAAACGAATACGGGAGTCATCATGCGCTTCATTCGCCCTTTTTCCGTTCTTTTTACGCTCTCTTTAGCTGCCGTTGCACTTTGCACGCAGCAATGTGCGGCCCAGTCCTACGCAATTTCACCGCTTCCCAACGGTGTCGAGGTTCGCGCCGGCAACGTGCATGAGCGCGTCACCGCCCTGCGCGACGATGTGCTCCGCATCCGCGTCTGGCGTGGAGAAATCCCTCCCGAAGATGCCTCATGGGCTGTCCTCCCTGAAGCGCGTCACGCCTCGGTCGCTGTAACTCCGGCAGGTGGTACGGGCAGTGCCGGCTTTCGCACTTCCGTGTTCATGGTTGCGGTCGACCCCGCCACGCTTGAGCTCACCATTCGCGATCTCGACGCCGGCATCGTCAGCCAGGATGCGCGCCCGGTGCGCTTCGACGGCGACGAATTCCGCATTTACAAAACGATGCCGGTCGACGAGCATTTCTTCGGCCTGGGCGACAAGACCGGCCCTCTCGATCGCCGTAACGAGGCCTTCACGCTCTGGAATACCGACGCCTATCGTTTCCAGGAGTCAACAGATCCGCTCTACAAAGCCATCCCCTATTTCATGACCTTTTGCGCCGGCCGTGCCGCCGGCGTACTGCTCGATAACACCTGGCGCTCCAGCTTCGACTTCGGCAAGGAATTGCCTGACGCTTATTCTTTCGGCGCCGTCAATGGCCCCATCGACTACTACATCTTCAACGGCCCAACACCCAAACAAGTCGTCGAAGCTTATGCGTGGCTCACCGGCACGCCTCCGCTGCCGCCGCTCTGGTCCCTCGGCTTCCAGCAGTCGCGCTACAGCTACATGACTCAGACGCGCATGCTTGAGATTGCGAACCATCTCCGCGCCGACCGCATTCCCGCCGACGCCATCTACCTCGACATCGATTTCCAGGACCATAATCGTCCCTTCACGGTGAATCGGACCGCGTTCCCCGACCTCAAAGGGCTGATGGCCAAGCTCAGGGCCGAGCAGTTTCACGCCGTCATGATCACCGACCCGCACATCGCCAACTATCCCGAGCCCACCTACCCGCCCTACGATACGGGCTTTGCCGGCGACAACTTCGTCAAGAATCCCGACGGCTCAATCTACTCGGGGAAGGTCTGGCCGGGCCCCAGCGTCTTCCCCGATTTCACGCGCCAGCAGACCCGCGCCTGGTGGGGCACTCTCTATCGCGAGTTCAAACGGGATGGCGCCGACGGCTTCTGGAACGACATGAACGAGCCTTCTGTCTTCTATTCGCCCACGGCCACCATGCCCGTGAGCGTGGTTCACCGCATCGACGAACCGGGCTTCACGCCGCGCACCGCGACCCACGCCGAGATTCACAATGTCTACGGCATGGAAAATTCGCGCGCGACCTTTGACGGTCTGCTCGACATCGACCCCAACCAGCGCCCCTTCGTCCTCACCCGCGCCACGTACGCCGGCGGCCAGCGCTTCGCTCTCACCTGGACCGGCGACAACTCAAGCTCCTGGAACCATCTGCGCATGACCACGCCGATGATCGAGAATCTCGGACTCAGTGGCTTTGCCTTCACCGGCGCCGACGTAGGCGGCTTCGCCGGTTCTCCCTCCATTGAATTGCTCACCAAGTGGTTCGAGATTGGCGCCTTCCAGCCCATCGACCGCGACCACACCGAGAAGGGCTCGGCCGATCAGGAGCCGTGGGTTGGCGGCCCCGCGCAGGAGTCCATCCGCCGGCATTTCATCGAGACCCGCTACCGGCTCATGCCTTACCTCTATACGCTGGCCGACGAAGCCTCGCGCACCGGTCTCCCGTTGGTTCGCCCGCTCTTTCTCGAGTTCCCCAACGCCTCCTCCGACGGCCACCCCATCGACCTCGACAACGGCGCAACCGGCGAATTCATGCTGGGGTCCGATTTGCTCATCGCCCCCGCCCCTTATCCCGACGAAGCCGGCGAATACTCCGTCGAGTTTCCGACCGCCCTCTGGTACGACTTCTGGACCGGCGAGCCGGTCAAGCTTCCCCCGGCCGACCCGCCCATTCCCGGCGCGCCCGATCGCTCCGTTCGATATTCCACAACCGTCTCACCCGAACTTGCCCGGCTGCCAGTCTACGCGCGAGCCGGCGCCATCCTGCCCATGGAGCCGCTCGTTCAAAGCACCTCTGAAACACCAAACGGTCCGCTCACCCTGCGCATCTACGCCGGCGACAACTGCTCCGGCCAGCTCTACCTCGACGACGGAAAGACCTACAACTTCAGGAACGGCGCCTACCTGCGCATGAACTTCACCTGCCAGGTGACCAGGGACGGCCTGAAGTTGAAGATCGGAGCGCACCAGGGCTCGTACCCAGCCTGGTGGAAGGAAATTCGCGCTGAGATTTACGGCTGGCAGCCGGAGCAGGGAGCCGCCCTCGTCAACTCGAAACCGGTTTCGCTCACCCGCGAACCCCACGCCGTCGTCTTTACCTTCGCCGACGACGAAAAGGGCGCGGAGGCCGTAGTCAAGTAGCGCGGGCCTCTACAGGCCGCGAAAAACCCTTTGAAACGGTACGAAGCGTCAGGGCACGACGCTAACTCGCCATGCCACGAAGCGACGCTAACTTGCTATGTCGCGAAGCGACGCTAACTTGCCGTCTCTGATTCAAAACGGGCTCTTCTCATTTCCCGGCAGTCCGTTCTCACTCACACTCTTTAACCCCGGAGCGATGATCTTTCGGCGCCGAATCGCGTTTTACGAGTTTTTCCGCAACCTGTCCCGCCCCTCAGGCGTCTGCGAGAAATGCCGCACGAACCCCAAAACGCCGCCGGGCGATCCCAAGGGATCGCCCGGCTCGCATCTGCAGTCTCCAACTGCTAAGGCTTGGCTTTCCCAATGATTTCCAGCCGCACGTTCGCCACCCCGGACTTCAGCGTTCCAAGCTCCCGGGCCGCCCCGTAGGAGAGATCCACCACGTGATTCCCCGGCAGCTCACCACGATCGTTCACCCGCACCACCACTGACTTGTTGGTGTCCAAATCAACCACCCTCACCACGGTGCCAAAGGGCAGCGATTTATGGGCGCAGGTCATGGCCATCATGTTGAACCGCTCGCCGCTGGCTGTGTGGTGCCCGTTCAGCACCCTGCCATACCAGGTGGCGATTCCCTTCAGCACTTCGAACACCTTCGCCGGCTTCTTCGCCGGCGCGGCCACAATCCCGGTTTCGATGTCCTTGGGTACGGATGGGGGAAGAGTTGCGGCAGGGCGGGCTAGCGGAGTATCCGCCTGCACCGTTAACGTAGAGTCGGCAAAGAATACGGTGGCCACGGTGAGGGATAAAGCTGCTCCCGACACCCAGAACCACACAGATCGTTTGCCGTTCAGATTACGCGATTTCTGTCGTTCAACCATCCGGGTATTCTACTAAACCGACCCCCCGACTCCGGACATTTTGCAAGGCTCTTTTCAGTAAATAATTGAAAATAAGGCGAATAAAGCGCACCGATTTCAGTGCTTTTCCAGACCTCCCAAGTCCCAAACAGCCATATCGGCCTATTTCCTGTTTCGCGCGATCCGCTCCTCTGTTTACTCAACTGGTTTCCCCCCTCGCCCCCAATCGCCGCCAAAATCGCCTTCGTGATACAGTGATTCTCAAGATCCACTTCGCCCGAACTGCGTATTTCCGTCCAAAGGTTCGGCATTAATCGGCTGGAATCCGCACATGCTGGTCAGCACAGCGCCTTTCTATGTTTTTCTCGCAGTGGTGTGTTTGCTCTACTGGATCGCGTCCGGTTCGGGGCGGACCAGGCTCGGCATTCTCGCGCTTGCCAACCTGTTTTTCCTGGCTCACTTCAGCCTCGTCTACCTGGCTCTGCCGCTTTGCGCCGCCATCGACTTCCTGGTCGGCCTCGGCCTCGCTCGCTACTCAACCACAACCACCCGCCGGCTGCTCGTCGGCGTCTCATTGCTGGTCAACGTCGGGGTTCTCGCCAGTCTCAAAATCCTCCCGCTCGCCACCGGTCGACACTGGCAGTGGCTGTTCCCTTTGAGCTTGTCGTTCTATTGTTTTCAGTCCCTTACCTACACCATCGACCTCTATCTCGGCGAAATGCCTCCCACCCGCAACCTGCTCGATTACCTGGCTGCCGCCCTCTTCTTTCCATCCATCACGGCCGGCCCCATTCCGCGCATGCGCAACCTGCTGCCGCAATTGGCGCGCTCCTTTAATCTGACCTCTGACTCCGCTGCTCAGGCCCTCCTGCTCATCGGAATCGGCCTGGTCAAGAAACTCCTCATCGCCGACTTCCTCGCCAACAATCTCGTCAACCGCGTCTTCGATACCCCGGCCCTCTACTCCAGCTCTGAGATCCTCCTCGCCGTCTACGGCTACGCTCTCGAACTCTTCTTCGACTTCTCCGGCTACACCGATATCGCCCGCGGAGCGGCCCTGCTCCTCGGCATCGACCTGCCCGAAAACTTCCGCCGCCCTTACCTATCGGTGAACGTTGCCGAGTTCTGGCGTCGCTGGCACATCACCTTTTCTGAGTGGCTCCGCGACTACCTCTTCGACTTCTTTCCCAAGCGCCGCAAATATCCCGTCCTTTCATACAGCTACGCCTTTCTGCTCACCTTCATGATCGGCGGCCTGTGGCACGGTATCTCCTGGAACTTCCTCATATGGGGCGCCTTGCACGGCCTTGCCTTGGGCGCGGTTTTTGCCTGGAAGCGCAGCCGCACCGTCCCGTCGCCGGCCATCTGGGCCAAGGTGCTGGGCGGCGTCATCACATTCAATTTTGTCTGCTTTACCTGGATCTTCTTCCGCGCCTCCACTCTCTCGAACGCGCTCGCCATCCTGCGCGGCCTCGGTTCGCTTACCTGGTCGCTTGGCAACATAACCCCTGAAATTGCGGCGGTTCTCATCACCGCCGCCATCTTGCACTCACTGCCTGAACGCTGGTTCCATTCAGCTTCAAACTTCGCTGACCGCATGCCTTTCTGGGTGCAGGGCCTGGGCGTGGCTGCCCTCATCCTGCTCATCCAAACCCTGGCTGGCCGCGGCTCGGCTCCATTTGTCTATGGCAATTTTTAATCTGTCAGATCCGTCGATTCCCGGGCCGCCGCCGATCCCCGATCCGCCGGCTCCCGATCCGGTCGAGCCCCACGCTCCCGGACCTCAAGAACCAGGCAGCCGTTTCCCGCTCAAAACTGCGCTCGCCATCGGAGTTGTAGCCGCGCTCCTTACCGCCTGGCATCTCAAGGTCGACCCCGGCAAGGGCCTCGATCCCGCCATCGTCGCTGACGCTTTCCGCCTGCATTGGCCCGCGCGCCCGGCCCCGCCCGTCCCAACGCAACCCCGGCGCAACTCCGCAAACTTGCCACCCCCCAGTCCCATCTTCGTCGACGACTCAAACAACCTCGACCCATTCTTTGCCCAGCTTTGGAAGCTCGAACAGAACCAGGCCGGAGTGGTCACCATCCTGCACTACGGCGATTCGCCCACCACCGCCGACCTCATCACCGGCGACATTCGCGCCCAGTTGCAGGCCCGTTTCGGCGACGCCGGCCGCGGTTACACCCTGGTAGCCAAGCCCTGGGCCTGGTACAGCCATCGCGGCGTCGACATGTCGAGCTCCGGCTGGAAGTTACGCACCGGCGTCGGCCTCATCCGCGAAGGCGTCTACGGCCTTGGCGGCGCAGCCTTTGAAGGTAAGCCCGGTGCCTGGAGCAAATTCCATCTCGCCCGCGCCGACCAGACAGCCGTTCAAATCGAGTACCTTGCCCGTCCCGGCGGCGGTTCCTTTACGGTTTCGGCCAATGGCAACCAGATCGCCGCGCAGTCTACAGCCGCAGACAGCCAGGCCGCGGCTTTCCTCACCGCCGAGCTTCCGGCCGAAACCCAAATCGTCTCGGTCCAACCCTCCGCAGGCTCCGTCACTCTTTTTGGTGTCGACTTCCGGCGCGGCGCAAATGGCCTGCTCTACGACAGCCTCGGCTTGAACGGCGCCACCACCAGCGTTTTGGCCCGCGTCATGCAGCCCGATATCTGGAAGCAGGAACTCGACCACGCCGACCCGGCGCTCATCGTCATCAACTACGGTTCCAACGAGAGCAGCTTCAGCAAGTGGGTCGCTACCGGGTATGCCAACGAGCTGCGCATGGCTATCGACCGCATCCGCCGGCTCGCCCCCAACACCCCAATTCTCATCATGAGCCCCATGGACCGCGGCGAACGCACCGGTCTCGACGACATCCAGACCATGAGCACCATCCCCGAGATTGTGGCCATTCAACGCCAGGTTGCCGCCCAAACTCACTGCGCCTTTTTCGACACGTACGATGCCATGGGCTCAAGCGGCACCATGGCGCGCTGGTACGAAGCCTCCCCGCGTCTCGTGACGGCCGACCTCTTGCATCCAACACCACAGGGCGCAACGATTGTGGCCGGGCTTTTCCTTCAGCAACTCTCGCTGCGCTATGATCGGTGGAAGATGCAACATGGAATCGCGGTGCCGGCTGTTCCGGCAGCGCCCGCCCTCAAACCCGCCCGCGTCAGAGCCGCATTCGATGCGCCTCATAATGCGTCTCGAGCCAGCCGTCAACCCGGCATACAGGCTTCGACGAAATGAGTGCGCGCCCCATAAATGCAACCGGGCCGGTCGCGCTCGCCGCGCTCCTGGCGGTTGCGGCATTTCTGCCCGCTCAAAGCACCACGCAGTCCACCGCAAAGAAACACACCTCCGCCGCGCTGGCCTCCAAATCCCGTGCTGTTGCGCATTCGTCTCACACCGGCGCTACCCGTACCACCCGCCGCCGTACCCGCGTCCACTACTACGTGCAACGCGTTGACCCTGCTCGCCGCGCCGCCATGGTTGAGGAGATCGGCGACCGGCTCAAACAGCCCGACAATCACGCCATCGCCTATAGCGCCTCGCTCGGCGGTTTCTTTGCCGAACTTGCCGCCTTTCAGGACTCGCGTAAAGATGGCGCTGCCCCCACCAGCACCCTGCGCGTCCTGCAATGGGGCGACTCGCACACCGCTGCCGACATGTTTACCGGCGAGGCCCGCCGGCTCTTTCAGGATCAGTTCGGCGACGGCGGCATCGGCTTTGCTTACGCCGGCCATCCCTTCGCCGGCTATCGCATCTTCGGCTCTCGCCACGGCCAATCGACAGGTTGGAAAACAGAGGGCACTCATTTCCTCGCGCTCGGCGACGGCGAGCTCGGCATGGGCGGCATCAGCATCAGCGCCACCCGCGCGGGTGAGTGGGTCTCGCTTGACGCATCCTGCACCGGCCTCGACCTCGAGTTCCTCGCCCAGCCGGGCGGCGGCAGCCTCAGCCTGACCGACAATGGCGGCGACCCCATTCAGGTCGACACCGCCGCCGATGCCATCGGTCCCGGTTCCTTCCACTACGCCTGTCCCGCCGGCGACCACCATTTTGTGCTCACCAAAGAGGACAGCTCGCCCGTAACCCTGCTCGGCTGGGTTGCCACGCAGCCCGGCGTTACCTGGGAGTCGATCGGCATCAACGGCGCTGAAGCTCCGCTCATACTGCGCTGGGACCAGAAGCTGTTCTCCGACTACATCAAAGACAATTCGCCTGCCCTCGTCGTCCTCGCCTACGGCACCAATGAGGCCGCCAGCAAGGACTGGGACGAAGACAGCTACCGCACTGCCTTCGCCAACATCGTCGACACCATTCACAGCTACGTGCCTGAGTCATCCATCCTGGTGCTTGGCCCCGCCGACCGCTCCACCATCCAGCGCCGCGCCTGGCGCACCTTCGCCGGAACCGACAAGATCGTCGCAGCCCAGCGCGCCGTTTGCCGCACTCACAACTGCGCGTATTGGGACTGGCAGCAGCGCATGGGCGGCGAGGGTTCGATGCAGCAGTGGGCCTACGCCGGATGGGCGCAGCCTGACCACACCCACTTCACCGGCGACGGATATCGCGCCCTCGCCGACGCACTCATGTCAGACTTGATGACTGAATACAAGGCATGGGAAGAACACAATTCATCTGGAACCGAAACAGCAGTCCAGGGAGACAAGAATGGAAGTGGAAGCACGAATCCTTGAAGCAAGAATCGTTAAAGTTCTGAACAGCGTTACCAAAAAAGAAGTCAATCCGGGCGCCGAGGATTCGCTCTTCGTCTCCGGCCTGTTAGATTCCTTCGCGCTTACCGACTTTGTTGCCGGCCTTGAGCAGGAGTTCGGCGTATCCATCCCCGACTCCGATCTCTCCGCCCGCAAATTCGACACGCTCAACAAGGTTTCGGCCTACGTCTCGGCCAAGCTAGCCTAGAGCATGTTTCCGCACCACCATTGGGTGCCCCATCCTTGACGCGGCCTTATCGCGGCAAGGGTGGGAAAGCACGAACCTGCTCCGCCAAGGACTCAGATGACAGCCTTCCTCCGCGCCTTCGGTTCCCATCTGCCTGAGCGCCGCGTCGGCAATCGGGAAATCGCCGCGCTGGTGGGCGCAACGCCCGAGTGGATCCTCGAAGTCTCGGGCATCGAAGAGCGCCGCTACGCCGCCGAAGCTGACACGGTCGCCTCGCTTGGCAAACTGGCTGCGCAGAACTGCCTGGCCAATGCCGGCGCCACGCCCGCCGATCTCGGCATGATCCTGGTCGCCTCCGGCTCTGCGCCTCGTTTCTGCCCCGGCCCGGCCAGCCAGATCGCGGCCAGCCTCGGCCTCGCTGCCACGCCCGCGCTCGACATTCCCGTTGCCTCGTGCGGCTCGCTGATCGGCCTCGCCTTCGCTGCCGAACTCGCGCCCAGATTCGGACCGGTCCTGGTCATCGGCACTGAAATCATGTCGCGCTGCATCGAGCTCACGCCCGGCGGCAAAGACACCGCGATCCTCTTTGGCGACGGCGCCGGCGCAGCTCTCGTCGATCCCGCATCAGGCTTCGCTCGCATCGCCGACTCGATCCTCTCGACCGATGGCGCGTCAGCCGAGATTCTCAAAATCGAGAACGGCCGCGTCGCGATGGAAGGTCGCAGCGTGATTCTGCAGGCGGTGCGCAAGATTCCGCGCGCCATCAGCGAACTTCTGGCCCGCAACCATCTCAGCGCCGCAGAACCCTGCGCATACCTCATGCACCAGGCCAATCTGAACCTCATCGCGCGCGTAGCCCAATCGCTCAAGGTTCCCCAGGAAGAATTCGCCGATCGTTTCTTCGTCAACCTCACCCACTACGGCAACACCTCGTCGGCCTCGCTGCTCATCGCCGCCGATGAGTGGCGCAGCGCCCATCCAGAGCCGCTCGCCGGGCCGCTCGTCTTGACAGCGTTCGGCGCGGGACTCAATTGGGGCGCGATGCTGGCGCTGCCGGCGTAAGCTGCGAGCGGCTCGCTCGGCCAGGGCACCCGACATTCGAGTGAGCAGGACGGTGGCAGACCGCGGTCCAGTCGCGGGGGAATCACTCTTGACATCCTCTCGGCATCCAGTTACTATCCCTCTGTATTCCCTCAGGATTCCAATCGTATGTCAGATACCGAGAAAATCTCCTTCAACATCAGCGTGGTGGACCTTGGCCAGGTGGATCTGCTGGTCGACCAGGGTTTCTACTCCAGCCGGACCGACTTTCTGATCGCGGCCGTTCGCCGGCAGATCGACAGCCACTCTCTGACCGTGCGCAAGGCGGTGGAACAAAAGGTGATGACGGTGGGCATGACCATCCTGAACCGCAAAGAACTGGAGAAGCGCGTGGAGGCCAACAAGCCCCTCGATATTCGTGTGGTGGGGGTTCTCAAGATTGAAGATGACGTGACCCCCGAACTGGTCAGCGCCGCCATCAAATCCGTCTCCGTGTTCGGAAAGATACGCGCCAAGCCCGACGTGCTGGGCGCGCTGCTCTTCAAGCAGAAACGCGACTAGGCGCCTCGCGCAAACGCTCGATGGGGGCACCCATGACCGCCTTGCACCATCCGATCGACCATCTGATCTTCGCCGTCCTGCTGCTCTTTCCCGTCGTGGAGCTGCGCTGGACGTGGCCCCGCTACCTAGCCAGGCTGGCGGCCGGCGTGCCCGACGCGCGGCTCAACTTCTATAGCAGCCTCCTTCTCGAGGAATGGATTGCGACGGTCGTGCTGCTTCGCTATTGGACTTGGGAGCACCGACCCTTGCAGTGGC
>Ga0335074_10009359_pt1 | contig 13680 bp, 8 predicted proteins | sample Lox_Sample_23_FD_206715 | JGI IMG/M metagenome (GOLD analysis project Ga0335074, IMG submission 206715) | Soil microbial communities from Loxahatchee National Wildlife Refuge, Florida, United States - Lox_Sample_2.3 | ecosystem: Environmental > Terrestrial > Soil > Wetlands | place: USA: Florida...
CAACTGGCCGTCCTGGTCCCCCGCCGCCGAGTCCGACTGGCGCGGCTTCCTGACCGTGGACGCCCTCCGCGTCCTGCGCGCCAACGGCCGCGCATAATCAACCGCGCTATCGCGTCCCGTTTATGCCGCAGCGCGCGGCTTTCGCCGCGTCTGCTGGGCGCGGGTGACAGCGGTTCCGCGCGGCGCACGACGGTGCGCCGGCGCGGACCGCAATCTGGGCACTGCAATCCGGGCACTTTCCTGCATACCATTACAACAGCACCCTAACGGGCGAGCGCACAGGTCCCTTCACAGCGGGCAGCAGGGGGCACGATGGCATCGCTGCTGGACAGTGATCCGCGCCATGTCGCTGTGTACCGCCTGATCGAACGGCTTGCCGTCGGCGGCATGGGGATCGTCTACCGCGGAGTATCGCCAAGCGGCCGAGCGGTGGCCGTCAAGGTGATCCGGCCGGAGTGGGCCAGCGACCCGGAGTTCCGCGAGCGGTTCCGGCGCGAGGTCAAGGCCGCCCAGCTGGTCGGCGGCTTCCACACGGCCGCCGTCGTCGACGCCGACCCGGACGCGGACCCGCCGTGGATGGTCACCCAGTACGTCCCCGGCCTGTCGCTGGAAGCCCAGGTCAGGCGCGATGGCCCGCTCGACATGGCCGCGGTGCATCAGCTGGCGGCAGCGCTAGCCGAGGGCCTGCACGCGATTCACTCCCGTGGCCTGGTCCACCGGGACCTCAAGCCGCTCAACATCATCATGGCCGCCGACGGCCCAAGGATCATCGACTTCGGCATCGCGAAGGCCACCGGCCCGGGCAGCGATCCCCGGCTGACCGCCACGGGGATGGTCTTCGGCACCCCCGCGTTCCTGTCCCCCGAGCAGCTCGACGACGGCCCCGTCGGCCCCGCGTGCGACATCTTCTCCCTCGGCAGCGTGCTCGCCTTCGCCGCCAGCGGCCGGGCACCGTTCGGTGGCCGCAACTTCACCGCGACCAGCTACGCCATCGTCAACAAGCCCCCCGACCTGCGGGCTGTCGGCGGACAGGTGCTCGACCTGATCCGCGCATGCCTGGCCAAGGACCCGGCCAGCCGCCCCACCGCCGCCGACCTGCTCACCTACCTGTACCGCACGCACCCGTCCCGCTCTGCGGGCTCGCCTCCCGCGGCCGGCCCCGCCGGCGACCCGGCCAACGCCGCAGCCGGCGCCGTTCCGGTTGCTCAGGAAGCCGTCGCGGACAAGCAAGGGCCGCCGGCCAGGCCGGCACCCGAGGCCCCCGCTCTGGCGAAGCCGGTATCCGAGGCCCCGGCTGTGCCGAAGCCGGCATCCGGGGCCGCTGCCGGGGCGCAGCCTGCTCTGGTGCGTGCTGTCCTCCGGCGGCGCAGCCTCGTGCGGGGGGCCGCCGTTCCCCAGATTCCGGTTTCCCGCGGCACGGCAGCGCAGGCCCGTCCCACGCCGCCCGGGCTGCCCCAGGTGCAGGTGCTTCCGGCGCGTCACGGATGGCGGCTGGTGACCGCCGCCACGGATGGCCACTGGTTCGCCACCGCGAACGGCGACGGGATCATCACGGTGTGGCTTGCCGGATCCGGCCTGCCGGTACGGTCCTGGTCCGCCGGGGCACGGGTACATGCCCTGGCCGGCGGCCCTGGTGACCTGCTGGCCGTCGCGACGGGCGACGGGCGCGTCATGGCCTGGGACGCCACGACCGGGACCACTCGTCCTTACCTGGCTGACACCGTTCACGGCCTCACCGGAAGAGGAATCCGCGTCCGCTGCCTTGCGTTCGACCCCACGGGCGGCTGGCTGGCGGCCAGCGTTGAGGGCCGGCTCCTGCTCTGGGACGTTACCGACCCCGGCGAGCCGCTGCTGGCGGCCGGGCTGCCGTGCCCGGCCGAGGTGACGGCCCTGGCCTTCGACGACACGGGCTGGCGCCTGGCCACCGGCGACGACGGCGGCAAGGTCCATGTCTGGGACCTCGCGGAACTCGCGGCGGCCGAGCCGGTGAACGCCGCGCCCGGTGCCGCCGCGTTTGACGCGGCGGCCATGGAAACGGCGTGGGTCGACCCGCCAGGCACGCTGCCAGGTGCGAGCCGGCCGCGCTCCGGCCGGGTGCTGGCACTGGCCTGGGACGAGGCGCGCGGCCGCTGGCTTAGCCTCGGCACGGCCGACCCGCTCGGCTGGCTCGGCGACGCGGGGGCGCAGCGCACCGCGGCGGAGGGCACGGGCATCGCGGGTGTCCCGCTGCGGGCCGCGGCACTCAGTTCGCATGGCGGCTTCGCGGCGATGATCGATAACACCAGGGGCCTCGTGCACCTCGCCAGCCTCGACGACCCCGCGCGCCCGCAGGTCCTTGACGGGGCCGACCTGAGCATCACCGGAGTCGCGTTCACCGGCTCCGGGACGCTCGCGCTCGGCGGCAGTGACGGGTCGCTCCGGCTGTGGCACCCGTCCCGGCGCGGGATGGAGGTGCTCACCGCCGCCGGCAGCCCGGTGACCGCCGTCGCCGCCGCACCGGACGGGACCCGGCTGGTGGTCAGCGACAGGCGTGCCGAACTGAGGTTCCTGTACGCGGTGAACGGGTCACTCAAGCCGGGCTGGAGGGTGGAGACCGCCGAGCCCGCGGAGTCCGTCGCCTTTCTGGCTGACGGGGCCGGGCTGGCGACCGCCGGGGACGTGGTCCGCACCTGGAACGCGAAGGACGGGACGCGGGCCGGCATCCTGCCGGGGCGGCCGGCCGGGCGCGCCCGGGCAGTTGCGGCTGACCGCGACGGCAAGCGGATCGCGGCCGCGTGGGCGGAGTCGGTCATCACCGTGTGGGAGGGCAAGCGGCTGCTGTGGGAGCTGGCCGGCCACCAGGGCGCCGTGCTCACCGTCGCGTTCGGCCCGCGGCCCGGCCTGCTCGTGTCGGCCGGCGACGACGAGACGATACGGACCTGGGACCTGGCCTCCGGCAAGGAGGCCGCGTGCCACTTCCCGCTCGGATACCGGGCCACCGTCCTGGCCGCCAGCCACTCGGGCGCGACGCTCGCGGCTGGCTGCGCCGACGGCACGGTCCGGCTGTACGAGGGCGGCGCGCGAGGTGCGCTGCCCGACTGGGCGGACGCGGCGGTCCTGGCCGGGCACGCCCACGGGATCACCGCCCTGAGCTTCGACGTCAGCGGCCGGTTTCTGGCGACGGCGAGCCGGGACGGCACCGCTCGCATCTGGGACCTGGCCGCCCGCTCGGCGACGGCCGTGCTGCTGCCAGGTACCGCGGCCGCCGTGTCCGCGGGCGAGACCTGGCGCGGCGTCGGCGCGGCCGACGGGCTCATCTGGCAGGCGGCCGGCCTCACCCGTGTGTCACTCCCCCTCCTGGAGGAAGTCCCATGACAAGCGATCCTCACCTGCCGGCCCTGCGCTCGGAGATAAGCAGTCTCAGGTCGGACATCTCGGATCTGAGGCGCCAGGTCGGCCATGTCTCCGACCTGAACGACCGAATGCGCCGGATGGACGACACCGTGCATGACCTGGCGAGCAAGCAGGCGAAGACGCAGAAGGAGCTGACCAGCCTGCGGGAGATGTACGAGCGTGATCGCATAGTTGCGGCCGCGCACAGGGAGTTCGAGGTCGCCGAGCGGCAGCGGCAGGCGAAGTTCGGCCGCTTCGAGGACGCCCGCAACATGGCCGAGAGCATCATCGACGTGGTCGCAAGCGGCCAGATCAACCGCGCGGTCGTGCTTGACGTGACCGAGCGGCTCGCTATCCAGACGCCCCGCTACTGGGTGGCGCAGGCCACGCTCGCGGTCGCTGCGTGGCTCGACGACAACCAACGGCAGCATCGCCTGGCCCTCAACAACGCGCTGGCCCTGGATTATGAGAAGACCTCACTGTTCATGGCGCTCCTGCTGCGCGACCAGGACCGCGACGCAGCCCTTGAGGAATGGCTCACCGCCTACCTGTCCCAGTTGAGACCGACAAAACTGCCCGGCCACTTCCGGGTGGTCATCGACGCCGTGACCGGGAACGCGTTCGGTGGCGGCGCGGCACCGCGGCTCGTCGACCAGGTCGGCGAATGGTATCGCGACGAGGCAGCCCGCCAGGACATCGCCGACGCCGCGGTCACCGAGTGGCGCCGGCGGCTGCGCAGCCTGGGCGCGCGCTACGCGCAGACGCCGGACTTCTCGCTGCTCGCCGCCAACGAGCAGGCATGGAAGGTACTAGCTCCCCGGGTTGAGGCAACCCAGGCCATCGAGCAGGCTGACCGGTACTTCCGCGAACGCTTCGAGGCCGGCGCGCAGGTGTCGGACGACGTCCGCGGGGATCTCGCCGTCCTGCTCAGGAAGCTGGCCCGGACCGAGGACGCCGAGGAAGAGGAACTCAGCCGCGTGATATTCGGGCACCGGGCCATCACGCTGGCCAACGGCGACCCCGAAGCGGCGCGAAGGCTGGTCGTCGACGACGAGAAGCGGCGTACGAGCACGCTGAACATCGTGGCGATGGTCAGCCAGTCGGCCTTCCCGAGGCCCGATGACGGCAAGCCGCCTGCCCCGACCGTGACCGAACTGCTCGCGATCATGTTTAACAAGGAGCTCATCGTCGCTGCGGCACAGGGGCTGCGCAACGACCTCCCGCGGGTCGGCACCGTCGAGATCACCGTCGGGGTGCGACCGTGGACGTGCCAGTTCTCCGTGAGTGACGGGACAGGGACACCAAGCCCCGCACTGGCCGAGCAAGCCGAGGAGCAAGCGAGAAAGATCTGCGCCCAGATCCAGAAGGACACCGCCCGGCGCCAGGGCAGGCTCCGCTGGTTCCGGAAATGGGGCTGCCCCGGCGGGCTCGCCGCCGCCGTCGGGCTTGGTGCGTCCACGTTCATCCCAGGCGCTCCCCCGGAACTGATGATCCCGGCCTTCGTTGTCGCGGTTCCGTCCATCCTTGGCCTGAACCGGCTACCCAAGGTGGTCAGGCGGGCCACGGACCGGGCCGAGGCGGAAATGCGGGCCGTCACCGGCCAGATCAATAAGGCGGCGAGCCAGCTGACCGCCCTGTGGGGCGCCGACCGCCGCAGCGCCGCGGTCGACCTGCCGCGGCTGAGCAGGTACCTGAACGGCCTGACCGAGGACAGCGTCCGCGCGGCCATCCGCCCGCTGGAAGCCATCACCCTCCCGAAAACCCGCGAATTCCCGCCCTGGACCCCGCATCCGCCTCAGCGCGAGCCGGTGATCGGCACCGAGGGAGAGCCACCCTCCCTGGTCGACTAAGGCTCAGCCGGGGCGCGACGCGACTGGCGCGCTTATTAGCAGTCGAAGACGCGCCGCGCTTTGGAATGCACCTCAAGGGACGCCGATTGGCGGTGCCGTACCGCGCGTCGCAGAAACCTTACCGATGCACTCGTGACACGAAATCCGGGCACCTCGAGGAGAGTCAGTTGTGGTGCCCTTGCAGAACGTACGCATACATGTTAGACCCAAGCTTAGGGTATCGCGGGCCGGTTATGGCTGCCCGGGTATCGAGAAGGGGGCCGAAAGATGGACAGACCAGAAAAGAATGAGCCAAGCAGGCTTTCTGTAAACGGCCATAAATTAGCCGAAGAGCTTCTGGCCGAATATTCGCTTCGAGCAGCGGCCGGGCCGGACGCCAAGGAATCCGCTGACCGAGAGGCTACCCGTTACCTTTCTGCCGCCACCCAAATTAACGTTGATTATGCAAGGAACGTCGTAGATAGCGTCGTCAACGAACAGCTGAGGGCTCTTGCCCCGACCTTTGGCGTGGATGTTCCCGTCGTAGTCAGATGGGCAATGAAAGCAATTCGTACACGGTCGATACGGGATTATTCCCTGACTGCGACCCTTGCATTGCAACTCCTGTCTATCGCAATACTCATACTCTGGTGGCGTTGGGCCTGGACTTGCTTCCTTCTTTTGCTTGCGACTGCATGGCTTGTCGTATCATGGGACTATCACGACCGTATTCATAACTCAGTGACGGCGAAAATGCTCTGGGACCGTTTCAAGCCCGAGGAAGCGCCCACTCCGCGACGCAAAGCAGATCGCGATCGGCTCGGTGCGATCGCCGGGCGCAGAGATGGCAATCTCGTAGTATTTAGCGGCCACTCCGCATTCATCGGCAGCGGTGAACTTATGTACCGTCAGCGTCTTCTGCTCGATATCAGCGGCAGAAAGGGAGCCATCGGAGACCCGGATAAGCAGCCAGAGGATTTCACGAGCCGTGATCTGTACGCCGCTATTGTGGCGGCCTTCGATCGGGAACAGGGCCTTGGAAAGAGTCTTGACAATATCAGGGCTTATGAGCGCCTCTTTGTTAACGGCCGTCACATTCAGAGTGACAGGCATCTGCTTCCTGACCCGCTGCGGCCACCCCCTACATCAGTCGACAGCTTCCTCCTGCACGCAGCCGCGGTGAATCCGTCGCCGGAAGCTCGCACTTATGTATGCGTCGAAATGCCTGGATGGCAGGGGCAACTCGTAGTAACCCTGTTCATCCGTGCTGTTTACGCAGGCAAATCACTTTACGTGGAGTGGACATTCCGGGTACTTCCGCCGATACGCTCTGAATTCTTGGTAATAGATAGGTTCTACGAGCTCCCTAAGTACCTTCAACTGAAAGATTCGATGGCATCAGGACTCCGGACGCTTATTCCTGCGCTACTCGAATCTCCCGTCCACTCATTCTGCTCCTGGCGCCGTCCGCGCGCTGCCAGACGCCTTCATAACAGAAATATGTATGCAATAAATAGGGGTTACATATTCGACTACGGGGCGCACAAAAGTATCCGGGAGGACGCTAGCGGAGATCAGCGGCAGCACTATTTCTTGGCGCGCGACGAAGCCATGTACGTGCTTCTGGCTCAGCAAACTCTAATACGGACGGTAGGCGACTTCCTGGAGAAGCACGGAGTCGACCTGGACCAGTTCAAGGATCAGGTAAAAGTAATCTTCGACCAGAGCATAACCTATAATATCGGCGATATCACAGACAGCAGCGGGATTGTCGTCGGAAATAGGTCGTCGGCAACAGTCGGCGACACCAGAAGGGGCCAAAGTGAGCCACGGTAAACATAGTAACGGCCGTAAGATCACAGTGGGCAACATCGAGAACAGCACCGGCATAGCCATCGGAGACGGAACATACGTCGCGGTCAACCAGTCAATGCCGTCCGCGCAAGAGGAGATAAGCGCACTACTCGACGAGTTCATAATTTCCATCGGACGCCACGGCGACTCCCTAAGCGATGCGCAGGGCGTCCGCCAAGCGGCAGAGACGCTACGCGCCGAGGTCGCGCGCCCATCCCCGAAATGGCAGACGGTACGGCGCATGCTCACGACCGTCGCCGCGAGCGTCGGCGGAGTTGCCGCGCTGACCGGCGCCATCAACAACATACAAGCACTCGTGGCTCACATAATCGACTAGACGGATCGCACTCGCTTAGACAGGAGCGATCACAAACGCAAGCAGCCGGTGCCTGACGGAAGAGTGTCACCGGAACGGTGAGCTCCCTGCGTCACCCGGGCAGCCGGCAGAAGGTGGCGAGCGAGGCCGGCAGCAGCAGCCCGAGCCGCTCCTCAACGGCGGCCACTTCTTCGGCCGTGCACCCGTCACCCTCCCCAATCGGCGTCAGCCACTCCCGGGCGAACTACTCGATGAACGCGAAAGCGGACCCGGCATCCCGAACCCCCGCCAAAGCCTCCTGGGTTTTATCGACTTAGAGGCCGCGCGGATTGGTGGATTGATCAGGGTCGCTTTGCCGGACGCCCGTCCCATCGGTAGGCGGTCCATGCTTCGCGGATGAGGCGTCGGGTGGTGATGATGGCGTCGGCGAGGTCGAAGAACGCGTCGATGACGTCCTCCTTGCGCTCGTGGCAGCGCTGGAGGCGGTTGAAGCCGTTGTGCCAGGCGTTGGTCCGCTCGACGTGCCAGCGGCCGCTGGCCTGGATCGGGGCTTTGTCGCCCTTGTGCGCGATTTCCCCGTTCATGCTGCGGCGTTCCAGCTGCTCGCGGGTCTTGCCCGGGTCGTAGCCGGCGTCGAGGTGGACGGTGATGCCGTCCGGCAGCGGGCCGGGCTCGTCCAGCTTGTCCAGGGTGGGGGCCGGCAGCGGGGAGTCGTGGCGGTTCGCCGGGGCCAGCACCCGGCCCAGCGGGATGCCCTTGCCCTCGACCAGCAGCGACCGCTTATAGCCGGGTTTCCCCCGGTCAACCGGGCTGCGCCCGGCGACCTTGCCGCCGCCGGGCGCGTTGGCGATACAGCCGTCCACGGCCAGTTCCTCCGGCACCAGGCCGACGATCCGGTCGTAGGAGTCGCGAGCGATGGCCTTCAGGGCTGCGAAGATCCCGGCCTTGATCCACTCGTTGCGCCGCTCGCGGATCGTGGTGGCGCCGCAGGTGCAGTCGGCGATGGACTCATACGAGCAGCCGAACCGCAGCACCTGGATGAGTTTTTCGAAGATGACCCGGTCGCTGATCCGGGGCCGGTGGCAGCCCAGCGGGTGAGCCGGGTCATAAACCGGGCGGTCGGGCAGCAGGGCGGAAAACTGGTCCCAGAGAGGTGACAGCAGCCATGATGGGATAGCGGGCACAGGGGACTCCCGTGATAGCGAAGTGTGGTAACTCCGATCATCACGACCCCTGTGCCTGCCCGCATATCGACCGGGATCGCATCACCTACCCGCGCGCGCTCTTACTGTAGTGCGTCCTTCGGCTGGGCTACTTGACGACCGCGGGGGTGTCGCGGGGTTCGGGCGATGCCGGGTCTAGGGGACGCTAGAAGAACCCGGGATCGTCTCCTGCAACCCGGCGTGCCGTTTCGTGGCCTCTGGATACAGACGGAAGCACGCGGGAACAGGCGGGAAGCATGACCAATCGCATGCCGTGCCCGGCGCTCCCGGCGGGCATGCTGGCGACCCTCCTCGTTGCGCGGTGCTCGGCTCAGGCCGTTGCCGGTGGCCAGATGGCTGGCGGCGGGCGCGGCGAGTAGGCGGACGCGGGCACGTCTCCGGGGAGCGCTGCAGAGGCCGTGCCAGAGTGCCGGGCGGATGGCCTGCGAGTGAAGTTCATTGGCGGGCATCCCGGCGCGGGCAACGACTTCGCGACGATCGTCGCCTGGAATACAGCATCGAGCGCCTGCCGGCTGGCCGGACCAGTGACGCTGGTCGGCCTCGGTTCCGGCGGCAGCGCGGATACGAACGCCGTCCGCCTGACTGTCACCGGAGCGGAAAAGTTGACTGCGCACGGCGCGGCCCAGGTGCCGACCGGGTGCTTCCGGGTGGCGCGTCCGCCGCATGGCTGCTGATCTCGGCGGAGTACCGCGACGACCTGGCGACCGGCGGGATGTGCACCGCGCACCAGGTGAGCCGGCGGCCTTCAGGCCCACGCTGCCTGCGGGCGGGACGGTCACGGTCGCTAACGCCGACACGTATCAGCCGGGTATTCGCGGCCTTGCCGCGAACGGCGGACTCTTGACCTGCCGTGGCAAGCTGAACACGGGCCGGGCCTAACCCAGATCGAGGTCGGGAGCGCTGTGTGAACGCATGCGCCGCTTCCTGACCGTGGACGCTCTCCGCGTCCTGCGCCCTAACGGCCGCGCGCGGGAACGCCTGTAGCGACGCACGGGAAACGGTGGAACGGGTGTCAGCGCAGGCCAGATGTCGCGATGCTCTCGGTGAACCGGCGCTGGATGATCAGGAAGGCGACCACCATGGGGACAATCGCGAGCACCGACCCGGCCATGATCAGCCCGTACTCGATGACGTGCTGACCGAGGAACAGCGCAAGGCCCGACGACAGCGTGTACATCGAGCTGTTGGTGCTCACGATCAGCGGCCACAGCAGGTCGTTCCAGTTGTACATGAAGTGGAACAGGCCCAGCGTGAGCAGCGCGGGCACGGACAGCCGCAGGATCATGCGGTAGATACGGAATTCGGAGGCGCCGTCGACCCGCGCCGCGTCCTCGAGTTCCTTCGGGATGCTCATGAAGAACTGCCGCAGGAAGAAGATGCCGAACGCGTTCGTCGCCCTCGGCAGGATCAAGCCCTGGTACGTGTTGAGCCAGTGCAGGTCGCTGAGGAACAGGAACAGCGGCACCAGGTTCACCTGGAACGGCAGCATCAGGGTGATCAGGACCAGGACGAAGATGACGTTCCTGCCGGGGAACTCGAGCCGCGCCAGCGCGTAGGCGGTGAGCGAGTCGAAGGTCAGCGACGCCGCGGTGACCCCGCCGGCGAAGATCACCGTGTTCAGCAGCAGCCGGGGGAAGTCGATGGCGTCCCACGCCTGGACGTAGTTGGAGCCGGTCACCGTGGCCGAGAAAAGGCCAGGGTTGCCGGTGATGATCTCGTTTTCCGGCTTGATCGAGTTGGCGAACACCCACACCAGCGGGAAGACGATGATCACCGCGGCCGCGATCCCGACAGCCAGCGCCCAGCCGGTGGACAGGATCCGCCGGCTGGAGCGGGATCGCGGTGGCCGCGCCTCGGCGGCCGGGACCTGGACGGGGATATCAGTAGCGGATCGCACGGCGGCTGAAGAACCTCATCTGGAGCAGGCTGAAGAGCAGGATGATGAGCACCAGGACGTAACCGATCGCCGAGGCGTAGCCCATGGAGAAGTTCTGGAAGCCCTGCCGGTAGATCAGCATGACCAGGGTCTCCGTGCTGAAGGCGGGCCCGCCCTGGGTCATCACGTAGATCTGGTCGAACGCCTGGAACGACGCAATGAGCGCGATGATCGTGACGAACATCGTCGTGTTGTTCAGCAGCGGCAGGGTGATCTGCCGGAACCGCTGCCAGGCCGACGCGCCGTCGATGCGTGCCGCCTCGTAGAACTCACGCGGGATGGTCTGCAGACCGGCGATGTAGATGACCATGTAGAAGCCGACGTTCTTCCAGATCCCGACGATGATGACGGCGGGCATGGCCAGGGTGGTGCTGCTCAGCCAGTCCGTCGCGTGGATGCCGAGTTCGCCGAGCCAGTAGGTGATCAGGCCGATCGACGGGGTGAACATCAGCCGGAAGGGGATCGCGGCGACGGCGAGTGACACCACGGCCGGCAGGAAGATGGCGGCGCGCAGGATGCCGCGGCCGGGAAGCCCGCGCCGGTTGAGCAGCAGCGCCAGGCCGAGGGCGAGCACCACCGACACCGGCGTGGTCACTGCGGCGTAGTAGGCGGTGTTGCCGAGGTCGCCCCAGAACTGCGGGTCGTGCAGCAGCCGCGAGTAGTTGCCGAGCCCGATGAACTGCGAGGTCCCGAAGAACGAGTAGTTGGTCAGGGACAGCCACGCGGCCCGGATCAGCGGGTAGAACATGAACAGCGCCATGATGACCAGGCTCGGCAGCATGAACGCGTAGGCGGTAAGCAGCCTGCGCCGGCGCGTGCGCGTCGCGAACGGGCTGCTGACCCGTGCGACGAGCGCGCGCCGGCGCGCGGTTGAGACGGTCACCTCGGCGCTACCCGCCCAGATAGCCGTTGATGGCGGTGTTCGCGCTGTTGAGCGTCGATGCGACGGGCGCCCCCTGGAGGATCTTCTCGATGGCGGGCTCCCAGGTGTTCGTCTCGATGTTGGTGTACTGGGTGCCGAGGTTGTACGGCTGCGCCGTGTTCTCCACGCTCTCGAACTGGGCCACGTCCGGGTTGGCGGCGAGGTCGGCGGCGGTGACGCCGGTAATGGTCGGCACGAAGCCGGTGTGCACCGCGTAGTCGATCTGCGCGGGTTTTGAGTTCCACCAGGTGAAGAAGGTCTCCGCGGCGCTCACCTGAGCCGGGCTGTCCTTGGCGTTGACCGACATGGAAACCACGTCGGCGAGCGTGACGGTCTTCGCCGGGCCGGCCGGGATCGGCGCGAGGCCGAAGTCAACGCCTGCGCTCTGGTACCCGGTGGTCGCCCACGGGCCGTTCATCTCCATGGCGGCCTTCTGCGCCTGGAACAGGCTGTCGGCCTCGGCGCCGGTGATGTTCTGCGGCGCGATGCCGTCCTTGAGTATCAGCTGCGACCACTGGGAGACCGCGCTGACCGAGGCGGAATCGGAGAGCATGCCCGCGGTGACGCCCGCGTTGGTCACGCCGCCGCCGTTCTCCCACAGCAGGATCGGCCACATCGGGATCGTGTTGTTCTCAGCGAGCGCGATCCCGTACTGCGGTGACTTTCCGCCGTGCGACAGCTTGACGACGTCGGCCTGCCACTGGGCCCAGTTCTGCGGCGGGCCGGAGATGCCGGCCGCCGCGAACAGCTTCTTGTTCCAGTACAGCATCAGCGGCGCGAAGTTGGCCGGCACGCCGTACTCGGTACCGTTCACCTTGGTGCCGGCCACGGCCCCCGGCACGAGGGCGCTCGTGTCGTTCGCCGAGTCGGCGTAGTAGCTGGTCAGCGGGGCGAAGATGTTCTTCGTGGCGTACTGGGGCAGCTGCTGGGTGTCCATCGCGACGATGTCCGGGGCGTTGCCTGAGGCGAAGGCGGGGAGCAGCTTCTCGTAGAAGACGTCCCAGGGCATGATCGACATCTTGATGGTGATGTTCGGGTGGGTCTTGTTGAACTGGTTGACCAGCGCGGTGACGGTCGGGCCGTCCGGTCCGGTGAACCCGTTCCAGTAGGTCAGCGTCACGTGCCCGCCCGAGGATGCCGACGGCGAACCGCCGGATGTGGCCGGTCCGGATGAGCACCCGGCCGCGAGCAGGCCGAGTGCCGCGATGGCGGTGAAGGTCGCACCAGCGAATCGCTTTCTCACGTCTTTGCTCCAAACAACGATGTTCTGGTGGTTTTCGAGCGGGGGCGCGCCGGCTACTCCGGTACGCAGGGCATGGTGAGGACGGTCAGCGAATGCGCGGGGAAGGTGTAGGTCGCGCCGTCGCCGAATTTCTCGATCGTGCCGGCCGAGACGCTTACCCGGTCCGGTGTACCGAAAGAGTTGGTGGCGTCGATGGCGTCGCTGTTGAGTTCCTCGACAGTGGCTTCCTGGCGCCGCAGTGAGTTAGCGATCCGGATTTCGGCGGTCACGTCACTGACCGGGTCGCGGTTGATGACGCTGAGCATGAGCTGCCCGCTGCCCGGGTTGTACGTGGCCACGGCGTCGAGCACGGGGAACGGCCCGGCGTCGGCGACCCGGTACGGCCACGGGTCGGGATCTGGCGACTGGGCGAGGGCGTGCGTCTCCGCTTCCACGAAGACGTCGAGTGCCTGCTCACCGAGGTGATCGGCGAACAGGCGGAGCGGGTGGTAGATGGACTGCAGGAACAGGCCGCCGGGGCTGGTGAAGATCGGCGCGATGACGTTGACGAGCTGCGCGAGGTTCGCGATCTTGACCAGCTTGGCGTGCCGCACGAACGCGTGCAGGAACGTCGCGACCGCGAGTGCGTCCGCGAGCGAGTAGCGCTCCTCCAGTCCGTCGGTGCCTTCCCGCTCGCGGAACCACACGTTCCACTCGTCGTACGCGACGTGGACGGGGTGGTCGATGCGCTGGTTGTAGCGGACCTGCTCGATGAGCGCCCCGCTGACCCGCAGCGCGTGCTCCACCTGGTGCGGCTGCAGGACGTTGGTCCAGTAGTCCTCGCTGCCGGTGTAGATGTGCAGGCTGTGGTACCTGACAAACTCGGCCAGGCCCTCGATCACCACGCGGTCCCAGTCGCTCCATCCGGTCTCGCCGCAGGAGACCAGTTCGATCGAGGGATCGGTCCAGGTCATCACCTTGGCGTACTGGCGGGCCGCCTTCACGT
>Ga0335074_10009360_pt1 | contig 13680 bp, 13 predicted proteins | sample Lox_Sample_23_FD_206715 | JGI IMG/M metagenome (GOLD analysis project Ga0335074, IMG submission 206715) | Soil microbial communities from Loxahatchee National Wildlife Refuge, Florida, United States - Lox_Sample_2.3 | ecosystem: Environmental > Terrestrial > Soil > Wetlands | place: USA...
CAGTGGGTCGGGGTCGGGGTCGGGGTCGGGGTCGGGGTCGGGGTCGGGGCCTGGGGGCCGAAGGTGACGGTGATGTCCTTGAAGCCCAGGGAGGTCAGCATGCCGGTCAGCATCTCCTGGGTGTTCTTCTCGGCCTGGGGCACCAGCGGGCTCTGCCTGGCCGCTGTGGTGATCTTCTGCTGCGCCAGGATGTAGACCTGCTGCTGGCTGTTCGGGTTGCCGGAGAAGAAGTTGCCGATGCGGTTCAAGAGGCCCTGCTGTTCTGCGTACACGTACGACTGGGAGACGTTCAGCACGGCCGGCTCGAGCTGGGCCTTCGGCAGCGTGATCGTCACCGCGGTCCTGGTCGCGTTGACCTGGATCGCCTGGCTCTTGAGCTGGGAGAAGTCGACGAAGGCGATGTCGGTGCCCTGGCCGATGAACAGCGTCTCGCTGCCCGCGAGGAACGAGGGAATGATCCCGTTGCGCTTGGTCAGGTCGACGACGACCTCGAACGAGCCGCTTGCCGCCTCGTAGCGGCTCAGCGCGGTGATCGACTTCAGCAGCACCGGCTGGCTGGTGACCGTGGTGCTGGTCGCGAACGGGTTCCGCAGCTTCGGCAGCAGGTGCACCGCGGACAGGACCACTATCAGGACGGCCGCGGCGGCGATCGCGCCTACCCACCCGGGCAGCGACCCCATTCTCGGCATGCGCGCCATGGCTTTCGCTTTCCTCACGTCATGCGTCGTTACCGAGGTTTTGAACTACCCGGGCGGGTTCAGATAATTCTCCGCTGGCCGCATATTGCGCGGGGCCTGGGAATACACACGCTTATGTACCGGTACATGTTCGGTCGCCGCGAGCCTCGCGGCGGGGGCTCGGGCGGCGGGCGGCGGCGCTGGCCCCGATCGAGGGCGGGCGGCTGCCTGCTGTGGATCCTGCTGCTCATCGTGGCCCTGGTGATTCTCTCCGTGATGTTCGGCGGGTTCCAGAAGGGCACCAGGGTCAACGGGAGCCCCGGCGGCCTTGGCTCCCGGGCTGCGGTCGTGGATGTGTACGTCGTTCCAGGTCGCTGAGGTCGCTCCCGGACATTGGCTTGCGGGCGAGGTGGGTAAGACTGGTGCGTGACACGGTGGGTGCTGCATGTGGACCTCGACCAGTTCATCGCGGCGGTCGAGGTGCTGCGGCATCCCGAATTGCGGGGACGGCCGGTGGTGGTGGGCGGCGACGGGGACCCGACCAAGCGCGGCGTGGTGAGCACGGCGTCATACGAGGCCCGCGCGCATGGCGTGCACTCCGGGCTGCCGCTGCGGACGGCCGCGCGGCGGCTGCCGGACGCGGTGTTCCTGCCGGTGGACCGGGCCGCCTACGAGGAGGCCTCGGACTCGGTGATGGAGGTGCTGCGGGCCTCGGGCGCGGTGGTGGAGGTGCTCGGCTGGGACGAGGCGTTCCTCGGCGTCGACGTCGAGGACCCGGAGGCGTTTGCCGGGGCGCTGGCGGCCCGCGTCTTCGATGCGACGCAACTGGACTGCACGGTGGGGATCGGCGAGAACAAGCTGCAGGCCAAGATCGCGACCGGGTTCGGCAAGCCCGCGGGGGTGTTCCGGCTGACGTTCGCCGACTGGTTCTCCGTTATGGGTGGCCGGCCGGTCGACGCGCTGTGGGGCATCGGCGCCAAGACGGCGCGCAAGCTCGCCGGGCTCGGCATCAGCACGGTCAGCGAACTGGCCGCGGCCGACCCGGACGCGCTGGCGGCCGCCTTCGGCCCGATGACGGGGCCGTGGCTGGTGCTGCTCGGGCGCGGCCGCGGCGACGCCGAGGTGGACGACTCGCCATACGTGGCCAAGGGGCACGGGAAGGAGGAGACGTTCCAGCAGGACATCGCCGACTGGTCGCGGGTGCAGGCCGAGGTGGCGCGGATCGCCGGGCTGCTTGCCGTGGACCTGGCCGCCGAGGAGCGGCCCGCGGTGCGGGTGGTGGTCAAGGTACGGTACGCGCCGTTCATTACCGAGACGCACGGCGTGACGCTCGGGTCTGCGAGCTCGGAGGCGGCGGTGATCGAGCGGGCCGCGCTGGCGGCGCTCGACCGCTTCACCGGGCGGCGTCCGGTGCGGCTGCTCGGGGTCCGGGCGGAGTTCGGGTCCTAGCGGGGAGGGGCCGGGGCTTTGGGTCGGGGCCGGGCCTTTGGGTCGGTGCCGGGGCTTTGGGTCGGGGCCGGCTCGCAGGGGCGGGCCATGGCGACCTCGTCCTGGTGCGGATCCGACGGGAGGGGCTGGCGCTCGCCGGTGAGCTCGAAGCCGCAGCGCTCGTAGAGAGCGCGGGCGTGATCGTTGGACTCGGTGACCCAGAGGTGCACCGTTTTCGCGGCCCGTTCCCGCGCCCAGTCCAGGACGGCGGCCACCAGGGCCTCGCCGACGCCACGGCCGCGCGCCCGCGGCCGGACGAACATCGACACTAGCTCGACGACATCGGCGGTCTCCGGGTAGCCGCCGATCAGGCCGACCGGCTCGCCGGCCTCGCTTGCCTCGCTGGCCTCGGGGAGGTAGGCGAGGAAGTTGCCGCCCCTGGCGATGCGGCGGAGCCAGTCGGCCTCGCCGAAGGCGGCCTGCTGCTCGTAGGTGGACCCAAAGGCAGACGGGGCGGACTTCAGTGCCTCAAGGCGGATGTCGCGCAGGGCCTGCCAGTCGCCGGGGACCGTCTCGCGCACCATGACCATGGCCAATCGTCCCGTCGCCGCCTTCGGGCGGACAAGCGGTTTTCCGCCGGGCTAGTCCGGGGCTAGTCGAAGCGGCGGGCGCTCGGGTAGATCTGGGCGCCGTCCACCGCGATGTTCGCGCCGCTGATCCACGAGGCGCGGGCGGACAGCAGGAAGGCGACCACGTCGGCGACCTCCGGCAGGGTGCCGAGGCGGCCGAACGGGAACTGGGTGGCCTCGAAGGCGGCGAAATCCTCGGGGTGCTGCCGGCGGAAGGCCTCCCAGCTGCCGCCGGGGAACATGATGGAGCCGGGGCTGACGGCGTTGACCCTGATGCGGTCGGGCGCGAGTTCCTGGGCGGCGGTCGCGGCCAGGTGGATCTCCGCGGCCTTGGCGGCTGCGTAGGCGGTGCGCGGCGCCGGGCGCATGCCGGTGATCGAGGAGATGATCACCACCGCCCCGCCGCCGGCCGCGCGCAGGTGGGGCAGGCCGGACCTGATCAGCTCGGCGGCGTGCCCGGCGTTGAGCGCGAACGTCGCGGTGAACTCGTCCGGGCCCGCGCTTGTCAGGTTGCCGGTGCCGACCGTGCCGCCCGCGTTGGCCACCAGGTGGTCCAGGCCGCCGAGTTCGGCCGCGATGGCGTCGACCGCGTCGCGGAGGGCCGGGGTGTCCGTGACGTCGGCCGCCACGGCGGCGACCTGGATCTTGCCGCTGTCGGCTAGGCGCCGGGCCGCGGCGGCCAGGTGGCCGGCGTCCCTGGCGATGAGGCCCACGGCCGCGCCCTCGGCGGCCAGCGCCTCGGCGATGGCGAAGCCGATCCCCCGGCTTCCGCCGGTAATCAGCGCGCGGCTGCCGCGCAGGCCAAGATCCACTGGTGGCTCCTTATGGCGTTATCGCATGGCGGTGGCGGTCAGGGGGTTTTGCCGTAGTCGACGCTCAGCCAGTGCTCTGGGGCCATCCGGATCATGACCTGGTCGTGGCTCGGGCTTGCGGCCAGGAAGGCGTCGCCGCCTTCGGTGCCCAGGTACCTGCGGGCGAGCTCAAGCCGCTCGGCGTCGGTCGCATCTTCCATCGTGGCCGGGCCCTCGACGGTGACGTACTTGTAGGGCGGCCGCTCGTCCTGGGCGCACAGGCTGAACCGGCCGGCTGACCTGATGGCGCGTGCCTTGCGGGTGTTGAGTCCGGTGCTCACGTTCAGGGTGCCACCGGGCTCGTAGGTGTACCAGACGGGGAGGGTCAGCGGGCCTGTCGCGTCACCCGACGCCACGCTGAGGACCCCGACGTGCACCCCGGCCAGGAACTCCTCGCGTTCTGCCCGGCTCATGCTCAGCGACATGCGACCTCCCGTTGGTTAGGCCCAGTCTTCCAGACCGGCAGGGCAGGGCGGGGCGGGCGGCCAGGGCAGGGCGGGCGAGTGAGCGGCGACACGCCTTCGTCTACCTATGTAGATTCAGGCGGGCCGGCTGGGTAGAATTCGTCAGCGTGGCTAATCGTTCCGGTTTTTCCGCCCAGACGCTGGCAGTGCTTGCCGAGTTGTGCGCCACGCCGACCGGCTGGCAGCACGGGTACGGGATCGCCAGGGACACCGGGCTCAAGTCGGGCACGCTGTACCCGATCTTGATCCGGCTGGCCGACAGGGGCCTGATCGAGGCGCGCTGGGAGGACGAGCAGCCGGCGGGCCGGCCGCGGCGGCACCTGTACCGGCTGACGGCAGACGGGCTCGCGGCGGCCGAGGCCGCGCTGGCTGAGGTGGCTGAGGTGGCCGGGACGGCCAAGGTGCCCGCGCGCGGCGGGCCGCGGCGGGTGGCCGCGAGGGTCACGCCGTAGGGCCGGTCAATCTGCGGCGGGGAGGGCGCCGCGCTCGGCGAGCTTGGCCAGGCGGCGGGATTCCTTCAGGGACAGGCCACGGGCCTGCGGCGGGAGCCGGTAGATGGTGGCGCCGCCCATCAAGTTGTAGATGTGGATCCGGACCACCGGCGCTCCCGGGCGCGGGCTGCGCTGGCTGCCGACCTCCTCGTGGCCGCCCATCAGCGAGAATCCGCCCACCTCAAGATCGACCGAGTCGGGCAGGTAGATGTTCGCCCCGCCCATGACCGCGAACAGGTTGAGGGTGAGCTCGCCGCCCTCTATCTCGGCCTCGCGCAGGTCGATCTCGTCGCCGCCCATGATGGCGACCGCGTTGATGCTGCCCACGGCGCGGAACCTGCCGCGCCGGTGCGAGCCGCCCATGATGGCGACCATCCAGCGCACCGGCTTGCGGGCCTGGACCGCCGGAGCGGGCCGCTGCCCGGCTTCCTGGGGCAGGTCACTTGTCAGGGCGGCCAGCTCGCCGCGGGTCTTGGCGCCAAGCGCCTGGCCTGCCCGGTCCTCGAGCTCGTCCAGGGTGAGCCTGCCGACGGCGGCCTGCTCACCGAGCGTCCGGACGGTCGCGTCACGCTCGGCATCCGAGACGCGAAGGGAATCGCCAGATTCGCTCACCACAGACCCCTTGCAGAGTTGGCGTACCGCTCAGCCAGGGTACGCCGGGGCCGCACCGCCGTCCAAGCTGCGGTCCGAGGCACGGTCCGAGGCACGGTCCGAGGCGCAGTCCAAGGCGCGGCCTGAGCCGCGGAAGCGGCGCAGCCGCAGGCTGCTGGCAACCACGAGCACCGAGGACATCGTCATCGCGGCGGCGGCGATGAGCGGGTTGAGCAGGCCGAGCGCGGCGAGCGGTACCGCCGCCAGGTTGTAGCCGAACGCCCAGGCCAGGTTGCGCCTGATGGTGCGAAGGGCGGCCCGGGCGAAGCCGATTGCGTCCGGCACCGCCCGCAGGTCCTGGCTGAGCAGGATGAGGTCGGCCGCGCCGATCGCCACATCCGTGCCCTCGCCGATGGCCAGGCCCAGGTCGGCCCTGGCCAGCGCCAGCAGGAACGTCGTCACCGCCGCCGCTACCTCAAGGTAGACGCCGCCCCCCGAGGCGTGCGCAAGCTCCTGCAGCACACTTGCGAGGACCTGTGGTCCAGCCGGAACATCGCGTACGCCGACCACCCGCAGGCCGCGACGACCCCGAGCGAGACCAGCGTGTCCATGGAAACGGTGCCGTGCCTCGCATTGGCGATGGCCGCGCGGTGAAAGGGCCACGCGGCCCACAGCGCCACCGGCGCGGCCAGCCCCGCCAGGACCCACTGCCACCCGGGGAAGCGGTAGGCGGCCACAGCGACACCGTGATCGACAGGTCGCTGAGCGGGACGAAGAACACCAGCGCGAGCATCAGCCGCCGGCGCAGGTACGCCACCTGCCTGCCGCTGTTCTCCTCGTCCCTGCCGTCTGCGGCGGGCGGGACCACATCCGCCGCGTACCCGGCGCCCTGCACCGCCTCGACCAGCGCCCGCGCCGAGACCGAGGCCGGCGCCGTGATCGTGGCGGTTTCGGTCATGAGGCTGACCGAGGCCTCGACGCCGGCGTCTACTCCGCGCAGCCCGCCGTTCGACCCTGGCTGCGCACGCCGCGCAGGTCATCCCGCGGACCGAGAGCTCGGTGCGGCCAGCACGGACGGCTCGCGGGCCGTCACCGTCACGGGCACAGCAGGCCTCCGATCCCAGTAGCCGATCATCGGGCCGGAGGTCCTCGGCGGGACGATCTGCGCACCCGCGGGTCACGGTGGTGTGACTTGGAAGTTAGAGAAGGCTAGCAGCGCAGTAACATAAGTGTCCGTTTGACCGGCAAGTAGCCATTGATGCCGGATGGGCCGTCAGAGGGTAGGGGCACCCATGATTCACGTCGACAACTTCTCCTATGGAGCACTCAACCCCGTTCTCGCCTATGCGGTGTCCTGCGTGGGCTGCTTCCTCGGGTTGCGGTGCACGACCCGGGCGCGGGCAGCACAGGGGGCGACGCGGGCGCGCTGGCTGATCGCCGGGGCGCTGGCCATCGCGACCACGGGCATCTGGGTCATGCACTTCATCGCCATGCTAGGGTTCACCATTCCGGGCCAGACGATCCGCTACAACGTGCCGATCACGATCTTGTCCATGGTGATCGCGGTGATCGCGGTCGGGATCGGGATGTTCATCGTCGGGTTCAGCCGGGAGGGCCTGCGGCCGCTGGTTCTCGGCGGCGTGTTCCTCGGTCTCGGCGTGGCCGCCATGCACTACATCGGCATGGGGGCGATCCGGGTGGACGATTCGCTGAATTACAACCCGGTGCTTGTCGCCGCCTCGCTCGTCATAGCCATAGTGGCAGGGACGGCCGCGCTGTGGGCTGCGCTCCGGCTGAACAGCATCCGGTCCACGCTGGTCGCGTCGCTGATCATGGGCGTGGCGGTCAGCGGCATGCACTACACGGGCATGGCCGCGCTTGAGGTGCGCAGCGCCCCCGGCCTGGCGGTGAGCACGTCGGCAACGGCCAGCGCGACGGCCTTCCTGCTACCGCTCATCCTGGGCCTGAGCTGCATCGGGTTCATCTTCTCCGCGGTCATCGCGGTGTCGCCCACGGCGTCGGAGATCATCGAGGAAGCGGCGCTGATGGAGCGGATCACCCAGACGGCCCGCAACCAGCAGGTACCGCAGCCCGTCCTGCGGCGGGACCGGCCATACGCTGGGCCGGGCGGCGCCGATGACCAGGCGGGCAGCCTGTTCCGCCCGCACCGGCCTTCCCACGACGGCCAGCCGCCTGGCGGCCCCAGGTAAGACGCCTCTGACGTTGACGGTCAGCCATTCGCACAGCGGCCTCGTCGTTCTGAGAAAGGAAACGATACGGTCCTTGGCCGTCGCGGTGTCCAGCCATGGTCCTATGGGCCATTGCTGCCATGCGGTCAGGCCCTTGTAGCGGAGCAGGGCGATCCTGGGGTGATCGGCGGGGTAGCCGCGTGGGGCGGACTTGAGCGCGCCGTGCCCGTGCACGGTGATGCCTGCCCCTTCCAGCCCGGCGGCGATCCGCTCCAGCTCCTTGCCGGCGCGGTCGCTCGCCACGGCCTCGCGGTAGCGGGCGAGCTGGCCGGGGTTCATCTCCCACATGCCAGCCCCGGCGCCGAGGCCCTCGACGGAGAACTGGACGTAGCCGGTATTGCCGATCACCGCCCCGATGTGTGTCTTGTACGGCGTCTTGTCCCTGCTAAACCGCACGTCACGGTACGGGCGGAAGATCTTCGGCTCGCCGAACTCGGCGGCGAGTTCCTCGGTGAGCTCCGCCATCGGGCGCAGCACCTTGTCGTCGTAGACCGCCCTGTTCGCGGTCCAGTAGGACTTGGAGTTGTCGGCCGCCAGGCCGTCGTAGAAATCCAGCGCCTCCTCGGGCCACCCGCTGAACGCCATGCCCGGCTCCCTTCCGCTGCTGGCCGTCCCCTTCAGAAGATCAAACCAAATTTTCCCGAACGAGCGGTGGCACTTCGTCCCGGGAACCGGGTATACGGGACCCATGGACACGCCGGAACGGGAGGGCGTCGAGCTCACCCACCTCGACCAGCCGCTGTTCGACGGGGCGGACGCGACCAAGCGGGATCTGGTGGACTACCTGGACGCCTGCTCCGGGTTCATCCTGCCCGAGCTAGCGGACCGGCCGCTGTCGGTGATCAGGGTCCGCAGCGGGCAGCAGCCGTTCATGCAGAAGAACGTGCCGGACTACGCGCCGTCGTGGATCCGCACGGTGTCGATGTGGGCGCAGGCCTCCAAGCGCGAGGTGCACTACGCGCTCTGCGACGACCGGCGCACGCTGCTGTGGTTCGCCAACCAGCGTGCGGTGGAGTACCACCCGACGCTGTTCAAGGTCGAGGACATGGACCGGCCGACATACCTGATACTCGACATCGACCCGCCGTCCGGCGGCGAGTTCGGGCACGCGGTGGCCGCCGCGCTGCTGGTCCGGCAGGCGCTGGCCGGCGTGGGGCTGACCGGAGCGGTCAAGACCAGCGGGTCCAAGGGGGTGCACGTGTACGTGCCGATCGTCGCGAGCGCGGCTGACGCGGCCGCGGCCACCAGGGCGATCGCCGTCCGGGCCGAGAAGCTGGACCCGGGCCTGGCGACCACGGCGTTCGTGAAGGACGAGCGGGAGGGGAAGGTCTTCCTCGACTCGACCAGGGCGCACGGCGCGACGGTGGCGGCGGCGTACAGCCCGCGGGCGCGGCCGGGGACGCCGGTCTCGTTCCCGGTGCGGTGGGAGGACCTGGAATCGGTCGCGCCCCGCGATTTCACCGTGAAGTCCGCGCCCGCGCTGCTTGCTTCGGCCGAGGCATGGGCCGGGCAGATGCCGGCGCCGCAGGCGCTCAGCCCTTCCCTGGTGCAGGAGGGGCACGAGATACCGGTGGCACGGGTGCAGGCCATGCACGCGGGCAAGCGCCGGGCGCGGGCGCGGCGGTCGTCGTCGTGACGCCTGGGCGGGCCCGGCACTGCAGGTAGTGAGTGTGGCACCGCCTACCGAAAACGGTATGCAGTGCCACACCGACTACCTCCCGGGTCGGCTCGGATATGGCACTCACGCCTCAGTAGCCGCAGATGCCTCGCCAGTGCGTGCGGTCGCCGGGTGGATACGATCGTGGGGTGAGGATGGGGTGCGCGGCGTGCGGGTGCATAGTGGACGCGGGGGTACGGGTGGTGCCGTGCGGCGCGGGGGACTGCTGTTGCCTGCATCTGCCGGTTCGGGCCGAGGCAGCCCCACCGGAAGCCGGGGTCGGACGCGCCGTTTCCGCACATCTACGGGCCGCTGAACACCGATGCGGTCATCGAGACCAGGCCGTTTGAGCCTGACCCCGACGGCGAGTTCGCCTTCACCGCGCCTTAAGCGTGGCTGTGGGAAGACGATCCGGTGCTCGGCCAGCGTCCCGGTGGTGAACCGCGGGTCCGCCTAATGCGGTCTGCCAGTAGACGGTGTAGTACTCGTGGGCGGCGCGGCTGATCGGGATCAGGCGGGTGGGCTTGCGGTTGGCCAGGGCCTCGAAGGTCATCGGGGCGGCGGCGGTGCGGTGGACCGAGGCGGGGTCAAGCACCGGGGTCAGCGATCCGGGGTCGGCGGGGTAGACGCCGCTCAGCACGACGGGGCCGTAGGTCAGCGCCTGGACCGCCGGCTTGTCGGGGGCGGGCTCGAAGGCCAGCCGCATCGGGAGGGTCACCTCGAGCAGGTCGCCGGGGCGCCACTGGCGGCGCAGCGCGATCCAGCCGGCGGTGCCGGCGAGCGGCCCGCCGGGGACGGAGGCATCGAAGACGGCGGGGGCGAGGACGGCGCCGTTGAGCCGGACGGCGGGCGGCCCGGCCAGCCAGTGCGGGACGCGGACCCGCAGCGTCAGCGTCGCGGTGCCGGATATCACCGACAGGCTCGTCGCCGGGTCGTCGGGGAAGGCGGTCGCCTGCCGCAGCACCAGGCCGTGCGAGGCTACCTGCGAGGGGACGAACAGGTTGACGTAGATCCCGTCGGCGTCGCGGGTGTAGATGGTGTCCGCGAACTTGGCCTGCGTCTCCATCCCGGTGGCGGTGTCGCAGGTGAAGTCGTCGTAGTCGGTGGAGTACACGTCGGGGTTACCGGCGGGGAAATAGTTCAGCGGCTGGCGCTTGAACGCGCCCGCGGACAGGCCGGTGTAGTAGCAGTTGAAGCCGTGCGGGGTCGTGGGGTCCTGCTCGCCGAGCATCTGGTTGAACAGCGTGCGCTCGTAGTAGTCGATCATGTCCACCCGGGTCAGCTGGTGGAACTGGAGCAGCCTGGTGAGCTTGAGCAGGTTGTAGCCGACACAGTTCTCGCAGGTGAAGTTGGACAGCTGGGCGGCGACTACGTCGGGGTCCTGGAAGTGCTCGTAGTTGCCCGCGCCCCCGATGACGTAGACGTGATGGCCGGTCACGAGATCCCAGAAGTTCTGGGCGATGTCGTGGTACTTGCCGCTTCCGGTCTCTTCCCACATCCGGACGCAGGCGATGATCTTCGGCGTGGTCACGTTGGCCTGCAGCCCGGGCAGCACGTCCACGCCGTCGGCCAGCGGGTCGAGCACCTGTGCGTGGTAGAAACGCTGCGCCGTGGCCAGGTAGCGGTCCGCGCCGGTGATCGTGTACAGGTTGGCGAGGGCTTCGGGCAGCCCGCCGAACTCGGTGTTCAGCGTCATCTGCATCTGCGCGTAGGGCAGCCGCCCGGTGCGCCAGTCCACCCAGTCGGCGAGCTTCACGGCGACGTCAAGCGCCTGGTCATCGCCTGCCAACTGGTACTGGTCGATCATCCCGGCCAGGTACTTGTGGATCATGTAGTACGGCGACCAGACCGGTCTGCCCTGCTCCAGCCAGTCGAAGTAGTACTCGGGGAACGCCGACAGGTAGCCGGGGTGAAAGCCCGCGCGGGCCGCCCTGGCCTGCATCGCGGCAAGCTGGTCGACCAGGTAACGGCCGCGCTCGACCAGCGCGGGCTCGCCGGTATTGGCGTAGGTCAGCGCGAGGCCGGACATCAGGTGCCCGGTGTTGTGACCGCGGACCTCCGAGGTCGGCTTTTCCCAGCCGCCGAGCGGCTGGGCGTCCGAGCGCAGGCCGTAGTTCAGGCGGAACGAGCGGAGCATCCGGTCGGGGTCAAGGAACAGCAGGTACGCGGTGTTGCGCTGCTGGTTGGCGCGGAACGGGCTGTCGAGCAGCCGGACGTTCTGCAGCGGCAGCGCGGCGGCGCGGCCCGCGGTGCCGTTGGGCGCGTAGCCGCCGGACTGCGGCGGCGCGTGCGGCGCAACCGGGACCGGCGATGCGGTCGCCGGACGGACGCGGACCTGATCGCCTGACAGCAGGACCTGTTCGGCGATCAGGAATCCGGCGCCGCCGCCGAGAGCGGTCAGTGCCTGGCGCCTGGACAGGTGCGACGGGTTGCCTGGAGGGTCTGGGTCGCCGTCCGTCTTGGTCACGTTCGAGATCCTTTGCCCGGTCTCCAGCCCAGACATGATCGTACCCAGCCGGTTCCGATCGGGGCAGCTGTGCGGGCAGGTATTACCGGGTGCTTACGTGGGCCGGGATCTTTGAGCCACTGCGGGCGACGGATCGTGATCAGGGGTGAGTGCCCAGTGCACGCGGTCGTCACGAAGACCTTGGGTCAACTGACTCCCCTCCTGGCTCACGGTCACAAGTCTCCCTATCCGTGCGGGCGCCCGCTGCACTGGGCACTGCGGCACTGGGCACTACGGATGCCCAGGCCCGCCGCCAGCAGCTAACCGCGGGTGATCAGAGCCGTGAGCGCGGCAAGCGTGAGGGTCACGGCCGCGGCCGCGCCGTGCAGCGCGATGACGCGGCCGTTGAAGGAGGGCGGGGGTTCCGCGGGATCGCGGCGCCGGGCGGCGCGGGCGTTGGCGGTGAACCAGGCCAGGCCGACGCAGGCGGTGAAGGCGACGAGCCCGAACGCGATCCAGGCCAGCGGCCGTGAGTGGACGAGGGTGAAACCCAGCCAGAACGCCAGGCCGATGATCGCGCAGGCGGGATGGACGAACTCGGCGAGCGACCGGAACTGCGGCATCATCGGCGCGCTCTTGGACGCAGCCAGCGACGGCGGATCCCACCGGTTCCTCGCCGCCCGGCGAGCCTCGCGGCGTGCAGCCCTGGCCGATTTGGCGGCGTCCGCGGCGGTGGGGGCACCGGAGGCATTGGCTAGGGCCTGCACTGTGGCGGGCTCATCGGCGAGGGCCGATGCGGCGGCCGATGGTGCGGCTGTGTCGGATGCAGACGGTGCCGCGGCCGGGGCCAGCAGCGCCGCGAGGGCGTTGCGCTCGGGGCCGGCGGCGGGACGCGCGCGGCCCAGGTTGCTCGTCACCAGCACGTAGAACCCGGCGCCGGCGGTGAACATCCACAGCACCAAAACCACGATGGCCATGCCACATCCTCTCCGCAGCCCCGAATCTACCCGAGCGGCGATGGGGCGGACGGGTCGCGGTACGGCTCCGCGGGGTCGACCAGACGAGCTGAAGGGCTAGCGGCCGATCGTGTACTGGTAGGGGATGGCGGCTAGCTCGTCGCCGGTCAGCTGGCCGTACGGCGAGACGCCGTTGACGAAGTCGTCGACGTACAGGTCGCCGCTTATCACCGAGCCGACGGGGCCGGTCGGGGTGATGGTCACGTCGATCGTGGCCGACTGGCCCGGGTTGACGGTGACCGGCGAGAACGGGGCCGTCGGGTCGACGGAGTCCAGCCAGATGTCGCCGCCCGGGGAAGTCACCGCCGGGTCGAACGCCTTGGTCTCGACGCTCATCGTGGCGGTGGCGGTGCCCGCGGGCGCCTGCTGCGAGTAGGGCCCGCACTCGGTCGGGTTCGCCGACCAGAGGCCTGCCGTCACGCTGCCGCCGGACGGGGCGTAGCTGGCCGTCTCGATGCTGGAACACAACGGGCCCGAGCCTGGGCCGTGGCTGGAGATGTCCGGGTCGCCGCTGAACGGGCTGAAGTCGAACATCGACGGCAGGCTCGCGGTCTGCGTCACCGACACTGCGTAGGTCTGCGTCGGGACGAGCCAGACCGGGGGGTTGCCGGTCATCGGCAGGCTCACGGTGCCTGTCGGGCTCAGCTGGGTGGGGAGCGTGAAATCCGTGGCCGTGGTCAGCCGGGGATCGATGAAGAACTCCTCCGGCGCCGCGCCGTTGTTCTTGATCGTGACCGGGATCGTGACCGGCACGGTTGCCCTCAGCTTCGCAGCCGCGCTCTCGGGCAGCCCGGACGCGCTGGCGCTGACGTCGTTGAACAGGATGTTCCCGGTGAACGGGTCGGACACCTCGTTGCCGGCCACCGCCTCGGCGAAGTCGACCGCGAGCGTCCAGGTGCCTGGCACCGGATCCAGCGTGTAGGCGGTCAGCGACAGGCTCTGGACGATGCCCTGGCTGTTCTGGCCGTAGCCGAGAGCATCGCCGTCCGGGCTGATCAGGTAGGCGCCCACCGGGTTGCCCGCGTCGTTGGCGAGCGTCACGTTGGCGGTGATGTTCTGGGTCCCTGAGGGGACGTCGAACTCGTAGAACTGCTCCTGCCCCTCGCCGGGGCCCCGGCCGTTGCCGCCGGTCAGCACGCCGCTGAACGTCCCGCCCGCGGCCACGTCGACCGTGCTGCGCA
>Ga0335074_10009362_pt1 | contig 13679 bp, 12 predicted proteins | sample Lox_Sample_23_FD_206715 | JGI IMG/M metagenome (GOLD analysis project Ga0335074, IMG submission 206715) | Soil microbial communities from Loxahatchee National Wildlife Refuge, Florida, United States - Lox_Sample_2.3 | ecosystem: Environmental > Terrestrial > Soil > Wetlands | place: USA...
TAATACATCGGCAGGGTGAACGTAAGCGAGACCCGGTGCCGTACGACCAGTCTCTCGGACGATTCGGCGCTCCCGTCTTCGAGCGCGAAGGCGTGCCAAAGCGTCATCATGAAGGTCAGCAGGAGCAGAGAAAAGCCGATGCTGAACACGGTCAGAATGCTTCGCCGCTTGTTGCGAAACGCGTTTTTGGTAACGAACCTGGTCAGCGTCATAAACTACTCCTGCAAAACGAAGGGAAGCGGACCGAGGATGAGGGCACGCCCAGCCCACCAAGCATAGACGACGGGGAACACGATCAGCAACCAACACATAAACGATTTTTCGGATCACCCAGCGTTTTTTTAGCACTCTCAGTCTGCCTGGCTTGATCTGGCTTCGCCAGTGGAGATCGTCACAGCACCCGGATGACAAATGTCATCCCCCCGCTGGATTCTCCCAGTAATTAAAACCCGCGCGGAGCTGTCGAGGTTACGCTAAGCAAGGCTGAAAATTGGGAGGGCAATGTTTCTCCGGATTGTGCAGCCGCCTCAGCCGCTCCTCGGTTTTTCGCAAGCATGGCCAAACCTGTTCCGCCTCAACCTGCAGCCTGCGCTTACCTTGGTAACTCGAAGATGAGAACGCATAGAGATATGCTAACGACACCCTATCCCCCGGGTCTCCGCCGGTCGATCGTTCGCGGCGGCGCGAACGTTTTACCATGCAATGGAGCTAGCAGAAATGTCCACGAAAATCGGCCCCTTCGAGATTCTGAGTGAGTTGGCGAAATCGCCAACCTGTACCGTCTACAAAGCAAATGACCCCGAATCCGGACAGACGGTTGCGCTGAAAGCGATTCAGTTGAGTGCGTTCGGCGATGCCGCTTCGGACCTGGAAGCCGCGCTGCTGAACGAAGCGGAAAAGACGAAAGTTCTGAACAGTTCCAACATCACTCCGGTTTTCGGCGCGGGGGAAATCGACGGCGTGTTCTGCGCCGCCATGGACTACGTGCAAGGCAACAGCATCGCCACCATGCTGTCGCGCAAAGAAGGGTTCTCCATCTGGGATCTGCTCGATATCGGCCGCCAGCTCTGCGCCGGCCTCGATCATGCCGCGTCGCACAGCATCGTTCATTACAGCCTCGAGCCGGGCAAGATCATGTGCGGCTGGGATGGCACCGTCAAGATTCTGAGCTTCGGCGTTTCGAGCGTGGGCAATTTCCTGCAGCATGTGCCTGAGGGACTTCCCTCGGCGCTTCATTACATGTCGCCGGAGCAGGTCCAGGCCCAGCCGACCGATGGTCGCTCCAATCTCTTCAGCCTGGGAGCGATCTTTTACGAAATGGTGACCGAACGCAAAGCCTTCGATAGCGATGGCATCGAAGCCCTGCGCCAATGCGTGCTCGAAAGCACCCCGGTTCCGCCAATTCAGCTCAATGCGAAAGTGCATCCGTTGCTCAGCGACTTAATTATGAAGGCGCTGGCCAAGGATCCGGCGCAGCGATACGCGAACGGCCGAGCGCTGCTCGACGACCTGGAGAAATGCAAGGAATCGCGGCCAAGCGCGGCTGCGAAGACGGCAGCGCCGCCAAAAGGAATTATCGCTCCCAAGAAGGTGCAAGCCGCAGCGCAATCGAAGTTCGTCGGTTCTGCTTCGCAGCCGACGGCGCGGCCCGCTTCACCGGCTCCGGCTAAACCGGCTCCGGCTGCGCGGGTGGAAGTGCCAAAGCCGATCATTTCACCCAGCCCCCTGAGGAACGCCACTGCGGCCGCGCGGACTGAAATCGCCCCGGCAATGAAGGCGAAAGCCGCCGCTGCCAGCACTGGCGGTTGGAGCGCATCACCTGAGATCGAGCCCGAAGGCAAGTCCGATATCTCCGCGGACGTTAGCGCGGCGGAAGCGTCCTCTTCCTACATGTCTTCCGCGACCGCCGAGCCGGAGATCGAAACCTCCGAGCCGCAAGCCGAGCAGCCCAGCATCGCCGTCGATCCCATGATGGCCGAAGGCGGGCCGGCGGCTAGCACCGGCACAAGCTTCTCCGATATCACCGAACTGCCTCCGTTGAAAGAGGTGTATATCGCGCCACCGCCTCCGCCACCGGTCGAAGAACCCGAGCCAGAACCGATTCCGGCGCCGAAAGCGACCCCCCTTAAGAGCAGCACCAAACCAAGCGCCCCCAAGCGCGACGAGAAACCGAAAGTCCAGACGCGCGAAGTCGCCCAGAAGGCCATCAATGAGATCAAGAGCGTTCCGCCCAAGCTGATGGGCTATGCTCTCGGCGGCGCGGCCGCCCTCATCCTCGCCATCGGCATCGGGGTCACGATCTACGTTCACCAGCAAAACTCGGACGACGACTCGAACGTGAGCCACGCTCCGGCCCCGACCGTCACGGAAACGCAGTCGCAGCCCGCGACGAGCGAGCCGGCAGCACCTGCGCCTCAGCAGCAAGAGGCAGCTCCGGCTCAGACCGAACAAGCCACCGAACCGGAAGCATCCGAAGAGCACGAAAGCCGCAGTGCGCGAAGCCGGTCTGCCAGACATAAAGCGGTTCCCGTGGCTCCGGCGATCGTCCCCGGACAACTCGTGCTCGATTCCACCCCACAAGGGGCGCAAGCTCAAATTGACGGACGCGCCGACTCAAGCTATGTCACGCCTTTTGCGCTGACCAACCTTGCTCCGGGCACCCATACCGTCACCGTCAGCAAGCCCGGATATAACGCCGACACGCGGCAGGTCAATATCATCTCCGGAACTCGCGCGACGGTCGTGGTCCATCTCTCGCAACTAATGGCTACGCTGGTGGTGAACAGCAACCCCAGCGGCGCGAACGTCTATATCGACGGACGCGATAGCGGCGTCAAAACGCCCGGCCAGGTCAGTGTCAACAGGGGCCAGCATGTGGTGCTGGTGCGCAAGATGGGATACATCGACGAGACCATGAGCACGCAATTCGTGCTTGGCCAGACGTTCAACTTCGCGCCCACGCTGCGCCCGCTCGGCAACGTCGATGACATTCGCACGGTTGGCAAGATGTCGCGTTTCTTCGGCGGAAAGGCCCAGCCCGGACAATCCGTCGTAAGCATCCGCACGCAGCCCAAGGGTGCGCAGGTGGCGATCAACGAGCACATCATGGACAAGAACACGCCGCTCGAAGTGGCGCTCGATCCTGGCAATTATGTGATCGATATCACCATGACTGGGTACGTGCCGGTGCACAAAGTGATCTCCACCGACCGCGGCGGAAAAGTGGTGGTCGACGAAACCTTACAACCGCAGTAATCCAACCGGGATCGGCCTGCGGAAAACTGCGTAGGCCGAGAAACCGGCCTGGGTGCTCCGAACAACTTCAAAATCACTCTTTCGTCTCTTCGTCGATCTTGATGCGGAGCGATTTCAGGAACTTCAAGTCCTGATCGCTGACTTTGAATTCAGGATTCGTCGACAGGGTGGTGATCATCGAGGTCTTGTCGGAAGGCTTCTCGCCCTGCTTGCTCACGCCGATCGTGGCTTCGAGAACGAGGAAAATATCGTATCCGCCGTCTTTGATGCGGGCGACGACTTCGGAAATCTGCTCCGAGTCCGAGAGCGATTCGTTGATAGCGTCGCCGAGTTCTTTCATCAATTGCTTCAGTTGCGGATCCACGATTCCCCCTCGCTCCTTAGATGCCGTGGCTGAAAGAACGGTTCGCCTTTGGCGGCTGTTGCGTCATTGTAGCGCTCCAGACTGCTAAAATCGAGGACGTGAGCAAAGTTTCCACCTGGCAAAAATTCGGCGTGGTGGCGCGTGTCGCGGGTAAGCAGGCCGGCCGCAACCGCACGATCAGTGCCGCCAGACGGGCCATTGGAACCACGCTCGGAACTTTCCGGCGAGTCGCGCACCAACTCTGGCTTGAAGTCATGGGAACTGTGTTTCTGGCCATGGCGGGATTTGGCGCTTTCGGATTTTTCCGCGAGTACGCCAAATTTCATGTGGGACAGGCTGGCGCCGGGCATGTTGCGGCTGCTCTGGCATTCACACTGACTTTCGCGTGGTTCGGAGTGAGTTCTTTCGGGAGAGCGTACCGGAAAAGATAGTGGTTAGGGACGGGGGCAGTTGCCAGTTTGGGCAAAATTCTCGTTTCACGCGTCGGTAGTGCAGTTTGACAAGGAAGCGAGCCAAACGCGCGATCACTGTGGCGCCAAAACACGCCGCGTCGCGCGGCTCGCCCAGATCTTTCGCTGCGCAAAAGCGGCTTGCTCAGGATGACAGGCGAACTGCATTAAATGAAATCGAAGCCGACAACTCGTTCGGAATCGTCACCCGAGATTGAGACCTCATCGCATATTCCGGTGAAGCCGCTGTATACCGCGGCCGATCTGAAGCACTCCGATTACGAGAGTGAAATTGGATATCCCGGCGAATATCCCTTCACTCGCGGCGTTCAGGCCACCATGTACCGCGGGCGGCTGTGGACAATGCGGCAGTACGCCGGCATGGGCGATGCCGAAGAATCGAATAAACGTTACAAGTATCTGCTGGCGAACGGAACGACCGGTTTGTCCGTCGCATTCGATTTGCCCACGCAGATCGGCATGGATTCGGATCATCCGCTGGCGGCCGCGGAAGTCGGCAAGGTCGGCGTGGCGATCGATTCGATCGAAGACATGCAGCGGTTGTTCGATGGCATCGATCTGACGAAGATTTCTACATCGATGACCATCAATGCGACGGCATCGATTCTGCTGGCGCTCTATGTCGCTGTGGCGCGGCGGCAAGGCGTTGACATTGGCAAGCTCTCGGGCACGGTGCAAAACGATGTGCTGAAGGAATACATTGCGCGCGGGACTTATATCTATCCGCCCCAGCAGGCCATGCGGGTGATCACTGACATGTTCGCCTGGACGAATGAAAACGTGCCCGACTGGAACACAATTTCGATCTCCGGCTATCACATGCGCGAGGCCGGGTGCACAGCGGTGCAGGAAGTGGCCTTCACGCTGGCGAATGGCATGGCGTACGTGGAAGCAGCGATCAAGGCTGGGCTCGAGGTCGACAAGTTTGCTCCCCGAGTGTCGTTTTTTTTTAATGCGCATAGCAATTTTCTGGAGGAAGTCGCGAAATTCCGCGCCGCGCGGCGGATGTGGGCGCGGATCATGCGCGAGCACTTCAAGGCGAAAAATCCGCGCGCGTGGATGCTGCGCTTCCATACCCAGACGGCAGGATCGACCCTGACCGCGCAGCAACCGGAGAACAATATCGTCCGCACGGCGATTCAGGCTCTGGCGTCGGTGCTTGGCGGAACGCAATCGCTGCACACGAATTCTTACGATGAAGCGCTCGCCTTGCCGACCGAGCAGGCCGCGCGCATCGCCCTGCGCACGCAGCAGATCATCGCCTACGAATCGGGCGCGCCGCAGACCATCGACCCACTGGCTGGTTCGTATTATGTCGAGAGCTTGACGAATGAAATCGAGCAGCGTGCGGCGGAATATCTGGGCAAGATCGAAGTGCTTGGGGGAATGCTCAAGGCGATCGAGCGCGGATTCGTGCAGCAGGAAATTCAGAATGCGGCTTACGAATATCAGCGCCGGGTCGACGATCAGGAATCGATCGTCGTCGGCGTGAATCGCTTCGAAGTCGAGCAGGAGCGGGCGATTCCGATTCAGCGCATCGATCCGGATCTTGAGACCAAGCAGATCGAGCGAGTGCGGGCGCTGCGGGCAAAACGCGACGCCGGACGGTGGAAGACGGCGGTGGCCGCAGTCGAAGACGCAGCGCGCGCGGGAGCGAATCTGATGCCGCGAATTATCGCCGCTGTCGAAGCCTGCGCGACCGTGGGAGAGATTTCCGACGCCATGCGGCGGGTTTTCGGGGAATACAGAGAATCGGTGGTCGTTTAATCCCAGTTCTGGTTGCTCTGGACGGGCATTGCCGAGAGATTCCAACAGCGGGTAATATCGAGTGGCAATCAGGAGAGAATCGAATGTCCCAAAATCACTATTCGACCAAGCCGAAACGCCGGGCGAAAAATCCGAAGCGGAAAGATCCTTCGGCTGCGACCATGGCCAAGCTGCGCGAATTGGCTGCCGCCAAGAAATCCAGCTAGCCACCGGAATTTACCTGGCTTGAAAAGATGCGGGTAGAAGCTCGGGTACAATACATTCGCCGAAGTTACCGGCGACCAATAAGGAATGAAGAAGAGCGATCTGAAGAAACAGGTTACCGCCGCCATCCAAGCCTGCCTCGATAAGAAGGCCGAAGAACTCAGCATCCTGGAAATGGAAAAAGGGTCGGGGGCTTTTACTGACTACTTTGTGCTATGCAGCGGAACCAATCCGCGCCAGATACAGGCGATTGCCGACGAAGTCGAGATGCGTCTGAAGGTCGCGGGCCTGCGTCCCACCCATGTGGAAGGCTACAACCAGGCGGAGTGGGTGCTGATCGACTACGTCGATTTTGTCGTCCACGTGTTTTCCGAGAAGGCGCGGAAGTTTTACGATCTGGAGCGGCTCTGGAAAACGGCGCGGCGCCTGGAGCCTTCGGACCTCAAAGCTCCGGCGCGGAAGCGCAAGCTGGAAGTCGCGGCGCGCGTGGCGAGAACGGACGCAGCGAAGAAGAGAAAAAGAAAGACCGCGTAACGTGTGCGATTCTCAGTGCCACGATGAAGATCACGGTTGCATGGATCGGGAAGACCAAAGAGCCTGCGACCGCCAGCCTGACCGAAGAATATCTGAAGCGAATTTCCCGATACGTTGCAGTCGAAGGGAAATCTGTGCGCGATGAGGAGGCTTTGCTCGCTCTCTGCGGGCATAACTCACGCGGTAAGAGCGCGAAGGCAACACTCGTGTTGTTGGATTCACGCGCCCGCGAATATACCTCCGAGCAGTTCGCGCAGTTTCTTGGCGACTATCAGGATCGCAATCCGCTGCCGCTGGTGTTTGCTATCGGCGGAGCCGATGGCTTCAGCGACGCGGCCAAATCCGGTGCGCAACACACGATCTCCCTCGGAAAAATGACGCTGGCGCATGAGTTGGCGCGAGTCGTACTGCTGGAGCAGATTTATCGCGCCTTCACGATCTTGAAAGGACATCCGTATCATTCCGGGCACTAAAAGCGGAACGCTTCAATGAGCATGAAATTGAGCCTCCAGCAAGGCATTCGCTCGATTTTCACAATTCCGCAACCGAACTGTTACGCCCATTTCGTATCGATTTCGATCCATGCAGGAGCACAAATTCCGCGCTGGACGTGGCTTTTCGAAGAAACGCAAGCGAAAATTGCACAAAATACGGTCATCCCCCTGTGGATGGCCTGCACTCAATTGAAAAATCGATACTTGCAAACCTGCAATTTCCATTGACTGCAAAATTAGAAAGCGTAAAACAGGATCGTTCTTTGACAGCTTCTAGGTTTTTCCGATTGGTGCAGCGTCCGGGGCTCAAGCGCAATCACCTTCGCGGCGTAAGCCGAGAAGGAGGGTTAGCAAGGGTCTATAGCAAAGTGCTGGTTGAGGAGAACAGGAAGACCAAGTCAAAGGCAGGATAGAGTTCCGAGGCGTTAGGTTGATTTATCCGGTTGGCGGTGAGCCCGGAGCCCAAGCAAAGATCGCGCGCAGCGCCCCGCAAGGGATGCCGCGACAGCAGGTCAAGCGAGGGTCAAACGCGAGCTACTGGCCGAGACGAATGATCCTAACACCACCTCGGAACTCTTAATTTTTGGCCGGGAGTCCCGAGTCCTCAGTCCTGAGGCGCTGGCCTTGAGGCGTCCGTCTCAAATGTTCAAATATCCTTTTCGCTTGTCATCCTGACGCGAGCGTTTTTTGGGGCCGAAGGACCTTTGCATTTTGCAGGAGCTGAACACGTTCTTCGCCGCAAGAAGCGCGGCTCAGAATAACAGTCGCTGCTCAACCGAGAAGAACTACTTTCCGGCATTTCCCGGTCCACCCACCGGATAGATTCGTGGAATTCTCTCCTCCGGCGGCGGCAGCGGGGGAAACGCCGCATGCGGCTCCGTCTGATACCAATACGCGACCGAGAAATAATTGTCCGATCGATGATTGGCGTGTCCGTGCTCGATCGTTGCGCGCAGCGATTTCGTAAACGGAATCGGCGAATCGAGATGAAACCTGTACACCGACGATCTTCCGCCGGCGACTTCCTGCCCGACTACCGGCGCGCCGTAAAGCCCATAAGAAAACGGATGCCCTCCGAAATCCCACGCCCCGAGAAAATAATCTTCCGAACCGGTGCCGTTGATTGAGGGCGTGGTTTCGCCGTCAATGAAAAACATGTCATCGCCCTCGCCCCACCATCCATCCTGATTCTGCAGCACTGACATGGTCACCCCAACAAAGTGCCCGCGGCCGGTCGCTTCCATCCAGACATAGTTGCCATCGCCGTTCAGATTCTTCTTGTCGTTCACCCGGGGATCGCCGTTGTCGCGCCATTGATTCGTCCATCCCTGCGCGGGAGCAGCCTGCCGATACTGCGCATGAAAATAGAGCTGATCGGCGGGAAGCGGCTTCGAATACCTGCGATAGTCGATATTGAAATACAGAGCGTCGACTCTCTGTGCTCCTTCGTTTGTGACGGTAATGCGGGCGTGCTTTTGAAACGGCATGGGGAAGAAGCAATTCAGCGCTTTATCCGACCCGACCGACAGCGGGATCGACTGATACGCGTGATAATCGCCTAGCCCGAGTCCGAAGAAATCGCCAATCGGCGCCTCGACGCTTGGAGTCGCCTCGTCATCCCAGTACATGCGCAGAACCAGCGCCTTCAGATGGTGAGGATCCTCGCTTGCGATGGTGAACCAGACATGCGTAACCAGGCCCGGGCCGGCGGCATCAAGCACGGTCAGCGTCTCTCCCGCAGCCATCGTACGAAAGTCAGCGTTGCCGCCCGTGCGGTCATAGCTCGAGGAGCGATGCTGTATATAATCCTTGGCCTGCGGCAGATCGGAGAGCCACGCGCCGGGATTCTGCGCGAAGAGCGGGAGGGCAAGGAGCCAAACAACAACAATCAAGTTCTTCATGGAGCCTCTGGACATTAGACCGACAGCTGGATGAGTGAATTCTCGCGAGTCACGCGTTCGAGAGAGTCTCGAATCTCTTCGATGTAAGCCGTGCAGAAGTCGCGATCGGGAACCTTTGCCGAAGCGCGGGCCGGATACTCATCATAGGTGCGGTCGTCCAAAACTCTGCCGTTTCTGGCCTTTCTCACCCCACCCCACTGTTTGAAAAAGAATGGAACGTGATACTTGCGGCACTGATCGCGAACTGAGATCACCCAATCTTTACGCATCTCGCGCGCCCCGGGCCCGCTCTCACCGCCAACAATCGTCCAGCTAATGCCCGAAAGATCAAACCGACCGAGGTTTTCGAGAAGAGGTTCGATAGAGAGAAACCGAACCCAAGCCGGGCTGGCCTGCAGATCGGGAATTCGCGGCAAGCCATACTTTCGATCCTCTACGCTTACTCCCCACCAAATGTGCTCTTGTTCGGCAGCAAAACGCAGACGACCGTTTAGAAGCTGACGCAGCCGTTCGGATCGCTTGGTGAGGACCTGAAAGGTATGCCATTTCGCTGCGACCATGACTCGACAAACAAGCTCGATGTACTCATCGGGAACGCCCTCGTGGAATAAATCGCTCATCGAATTCACAAATACGAGTTTCGGCGAGCGCCATAGCAGCGGCTCTGTCAGTTTTTCCGGAACCAAGCGGAGGTCAAATCCCTGCTCATAGGGATGTCCCCCGACCCCGCGGAAACGTTCCGCGAAAGTCTCCGCATAGCAATGCTTGCACCCCGGACTGATCTTCGTGCAGCCGCGGACGGGATTCCACGTCGCGTCTGTCCATTCGATATGGGAGTTCAGTGACATAAGTCAGAACGGTTTCCTTCCGAACTTGCCGAAGATGTAGGTCACAATCTCTTCTGCTGTACCTTTCTGCGAAGCGAAGAACAAGTAGTAAACCGTCGACCCCTTACTGTTCTTCATGGCCAGTGGCTCAGGAACTCTCTTGAACTTCGCGACCTCTTTCAGACGCTTACGAAATGCAGCTGCAAACCTTTCGTTCGAGACCTTCTCGACCTCAGTATTTCCGAAAAGGTCGGGACTAGTTTCTTCGTATGCGACGCTCCGCCACGACTCGTCACCCCAGTACGCGTTCATCCTCTCGATGTGCAGGGGCAGAACAGTGCTTCGGTCCCTATGCAGCACATTGATGTTGATGTCGTAGATTGGAAAGTTGATGAAGATGTCCAACGACTTCATCGAGCCGGCGGTTTGGATAATCTGCCAGTCCAAGTGAAGGCCATAGGGATCGAGAATGCAGAGGCCGCGTCGATAGTCCTCGAAACGCACTCGCGGAAAGATATGGCTTGGCAAGATCACGTTGCAGTCGCCCGGGTAGATATGAACATCCTCGCGGCTTCCCACGATCTGTTGTAAGCTCGCCGTCTTGTCGCCATCCCAATCGATCAGGTGATACTCCCGGAACGGGGGCCGCACCAGGAGCGCATTGAGTGGGCTTCCCAACACCATGTCTCCCGTTGTCTCCGACAGGTGATAGCCCGTCCCGGCGAAGGCATCGATGTAGACGTGGGAGAGTGGTGGGTTTTGCTGATTGGATAGAATCTTTGAGTACTCGACGGCATACCGTTTCAAGATGTCGAGCTTCACTTCGGACCAAGGCCCGATCTCATCGATTTTCGGTCCGGGCATTATTTTTGCCTTTTGTTCGCTACTTATAGCTTGGCACAAAGCCGTCGCCTGCAGCAAGTCCGTCGCATGCCTACAGTGGGATGTTCCCGTGCTTCTTCGGCGGATTCTTGTCGCGTTTGGTTTCGAGCATGGCCAGCGCCTGGATCAGCTTCTTGCGCGTGTCGCGCGGCTGGATGACGGCATCGACGAATCCACGTTCGGCGACGACGTACGGATTGGCAAAGCGGTCGCGAAATTCGTCGATCTTCTCGCGCCGCACCTGCTCGCGGTTCGCCGCGGCATCGAGCTCGCGCTTGTAGACGATGTCGACCGCGCCTTCCGGCCCCATGACGGCAATCTCGGCGGTGGGCCAGGCATAGTTCACATCCGTGCGGATGTGCTTCGACGCCATGACGCAATACGCCCCGCCATACGCTTTGCGCGTGATCACGGTCAGCTTCGGCACCGTCGCTTCGGCGAACGCAAACAGCAGCTTGGCGCCATGCTTAATGATGCCGCCATACTCCTGCGCCGTCCCAGGCAGAAATCCGGGGACGTCTTCGAACGTCACCAGCGGAATGTTGAAGCAATCGCAGAACCGCACAAAGCGCGCGCCTTTCACCGAGGCATTGATGTCGAGCGTCCCGGCCAGCACTGCCGGCTGATTCGCGACGATGCCTACGCTGCGCCCATCCAGCCGCGCAAAGCCGACGACGATGTTCCTCGCATAGTGCTCCTGCACTTCGAAAAAATATCCATCATCGATGACGGAATGAATCACGTCTTTGATGTCATAGGGCAGGCTCGACTGCTCCGGCACGATTTTGTCGAGTGCGGCATCGGCTCGATCGATCGGGTCGGTGCACGTTTTCCGGGGAGGATCGTCCAGATTGTTCGATGGCACAAAACTGAGCAACTCCCGCACCATCGACAAACACTCGGCATCGTCATGCGCCAGAAAGTGCGCCACACCGGACGTTTCGTTGTGCGTCATCGCGCCGCCGAGCTGATCTTTCGTGACCTCTTCGTGCGTCACCGTCTTGATGACGTCGGGCCCGGTGATGAACATGTACGAAGTTTTATCGACCATCAGCACGAAATCGGTGATCGCGGGAGAATAAACCGCTCCACCGGCGCACGGCCCCATGATCGCCGAAATCTGCGGGATCACGCCGCTATACAGCGTGTTGCGCAGAAAAATATCGGCGTAACCGGCCAGCGACATCACGCCTTCCTGAATGCGCGCTCCGCCAGAATCATTCAGCCCGATGAGGGGCGCGCCCATCTTCGCGGCGAGATCCATGATCTTGACGATCTTTCCTGCGTTCGCTTCGGAAAGCGATCCGCCGAAGACCGTGAAATCCTGCGCAAAGACGTAGACCAACCGGCCTTCAATACGGCCATAGCCGGTCACGAACCCGTCACCATAAATTTTCTGTTCGGCCATGCCGAAATCGTTCGAGCGATGCGTGACCAGTTTGTCGGCCTCCTCGAACGTGCCTTCATCGAGCAGAAACTCGATGCGCTCGCGCGCCGACATCTTGCCTTCTTTGTGCTGGCGCTCGCGGCGCTTGGCGCCTCCGCCATCTTCCGCGAGTTGATTCCGCCGCTTCAGTTCCGCGACTTTCTCTTCGAGATTCATGAGGAACGATTATAGCCGCGGAGGCGAGTGCCGCATCCTTGTCACGCGGATCGGAGCCGACTGTTAAAGGTGAGCGGTTGCCCCTATCCTAGTCGCGATTCATCTGACGGTGTTAATCCGCGGCAGAGAAAGAAAGTCAAAGGCCCCTCGACGCGCTTCAGTTGGCCCAATGGCTCGGCTGCAAAAACCGCGACAAGAATGGGTGGCCGTGAAAACAAAACGCCCCACCCTACGAACATCGCGTAAGGTGGGGCATCCGAGATCGTGACTATTTACAAGCCGCTGCCCTTGTTTAGGCGCGGGCGCCAGCGGCCACTGGTTCGGCCGAGGAACTGAGCGACTTGTCTTCGCCGTTGGCTTTGGTCTGAGACTGTCCGCCTTTGCGGATGTCGATACCTCCCTTGAAGTAGGCGCCATCTTCGATGGAGATGCGGGCGGCGATGACGTCGCCGGTGAGCGAGCCATCGCTGCGAATGTCGACGCGATCACTGGCCGTCAGATTGCCGCGCACTTTGCCGAGCACCACGATTTCGCGGGCATTGATGTTGGCGGCAACGACTCCATTGCGGCCGACGGTGACGCGGTTGCCGGAAAGGTTGATCGATCCTTCCACGCGGCCGTCAATGTAGAGCGACTCCGAACCGGTGACCTCGCCCTTAATGACCAGCGATTTGCCGATGGTGGCCTGATCGGCAGTGGTGGTCGTGACCGGACGCGGCATGGCAGGTTCACCCGCCGAAGATGTCATGGCCGGGGCGCTGGGCGCGGGCGCAGTGGGACGCTCCGGTTCGCCGGGCCGGGCAGGGGTCTGAGGCTGATTCGTCGGCTTCCACATGGATGCAGTTTTCCTTTCCTCGCTAGGATTCGGGGTCACACGCCGCACGTGCGTGACCAAAGCAAATTGTACTCCCCCGTCTCAAAATGAGCCCTGTGGAAAATGCTTTATTTGCAATCGGAAGTTCCTGCTTCGTTACTGATTGCAAGGTATGGGTTTAGCCGGAGAATTGAGGCAAAACCGGCCGGTCTGTTCCGGATTCCGGAAAATTTTGCCGTGGGCGTGTCCTTCCACACGCGCCGGAGTTATTCTCTCAGGGACGAAGATTTATCGAAAACGTAGGGGCGGGTTGCGCGTCTAATTTTCAAGACCGCTTGGGGCTCGAACTCAGTTTCAGATATCAGGAGACGTTATGTCAGAACCAGCCGTGGTTACGCCGGGGGTCGTCGTGGGACGGCCGGAACCAGGCGAATATGCGCCTTACTACGATCGCTACATTTCACTGGTCAGCGGGTCGGACATCTTGACGACGCTCGATTCCCAGCGGCGGAAGACGATGCTGCTGCTCTCCGGACGCGATGAGGAGGACGGCAACTTCCGCTA
>Ga0335074_10009363_pt1 | contig 13679 bp, 12 predicted proteins | sample Lox_Sample_23_FD_206715 | JGI IMG/M metagenome (GOLD analysis project Ga0335074, IMG submission 206715) | Soil microbial communities from Loxahatchee National Wildlife Refuge, Florida, United States - Lox_Sample_2.3 | ecosystem: Environmental > Terrestrial > Soil > Wetlands | place: USA...
GACCGGAAGATCTCGGCCTGTCGATCACCGATGGTAAAGTACTGATGGCCGAAGTTCAGCAACGCGTTGTCAATGCTCAGGTTACCTCATGGGCGGAGCGGCATCGTTGTTGCGAGGCATGTGGCGCACGCCGGCGCAGCAAGGGCAGCCACCCCGTCGTTTTCCTCACGCTGTATGGCGATGTGCAGATCGCTAGCCCACGACTGCATCGCTGTCCGTGCCAGGACTCGAACGGTCCGATGACAGTGTCACCGTTGCGTACCTTGATCCCCGACCATGTCGCCCCCGAGCGGCTTTACCTGGAGGCGCGCTGGGCATCGCTGGTGCCCTACGCCGCCGCGGCGGAACTGCTTACCGACGTCCTCCCGGTTTCGTCCGGTGCCAATGCGACCACGCTGCGTGACCACGTGTTGCGTGTGGCCGAGCATGCCGAGGCCGAACTCGCCGAGGAACGGCCCTGCCTCATCGAAGGTTGCCCAGCCGACTGGGCAGGGCTGCCCATTCCAGAGGGACGCATCGTGGTGGGGCTGGATGGTGGCTATCTCCGCGACTGGCAAGACCGGAAGACCAATTTCGAGGTCATCGTTGGGCAATCGGTACCCGAAGACCGCGACGCGCGTTATGTCGGCCTGGTGCATGGCTACGATCGCAAGCCGAAGCGCCGGCTGTTCGACGTGCTCAAGAGCCAGGGCCTACAACCCAACCAGGATGTCACCTTCCTGACCGACGGTGGCGAGGAAATCCGCGCGCCGACGGAGTTGATCACTCCTGAGTCCGAGCACGTCCTCGATTGGTTCCATATCACCATGCGTGTGACGGTGCTTGAGCAGTACGCCCGCGGTGTCGCCCATTATGACGCAGCCGCTGGTCAGCGCCTGTTGGAGTCACTCGAGAGTATCAAATGGCTGCTCTGGCATGGCAACCAACATCGCACCCGACAGGAAATCGGGTTCTTCGAGGATGACGTCGGCGGGTTGGAACTGGACTACCCACATCTCGGCAAGTTCGTCCGCACAGTGCATGAATTTGCCGTCTACATCACCAGCAATACCGAGAGCCTGATTAACTACGGCGAGCGGTACCGTGCCGGCGAGCGAATCTCCTCCTGCCTGGCGGAGTCCACGGTGAACGCGGTCATCAGCAAGCGCTTCGCCAAGCGCCAGCAGATGCAGTGGACCAAACGCGGGGCCCACCTGCTGCTACAGACCCGAACCCGCGCGCTCGACGGTACCCTCCGGCTATTGTTCGAACGATGGTACCCAGGCCTCGCCAATGACAACACCGCTGGTGCGGCCCAGGCCACCGCAGCATGACACCCCCGAGATCCTGACGCTCTCCTTGTCTGCCGGACCTGTTTATGACGCCGACGCTTTCTTTCCCCGCATGAACCGCAACACCATCTGCACCAGGTGTGGTGCCGTCGTGGGGCGGCGCAGGCGGTGGTCGTACCCCGCGAAGCGCCGATCATTCTCCGACAGGCAGATCCGCATCAGCTCCGCTGTGCTGATATTGACATCCGCAACCGACTTGCTGCCGGTCACTGTGAAATTGTGATGCTGAGCGTTCCCCTTCTTGCCGTCATCCATGCCACGGGCGATGCCGACACGTTCCCAACCCAGAAACGCCCACACTGCCGCCACACGCAGCTCAAACCACGGCCGCTTGTACCAGAGCATCGTCCGGCGGTGCCACGCTACCCAATTGGCGAACAGCAGGATGTGCCGGCACTCCTCCTGAATCACTGGCTCGAACGTATCCACCAATTCCGACGGGAAGAACCCCGAGCGCTTTGCCAGCTCGAACAGTCCGAACGCAAAGAAACTGTCGATGCATTCGCTGAACCCCGTGACCAGATAGGCCCATTCGGCATCGCGCGGCTCGATATATTCCGGTTCCGGCTTCAGCGTGATGCCATAAGCCTGCACCAGGTTGGACAACACCACCTTGTGCCGCCCTTCCTCCCATCCGTTCAGCCCGATCGCCCCACACCAATCCGGGTCCGTCACGCTGTTGGCGTAGGAGATCATGCGTAGCCGCGCCTTGCCCTCCGTCTGCACCGCGATGTCCCAGATCGGCAAGTTCACCAGCCGGTCTCGCGCCTCGGGCGTCAGTTCCGGCCAGTCAATGATCGTGGGCTTGTAGGGATTGAACGTCTCCCGGAACATCCGGCAAGTTACCCGTTTGTGCAGATCGCTGCCGATCAAAATCGGCCCGACGACATCCGCGGTCCAGTGGCGCGCGACATGATCCGCCGCGGCGACGCTGGCCGCGCTCACGCTGTCCTTGTCGGCCAGCTGCAATCCGCCCGGCGGCGACTGTAGCTCATTCATTGCCGCAATCATCAGATCAACCTTTGTCGCCTATTTCAATATCAGTCGCCCCAATCGAGGGTCGCAGGCGGCAGATCCGCCTTGCGCGAGTCGGGCGATCAGCGGTGCGCGGCACGTCCTGGGCCGCAGCCTGCCACGCCTCCAGGAATACCGCCAAGGCCGCAACCCCCTCGCCCCGCTGCAGGTCCTCGAACGGCCAGCCGCACTGCCGGGTCCTGTCAGCGCACGCGCACGCCCGGCCCGTAGGCGCCAAGGCAGTCCTGGCTGGCTATCTTACGATGGGGACGGATCGGGGAGTGCCCGCACCATCGTTGCTAGCGCCGCCCGCAACGCGGCGCCGGCCGCCGCGCCGCAGCCGCGCTGGGCGGCGCCAGCGCCATGGGGCCCGGCGTGGCGCCCGGCGTGCCAAACCCAGTGGCGGTCCTCGATAGCGACGGTGCCGCGTTGATGAAGCTCGGCAACCTAGCCACAATGGGCGCCTATCATCCCGGGAACCTGCTGCATATCGTGCTGGATAATGGGGTGCATGACTCCACTGGAGGACAGGCGACGGTCTCCGCGTCGGTGGATTTCGCCACAATCGCGCTCGCCTGCGGCTACCGCTATGCCGCCTCGAGCCGGAGCCTCGCCGGATTCGAGACGGGCTCAGCCAGGCGGCACGGCAAGAGGGACGATCCGGCATTGATCCACATCCGCATCGCGCCGGGCTCGCTGGCTCAACTCGGGAGGCCCACGGTCGGTCTGGAAGTCGTCGCGCGGCGCTTCCGTAGCTTCCTCCGCGAGCACCGTGCCCGGTGAGGGTCTCGGCCGTCCTTTCGGTCCTGGCCGGACTTGCCATCGTCGTCGGTCTCGTGATGGCGAACGGTGTTACCGGGATTGGAGCGGGTATTGCGGCGGCGGGCTGGGGTATCGTCGCGGTCATCGCCATCCATCTGCCGCAGGTCTTCTGTTCTGCGCTCGGCTGGCGCGCCCTGGCATCCGGTTCCCGGACGCCGTCCTGGCGGGCGTTTTTCGGCCTGCGTCTGATCCGGGAAGGGGTGAACGCCCTGCTGCCGGTAGCGCAGATCGGCGGTCATCTCGTAGGCGCCCGGCTCCTCGCCCAAGCTGGCGTGCCGCTCAGCATTGCCGGGGCCGGCGTCGCCGCCGACCTCACGCTGGAGATGCTGAGCCAGGTGGTCTTTACCGTCCTGGGCGTCGGTTTGCTGGCGGCGGGTTCGCAAACGGCAGGGCTTTCCGGTCACAGGGCCGGCGGCGTCGTTGCCGCCATCGCCATTCTGACCGCCGTCTTTGTGGCCGCCCAGCGCTTCGGCCTGTTTCGTGTTCTGGAACGCGGCCTCTTGCGGTTGGCGAAGCGGCAGAACTGGAAGGAGCTCACGGGTCTGGCCGGGCTGCATTTGGCCATTGCCGCGATCTACAGATCCCCCCGCCGGCTGATCGTCGGCGGAACCTGCCACTTTGCCGCCTGGCTGCTGGGAGGGTTCGAGGTCATGGTCGGTCTGTATGTGCTCGGCGTTCCGGTCGGCTTCCGCGACGCGACGATCATCGAAAGCCTAGGCCAGGCATTCCGTGCGGTGGGCTTCGCGGTGCCGGGCGGGCTCGGTGTCCAGGAAGGCGGCGTACTGCTGATCTGCACCTTGTTGGGCATCGGACCGCAAACCGCTATCGAGCTGTCGCTGCTGAGGCGCATCCGCGAATTGGCGCTGGGCGTTCCGGCGCTGACGGCGTGGTACTGGATCGAACGCCCTTATGCGGGTGCGCTCGCTTCGCCCCATGAAGACGAACCTTGTCGGGAGACGACGTCGTGATCGGTGATTCCTGGACGCATCGGCTAGCGCGGCCGCTTGTTCGTCCCCTGGTGGGAACCGGGATTACGCCCAACCACATCACCACCGCCCGGCTGGTGACCGGACTGATCGCCTGTTGCGCCTTGGTGCGGGGCGATCCGATCTGGACCTGGTGGGCCGGGTGGATGTGGCTGGTTTCGGCGTTCCTCGACCGCGCGGACGGCGAACTGGCGCGGGTCGGCAACATGGTGTCGCCGGAGGGCGACGCCTGGGACTATCAGGTCGATTTGATCGTCAACCCGGCCTTTTTCGCGGCGATCGGCATCGGTCTTCGCCGCTCCGTGCTCGGCGTCGCCGCCATCCCGCTCGGCCTGGTCGCGGGGGGCTCGGTCTTCTTGGTCGCCTATTGGGGGAAAGCCCTCGAGCGTCGGCAGAGACTGGCCGTCAAGGCCTATTCCGGCGCGTTCGGGTTCGATCTCGACGATCTCCTGTACCTGTTCGCGCCGCTGGCCTGGCTGGGCTGGCTCGCGCCGATTCTGGTGGGCGCCGCGATCGGCGGTACGCTGATGGCGCTGCTGACCGCATGTCGGCTCTACCGCTTGGTGGTCCGCCAGAAAAGGGCGGCCGAGGGGATCGCATCGTGACCTCCAGTCCCCGGGGAGATGTTCGAGACGGTCTTGCTGAGGCCGGGGCCGCTGACCACCAGCCTAGCGACCCGCGAAACGATACTGCGCGATTTCGAACGCTTCTACCGGGGTCTGGCCGAACGGGGGTTCCTGATATATCCCGGCAAGCTCAGCCGTGCCAAAGGTTTCCGCATCGGGTGCATCGGCGCGATCGAGCCCGATTTCCGGCGGCTACTGATCGCAATCCGGGAGGTGGTCGGCGAGATGAAGCGCCTGCCAACGCAGGAACCAGCCGGATCTTCGCCATGACGGCGGTCCGCCCGCGATATCGCGGTCGTCTTGCCGGCCGCAGGGGTCGGAAGGCGATTGGGAGACACGACGCTGGGCCCTAAGATCCTGCTGGAGTTCAGCGGCCAGACCCTGCTCGAGCGCCATCTGCGTAACCTCATGTCCTATGGGATCGAGGATATCGGTCTGACCGTCGGCTACCAGAGCGACGCCATCGGGGAGGAGGTCGCACGACTGGGCCTGGAGGACCGGGTGCGGCTGATCCCCAATCCAGACTTCCGCAAAGGCAGTCTGGTTTCGCTCTCGGTGCAGGGCCACCGCTTGCGCGGTGGCCGTCCGGTCATGCTGATGGATGGCGACGTTCTCTACGATCCGGCGATGATCGGCCGGCTGCTCGCCGCACCGGGGGAAAACATCCTGCTGATGGATCGCGACATAGAGGCCGGCGACGAGCCGGTGAAGATCTGCCTGTCTGGCGAGCGGATCGTCGATTTCCGCAAGAAGCCCGAACATCCCCATGACCGGCACGGCGAATCAGTCGGATTCTGCCGTTTTTCCCCCGCCACCGCCGCGGCCTTGGCCGAGCGCTGCGGGCAGCACGTGGCGGAGGGGCGAAGCCACCTCGAATATGAAGAGGCGATCCGCGACCTGATCCTGGCCGAGCCCCAGCGATTCGCGGTGGCCGACATCGGCGACATTCCGTGGATCGAGATCGATTTCAGCGACGACGTGACCCGCGCTCGCGAAACAATCATGCCGCGATTGGAGCCTTGTCCGTGAGCATCACCGTGACCTGGAGTCTTGCCGAGCAGCGCCTGCCCGACCGCCCGGACGGGCCTTTGCCGGCCGGTCTCGTGGACGTGTTCGATGCCACGGGTTGCGCTGTGGCGCCTGGTTTCTTCGTGATCGAAGACGTCGCCAGGATGTCCGCCTGGATCGACGACCTGCTGCAACGCCCCGAACGACCGGGAGCGCACTGGGTCTATCGTCAGCCGAGCCTGCTCGATCCGACGTCGAAGGTGGTGCAGCGGATCGAAAATTTCTGTCCCCATCATGCCGGCTTCGACGACCTGGTCCGTCGCTCGAGCCTGACCCGGGCGATCGAACAGCTCCTTGGCGGTCCCGCCCTGCTGTTCAAGGAAAAGATCAACTTCAAGGAGCCGGGGGGAGCCGGGTTCGAACTACATCAGGACCAGCAGGCCGGATGGTCGCGCTACGCGCCGCTCTTCGCGACGGCGATGGTCTGCATTGACCCCGCCACCGTCGAAAACGGCTGCCTAGAGGTCGCTGACGGCTGCAAACGCCTCGATCGGCTGATCGCCGAGGAATGGCGGCCGATCGAGGCGGCGGAAATGGGTGGGATCTCGTTGCGTGCCCTGCCGACGCAGCCCGGTGACGTTGTCTTCTTCGACAGCTACTTCCCGCACGCGTCGAAAGACAATCTGACCGGCGAACGCCGCCGGATGTTGTTCATCACGTATAACCTCGCCGAATACGGCGATGTGCGGGATCGGTATCATCGCGACAAGCGAGCCAGCTACCCGCCGGACATAGAGCGCGAGGAGGGGACGGAATATCGGTTCCGTGTCTGATCGGACGAGTCGGCGGAAACGAAAGAGACTGACAGGATGAATTCTCTGATTGGCCGCCTGGTCGCGGTTTGCGCCCGACATGCAGCCGCGACTCTTCTGGGTGCGGTGATCCTGGCGGGATTGTGCCTCGATTTCTCCGTCAGTCATTTGAAGATCGACACCGATAACAGCCACCTGTTCGATCCCGCCCTGCCATGGCGGCAGGTGGCCATGGCCCAGTCCAGGGATTTCCCTCAGTTCGACAACATCGAGCTGACGGTGGTGAAAGGCGCCACGCCGGAAGAGGCTAAGGAAACCGCGAACGCGCTGGCCGCTGCCGCTGACGCGGACAAGCTGCATTTTCACGACGCGACAGCGGAAGGAAGCGGTGCCTTCTTCGCCCACAACGGCCTGCTGCTCCTGCCGGAGGACCGCCTGGAGGCACTGCTGACCAAGATCATCGAGACGCAGCCCTTCCTCGGACAGCTGGCCGCCGATCCGTCGGCGCGAGGGCTGTTCAACGCCATCGCGCTGCTGGCGCAAGGCGCCAAGTCGGACCAGGTCGACCTTGCTGCCTACGGCATGCCGCTGAGTATCCTCCGCGACACGCTGAACGATGCCGCCGCCGGCCATCCCACGCCCTTGTCCTGGAGCTCGCTGATCGGCGGCGGGCTTGCCGATTCGACCGTATTCGTGGTGCTCCACCCGGTGCTCGACCACGGCTCGATGCAGCAGGGCAAGGCGGCGACTGCCGCGCTGGAGGCGATCGCGGCGAAACTGCCGGACGTGATGGCTGGGCGGGCCAAGTTGGGGATCACCGGAGAGGTCCCGCTCACCGACCAACAATTCGCCTCGCTGACCGATGGCCTCGCGATCGGTACCACGATCATGCTCCTGCTGATCACGCTGTGGCTGTTCCTGGCTTTGAGATCGGTCGGGCTGATCCTCGCGGTGCTGGGCACATTGGTTCTGGGGCTGATCTTCACGCTGTTTTTCGCCACGGTCGCGATCGGCACGCTCAATCTGATTTCGGTCGCGTTTGCGATCCTGTTCGTCGGGCTGGCCGTCGATTTCGCGATCCAGTTCTCGGTGCGATTCCGCGACGTCGCGTTCAGGCACGGGGGGACGGAGGAGGCGCTCCGCCTGACCGCGGATGAGGCGGGCGGGCAGATCGCCTTGGCCGCGGCGGCGACGGCCTGCGGGTTTCTCGCATTCGCGCCGACCTCGTTCCTGGGCGTCGCCGAACTCGGGATTATTGCCGGCACAGGGATGATCATCGCGTTCGTCTGTACCGTTACCATCCTGCCGGCGGCGATCGCCCTGTTCGCCATCCGGTCGGCCGCCGTGGAAGTCGCGCTCGCCGGCGGTGCGGCGTTGGACAACGCCCTGCTGCGCCACAGGCGGCCGGTTCTCGCCCTATGCGCCTTGTCGGCGCTGCTCGGGGGCTGGGCGGCAGCGACGACACGGTTCGATGCCAACCCGCTCGATACAATGGATCCGGACAGCCCGGCGATGCGCACCTTGGCAGCGCTAGTGTCGAACCCGGCGGCGAACCCGTTCTTCGCCACGGCCATGGCGCCGGACCTCAAGGCGGCACGCACGTTGGCCGCGCTGCTTTCCGGCTTGCCCGGTGTCGGCACGGTGTTGTCGGGTGCAACCTTCGTGCCCGAGGACCAGGCCGCCAAGCTTGGGATGATCGCGCAAACGCGAACGATCCTGGCGTCGACCCTGTTGGCCGTGCCGGATCAGGCCGAGCCCGGGGTTGCGGATCTGCGCGCCGCCATGAGGCAGGCCGCGGAAGCGATCGGCAAGGCGGCGCCGAAGCTTCCCAAGGATTCGCCGTTGCTCGGCATCGGCACCGCCCTGGAAAGGCTGCAGGCCGCACCGGATTCGGTGGTGGAGGCGACAAACGTCGCGGTCGCCCGGTTTCTGCCGGCGCAACTTGCTGCGCTGACCGACGCTCTGAACCCCAGCGAGATCACGCAAGTGACACTGCCGCCCGAAATCCGGAACGACTGGTTCACGTCGCGCGGCGCGGTGATGGTGAAGGTCGTGCCGGTGCAGGCTACCGGGGACACCGTCGAACTCTGGCGGTTTGTTCGGGAGGTGCAGGCGGTGGCCCCGAAGGCTGGCGGCCCGGCGGTCACGACGCTCGCCTCGGCGGCCACCATCCTGGGGGCGTTCCGTACCGCCACGATTCTGGCGGCATTGGCGATTTCGGCGATCCTGTTCCTGGTGTTCCGGACTCTGCGCGACGTCGCCCTGGTGATTTCGGCCCTGATATTGTCGGCACTGCTTACTGCGCTATTCGGCAAGCTGCTTGGCGTGCAGCTTAATTTTGCCAACATCATTGCGCTGCCTTTGCTGCTGGGCGTCGGCGTGTCGTTCAACGTCTATTTCGTCATGAACTGGCGGTCCGGCATGCGGTCGTTCCTGGGCTCGGCTACTGCGCGGGCCATCCTGTTCTCGGCCCTGACAACCGGCACCGCATTCGGCTCACTCGCCGCCTCCCACGACCCCGGGATGTCGAGTCTGGGCATTGTGCTGCTGTTGAGTTTGGCGTCGGTGCTGATCTCGACCTTTGTCTACCTGCCGGTGTTGCTGCTTGAGGGACGCCGTCCGTAATCGCCGTATCAGTCCTTCAGTACGCCGCCGGACAAACTCGCGACCTTCGCTCTCAGCGCGGCGATCAGAGCTGACGCATCGCCCCGCTTGACCAGTGCGCTGAAATCCGACGTTTGCACGGCGACCTTGCTGATCGTGCCGTCCAACAGCACGTCAGTCACCTGCCAGCCTGTGTCGCCCTCGGCCATCACATAATCGAGCCGGACCGGCGCCGAACCGTCAGACGGAATAATTTCTGATTCCACGATTCTCATGGCACCTAGCGCCTTCTCGGCGGCCAGGACCTCGATCCTCTGGCCGGTATAGTGGGAGAACCCGTCGACATAGCTCGATACGGTATAGCGCTCGAATGCCGCCGCAAGTTCCTGCTGCTGGTCGGACGAGAGGGAGGGCCAGCGGAACCCGACCGAATTCCGCAGAATGAGCGGCAGGTTCAACGTCGCCCTGACCACCGGCGCCAGGGTGTCATAGCGCGACTTGAAGCCGATCTTTGCGCTGCCTGCCTTCATGGTGGCGACCAGTGCGGCATTCAGGGTTTCGATGGGCACCGCTTCAGGAGTCGCGGCGAGACCGCCGAAAGGAGCCGCAACCATCAGTGCGAGGATGATATAGAATTGCTTCATGCCCGTCTCTTTGAGAGACATATCGGCGGAACGCAAGCACGTTGGCTCTACGCTACGTATCGTGCGGTGGGCGGGCCGGCAAGAGCTATGCGCACGGCGTCACTGGCGACCATCTCTTCCAGTCCTGGGACAAGCCGCGTCCGGTCGCGGGATCGGCTGCGCGATTGCCGGGACGCTGCAACCGTGCGATTGGCACCGCCCGTCGGCGGGAGCGGGAACCAAAGGGCCGCGGCTGCATGACTGGTGCTACCTCGAACTCGCCGATCTCGAGGCTTAGGAAGGTCCATGAAGGGACCGATCAGCTTGCTGCCATCGACCAGGGCCGCCAGCTGGGCGGGCCAGGTCGGACACCAGAACGAGCGGATCTCGCGCCGCGCCTGATGCCGCGAGCCAGCGCCGCCGTCGAACCCGTCGAAAGAGGGCGGGTGCAGAAAGAGCGTTCGCATCATCCCCGTCTCAGTCCCTCTCGAAGGCCGGCACCTTGACCGGGCCATCAGCATCCAGGATGGCGCCGCGCCACTCAACCCGCACCCCACCGTAACTGGCGATCATCACGGCGACCGACATAAGCTCCCGCAGAGGCAGAAGCCAAAGCGCGAGGGAAGTCGGCGGGGCGACCACCCGAGCCAGGGCCCGATCTATGGCGCGCGCCACTAAGGCACGGACCGCCCAGGCCACGCACACGGCGGCCCAACCCCAGATCGCGACCGGCGCCAGCAGGGCGGCGAGCAAAGACCAGAAGATCGGGTATTGCAGGATCGACGCGGCAAACGGCAGCGGCACCAGGGCACGGATCGTGCGCGCCCAGCGCAACTCGTGGCTGAACAGCGCGGCGATGTTGGTCTCGCCGACCGTCGTCAGCGGCACCGTGTCTGCCAGCGCGACTGAGAGCCCGAGTCCCTGCACCAGCCGGCCGAGGGCGTTGTCGTCCGCCAGATGATCGACCAGCGCCTGCAGCCCGCCGATGCGCCGCAGCGTGTCGCGGCGCAGCGCCATGGTGGTGCCCAGGCAGTCCTGTCGGCCCAGTGCGCGCGCCAGCAGCACACCGGGCAGGAAGCTGTGGGTGATCTGGGTCGCACCAAGCATGGCCGGGAGGCGGCTGCCCGTCGGCAATCCAACATAGAGCGTGGTGACCAGGCCGGTTGCCGGCTGTTCCAGCGCGGCCGCGACGCTTTCGAGGTAGTCCGGCGCGACATGAAGGTCGGAATCCGCTATCACGAGCAAGTCGTGACGGGCCAGGGGGAACATGTTGATCAGGTTGCTGACCTTGCGGTTTCGTCCGTGCTGTGTCTGATCGACGACCAGCTTCAGGTCGTGGCCGGGGAAGCGCGATTGCAGCCGCCGCACCACGCCGGCCGCTGGATCCGCCGCTTGCTGGACACCGAACACCACCTGATAGGCGGGATAGTGCTGCCGGCAGTGCGACTCCAGCGCTTGCTCCAGGAGCGGCTCGTCGCCGTGCAGCGGCGTCAGGACCGTGATCGGCGGGCGCAGGCGCGCGCGCTTGCGGGGTCGCGCCGCGAACCGGGCCACAGCCAGCCATCCGGCCACACATTGCAGCACGCCGATCGCGGCGAGCCCCGTGGCGATAGCGATCAGGGCAGCCATCAGGCCTACTTATCCGGCTCTGCCGGCCGGGTCGAGCCTGCTCTCCGCGCCCAGCGCGCCGAGCGCCGCGGCAGCTGCCGGACAAGTTCATCGACCACGACTCACAGGCCAAGCAACTCGCCGAGGCAGGTTGGCCGCCAATACGTCGATGCCTCTCAACTGAGCCGTTACGGCTTACCATGGACAAGCGAATGGTGCACCCGCGGCACCGAGGATCAGCTATATCACGCTGTCGGAGGAGGGGGCGGCTTGGTGCGGTCGAGTGGCCCGAGCCGCGGTTGGCGCTGAATTTCTGAGCCCGTTGGGCGTCAGTTTCGATCACAAGATCCGGCGTGCGGCCTGCGCGCCGAGGGCTTGCCCCGTATCTTTCAGTTGATCCGCTGAGGGAAGGTCGCCGGATGAAGGTGCTCGCCGTCCATCCCGGTCCGCTCATGTACACGCGGGTCTTCCTGCGCCTTGAGCCGCTCGGTCTGGAGCTGGTTGCCGCGGCCGCAGAGCGGGACGGCCACGACGTAAGACTGCTCGATCTGCAAGTAGAGACGCATCGCGACTATTTCCGCGCGATCCAAGCCTGGCGTCCGGACGTGGTCGCCTTCTCCTGCAACTATCTGGCGAACGTCCCGGAGATCGTGGATCTGGCGAAGGAGACCAGGCTCCGGTTACCGGACTGTCGGATCGTCGTCGGCGGGCACAGCGTCTCGTTCACCGCGCGGGCGGTGCTGGAGCATGCGGAGGGCGCGATCGATTGCGTGCTGAAGGGCGAGGGCGAGGCGGTCCTGCCCGCGCTCCTCGACGCCATGCAAGCCGGACGTTCAATGCTGTCGGTCCCCGGCGCAGTGACCAAGGCCGGAGAAGGCCCGCGCCCGGTCTTCATAGACGATCTCGACGCCCTTCAGCCGGCACGCCACAAGCTGCGCCACCGCCGCAAGTATTTCATCGGCACGCTCGATCCCGCCGCCTCCATCGAGTTCTCCCGTGGCTGCCCTTGGGATTGCTCTTTTTGCAGCGCCTGGACGTTTTACGGCCGCAGTTACCGGCTGAAATCACCCGAGCGGATCGTGGACGACCTACAAGCGATCCCCGAGCCGGGCGTGTTCATCGTCGATGACGTGGCCTTTGTTCGGGCCGAGCACGGCATGGCGATTGCCGAGGCGATCGCGCGGCGCGGCATCCGCAAGCAATACTATTTAGAGACAAGGGGCGACGTGCTGTTGCGTCATCGCGAGGTGTTTCGCGAATGGCGGCGGCTGGGCCTGAAGATGATGTTCCTCGGCCTGGAGGCGATTGACGAGGAAGGGCTGAAGAAGTTCCGCAAGCGGGTCAACCTGTCGAGCAATTTCGAGGCTCTGGAATATGCGCGCTCGCTCGGCATCAACGTGGCGATCAATCTCATCGCCGATCCGGACTGGGACCATGCACGCTTCGCGACCGTGCGCGAATGGTGCATGGAGATACCGGATGTCGTGAACATCAGCGTCAACACGCCCTATCCCGGCACTGAGACCTGGGTGACCGAGGCGCGTAAACTTGCCACCCGCGATTACCGGCTGTTTGACATCCAGCATTGCGTTCTGCCGACCAAGCTGCCTCTGGCAGAGTTCTACCGCGAGCTGACTACCACCCAGCAGGTGCTGAACCGCAAGCATTTGGGCTGGCGGACGCTGTGGCAGGCGAGCGGAGTCTTTGCCGGGCTCGCGCTGCGGGGTCAGATTAATTTTTTGCGTAACATGTTCCACTTCAACAGTGTCTATGATCCGGATGCGCTGCTGGCCGACCATGCTCGCCCGGTCGCCTACGAGCTGCCAGTGCCGCCGCCGGTGCAGGCCAAGCCGGAGCGCGCGTCGCTTTATATTCACGCCGAGAAGCCACGGGCGAGGGCCGTCGCCGCCGGGGAGTGAAGCGGGAGCTGAATCACCTCTCCCGCTCTGCGGGAGAGGCCTGCCCTCGGGTTCTGTCAGGCCTCGCGCCAAAGATGCCGAAATGAGTAATTCCGTCGACACATTCGACCCGTAGCACAGTCAGAATCCGCCACGCAGACCACCACACACGCAAGGAAGTTTCAATGTTTGTTACGATGGCGCCAAACCTGACGGAACCCACGGAGCGGCTTGTCATTCCCTGGCATGTTTCGCAGCGCGTGGGGGGCAAGGATGGTGCATGAGATGCGCCGCTATGAATGGCGCGCGCTTGCTGAGTTTGCGACTGCCCTGCTTGAGCGGGCGGG
>Ga0335074_10009364_pt1 | contig 13678 bp, 14 predicted proteins | sample Lox_Sample_23_FD_206715 | JGI IMG/M metagenome (GOLD analysis project Ga0335074, IMG submission 206715) | Soil microbial communities from Loxahatchee National Wildlife Refuge, Florida, United States - Lox_Sample_2.3 | ecosystem: Environmental > Terrestrial > Soil > Wetlands | place: USA...
CGTGACGCTCCGTTTTGCCGCGACGTTCCCCGTTGCCGCGAGGTTCGCCATTGCCGCGAGGTTCGCCGCTGCCGCGACGTTCCCCGCTGCTGCGAGGTTCCCCGCTGCTGCGAGGTTCGTCGTTGCCGCGAGGTTCCCCGCTGCTTCGACGTTCCCCGCTGCTGCGACGTTCCCCGCCGCTGCGAGGTTCGTCGTTGCCGCGAGGTTCCCCGCTGCTTCGACGTTCCCGGCTGCTTCGACGTTCCCTTTTGCTTCGACGTTCCCGGTTCTGCCGTGACGCTCGCTGGTTCGCCGTCACCGCGCGTTCGTGGCTGGGCCCCCGTCGGTCATCCCCGCCGCGACGTCGCTACAGCGCCGGCGCATGCGCCTGGAATTGCGCGGTCTCGGTGCTGCCCGACAGTGCGGTGGTGGAGGACTGGCCGCCGCCCGCTGCCGTCGCCACCATGTCGAAATAGCCGACACCCACTTCGCGCTGGTGCCGCGTGGCGGTGTAGCCTTGCTGTTCCGCCGCGAATTCGGCCTGCTGGAGTTCCGCATAGGCCGCCATGCCATGCTCGGCATAGCCGCGCGCCAGCCGGAACATTGCCAGGTTCAGGCTGTGGAAGCCGGCCAGCGTGACGAACTGGAACTTGTAGCCCATGCGGCCGATATCGGCCTGGAAGCTCGCGATCTTCTCCGGCGGCAGTTTTTTCCCCCAGTTGAAGCTGGGCGAGCAATTGTACGCCAGCATCTTGCCGGGGAACTGCCGGTGAATGGCATTGGCGAAGCGTTCCGCATCCGCGAGATTGGGATCGCTGGTCTCCCACCACAGCAGATCGGCATAGGGCGCGAAGGCCAGGCCGCGGGCGATGGCATAGTCCACGCCGATGCCGGGCTTGATGCGGAAGAAGCCCTCCGGCGTGCGCTCGCCGGAGATGAATTGGCGGTCGCGCTCATCCACGTCGCTGGTCAGCAACTGCGCCGACTGCGCGTCGGTGCGGCACAGCAACACGGTTGCCACGCCCTCGGTGTCGGCGGCGAGGCGGGCGGCGTTCAGCGTGCGGATGTGCTGCGCCATCGGCACCAGCACCTTGCCGCCGAGATGGCCGCACTTCTTCTCCGAGGCGAGCTGGTCCTCGAAATGCACGCCCGCCGCGCCGGCGGCGATCATCGCCTTCATCAGCTCGAACGCGTTCAGCGCGCCGCCGAAGCCGGCTTCGGCATCGGCGATGATGGGCGCCATCCAATAGGTATCGTCGCCGCCCTCGGACTGCCCGATCTGGTCGGCGCGGCGCAGCGCCGCATTGATCCGGTGCACGACGTTCGGCACCGAATCGACCGGATACAGCGACTGATCCGGGTACATCTCGCCGGCGGTGTTGGCGTCGGCGGCGACCTGCCAGCCGGAGAGGTAGATTGCCTCCAGTCCGGCCTTCACCTGCTGCACCGCCTGGTTGCCGGTGAGTGCGCCGAGGGTCGGCAGATAGGGGCGCGCGCGCAGCAGTTGCCACAGCCGGGCGGCGCCCATCTCGGCCAGCGTGTGGCGGATGCGGAAGCTGCCGGAGAGCCGCGCCACATCCTCCGGCGTGTAATCGCGCCGAATGCCGGCAAAGCGGTCCGGATCGCCGGCCGGCGCCGGCGGGATGCCGGAGGAACCGTCGGGGGCGTAGGTCGGGCTGGGCTGCGGACGCATCGAGCACTCCTGGGTTGGGCTTGCGATGCGTGAATATTTGACATTGCATCCGCGAAGGTCAGCCGAAATCTGATCATCCTCAGCAGAATAAGGTCGCTGACTTTGCTGACGCAGCCACCAATCTGTAAATGCTGTAAATGCCGTGCGCTTGCGCTGACCGGTCGAGCCCGGCCGGTCGGCGCCGGCTAACCGGCTCGCTCCAGCAGGCACGCATCGCCATACGAGTAGAAGCGGTAGCCGGCGGCGATGGCGTGCGCGTAGGCGTCGCGCATCCGCGCCGTGCCGGCGAAGGCGCAGGCCAGCATGAACAAAGTGGAGCGGGGCAGGTGGAAATTGGTCAGCAACACGTCGACCACGCGGAAACGATACCCAGGAACGATGAACAACGACGTATCACCGGCGAAGGGATGCACCTTGCCGGCAGCGTCCGCTGCGGTTTCCAGCAGCCTGGTGCAGGTGGTGCCGACGGCGACGATCCGCCCCCCGGCGGCGCGGGCAGCGTTGATGGCGTCGGCAGCCGCCGCGGCGATCTCGCCATGCTCTGCATGCAAGCGGTGACGCGAGATGTCGTCATTGCGCACCGGCAGGAACGTGCCGGCACCGACATGCAGGGTGAGCGTGGCGCGGCCGACGCCGCGGGCCTGCAACGCCGCCAGCAGTGCCGGCGTGAAATGCAGGCCCGCCGTCGGCGCGGCGACCGCCCCTTCATGCGCCGCGAATACGGTCTGGTAGTCGGAGGCATCTTGCCGGGTCGGCCCGTGCGGGCGCGAGATATAGGGCGGCAGCGCCAGTGCCCCCGCGGCGCGCACCGCGGCCGCGAAATCGCCGTCCGAGAGATTGAATTGCAGCACCACGCTGCCGTCGCTGCCGCGCTCCAGGACGGTCGCCGAGAAATCGCCGCATCCGTCGAAGCGCAGCACGTCGCCGGCGGACAGCCGGCGCGCGTTGCGGGCAAGTGCGCGCCAGGTCCCGCCGGCGTGCGGACGATCGAGCGTGATACCGATGCGCGCGGCCGACGCACCGGTGCCCCGCACCCGCCGCGCCGTGAGCTGCGCCGGGATCACCCGAGTGTCATTGACCACGAGAAGATCGCCCGAGAGCAATAGTCGCGGCAGATCGGAGACGGTCCGGTCGCTCCAGCCATCACCCGCGACATGCAGCAAGCGGGCCGCATCACGCGGCCGCGCCGGGGACTGGGCGATGCGATCCGACGGCAGGTCGAAATCGAAATCGGCGATGTCGAGCGCCATCGGGTCGGGGCGGTGAGGCCGGGTCAGGCCAGGTAGCTGGAAATCTCGATCAGGTTGCCGTCCGGATCGCGGCAATAGACGGATTGGATGAGGCCGAGCGCGCCCTCGCGCCGCACCGGCCCTTCCAGGATGGCGACGCCGCACTCGTGCAGATGGCCAATCACCACGTCGGGAGGCGCCGCCGTGATGAAGCAGAGATCGGCCGAGCCCGGCATGTGGTTGACGCCGGTGACCCAGCTCCCCGGATCGGAATCCGCCGGCCGGACGTTGATCTTCTGGCCGCCGAACTTCAGCGCCGTGCGCTGCCGGGGACCGAATTCCTCGCGCTCCATCCCGAGCACGCGTTGGTACCAGGCGGCCGTGATTTCCAGATCCTTCACGTTCAGCACGAGATGGTCGATGCGGTCGATGGCGAAACGCATGCTGGCTTCCCCGTTCGGTAGGTGGCGGTGGTAGCCGATTCCAAAAGCCGAGGGAATTGCCCGGCAGTGTCGGTCGTGCATCGGCGCGGGTTCGTCTGGACTGCGGCGCGGTTCGGCAGTCGGCAGAATTCGCTTGATCCGCTGCACTATCTCTGACTAAAGTCAGAGATATGGACCGCGCCGCCATCACCCTGACGCGTGCCTTCAACCGCACCGCCGCGGAGCGCATCGGCGTGCTGACGGACCAGTTCCTCGGCCGCGCGCGACCGCTCGGAGAGACGCGGGCGCTGTGGGAGATCGGGCCGCACGGCCTGGAAGTGCGCACCCTGCGCGCCCGGCTCGGCCTCGACTCCGGCTACGCCAGCCGCGTGCTGCGGGCGCTGGAGCGTCAGGGCCTGCTGACGGTCGCCGCCAGCCCGGCCGACGGCCGTGTGCGCTGCGCCCGCCTGACCGACGCCGGCCTCGCGGAATACGACGAGATCAACCGCCGCTCCGACGCCGTTGCCTGGAGCTTCCTCGAACCGCTGAGCGACCGGCAGCGGGCCCGTCTCGTCGCGGCCATGACGGAGGTAGAGCAATTGCTTCGCGCCTCGATGATCGCCCTGGCGGTTGAGAGCCCGGCCACGCCCGATGCCCAGCATTGCCTGACGCGCTATTTCGCCGAACTGAACGAGAGGTTCGAGTCCGGCTTCGATACCGCGGCCGCGCTCGCCGCCGCGCTGCACGATCTCGCCGCGCCCGCCGGATTGTTCGTCGTCGCCCGGCTGCGCGGCGAACCGGTCGGCTGCGGCGGGCTGATCCTGTATCCCGAGGCGCCGGTGGTGAAGCGTATGTGGGTCGCGCCGGAGGCGCGCGGCCTTGGCCTCGGCCGCCGCCTGCTGGTGGAGCTGGAACGGCTGGCGCGCGAGACCGGCGCCCGCCTGATCCGGCTGGAAACCAACCGCGTGCTCAAGGAGGCGCAGCGGCTCTACCGCAGCAGCGGTTATCGCGAGGTGCCGCCGTTCAACGACGAACGCTACGCGCATCACTGGTTCGACAAGCCGCTCTAGCGCCGGCGGGGCGGCGTCTCTATTCGAGTGTCGGGTCGGGTGACTGTCTGCCAGGCCGGTCGTTCGCGCGGCGCCGCGCCGTCGCCGGTCGGCCCTGGGCAAACCGGGGCAGGCAGAGGGGCGTGAGCCACCACCCAACGACGAGAACGGCATCCGCACTCGGCAAGCCGCCGAACGGGTTCGTATCGATTACGCAAGATCTGCATCAGTCCCGGCCGGCCGAACATCCGTGAGCTTTGTCACTGGCCGGGCCGGCCGCCGGGGGACTTATCCAGACCTTTCTTGACCCCGACCCATCCCGAGATCGGCGTGCCTCGGCTTGCGGAGACGGGGTGAGCCAGGCAACGAGATGCCGGCGACGTGTCCCGAGCAGGCTGCGTCGATCGCACACCTGGGTGGTTCGAATGATGATGCGACCCGAGATGGTCTACCAGTACCCGATTTGGGCGGTTGGTATTTCACTGGCAATCATCGCCGTGGCTGGAACGATGCTGCTGGAGTTCGCGATGCGGCGCCTCGTGTCCCCGGCGGTTCGGCGCCAACACAACGAAATTGCCGCGGCAATCTTTTCGATCATCGGCGTGACGTATGCCGTGCTGCTGGCCTTCGTCGCGACGCTTGCCTGGGACGGCTTCAACAAGGCCAAGGCGGCAACCTACACCGAAGCGGTCCAGGTGATGGACGTCCTTGCGGTGGTGAGCAATTTTTCGGAGCCAACGAGATCGAGCCTGATCGGTGATCTGAACCACTATGTCGCGACGGTCATAGCGACCGAGTGGCCGGCTCAGGCCGATGGTCGTGTGGTTCGCGCCGCCGACATATACATTGCGGCATTGAACCAGCTTGTCGCTGACCTCAAGCCGATCAGCCAGACGGATACCAACAACCACATGTTGCTGGAGCAAGCCTTGATGCGGCTTCGCGACGCCAGGCAGGACAGGCTGTTGGCCGCCGACACCACGATCCCTGCGATCGTCTGGTTCGTGCTCATCGTTGGTGGTGCGGTCACCATCGCTTTTGCTTCGTTTCTGGGCTCGCCAAGCCTGCCCATGCACCTCGGTATGTGCTCCTTGCTCGCTGTGTCGGGGGTCTTGGTTCTGGTCTTGGTCATCGCGTTGAGCAATCCATTCCGCGGCGATTTTCGTATCTCGACGGCCCCTTTCGATTACGTCCGGGCACAGATCGCAGGATCGGGTTGACGCGTCACGCTGCGGCAGAGGTTGGGCGCTGCGGTCGCCGGCAGGCATGCCGCCGGTATCGGCATCCCTGGCTGTGGCGGCGAACGCCGCGCGTACCTGGCGTGGCGCCGCCGCCGCCGCCCGGTTGTCGCGCCGCCGCAGCCCAGTTGTCGCGCCGCCGCCGCAGGCCAGTTGTCGCGCCGCCGCCCCTCCCGCACACTGGCGCCACCAGCAAGTGGGGAGGGTGCAACATGGAAGTCCGTCTCGACGGCCGCTCGGCCATCATCACCGGGTCGAGCAAGGGTCTCGGCCTGGCCATGGCGAAGGAATTCGCCGCATCCGGCGCCAACGTCGCGATCCTGGCACGCCGGCCGGACGTGCTGGAGGAGGCGCGGGCGATCGTTTCGGCCGGCGCCAGCGGTCGCGTCGCCACCTTCGTCTGCGACGTGTCACACAAGGAGCAAATCGAGCAAACCTTCAGCGCGGTGGTCTCGACCTTTGGCAAGGTGGACATCCTGGTCAACAATGCCGGCCAGTCGCGCGCCATGCCCGCCGAGCAAATCACCGACGAAATCTGGCACGATGACCTCGAACTGAAACTGTTCGCCGCGATCCGGTTCAGCCGCCTGGTCTGGCCGGGCATGAAGGAACGCAAGTGGGGGCGCATCATCAACGTGCTGAACCTCGGCGCCAAGGCGCCGCGGGCGGGCGGCGCCCCGACGGCGGTGTCGCGCGCGGCCGGCATGGCGTTGATGAAGGTGCTGGCCGGCGAGGGCGCGCCGCATGGCATTCTGGTGAACGGCATGCTGGTCGGACTGATCGATTCCGATCAGCACGTGCGGCGCCACGCGCGCGAAGGCTCCAACGCACCCTATGACGAGTTCCGCGCCAAGATGGGCGCCAATGTGCCGATCGGCCGCATCGGCAAGGCTGAGGAATTCGCCGCCATGGCATGCTTCCTTTGCTCCGATCTCGCCGGCTTCACCACCGGCGCGGCGATCAACATGGATGGTGGCGCAAGCCCGGTGGTGTAAGGCGATCAACATGGCTGGTGGCGCAGGCCCGGTGGTGTAGCATCAGCATCCCCTCTGCCGCGCTGCGCGGGAGAGGGTCAGGGTGAGGGTATTGCGTGAGGCTCACCGTCGCCTCACCTCAACCCTCTCACGCAAGCGGGAGAGGGGACCAACAGGGCATGGCCAAGATCATTCCGGTTGACGCGTTCGATTGCGTGGTGTTCGGCGCCACCGGCGATCTGACGCTGCGCAAGCTGCTGCCGGCGTTGTATTACCGTTTCCGCGACGGTCAGGTGCCGCCCGACGCCCGCATCATCGGCGCCGCCCGCTCCGACATCGGCGATGACGGCTTCCGCAAGCGCGCAGACACCGCGCTGAAGCACCATGTCGCCGCCGCCGACCTGGACCCCGACATCGTCTCGCGCTTCTGCGCCTGCCTGCACTATGTCCGCCTGGACGCGACCCAGCCCGATGCGGAGTGGGACGGACTGCGCCAGATGCTCGATCAGGCGCGGGTGCGGGTGTTCTATCTCGCCACGTCGCCCGACCTGTATGGTCCGGTCTGCCGCAATCTCGGCCGCGCCGGCCTGGTCACGCCGCTGTCGCGGGTGGTGCTGGAAAAGCCGATCGGCCACGACCTCGCCTCGGCGCGCGAGGTGAACAATCGCGTCGGCGACGTGTTCGACGAGACGCAGATCTTCCGCATCGACCACTACCTGGGCAAGGAAACCGTGCAGAACTTGCTCGCGCTGCGCTTCGCCAATTCGATTTTCGAACGGCTGTGGACCACCGACGTCATCGACCACGTGCAGATCACGGTGGCGGAGACGGTGGGGCTGGAGGGCCGCGGCGGCTATTTCGACAAGGCCGGCGTGCTGCGCGACATGGTGCAGAACCATCTGCTGCAGCTTCTCTGCCTGATCGCGATGGAACCGCCGGTGTCGCTCGAAGCCGACCGGGTGCGCGACGAAAAGCTCAAGGTGCTGCGCGCGCTGCGTCCGTTCGAGCCACACGATGCCGTGGCGCTGACGGTGCGCGGCCAGTACACGCAAGGCGCAATCGACGGCAAGCCGGTGCCGGGTTACCTGGCCGACCTCGGCACCAACGATCCCAGCCACACCGAGACCTTCGTCGCGCTGAAGGCGGAAGTGCGCACCTGGCGCTGGGCCAACGTGCCGTTCTACCTGCGCACCGGCAAACGCCTGCCGACCAAGGTCTCCGAGATCGTGGTGCAGTTCCGCGCGCTGCCGTTCTCGATCTTCCCACCCGAGGCGGCGGAATGGCAGCCGAACAGGCTGATCATCCGCTTGCAGCCGCAGGAAGGCATCCGGCTGGAGATGATGACGAAGGATCCCGGCCCCGGCGGGCTGCGCCTGTCGCCGACGGGGTTGGATATTCGCTTCGACGCCGCGTTCAACATCCGGTTCCCCGACGCCTACGAGCGCCTGCTGATGGATACCGTGCGCGGCAACCCCACCCTGTTCATGCGGCGTGACGAGGTGGAGGCGGCATGGGCGTGGGTCGAGCCGATCCTCGATTCATGGGCCGGCCGTCCCGACCATCCGCGCCCCTATTCGGCCGGCACCTGGGGGCCGACCGCGGCCATCGCGCTGATCGAGCGCGACGGCCGCACCTGGCACGAGGGATTCGAGTAGCACCGCCGCGGCATGCAGCAAGGCCGCTGCGCCAGGGCGGGTGAACATACCCCTCGCAAGGCAGATCGTTGCATGGCGTGACACCGGCTGTCACCGGCGGTTCGCGCATCGGTGCGGCCTGCCCGCTTCCGGACGGTGACGTTCGGAAGCGGACAGTCCAGGCTGCCCCTGGCGACCCAGCGCGACACGCGACACAGTGCGACACAGTGCGACACGCGACACAGCGCGACACGCGAGACAGGGCGCTACGCGAGACAGGGCGCTACGCGAGACAGGGCGCTACGCGAGACAGCGCGCTACGCGAGACAGCGCGCTACGCGAGACAGCGCGACACGGGAGACAGCGCGACACGCGGGTGCCGCGAATACCCCGCGCGGCACACCCCGCGCTGCCGGCAATCAGCCCCAGGTGGCCTTGCTGCCCTCCAGAGTGATGGTGATGTGGCCCATCGTGGTATCGGCCTTGGCGCCGTGCCAGTGGCGCTCACCCGCCTTGACGTGCGCGACGTCGCCGACCTTGATCTCAAGCCGCTCGGTTTCCGTGGCGACCCACCCGCTGCCCGAGGTGACAATCAGAATCTGATCGCAATCGTGAACATGCCAGCCGGTGTTGCATCCCTGGCTGAAGTTCACAATACTGCAATTGAAATTCGCCGATTGCCCCGGCTCGATGATGGTCTGGCGGGTGCGATGCACCGGGCCCGAAAAGCCGTCGGTTGGCTCGGCCGCGCCAGGCGCGGGGGCTTCGGGAATGTTCTTCAACGTGACAACTTTCATGACACTCTCTCCCTCATCAGCGCGTTTCCGGCCGCCCGTCGGCGCGAGCCCTTCCGCGGCCAGGCCATAGCCTGACGGATCGCCCTGCGACGGCCTGCCGAGCCCCGGTTTAGCCCAGAGCTTCGCCTGGCGAAATCCGCCCGCCACGGCACCGCACTTCGCGGCGCGAGACGACATTTGAACGCGAGACGGCCGTTGCCGTGGCCTCGCGGCGTGGTCGTGTCGGGCCCGCCCGTTGCAACGACCGCCGTCGCAACGACCGCTGTTCGACGCGGCGTCGCCCCGCTAGCATGCCATACTGCGAAAAGGGGAGGGCTGACATGATCAACCTGAGCAATATCGGCCACGTTCTGCTGCGGGTCGCCGACGAGGAAGCCTCGAAGCGGTTCTACCGCGACGTGCTGGGGTTCCGCATCGCGGAGCAAGACCCGGAGCATGGCGGCGTGTTCATGACTCTCGGTGACGGCTTTCATACCATCGATGTCATGCAGCATCCGACACCGGGCGATGCGCCGAGGCCGCAGCGCGGACAGCTCGGGCTTGGGCATATCGCCTTCAAGGTTGCCAGCTATGCGGCATTGCGCGAAGCCTACGCGCACTTGCTCCAGCACGGCGTCGAGATCCAGCGCGCCGCCGACCACATCTGCCAACGCAGCATCTATTTCGCCGATCCGGACGGCAACGGCCTGGAAATCTATTACGAAATGCCGCGGGCGCTGGAGCTGTTTCCCAACGGCCGCGGCGATGAGGACGAAGTGCTGCCGCTCAGCGGTGCGAACGACCCGCTACCCCAGTGGCTGATCGAGGAATGGCCTGGTGCCGCCGCGATGGCCAAGGTCGAACGGCTGCGTCATCAGCCGGCATAAGCGGCGCTCGGTTGAACCTGCCGGATCGTTCTGCATAAGCGGCGGTCGATCGAGCTTGCCGGATATGGTCAAGCGGAACTCGCATTCCACCTGACGCACCGCGACCCCGAGCATGCTCGGAGTCGCGGGCGCTCAGGCTGACCGCTGTGGCGCATCAGGCCCAATGTCCGGGAACCCAGTAGGGACCATTCCAGTGCGGCGGCACCCAAACCCGACCGGCAACGACGGGCGGCGGCGCATAGACGACCGGAGGCGGGACAGCGACGATCGGCGGAGCCACGCCGATGACGACCCGTGGACCCCAACAGCAGCCGCGCCAGCCATAATGCCAGCCATGGTGCCATCCGGGATGCCAACCCCATCCCCCATGGTACCACCGCGCCGACGCCGGCGTCGGTAGCAACATGGTCGCGGAAAACGCGGCGATTGCCGCGGCACAAATGGCCGCCCGCACACCCGAAGCCGGTTTCTGCATGGCAATTGCTCCTACCAGACCCAGCAGCGCGCCGGATGCACGCCGCCATACGGCCCGATGGAACCCGGGCGACAGGCGCACCCGGCCAACAGCCCCATCAGGCAGATGCCGGCCAACACGGCCGGCCAGCGGCGAGACGCAAATCTCATCAGCACCTCCTCTGCGATTGCAGTTTGACCCGTCCGTAGACCGGTCGGCCGGGATCATGCCCGGCCGGGCAGCGCGGCGGGCCATCGTTCGCATCGCCGCAGCGGGCCAGCGCACGACCCGCTTCCGAGCGCAACGAATCAGCGGCAGCGATACGGGTGGTAGTAGCACCATCCACCTCCCGGTCCCGGCGCGACCACGCAGCCGCTCAGCGCCAGACTCATGCCGACCAGCAGCGCCGTGATGATTGCCGATTTCATGTTCAGCCTCTCTCCTGTTATCGAGTGATTTCGAATTCGGATCCCGCGCCTTGGTCACGAAAGCCGCGTTGTACCCGCGGTGAAGGCAAGGCGAGCTCGGCCACCGTTGCGTCGGTTCGCACCAAACGGATGGTGCCCCCCGCGGACGCAGCCAGATCGCTCGCGATCGTCAGTCCGTCGCCCGCATTCGGGCTGCCCTGGAATCCCCAGCCGTCATCGCTGACCACCAGCGTCGTGCAGCCATCAATGCCGGTCACCAAACGAACGCCGATCGTGCCGGCGAGGCGTGCGTGCATGCCGTGCTTGACCGCGTTGCCGATGAATTCATGCGCGACACGCAGCACCAATGGGCGCAGCGGTTCCGGACAGCCGCCGGCAACCGTCACATCCAGGCGGATCGCCTGCGTCGCATCGGCCAGCATCCGGATCGTCGTCTCGCCCAGCACCCGAAGCCGCTCGGCCATCGACGCCGGGAAACCGGTAATGCCGAACAATGCCTCGGAGATCTGCGCCGACAACAGGATGCGGCGCTGCAAATCGGCGACCAGCCGGCTGCCTCGCTCCGTGGCCTTCAGCTCATGCGCATGCTCCAGCCGCAGCAAAATCTGTTGCAGCAGATTCTTCGTGTGGTGCCGGAGCTGGCGAAAATCGCACTCGCTCGCCGGCTCGCCACGCACAGCGCAGCGAAGCTCGATCCATGGTTCGGAATTGCTCACGGCAGCGCGCGCATCGATCATTGGTCAAGTCCTCGCTCTGGACTCTCGGGCAATGTGTGAGCATATTATGTGGGAATTCTTCCCACGTCAAGTGTTGTGTGGGCTTTTGTCCCACGCTCCCGTAACCTGACCGACGAACCCGCTGCCGCACCGAATGGCCCCGCCACCCTCCTTCACCCTGCAATCCGACGCACTGCTGCGGCCGGTGCGGCGCCTGTTGCGCCCGCTGGTCCGGCTGCTGATCCAGGGCGGCGTCACCTTCCCGGTCCTGGCGGATCTGCTGCGTGGCCTCTACGTCGAGGTCGCCGCCCACGAGTTGTTGAACCATCCCCGCGCCCAGACCGACAGCCGGATCAGCTTGCTGACCGGCATCCATCGCAAGGAAATCCGCCGCTGGCGCGCGGCGACCCATGAATCGGAGGCGGTGCCGCCGGTGATCACGCGCACCAGCCAGATCATGGCCCGCTGGCTGCGCCACGCCGAGTACATCGATGCCGAGGGCCGGCCGCGCCCGCTGCCGCGCCTGCCGCGCCCCGAGGGCGGCCCCTCGTTCGAGAGCCTGGTGCAGTCGGTGACCTCGGACGTGCGGCCGCGCGCGGTGCTGGACGACTGGCTGAACCACGGCATCGTCACGGTGGACGCCGCCGACCAGGTCATGCTCGACACCGCCGCGTTCGTGCCGCGGCCCGGCAGCGGCGAGCAATTGTTCTATTTCGGCCGCAATCTGCATGACCACCTGTCCGCCGCCGCCGCCAACGTGACCGCCGCCGGTCCGGCCCCCTTCGTCGAGCGCGCCGCGCATTATGACGACCTGAGCCCCGCGACCGTGGCCCGGCTGGAGGCCATGGGCCGCGACGCGGCGCAGCGGCTGCTGAGCGAATTCAACGGCCAGGCGCTGGACTTGCTGGATGCCAACGATCGCGAGCTGGCCAGCGCGCCGCAGACGCCACGCCGCCGGCTCAATCTCGGCATCTATTTGTTCGTGGACAACGATTCCACCGGTGAGGGGACATGAGAGCGGCGCGCCGGCTGGCATGCCTGGTGTTGGCGCTGTGGGGCGCCTCGCTTCCCCTGATCGGCGCGCCGGCCGGCGACCGGGGCATCGGCGGCACCGGCGCTCCCGCCATCAGCCCGGAAGTCAGCGATCGCGGCATCGGCGGCACCGGCATCGTCGGCGTCATCACCGGCTTCGGCAGCGTGTTCGTCGATGGGCTGGAGATCGCCTACGATCCCAGCACGCCGTTGACGGTGGATGGCGAGCCAGACACCCAGGGCGCTTTGCGGATCGGCCAGCTCGCCGCCATCGTCGCCAGCGACGACCATGGATTGCGCGCCGTCAGCATCGCGGTGCAGCACGAGGTGTCCGGCCCGGTGACCGCGGTCAGCGCCGGCGCCGCGCCGGACAGCCGGACCGCGGTGGTCGCGGGGCAGCGGGTCGCAATCGGCACCGGAACGGACGGTCTCCGGACGGTGCATCCGGGCGACTGGGTCGCGGTGAGCGGCCTGCGTCAGCCCGACGGCACCATCACCGCCAGTCGGATCGACCAGCAGACGCCCGGCCCGGTGCTGGTGCGCGGACCGGCAACGCCGAGCGCCGGCGGCTGGCGCATTGGCGATCTTCCGGTCCGGCCGCCGGCCGGGATCAGCGTTGCGCCGGGGCAAAGCATCACCGCCCGCGGCACCATCGTCGACGGAACCTTGGCGGCGGCGACAGCGCGGCCCGATGTCCTGGCCTCGGATCCCGCCGCGTTCTTCGGCGGCCAGGTGCGGCGGATGGTGATCGAGGGCTATGTCAGTGCCGCCGATGGCCGCATCCGGCTGGGACGCGGATCGTTTGCGACGTCAGGCGCGGGGATCGCCGCGGCGGCAGGCGCGCACCGCGCGATCGTCGAACTCGAGCGCGGCGCCCATGGCAACTTTGTCGCCACCCATCTGCGCGGCGCCGGCCGGCCGGCCACCCCACCTCATGCGCCGTTCGCACCGCCAGAACATGGCTCCCAGGAACCGCACCGCGCGCCAGTCGCGGCACCGGAACATGGTTCGCTGGAACCGCATCACGCGCCGTCCGCGCCATCGGAACACGACTCCGTGGAGCAACACGGCTCCCTGGAGCAACACCGCGCGCCGTTGGCGCCGTCGGAACACGGCTCCCTGGAGCAACATCGAGGTCCGTTGGCGTCACCGGAGCATGGCTCCCTG
>Ga0335074_10009365_pt1 | contig 13677 bp, 11 predicted proteins | sample Lox_Sample_23_FD_206715 | JGI IMG/M metagenome (GOLD analysis project Ga0335074, IMG submission 206715) | Soil microbial communities from Loxahatchee National Wildlife Refuge, Florida, United States - Lox_Sample_2.3 | ecosystem: Environmental > Terrestrial > Soil > Wetlands | place: USA...
CTAGACGGCGCCCGGTCCTGCCGTCGAGGCGTCGCCTGCGCTAGCCGACGAGGCGGATTGCCATCGGGTCGATCTCGACCAGCACCTGGACGCCCGAAGCAAGGTTGAGCGCGCGCGCCTCGCGCTCGGTCAGCGCGGCGATGAGAGGAAAGCCACAATCGAGCGATATCTTCAATAAGGCGCCAGCGTGGCGTATGGCGGTTATCCGCGCAGCAAGGTGGTTCGACGGGAATGCGCTCTGCCGCTCGCCGGCCGCCGCCGCGAGGACCACCTCCTCGGCGCGCAGACAGAAAAAGAGCTCAGACGGTAGGGTGTGCGGCACATTGCTGCCAGCGAGTTCGAGCACGGCCTCGCCCACCCTGATGCGCCAGCCGGGACCAGCGCAATCGACGAGCCGCGCCGGGAGGATGTTCTCGACGCCGAGCAGGCGCGCCGCCAGGCGGTCGGCAGGCGCGCGATAGACGTCGGCGGCCGCGCCGCTTTGGATGACCGCGCCGTCGCGCAGCAAGGCGAGGCGATCGGCGAGTGCCAGCGCTTCGACCGGATCATGCGTGACGAAAACCGATGGCGCACCGGCCTGGCGGAGAAACTCCTTGAGGCTGTCGCGCAGCGACGCGCGCGTCGGTGCGTCGAGCGCGGAGAAAGGCTCGTCGAAGAGAAAGAGCTCGGGCTTGCCGGCGAGGGCGCGGGCGAGCGCCACGCGCTGCTTCTCGCCGGGGCTGAGCAGTTCCGGCAGGCGCGCCGCGAGCGGCGCGACGCCGAAGCGCGCGAGCAGCTCGGCAATGCGCGCCGGTGCCGGCGCCAGGCCCGCGGCACGGAGCGCGAGGGCGACGTTGCCGGCGGCGGAGAGATGCGGGAAGAGCGCAAAATTCTGGAACAGCAGGCTGATGCGACGGCGTTCCGGCGGTATATCGGTGATGTCGCGCGCGCCCAGCAGAATGCGGCCGGCAGCGAGGCGGTGAAAGCCGGCGATCGCTTCCAAGGTGACGGATTTGCCGGCGCCGTTCGGCCCGAGAAGCACCAGGACCTCGCCGGGCTCGACGGCGAGATCGATCGAAGCGAGGCGAAACGCGCCGAGGCGGAGCGCCACGCCTTCGAGCGCGAGGCCGGACCTGATCACCGGCCTTGGCCGTGCGGCGCGGCGCCGCCGAAAGCGAGGGCGCGCAACAGGATGAAGAGGCCAAGCGTGATCAGCAACAGCAGCACCGACATGCCGGCGGCCTCGTCGACGCCGAAGCGCAGGAAGAGCTCGTAGATCTTCACCGGCGCCGTCATCGGGTGATAGACGAGAATGACGACCGCGCCGAACTCGCTGACGGCGCGAGCATAGGTGAGGGTGAGGCCGGTCATGACGCTGCGCCAGGCCAGCGGCAGGCTGATCCGGCGCAGTACCTGCCAGGGTCCGAGCCCGAGGCTTCGCGCCGTCATCTCGAGCCGCGGATCGACGGCCTCGAAGCCGATGCGCGCGGCGTTGACGGTATAGGGGATCGAAACGAAGAGCATGGCGGCGACAATGCCGGCGAGCGTGCCCCAAAAGCGAAGCCCGAACAGTGCGGCGAGCGGCGCGCCGATGATGCCCTGGCGCCCGAGCACGAAGAGCAGCGCAATGCCGGCGACGGTATGCGGCACGGCGAGCGGCAGATCGATGATCGCCGCGACGACGGCGCGGCCGTGAAAGCGCGAGCGGGCGAGGAGGTAGGCCAGGGGTACGCCCAGAAGCGCCGCGAGCAGCGCGGTGATGAGTGCCGCTTCGAGGCTGAGCGTGATTGCCTGGCGCACATCCGCGAGGGCGGCAATGCGGGCGAGAGAGCTGGCGCTTTGGCTTGCGGCGAGCCGCAGCAGGGGCAAAAGAATGAAGGCGAGCAGGACGCCGCCACAGAGCGAGAAGACGAAAACGAGACTCAGCGACTGCGCCGGCGGCCGCGCGGGGCGGTGCCGCGCGACGGCGGTCACGCCGGCGGCCAGGGCGCCACCAGCGGCCGCAGCGATGCCGGCATGGCGTCGGGCGCCACCGCGAGCGGCGGGTGGACGGTGGCGAAGCCGTTCTCGGCCAGGATCTGCTGGCCGTCGGGGCCGAGCAGGAAAGCGATGTAGCGCTCGGCCCAGGACGCCTGCGTCGCGACCGAAGGAATGGTGAGGGCATAAACGATCGGTCGTCCCGCGATCGAACCGTTGCGGGTCTGGGCGAAGCCCTTCGCATAGTCGGCGGCGCGGGCGGGGTCGCTGAGATCGATCTGTGGCGGCATCGGGATATAGCGCAGCTGATGTTGCAGCGCGTCAGAGCGGTAGATGGCGAGATAGTCGAGCTGGCCGAGCTGCAACGCCGAGATCAGCGAGGTTTCCGTGTCGCGCATATTGGCTTCGGGCGCATTCGCGAGGATCTCCGCCCGGAGCTGTGGCCGCCCGTAAAGCTTCGCGGCCAGCTCCAGCATTTGCAGCGTCTGGTAGCCGGAGGGATCGGTGTCGGGATCGGAGCGGCCGATCTCGACCCCGGGGCGGGCGAGCACCTCGTACCAGTTCTCCGGCGTGACCTCGTCGGCGAATTTGCTCTTGTCGGTATAAACGAAGGTGATGGCGTTGCGCGCGAAGCCGACATACCAACTGGCATAGGCGGTCCTGCCCTCGCCGGCGAAGAGGTATTGCGGGATCACGCTGTAATCGGCGACGGCGAGGATATCGGCCGGGCGATGAAGGTCGGTGATCTGGCGCGCCATTTTGACGCTGCCGCCGAACTCGGCCTCGACATGGATGCCGGGGTTCTTGCTCTCGAAGGCGGTATTCACCGCGGTGAAGGGCACCGCCAAGGTTCCGGCGGCGAAGATCGTAAGCGTCGCCGGGGTCTGCGCCGCGGCTCTTCCGGGCATCGCGCCGAGCAGTATCAGCGCCGCCACCGCCAAGAGCGATCGTCTCCGCGCCATCGCGTCCCTCCCGTTTCTGGCCTGCAATATGATGTGCGGTCCCGGGGAAGGGAAGGTCTTTGTAAGGCACGCATCTCCTTGCAGCGAAACGCAATTGATGCCTGGGCGCGACGCAGAACGGCAAGCGTCGCCACCCTGCCGAACCGCACGCTTCGCCTCGCCCCGCGAATCGGCCGCGCCCGGCTGGCGACAGAGGGGCGCCGGCTTTGGCAGGCGCAGCAACCGTTGCCCCTTGCACAACGCTCCACTGAAAGCCATTTGACTCCTGGAGCGCTTTTCGCTAAGGGTGAAAAGGCCCGATCGCGGCGTCTCCCGTTTTCCACGAGTCATTCGGAACCCCGCCCGTTCGGTCGCGCGCAAAGGACGAACGTCCTTTCCGATAGAAGTCCCGCGGTTTCTGCGGGCGCTCTCCCTCCGGTCCCCTGCCTTTTCCAGCCTTCAGGCCCACCATACCCCCCATGAACCTACAAGAACTCAAGCGCAAATCCCCCGCCGAGCTGCTCCATTTCGCCGAGGAGCTGCAGATCGAGAACGCGTCCTCGCTGAGGAAGCAGGACATGATGTTCGCGATCCTGAAGACGCTCGCCGACAATGACCAGGCGATCTACGGCGACGGCGTGCTCGAGGTGCTGCAGGACGGCTTCGGCTTCCTGCGCTCGCCCGAGGCTAATTACCTCCCGGGCCCCGACGACATCTATGTGAGCCCGAGCCAGGTGCGGCGCTTCGGCCTCCGGACCGGCGATACGGTCGAAGGCCAGATCCGCTCGCCCAAGGATGGTGAGCGCTATTTCGCGCTGCTCAAGGTCAATCAGATCAATTTCGACGATCCGGAGCGGCTGCGGCACCGCATCAACTTCGACAATCTGACGCCGCTCTATCCCGAAGAGAAGATCAAGCTCGAGATCGACGATCCCACCAAGAAGGATCTCACCACCCGCGTCATCGACCTGATCACGCCGCTCGGCAAGGGACAGCGCGCGCTCATCGTCTCGCCGCCGCGCACCGGCAAGACGGTGATGCTGCAGAACATCGCCCATGCCATCGCCGCCAATCATCCCGAGGTCTATCTGCTGGTGCTGCTCATCGATGAGCGGCCGGAAGAAGTGACCGATATGGCGCGGACAGTGAAGGGCGAGGTGGTGAGCTCGACCTTCGACGAGCCGGCGGTGCGCCACGTACAGGTGGCGGAGATGGTGATCGAGAAAGCGAAGCGCCTTGTCGAGCACAAGCGCGATGTGGTGATCCTGCTCGATTCGATCACGCGTCTTGCGCGTGCCTACAACACCGTCGTGCCATCCTCGGGCAAGGTGCTCACCGGCGGCGTCGATGCCAACGCACTGCAGCGGCCGAAGCGCTTCTTCGGCGCGGCGCGCAACATCGAAGAAGGCGGCTCGCTGACCATCATCGCCACGGCGCTCATCGATACCGGCTCGCGCATGGACGAGGTGATCTTCGAAGAGTTCAAGGGCACCGGCAATTCGGAAATCGTGCTCGACCGCAAGGTCGCCGACAAGCGCGTCTTCCCGGCCGTCGACATCACCAAATCGGGCACGCGCAAGGAAGAGCTGCTGGTCGACAAGGGCGTGCTGTCGAAGATGTGGGTGCTGCGCCGCGTGCTGATGCCGATGGGGCCGATGGACGGACTCGAATTCCTCATCAGCAAGCTCAAGGAATCGAAGAACAACAGCGATTTCTTTGAGGCGATGAACACCTAGCGAATGCGCGAAGCGCATTCGTCAGAGGCGGCGCCAGCGGTTGCGCAGCAACCGCGAGAGCCGCACAGAGCGGACTAGCGTCTACCCCCCTCCCTACCCTCCCCTTCAAGGGGGGAGGGGTTTCATATCTTGTGTCGCCGAAAAAGCTGACGGCTTAGAGCTGACAGCTCCTTCTTACACCGTAAACACCGTCGAGCCGGTGGTCTTGCGCGATTGCAGATCGCGATGTGCCTGCGCCGCGTCCTTCAAAGCGTAGGTCTGGGGGATCTCGATCTTGACCGCGCCCGAGGTGACGGCATCGAAGAGATCCTTTGCCATCACCAGCATGTCGGCGCGCTTGGCGGCGTAGGTGTTAAGCGTCGGCCGGGTGTAGAAGAGCGAGCCTTTCGCGCCGAAGATCCCGAGATCGATCGGGCCGATCGGACCCGAGGCCTGGCCGAAATTCACCATGAGGCCGGTGGGGCGCAGGCAATCGAGCGACTTCATGAAGGTGTCCTTGCCGACGCTGTCATAGACCACCGGCACCTTCTCGCCCTTGGTCAGCTCCTTGACGCGCTCGACGAAATCCTCGCGCGTGTAGACGATCGGATAGTCGCAGCCATGATCCTTGGCGAGCTTTGCCTTCTCGTCGCTACCGACCGTGCCGATGACCGTCGCGCCCAAAGACTTCGCCCATTGGCAGGCGATGAGGCCGACGCCGCCCGCAGCGGCATGGAAGAGGATCGTGTCGCCCTTTTTCACCTTGAAGATCTGGCGGATGAGGTATTGCGCGGTGAGCCCTTTGAGCATCATCGCCGCGCCCTGCTGATCGGTGATGCCCTTGGGCAGCACGATAAGCCGGTCGGCGGGCATGACGCGCACTTCGGAATAAGCACCCACGGGGCTGTTGCCATAGGCGACGCGATCGCCCGCCTTGATGTCGCTGACCCCGGGCCCGACTTCCTCGACGATGCCGGCCGCTTCCGCGCCGAGGCCGCTCGGCAGTTGCGCCGGGTAGAGGCCGCTGCGGATATAGGTATCGACATAATTGAGGCCGATGGCGGTGTGGCGCACGCGCGCCTCGCCCGGACCGGGCTTGCCGACCGGGACCTCTTCCCATTGCAGGACTTCGGGGCCGCCGGCTTTGTGAAAACGGATCGCATGGGGCATGGGTGCTTCTCCTCCTAGCCGAGATGTTTTTTGAAGAAATCGGCGGTGCGCTTGTTGGCGAGATCGGCTGCCGCCTTGTCGAAATGCTCGCCGCCGACACGGGCGAAGGCGTGATCCTGTTCGGGATAGTCGTCGATCGTCACCAGCGAATTGCCCTTGAGCGCTGCCTTGACCTTGGCTTGCGCTTCGGGTGGCACGAAGCCGTCCTTGTTGGCGACGTGCAGCAGCAGCGGCTTCTTGAGGCTCTTGGCCTCGCCGAGCAGATCCTGAATGCCGACGCCGTAATAGCCGACATTGGCGTCGCTGTCGCTGCGCGTCGCCATGAGATAGGCGAGCTTGCCGCCGAGGCAGTAGCCGACCGAGCCGACCTTGCCGGTGCAGGCGGCATGGCTGCGCAGCGCCGCCGAGGTCGCTTTCAAATCGTCGACGCCCTTGTCGACGTTGAAGCCCTGGAACAGCTTGAACGCCTTGTCCCACTCCGCCTTGCTCTGGTCGGTGATGTCGACGCCCGGCTCCTGGCGCCAGAAGATGTCCGGGCACATCACCACATAGCCCTGCGCCGCATAGCCGTCGGCGAGGTCGCGCATGACCTTGTTGACGCCGAAAATCTCCTGGATCAGGAGGATGCCTGGTCCTGTGCCGGATTTGGGCGTGGCGAGATAGGCCTTGAAGCTGCCGCCATCGGCGGCGCGTATCGTCACCTCGGTCATAACCCCTCCCGATTGGTGTAGTTTAGGCGATGCGGCGAAGAGGACGGTACCTTAGCGGCCGGTCCGCGGCTTGTCACCTTGGCGGCGGCCGATCCACACGCGCCGGTTGCGGCTCGGCGTTGCGTTGCGGCGGTAGGGTCTTGTGCAGCGCACATATCCCCCTTGCCCGGCGCGGGGTTGTCGCGCGCAGCCGCGTCATGCAGGTTGCGCCTTCGGCTTGGCGCTGTTCTCGGTGCTGCCGCGTTTTGCCAGTCGCTGCTGGCCGTGAGGAAGAGCGCACACGAGAATGACAGCATGCGCGGGGTAGATGTTGCCGACCGCAAGCCCGCTCCGGCGGAGGAAGCCGACGGCTTGCCGCTGGCGCAGCGGCGCTGGGCGATCCTCACCGTGGCGCTGGCCATCACCATGTCGGTGCTCGACGGCGCCATCGCCAATATCGCGCTACCGACCATCGCGCGCGAGTTGAACGCGAGTCCGGCAGCATCGATCTGGGTAGTGAACGCCTATCAGCTCGCCGTCACCGTGCTGCTGCTGCCGTTATCCTCGCTCGGCGAGATTCTGGGCTTTCGCCGCGTCTATTGGGTCGGGTTGGGCATTTTCACGCTGGCGTCGCTGAGTTGCGCGCTCTCGGGCTCGCTCGCCACGCTGACGGTCGCGCGCATCCTGCAAGGCATCGGCGCCGCTGGCATCATGAGCGTCAACGGCGCGCTCGTGCGCTTCATCTATCCCCGCCGGATGCTGGGATACGGCATCGGCATCAATGCCGTGGTCGTCGCGATCTCGGCGGCGCTCGGTCCGACGGTCGCGGCGGGGATCCTTGCTGTGGCCTCCTGGCCCTGGCTTTTCGCCGTCAACGTGCCGGTGGGCATCGTCGCGCTCTTCGCCTCGCGCACTCTGCCCGTGACGCGGCCGGCGCGACGGCGCTTCGATTGGCTGAGCGCGCTGTGGAACGCGCTCTTCTTCGGGTTTCTCGTCACCGCCATCGACAGCGCCGGCCACGGCGCGGGCTGGTGGATCAGCGGCGGCGAGGCGGCCGGAGCGTTGATCGCGGGCATCGCGCTGGTGCTGCGCCAGCTGCCGCAAACCTCGCCGCTGCTGCCGGTCGATCTCTTGCGCATCCCGTTGTTCCGGCTGTCGATCGCCACGTCGGTTGCGTCGTTCGTGGCACAGATGCTCGCCTATGTCGCCTTGCCCTTCTATCTCCAGGACCAGCTCGGCCGCGGCCAGGTCGAGACCGGGTTGCTGATGACGCCGTGGCCGTTGACGACGGCACTGGTCGCGCCGTTTGCCGGCCGGCTCGCCGACCGCTATTCCGCCGGCATTCTCGGCGGCCTCGGGCTCGGCGCCTTCGCGCTGGGCCTGGTTCTGCTGGCGCTGCTGCCGAGCAATCCCGGCATCGCCGACATCGCTTGGCGCATGGCGATCTGCGGCGCGGGCTTCGGCCTGTTCCAGTCGCCGAACAACCGCGCCATCATCGGCTCGGCGCCGCGCGAGCGCAGCGGCGGCGCCAGCGGCATGCTCGGCACGGCGCGGCTCTTGGGTCAGAGCGTCGGCGCGGCGCTGGTCGCCCTCATGTTCGGCCTGTTCGGTGCCGGCGCCACCACCGCGGCGCTGGCGCTTGCCGCCGGCTTTGCCGTGACCGCGGCCGGGGTCAGCCTGCTCCGCCTCATCGAAAGCGGCGCGCCGCGCTGAGCGTCAGGCCGTGTCGAGCGCGCAGAGATCGAGCGGCGCTTCCTTGCCGCGCAACCGCAAGGCGCCGAGCGTGCGCTTGACGATGCCGGCGGGCAGCTCGGCGACGCGGTCGAGCAACGCCGCCGAGGCGAGCACGGCATGGCCGGAGTCGCGGCAAGCCTGCTGAATGCGTGCCGCGGTGTTCATGGTGTCGCCGATCAGCGCGATCTCCATTTTGACGATGCCAAGCTCGCCGATCACCAGCGGTCCGCAATGCAGCGCGGCGCGGAATTCGGGCACAAGGTCGAATTCGCGCTGATAATCGGCAGCATGCGCGGCGAGGCGAGCGCGTGCGCCGAAACAGGCGCGGATCGCCGCCTGAGCGGCGCCGGCTCGGCCGAGGCGCCAGGTGGCGATGACCTCGTCGCCGACGTATTTGTGAATCTCGCCGCCCTCGCCGGCAATCGCGAGCGAGAGATCGGCGACAAAGCGGTTGAGCAGCATGAGGAAGCGCAGCTCGCCGAGACGCTCGGCGATCGCGGTCGAGCCCGTCATGTCGATCAGCAGCACGGCGCGCGCCTCGAGGCGCGGGCGGTAATAGCGACCGGCGATGAAGTTGAAGAGGACGCCCGGGCCGAGCAGGAGGTTCATGCCGGCGAGAAGGTTGAAGCCGAGAGCGATCGCCATGGAGGCGAGCACGTCACCGCGGGGGATCGAAGGACCGGCGCCGGGCGGCACCGGCAAACCGATAAGCGCGCCGGCGCGCGCTGCGAGGATGACGCCCAGATAGACAAGGGATCGCCCGATGAGCAGCACCAGGAACGGTGCTTGGCGTAGGCGTTGCGCCCAGGGCGCGTTGAGGGCGAGCTCGAACGACGTCAGCGTGAAGCCCACGAGCGCGCCGACGATGGCGCCGCGGAAACTGCCCGCAGCGGCGGTGCCCCCGGCCGCGAGCGATTCGTAGCGCCCCAGGAGACTGCCCGCAGCGGCGCTGAGCAGCGTGAATCTGAAAATGAAGAGGATGAGTCGGCGCGCGGGCATGGGACCGGGCTCTCTCCGAGAAGCGCGACGGCGATCTTACTCGGAGCAACCCGGCGCTGCATCTGAGCCCGGGGTTTTCGCTGTGATTCACGTCACTCTTATGGGCGGCTGTCGGTGGCAGTGTTGCATTGCGCGACCATGGGAATTGCGCCATGACCCTGTTACCCGACATCGCCCATATGACACTGTGGTTCCTGCCCCTGGCGGATTCGCCGTCGGCACCCTGGCAAGAGCTGGCGCGGGAATTCGCCGAAGAAGAGAGCCGCTATGCCGCGCAGCATGGCTTTATGCGCGCGCCCGACGGGCGCTGGATGAGTACGCCGCCGCAGGATCGACACTGATCAAGGCTCTGCGCGCGCTTGCGAGAGACCCAGATCTTCGCCCGGCAGCGGAGCGCCCTCAGATTAGCAATGCGCCTTCCAGGACGAGAAGCTGGCGTTTGGTCTCGGTGCCTTTGCCGCCGCTATAGCCGCCAAGCGCCCCGCCGGCGGCGAGCACGCGGTGGCAGGGGATGAAGATGGGAAGCGGATTGCTGCCGCAGGCTTGACCGACATCGCGCGCCGTCGCCGCGAGCGCCACGGCAAGCTCGCCATAGCTGCGCGTCGCGCCATAGGGAATCGCCGACATGAGCCGCCAGACGCTGAGCTCGAAAGGCGAGCCATGCGGGGCGAGCGGCACGTCGAAAGCGGTGCGCCTGCCGGCGAAATACGCATCGAGCTGAGCCTTGGCCTCGAGCAGCAGCGGCGTCTCCTGACCGCGCGTGACGTCGCCCCGCCATTCGACGGCGGTCAATCGGCCATCCGCTTCAACCAGGCACAAGCGGCCGAGGGGGCTGTCTATGCTGAGCCGCGGCATCAGGCACCTTGCTCCTATCCCCGGCGTGCGAGATCGGCAGCAAGCGCCGCCGGATCGACCAGCGGCAGAGAGCAGATAGGGCCTTCGCAGACATAGGCCGTCGCGCGGCCCTCGATGCAGCCCTTGCCGAGAGCGGGATGGCCGGCCGGCAGCTCGCGGTCGGGCGGGACCAGCGCCAGCACCTTGTTGGGCAGGCCGACACCGATGACGGCGCGCCGCAACGCTTCGGTATCGGCTTCGCCGCGCCGGCCCCGGATGACGATCTGCACGGCGCGCTGCAGCAGCTCGTTGCCATTGATGAGCGCGGCGAAGCCAAAGACCTGGCGACGCAGCTCGCCGGCGAACGCCGCGACGATGCGTTCGGCGCGCGCGCGGTAGGTGTCGTCGCCGGTGAGGTAGAAGAGCCGCGCCAGGACGCCGACCAGGACACCGTTGCCCGAGGGGTTGGGGTTGTCCTGCGCCGTCTTGCTGCGGATGATGAGCGCGTCGGCGTCGTCGGCAGTGAAGAAATAGGCGCCGCCGGCATCGTCCCAGTAATGCGCATCGGCAATCGCCACCCAGCGCCGGGCCGCGGTGAGATAGGCCTCATCGCCCGTCGCCTCATGAAGTGCGAGCGCCGCCCGCGCCATGTTGGCGTAGTCGTCGAGGATGGCGCGATGCCGCTTGGCGCCGGCGCGCCAGGCATGAAACAGCCGGCCGTCGCCATCGCTCATCGCGGTGGCGATGAAGGCAAAAGCGTTGCACGCGAGATTGAGCCAGGCCGGCCGCGCGAAGACGGTCGCGGCATCGGCCAGCGCCGCGATCATCAGCCCGTTCCAGTCGGCCAGCACTTTGTCGTCCAGCCCGGGTCGGACGCGCGTTGTGCGCGCCTCGAGCAGCAGCGCGCGGCAAGCGGCGAGCTCGGCTTCAGTGGCGGGATCGGCGAGCTCGAGATGGCGCAGTCGGTTGAGGATCGTGTGGCCTTCCCAATTGCCGCCGGCGGCGACGTCGTAGATTTCTTTGAAGCGCGTCGCGCGGGGGCCGAGCAGCCGGTCGATGTCGGCCTCGCTCCAGACGTAGAATTTTCCTTCTTCATGCTCGCTGTCGGCATCGAGGCTCGAAGCGAAAGCGCCGTCCGCCGTCAGCATCTCGCGCGCCACCCATTCCACGGTCTCGGCAACGCGCAGCGCATAGAGTCCGCGCTCGGTGTCCTGCCAGACGAGTGTCAGCAGCGCGAGGAGCTGCGCGTTGTCGTAAAGCATCTTTTCGAAATGCGGCACGAGCCAGCGTTGATCGACGGCGTAGCGCGCATAGCCGCCGCCGACATGGTCGTAGATGCCGCCCTGCGAGATGTGATCGAGGGTGAGCCCGACAGCTTTGCGAAACGGCTCCTGGCGCGTGCGTTTATAGGCGCGCCACAGCAGCTCGATGAAGCCGGTCTGCGGGAATTTCGGCGCGTCGCCGATGCCGCCGTTGAACGGATCGATTTCGCGCACCAGACGCTCGGCGATCCGATCGGTTTCCTCGATCGACAGCGCTTCACCGCGTTCGGGCGAGGCGAGGCGCCGCAGCGCGCTTTTGAGCGCGCCGACATTCTGCTCCACTTTGGCGCGCTCGTTGCGATAGGCGTTCTCGATTGCGCGCAGCACCTCGGGGAAGCCGGGGCGGCCCCAGCGCGGCGTCGGCGGAAAATAGGTGCCGCCCCAGAACGGCTCTCCGTCGGGCGTCAAGAACATGGTGAGCGGCCAGCCGCCTTGCTCGCCCAGCAGCGCGAGCGCGTGCTGATAGATGGCGTCGAGATCGGGACGCTCCTCGCGATCGACCTTGATGTTGACGAAGAGCGCGTTCATGAGATCGGCGATGGCCGGATCCTCGAAACACTCATGCGCCATGACATGGCACCAATGGCAGGCGGCATAGCCGACCGAGAGCAGGATCGGCTTGTCGGCCGCCTGGGCGGTGGCGAGCACGGCGGGGCTCCAGGCCTGCCAATGCACGGGATTGTCCTTGTGCTGCAGCAGGTAAGGGCTGGTCTCGTCAGCGAGCGCGTTGCGATCCATAGTGAGCAAACATCCCCCTTGGGTGATCGGTGCATTGCGCGGAACGGCGCTCAACTATATTGTGCTCCGCGGTTACCTCGCCAACGCTATCCGATACCGGCCATGCCCCCTGATCCCGCGCTCTTCTATCGCAAGCATATCTTCTGCTGCACCAATACGCGGCCCCCGGGGCATCCGCGCGGCTGCTGCAGCGAAAAGGGCAGCGAGAAGCTGCGCAATTACATGAAGGCGCGGGCGAAGGAGCTGGGTCTTGCCGATATGCGGGTCAACGCCGCCGGCTGCCTCGACCGCTGCGAGCTCGGGCCGACCATGGTCATCTACCCCGAGGGGGTTTGGTACAGCTATCACAGCACCGCGGATATCGACGAGATCCTCGAGACACATCTCGTCGGTGGCGGCCGCGTGGAGCGGCTGATGCTGCGGCCGGAGCAGAAATAGAAATAAAGTTGTCAGTTTTCAGTCGTCAGTTATCAGTAGGCGTGTGCGCGACCGAAAACTGACGACTGACGACTGAGAACTGCCGTGCCCGATACCATCTTCGCGCTTGCCACCGCCCCGGGCCGTGCCGGCATCGCCGTGCTGCGCGTGTCGGGGCCTGCGGCGGGGACGGCGCTCGAGATGTTGGCGGGGCAGCGGCCGGCGCCGCGCCGCGCGACACGCGCGCGGTTCAGCGATCCTCGTACCGGCGAGGCGATCGATGACGGCCTCATGCTGCTGTTCCCCGAGCCCAACAGCTTCACCGGCGAAGAGGTGGCCGAGCTGCAGGTCCATGGCGGCCGCGCCGTGGTGGCGGCGCTGCTGGCGGCGCTCGGCGCCTTGCCAGGCTTGCGTCTCGCCGAGCCCGGCGAGTTCACGCGGCGCGCCTTCGAGAACGGCAAGCTCGATCTCACCGCCGCCGAGGGGCTTGCCGATCTTGTCGCCGCCGAGACGGCGGCGCAGCGTCGCCAGGCCTTGCGCCAGCTCGACGGCGAGCTCGGCCGGCTTTATGAGGGCTGGCGCGCGCGGCTGTTGCGCGGCCTGGCGCAGCTCGAGGCCGAGATCGACTTTCCCGACGAAGGCCTGCCGCAGGATTTGCGGCAGCGCGTCGCCGCCGAGGCAGCGGCGCTCCGCGCCGAGATGGCGCGCCATCTCGCCGATGGCGGCCGCGGCGAAAGGCTGCGCGAGGGCGTCGCTGTCGCCATCATCGGGCCGCCCAACGCCGGCAAATCGAGCTTGATGAACGCGCTGGCCCGGCGCGACGTGGCGATCACCGCGGCGAGCGCCGGGACAACTCGTGACGTAATCGAGGTGGCCCTTGATCTTGGCGGCTATCCCGTGCTGCTGGCGGATACCGCCGGCTTGCGCGCGGCGGCGGACGAGATCGAGGCGGAAGGGGTGCGCCGCGCGCGGGCGCGCGCCGCGGCGGCAGATTTGCGGCTGGTCTTGCTCGATGCGGCGCAACCGGCGGCGGCAGCGGCGCTCGCCGGGCTGATCGATGCCGACGCGATCGTCATCGCCAACAAGATCGATCTCGCCCCGGGCGAGGCCGCGGGCTGGGCGGATGCGCTGGGGGCGGGGCGTGCGCTGCGTCTGTCCGTGC
>Ga0335074_10009366_pt1 | contig 13677 bp, 15 predicted proteins | sample Lox_Sample_23_FD_206715 | JGI IMG/M metagenome (GOLD analysis project Ga0335074, IMG submission 206715) | Soil microbial communities from Loxahatchee National Wildlife Refuge, Florida, United States - Lox_Sample_2.3 | ecosystem: Environmental > Terrestrial > Soil > Wetlands | place: USA...
CCGGCGGCGGACAAATCACCGAAAGTGCCTGCCGTTACCGCAACGCTGGCTCGTTGATGCTGTTCGCCGCACCGAAGTTACCGCATCAGTGGAACTTCAATGCTGTCCCCGCAGCATCAAAGTTCCAGCGTTGTCGTAGCGGGACCAGCCCGAACAGCATCAAATAGCCAACGATGTCGTTGGCCGGCGCGCGTGCCAGAATAGTTCGGGTATTCGGACCTGATCAGCCCTGGTTGGTCGGCGCTTTCAGCGCGCGCGACGTCGGCCACGCACTCTATGAGTTCGACACCGGCGGCACGGTGAACTTCAAGTACGGGGCGGCCACAGATATCGAGGCCCTCTGCGCGAAACCCATGGGCCTGCCGTGCAAGAAATTCAACTGACCTGAGGAGAAACGATGAGCGCAGGTGGCTGGCGGCGCCTCGACCTGGCACGGGCGGCCACTTGTGCCGCAATGCTCGGACTGGCCGCTTGCTCACCGGGCGGATCTATCAGACCAAACCAGGCAATCTCGCGACCATTGCCTGGAACCCCTCCGGCAGTCGCATTCTGCTGATCAACGGACCAGACGACGGCGCCTATACCCAGCTATTCACCACTGGCGCCCAAGGCCAGATCCTCCGCCAGATGGCGACCTTACGCGGCACCGGGCCCGACGAGTACGCCTGGGGGATACATGGCCTGGCAATCGGCTACTTCTCAGCCAGACCAAGCGAGCTCCTCAGCCCGTCAGGGCGGGTCATCAGGATGCTGCCCGCTGCCTGGGTTCCGGGCTGCTGGAACCCAGCAGGCACCGAACTCCTGATGGTCACCCGCAATCAACGGCGAGTCGGGATCTGGCGGCCCGCTGATCCAGGTCAGGTGCAAGACCTCGGCGCCTTGCCCGGTCAGGCCTTCCAGGAATGCTCGTGGACCGCGCGCCCCGCAGCCGGCACCAGAACCTGACCATCGGGGCGGCGGGTTAGGGCGTTTTCGGTGCCGAGGTGAGGTATGTGGCGCTCATGTCCTTGTCGCCGTGCTGCTTGGCGCCTTCGGCGAGGCGGTCGCTCAGGGTCTTGAGCAGGGGCAGGTCGAGGCCCGCGCGGCGGGCGGAGTCGTCGACGAGCGCGGCGTCCTTGGCGGCCAGGCTGAGGCGGAAGGCGGGCTCGAAGTCGCGCCTGGTCATGGACTCGCCTTTGAGGCGCAGGTAGGGAAGGTCGAGGTTGCTGCCTTCGAGCGCGTCGAAGATCAGGTGCGAATCGAGGCCGAGCGCTTCAGCCAGGGCGATGATCTCGGCGCCGGCTTCCACGACCGTGAGTACCCAGGCGTTGAGCACCAGCTTCAGGCGGCTGCCCGCTCCGGCCGGGCCGAGCCAGAGGATCTTGCGGCCAAGCGCCTCGAAGATCGGCTGAACCAGGTCACGCAAGGACGAGGTCGCGGGGCCTGAGGCGAGGATGACGAGTTTGCGCTGCTCAGCGGGCAGGCGGGTGCCGAGTACCGGCGCGTCGAAGAAGGCGACCTCATGTTTTGCTGCCAGCTCGGCGCACCTGCCGGTGCCGGCTTCGCCGATCGTGCTCATCTGGAGCCAGATCGAGCCGGGGTCCATTGCCGCGATAGCGCCGTGGCGGCCGTCCATGGCGGCGGCGACCGCCTCGAGGTCGGCCAGCATCGTGAGCACCACATCGGCTCCATCGGCGGCCTCGGCCGGCGTGCCTGCCACGAAGGCACCGTCAAGCGCGAGGATCTCTGCCTTGGCGCGGGACCGGTTCCAGGCACGCACGTCGAAGCCTGACCTGGCCAGGTTCGCCGCCATGGCCTGGCCCATGATGCCGCCCGCGCCGAGCACCGCAATCGTGTTCACTCTCCTTTACTGCCGCAAACTTGGCCGTCATATGCTCAGCGGGCCGGATAACTAGCCGAAACCGGAACTCGAGGTGTACTTCCGATGACCACCGCGTCAGGTAAAGAGCTGCCGTCCAGGGCCAGGGTCGTCGTGGTCGGCGGCGGGGTTATCGGGACGTCCGTGGCTTATCACCTGGCCAAGCTTGGCTGGTCAGACGTGCTGCTGCTCGAGAGGGACCGCCTGACCTCTGGCACTACGTGGCACGCGGCCGGGCTGATGGCGACGTTCGGTTCCACGTCGCAGACGTCGACGGAGCTGAGGCAGTACACCTGGGACCTTTACAGCCAGCTAGAAGCCGAGACCGGCCTCGCCACCGGCCTGCGGCAATGCGGCCTGATCGAGCTGGCGACCGAGCCAGGCCGGCTGGAGGAGTACCGGCGGACTGCCGCGTTCAACAGGCACCTCGGCGTGGAGGTTCACGAGATCTCGCCGCGCGAGGTCGCGGAGTTGTGGCCGCTGGCGAGGACCGACGACGTGCTGGCCGGCTTCTATATCCCGGCTGACGGCAGGGTGAACCCCGTAGACGTGACGATGTCGCTGGCCAAGGGGGCACGCATGCGCGGCGTCACGATCAGGGAAGGCGTGCCCGTCACCGGGTTCAGGACCAAGTGCGGGCAAGTGACCTGGGTCCAGACGGATCAGGGCGACGTCGAAGCCGAGTACGTCGTCCTCTGCGCCGGAATGTGGTCCCGCCAGCTCGGCGAGCTCGCCGGCGTCACGATCCCGCTTCAGGCGGCCGAGCACTACTACCTGATCACCGAGCCGATCGAGGGCGTCGACCCGGCCTGGCCCGTCCTTGAGGATCCCGCGTCTTACGGGTACTACAGGGAGGAGGGTGGCGGGCTCATGCTGGGGATGTTCGAGCCCGTATGCGCGCCCTGGCGGGTCGGCGGCATCCCGCAGGACTTCTCGTTCGGCGAGCTGCCTCCCGACTGGGACCGTATGGGTCCGTACCTGGAAAAGACCATGGCCAGGGTCCCGGTCACCGAGCGGACGGGGATCAAGAAGTTCTTCTGCGGCCCTGAGAGCTTCACCCCTGACCTCCTGCCGATCGTCGGCGAGGCACCAGAACTGCGGAACTTCTTCGTCGCGGCAGGCTTGAACTCGATCGGCATCCTGACCGGCGGCGGCATCGGCCGCGCCGTCGCGCAGTGGATCGTCGGCGGCACACCAGACATCGACGTCACCGGCATCAACATCGACCGTCTTCACCCTTACCAGGCCAATCCGGAATACCGCGCAACCAGGACGGTCGAGTCGCTGGGTCTCGTTTACGCCACCCACTACCCGAACCGCCCGACCAGGACAGCACGCGGTGCGAGGCTCTCACCGTTCCACGCGCGGCTCGCCGAGAGGAACGCCTGCTTCCGCGACGTCAGCGGCTGGGAAGGCGCCGACTGGTACGCGCCGCCTGGCGTAGCGCCCGATCCAGGCGAGCTGTCCTGGGGCAGGCCGCACTGGTTCGGCTACTGGGAGGCCGAGCATCACGCCACGCGGGAGGGCGTGATCGTCATGGACATGTCGTTCATGGCGAAGTTCCTTGTCCAGGGTCGCGACGCCGCGAACGAACTCGAGCGGATCTCGGCCAACCAGGTCGCGGCGGAAAAGGGGAGGATCACTTACACGCAGTGGCTGAACGAGCGGGGGACGCTGGAGGCCGACCTGACCGTGACCATGCTCGATGAGGACGAGTTCCTCGTCGTGGCCGGAGACACTGCGCACCGGCACGCGCACGCCTGGATGCGGCGGCATTTCGCTGAGTCTGGCGCCCGCGCGTTCGCCACCGATGTCACGTCAGGATTCGCTCAGCTCAACGTGCAAGGGCCAAAATCAAGAGAGCTTCTCAGCCAAGTAACCACCGCGGAACTGTCCAACGAGGCGTTCCCGTTCCGCGCGGCCAGATGGATCGACATCGGCTTCGCGCGAGTGCTCTGCATCCGCATCACCTACCTGGGGGAACTCGGCTACGAGTTGCACATCCCTGCCGAGCAGGCGATGGCGGTCTACGACCGGCTGGTGACAGCCGGAGAGCCGCTCGGGCTGAGGCACGCAGGTTTGAAGGCGCTCGCCAGCCTCCGGATGGAAAAGGCCTACCGCGACTACGGCCACGACATTGACAACACAGACTCAGTGCTCGAAGCCGGCCTGGGATTCGCCGTCGCGCTTGATAAGCCTGGCGGCTTCATCGGCAGGGACGCGGTCCTCTCCCGCAAGGCGACCCCCCTGCGGAGAAGACTTGTGCAGGTCCTATTGGAAGATCCTGAGCCTTTGCTTTTCCATGCTGAAGTGGTGTCACATAATGGCAAGCCAGCGGGGTATATCCGGGCCGCGTCTTACGGGCACACGCTCAAAGGAGCGGTCGGGCTGGCGATGATAGACGCCGACGAGGCGATCAATCAGCGGTACCTGGATGATGGCGAGTGGACCGTCCAGATCGGGACCGCGCAGTACAAAGCCAGGACCTCACTGCGGCCGCTGTACGATCCGTCAGGTAAACGGGTGGGAGGGTGAATGGCTGAGCTGGCCGATTTCGAGGCTTTCGTGCCGCGTGAGCACGGGCTCGCGGTGATGACCGTCATCGGGCCTGACGGGCGGATGCGGCCTTCGGTGGTGAATGTCGGAGTGCTCGATCACCCGGTCACCGGCGAGCGCGTAGTCGGGGCCGTTATTCACGGGCGGGCGCGGAAGCTGGTCTTTCTGCGTGAGCGGCCGGAGATCAGCGTGGTGCTGCGGGCGGGCTGGCAGTGGGCTGCGGTGGACGGGACCGCCGAGATCATCGGGCCCGACGACCCGGCGGCAGAGATAGGGCCGGAACGGCTGAGACTGCTGCTGCGCGAGATATTTACCGCGGCTGGTGGCACGCATGACGACTTCGAGGAGTACGACCGGGTGATGGCCGCCGAGCGGCGGGCGGCGGTGCTGATCACGCCCGAGCGGGTCTGGGGCTAGGCCGGGCGGAGGCCGAGGTCGTCGCGGCCATGCGGCGGCTCCACGTTGACCAGGCTGTGCGCGGCCATCACCAGGTAACGCCAGAGTTCCTCGTCAAACTCTGCCGGAAGCGCGAGGTCGTCGAGCGCCGTCCGCATGTGCTTCAGCCAGGCGTCACGCTCGGCTTCGCCGATCTCGAAGTGCGCGTGCCGCATCCGCAGCCTGGGATGCCCGCGCTGCTCGCTGTAGGTGCCAGGCCCGCCCCAGTACTGCATGAGGAAGAGCCGCAAGTGCTCTTCAGCCGGTCCGAGATCCTTGCTCGGGTAAACGGCGCGCAGGTCAGGGTCGGCGGCCACTTCCGCGTAAAACCTGTGCACCAGGCGGGTGAAAGTTTCCTCGCCGCCGACGGCCTCGTAGAAGGTCTGCGCTGATTCCTTTGGGCTGTTCATGACGTGTTACAGGGTAACTCAGAGTGCGATGTCACCTGCGGTTTGCCTGTCGTTCGAGACACCGGAGACCAGTAGGTGGCAATTTGGTGTTGGCGGTCGGGCCGTCATCCAGTCACACTGGTCACGGGTGCCCCGCAGCCAGCGGGCAACCCAGCCTGGGAGGTGGGCATTGCGCAGGGTATTGCTGCTCAACGTGACGTACGAGCCGCTGACCACCGTTGCCCTGCACCGGGCCGTCGGTCTCGTGCTCGCCGAGAAGGCGGAGATACTGCACAACGAGGCCTCAGGTCTTGTGCTGCACTCGGCGTCGGTAAAGCTCGCGGTCCCTTCGGTGATCAGGCTGCGGCGGTACGTGAGGGTTCCGCACCGCAACCGGGTACCGCTTACCAGGGCCGCGCTGATGCGCAGGGACGGGTACCTGTGCGCGTACTGCGGTGCGGCCGCCGACACCATCGATCACGTCATTCCCCGCAGCCGCGGAGGGGCGCATGCCTGGGAGAACTGCGTCGCCTCCTGCACGAGGTGCAATCACAGGAAGGCCGACCGGCTGATCGAGGAACTTGGCTGGACGCTGCGGTGGGATCCGCTCGCACCCCGCGGCACGCACTGGCGGCTGATCGGCGCGGCCCGCGACGGCGATCCTCAGTGGGCGACCTACCTGGCGTCGACCGCCGCCTGATCTCTCACCTGGGCGGCGCCGAAGCCGCGCATCGCTGACTGGGTAAGCGGCAGGAGCATGGACATGGCGAGCACAGCCCCGGCGACCGGGAAGAACGGGGGCGGATGCAGGTGCCTGACCAGCACACCCGCGACGGCGACCGAGACCGGGTACGTGCCGAACGAGGCGAGCATGAGCAGGCTCATGACTCTTCCTAGCAGCCTGGGCGGCGCCCAGCGCTGTACCAGCGTGGTGAACACGATGTTGCCGTAACTGTTGGACAAGCCCGCGACGGTCATCGCCGCGGCCGCTCCTGGCAGGCCGCCGAGGAAGGGCACCGCGCCGATCGCGACGGCCTCGATGAGATAGGCACCGTACGCGGTGAGTGCCGGTTTCTTGATGGAGTTGACGCGCGCCGCTGCGATGGTGCCCGCCAGGGCTCCGGCGCCGAAACAAGCCTCGATCCAGCCGTAACCTGAGGCCCCGTACCTGGCGTAGGCCAGCGCGGGGAAGGCGACGCCGAAGGTGCCGCCGCCAGTGAAGTTCGCGATCACGCACATGGCGATGATGATCAGCAGCACGCGGGAGTGCCTGAGGAAGTGGCGGACAGTTTCCTGCGGCCGGTCTTCTTGTCCTCCGCCGGCGGCGCTGACGGCACGGCCCCTGATCAGGGCCAGGGCAGCCGCTGAGATCGCGAACGACAAGGCGTCGACCGCGAAGGCGGGCGCCGGACCCGCAGTGGCGACGAGGATGCCGCCGAGCGCTGGCCCGGTCAGGGAGCCGATCTGCACGAGCGCGGCCAAGATCGCGTTCCCGCTCGCGAGTTGCTCGCCGGGCAGCAGCGTCGGCATGATCGAGAACGAGGCCGGCAGGAACAGGCCTTCGCCCGCGCCGAGCAGGGCGGCGATCGGTATGAGGGCGATGAGCGTGCTCGTGTGGCTGGCGGCGAGGATGGCGAGCAGGCTGACCAGCAGGAACCTGGCCGCGTCCGCGGCCAGCATGACCAGGCGCGGGCTGAGCTTGTCCGCCAGCACGCCGCCCGCCGGGATCAGGACCGTGCGCGGCACGCCGTAGCAGGCCAAGATGATGCCGAGCGTGACCGTGCTGCCGTGATCGGACAAGACCAGCCAGGGCAAGGCGATCACATAGCAGTAGTCGCCCACGGTCGAGGCGAACTGACCGGCGCTGAGCAGCCGGAAGTTCCTGACGGCGAGCGGTCCGCCCGTTCCCGCCCATGGCCGGGTGTTCAACTCGCCTCGTCGGGTGCGAACCAGGGGGTGAACTCGACCAGCGCGCCGACGCGGTGCGCCTGCGCGGGCCGGTCCTCTGGCCGTAGCCGCCGGTACTGGTCGAGCAGCCCGTTGATCTTGGCTCGCAGTTCGGCAAGCTCGTCGGCGGTCACGTGGACCACGTCCTGGTTGTTAGCCGGCCGCCTGCTGCCAGTCGTCCGGATAGTCGGCCTACCTGTCCAGGTAATCGGCCCGCCGCTCGTTGACGTGCGCCTGCACGGTCCCGGCCCGCGATCGGGCTCGGCGTCCGGCCCGGGATCTGGCCTGGCGTCCGGCCTGGCGTCCGGCCTGGCATCCGGCGTTTCGGGCATCCCCGGCATCTCGCCAGACTGAGCAGCATCGGTGGCCCGCCGTTGTCGTTCGCGGGCGAGGGCCAGCAGCAACGGTGGCTCCTCGATGCTCTTCCTGTGACATCGGGGAGCCACCGTTGCGGTTGGCCACGGGGCGGGCAACGACATCGGTGGCCCGCTGATGCTGTTCGGTGCGCTGACGGGTGCCGGGCCGGCAACGCCGTCTGCTCGGGCGGGCCGCCGCACGTCAATGCGTCAGATGCGCTCGGCGTAAGCCGCCCGGTCAGGTCTTGGCTCCTCCGAGCCCGGAGCTGTCCAGTACTCAGTACCCCGTGCTATCTGGCCGTCCCTGATCGTGAAAAAAGAGGCGGCGCGGTAAACGCCGAGTTCCTTGTGCGGTACCTCGACCTCAGAGGCTGCCTCATCGCCAGCGCCTATGACGCGCAGGATCCTGATCTCCCAGCCCTCCGGGTACGTCCTGTTCATCTCGACGTAGTTGGCACGTCCAGTAAAACGCTCGCCGCTGACCGGCCATTCGATAATCGCATCAGGCGCGATCAGCTCGGTGACGCCGGCCCAGTCCCTTGCCTGCATCCTTGTCCATAGTTCCGTGACTACCGTCGCTGCGTCCATGTACCTAAGCATGCGCCAGGCCAGCGGGGAAAATGATTAGGAGCACCCAAAAGGCACCGGTTACTCTCGTCGCGTGCGGCAGCCTTCGGCCTGGGCCGTGCCTTCGTGGGCGGTGACGTTCGGTGAGCAAGCACCTGACGTTGTTGAGCGACTGCTCGGGGAGTTGCCCGGATGGTTCGGCGTCGAGGAGTCGAACCGAGGTTACGTGGAGTCCGCTAGGCATATGCCGACGTATCTGGTAAGGCCGGACGGCAGCGCTGATGCTGCGCCTGCGGGGGTACTGCTCGCTGCCAGGCACTTTCCTGCTGCGGCGGAGATCTATTTGCTGGCCGTCTCCCCTGGCGTGCACCGCCAAGGAGCCGGACGGGCACTTGTCGAGGCGTTCGAGGCCGACTTGATTGCGGACGGCGTCTCTCTTCTGCAGGTCAAGACCAACGGTCCGAGCCACCCAGATGCCGGCTACGTCAAAACCCGGCTGTTTTACGAGGCAATGGGTTTTCTGCCGCTTGAAGAGATTCCTGACTTCTGGCCAACTAACCCCTGCCTGATCATGATCAAGGCGCTATCAGGGCGGAAGTAAGATTTCCCCATGGATATTGTGCTTCGGGCGGTCGCGGAAAGCGACCTGCCCGTCATTTACCGGTTGACTAGCGAACCAGAGGCGACCGGTGAGCACGAGTGGTTCGGCTGGCAGGACCCTTGGCATTACCGGCGGAGGTGGGAGGCCGATGGAATGCTCGGGGAGGATGGCGGGGTCCTCATGGTCGGGCATGAAGACGAAGTGCTCGGGTTCGTGTCGTGGTCCAAGCGCCGGACCGCGCGGACCTCGTTCTGCTGGAACATGGGCATCGCGTTGCTGCCTGAGGCCCGTGGCCACGGTTACGGTACGGCTGCCCAGCGTGAGCTGGTCAGGTACCTGTTCCTTCATACGCAGGTCAACCGGATTGAGGCCAGCACCGAGATCGGGAACCTAGCCGAGCAACGCGCCCTCGAGAAGGCCGGCTTCACCCGCGAAGGCGTGATGCGCGGAGCTGGGTTCCAGGGCGGCCGCTGGCACGACGGGGCCGTGTACAGCGTGCTCAGATCCGAAGTCGAACCCTGAAGTTACCCACCCTCACCTGTGGATGGCGCGGTGGATAAGCCTAGGTTCTGTGGATAACATGGCTCGGCCGGTGGATGACATGGTGGACAGGGAAAGAATCTTGAAATAGGTGGTCAGAAGGTCTTGTGTTCGGCGCTTTGAGGGCGTAGAACATCCCTACCAGCGAAAACGGGTACCGCTCAGAGGCAACTCTGGGAGAGTCAAGATACCGGGCAACCGGAATCGCGACGCCGTAAGAGCCAAGGGAAACCGGAAGCTTTCGCGGATTTGCTGGAGGGCCGGGTAACTGGTTTTCTGGCGGGTGTCCTGGACCGGTGGTGTGGACGTACTGAGCGCGGATCGCCGATTGCCCCGGTGAACCAAAGCTCGCTGGGGCAATCAGCGGGTTTAGGTCAGAACGATCACGGCGAGGCCCCTGCAACTCATACGTGCAGGGGCCTTCGTCATGCCAGGACAAGTCCGCCTATGGCCTGCGTCGTGCCCCGCCCCGCCCCGGCCCCGGCGCGGCCCGGCGCGCGCGCAGGGACGACGCGGTGGTTGTGCAGCACGGACTTGTGGATGAGGCGGTGGATAAGCGCTAGCTCTGTGGATAACTGGCGTGTTTCGGTGGATGGTCCGGTGGATGAGAAAAGAATCTTGAAATAGCTAGTCAGAGGTACTTGTGTTCGGCGGATTCAGGGCGTAGAACATCTCTACCAGCGAAAACGGGTACCAACCGGGGGAAACTTCGGAGAATCCTGATGACCGGGAAACCGGGAGTCTGGTGCCGCTGGAGTGCCGGGAAACTGGCAGCCCTCTGGCGGGTGTCCTGGACGCTAGTGCGGACGGACTGAGCGCGGATCGCCGATTGCCCCGGTGAGCCAAGCTCGCTGGGGCAATCAGCGAGCTGTTCAGAACGGCCAGGGCTAGGCCCCTGCATCTCATACATGCAGGGGCCTTTCTCTGTTGGGAAGTCGCCTGGTCACTGACCAGCCGTCCAGAGTAGCGTTCGGTTATGACTGCAACAGCAAACATGCCTGAGCCGCCATTCGGGCGGCTGCTGACCGCGATGGTCACGCCGATGACTGGCGACGGGGCTGTCGACTTCGAGGGCGCGGCGCAACTCGCCGACTACCTGGTCACTTCGATGCGCAACGATGGCATCGTCGTCAGCGGCACCACCGGTGAGTCCCCGACTACGTCGGATGAGGAGAAGGCACGCCTGATCCGTACCGTCAAGCACGCGGTCGGCGACCGGGCTCACGTGATAGCGGGTGTCGGTACGAACGACACCGCGCATAGTTGTCACCTGGCCAGGCAGGCGGAGGAGGCAGGCGCCGACGGCCTGCTCGTAGTGACGCCTTACTACAACAAACCACCGCAGACCGGCCTCGTAGCGCACTTCACCGCGGTCGCCGACGCTACCGGCCTGCCCAGCCTGCTGTACGACATTCCCGGCCGGACCGGGACTCCGATCAGGCCAGAGACGCTGATCCAGCTCGCGCAGCACCCGAGGATCGTCGGCGTGAAGGACGCGAAGGCGGACTTCGCCGCGGCCTCGACCGTGATGCTGGCCACGGACCTGGTGTTCTACTCAGGCGACGACATCGTCAACCTGCCTTGGCTCTCGCTCGGGGCTGTCGGCTTCATCAGCGTCGTCGCGCACGTCGTCGGTGACCGGTTGCGCGAGATGATCGATGCCTACCTGGCCGGGAACGTCGCTGACGCGCTGCGGTTGCATCGTGAGCTGATGCCGGTCTTCACCGGCATCATGACCAGGACTCAGGGCGTGATCGCGACCAAGGCGGCGCTTTCCCTCCTCGGTCTGCCCGGCGGTTCCGTGCGGTTGCCGCTGGTGGACTCGACCCCGGCCGAGATGGAGTTGTTCCGCGCGGACCTCGTCGCTGGCGGTGTCAAGATCAAGTGAGCCATCCACACCCAGAGCTAGGCTCGCCGCCAGCGCTCGCGCCTGGAGGCTTGCGGATCGTCGCGCTAGGTGGCCTGGGAGAGGTCGGCAGGAACATGACGGTCTTCGAGCACGAAGACCGGCTGCTGGTCGTGGACTGCGGCGTTCTGTTCCCCGATCCTGACACTCCAGGCGTCGACCTGATCCTGCCTGACTTCACCGCGATCGATGACCGGCTTGACCGGATCGACGCGATGGTGCTCACGCACGCTCACGAAGACCACATCGGCGCTGTGCCTTACCTGCTGCGCCGTCGCCCGGACATCTTGCTGGTCGGCTCGAGGCTGACGCTGGCGCTGGTGCAAAGCAAACTGGTCGAGCACCGGATCACACCGCAGGTCTTCGAGGTCGACGCGGGCTCCCGCGAGTCATTCGGCCCGTTCGCGCTTGAGTTCTTCGCCGTCAATCACTCGATTCCGGATGCGCTGGCCGTAGCCATCAGCACCAGGGCTGGCATCGTCTTGCACACGGGTGATTTCAAGATGGACCAACTCCCGCTCGACGGACGGCTGACCGACCTCGGCGGGTTCGCGCGGCTCGGTCGCGAGGGCGTCGACCTGCTGATGTCTGACTCAACCAACGCCGAAGTGCCCGGCATCGTGACCAGCGAGCGGGCGATCGCCTCTGTGCTTTCCGACGTGTTCAGCACCGCTGAACAGCGGATCATCGTCTCCTGCTTTGCCAGTCATGTGCACCGCGTGCAGCAGGTACTTGACGTTGCCGCCGAGCACGGGCGCAAGGTGTCGCTGGTTGGCCGGTCGATGGTGCGCAACATGGGCGTAGCCAGGGAACTCGGCTACCTGCGCGTTCCCTCGGTGCCTGGTGGCCTGCTTGTCGACATGCGGGATGCGGAGGAACTGCCGCCCGATGAGATCGTGCTGATCTCGACCGGCTCGCAGGGCGAGCCCATGTCGGCGCTCGCCAGGATGGCCAGCCGCGACCACCCGATCAGGATCGCCAGGGGTGACACCGTGATCCTGGCGTCCTCGCTTGTGCCGGGCAACGAGACCGCTGTCTCGCGGGTAATCAATAACTTGACCAGGCTTGGCGCGCGAGTTGTCCACAAGGGGAATGCGCTTGTCCACGTGTCAGGGCACGCGCCGGCGGGTGAGTTGCTTTACGTGCTAAACATGGTCAAGCCGACCAACTTCATGCCCGTGCACGGCGAGTGGCGTCACCTCACGGCGCACGCCGATCTAGCTGCCCAGACCGGCGTTCCGCGGGGCAACATCGTGCTGGCCGAGGACGGAATCGTGGTCGACCTGGTCGGCGGAAAGGCGGCCGTGGCCGGGAAGGTGCACTGCGGCTATGTGTTCGTCGACGGCCTTTCTGTAGGGGAGGTGGACGAGAGTTCGATCAAGGACCGGCTGATTCTCGGGGAGGAGGGGTTCATCTCGGTTGTCGTCGTGATTGACTCGACCAACGGCAAGCTGGTCGCCGGGCCTGAGATCTACGCTCGAGGCTCGGGCATCGACGACGATGGCTACAACGAGGTGCTGCCGCTGCTCGAAGAGGTGCTCGACCGGGCAGCCGGCGAAGGCATCAACGACAGCTATCAGATCGGCCAGCTAATCAGGCGCACCCTCGGCAAGTGGGTCAACAATAACTACCGCCGACGTCCCATGATCGTTCCGGTCGTGCTCGAGGTCTGACGCGGCGTGGCGCCAAGCGGGAACCGTCGGCAGACGCCGGGCCGAGCTAGGTATCCGCCCGAAATTGACGTGCCGGCTCGGGGTGCACATGACCAGACTGGCGTGGCATGGAGTCCGATAAGAGCGCGCTGCTCGGGCGGGTGCTGAAGCAGTTCAGCGGCGCAGAGATGTCTGACGTGCTCGCGGACAGGCTGCCAGGAACTGACCTGACGTCGCTATTGCTTGAGGTCATGCGAAGACGCGCCGCCCGAACTAGCGCGGCGGAAGTGATGCGGCAGTACCGCACGGACCGGTTCGTCGCGCCGGCGGTCACTGATTTCCGCGCGCTGCGGTGAGTCGAGGACGTCATGCTGGCCGGCCTGCCTGATGGGTTCGAATTGCTGACGCTCTCTCCGGTGCTGCCGCTCGGAGCGCACTCGGCAGTGGCCGCTGTCGATCCGAGGAACGTGGTCGCGACGGTCAGGCGGACCGAGGTAGCCGCCGACCCTACTAACGGGCTCGCGCTTGAGGCCGCCGCCCCCCGGCGACTGTTGCTCGCCGCCGAGCCCCGGTCGGCTGAAGTTGTCCGTCTGGCCGCGTTCGGCAACCCAGGCGCGGCGCATTGAGGGCAGCATCGTTGGCCCTCCGTTGCTGCTGGCGGGGCGGATCGAACGACAACGGTGCCGACTTGATGTTGTCCGGGTGACATCGCTGCGACTTTGTTGCTGTAGCCGGGGGCGGGCGGGCAGCATCGATGGCTGCTTGATGCTGCTGGCCGGGCGGCGCGGCCGGGCGGCGCGCGGGGGCGCGAACGGCGCGGACGGGGGCGCGGGTGGGCGGCGCGGGCGGGCGGCGCGCGAACGGCGCGGG
>Ga0335074_10009369_pt1 | contig 13676 bp, 8 predicted proteins | sample Lox_Sample_23_FD_206715 | JGI IMG/M metagenome (GOLD analysis project Ga0335074, IMG submission 206715) | Soil microbial communities from Loxahatchee National Wildlife Refuge, Florida, United States - Lox_Sample_2.3 | ecosystem: Environmental > Terrestrial > Soil > Wetlands | place: USA: Florida...
CCAGGGGTCGGGCTCGCGCGGCCGGGCTCGCCTGCCGGTGGCGGCGATTTCCCGCACCGCCCGCGCGGACCAGGCGGCGGCGCCCAGCGCGTCGAAGACCGCCTGCGCGGACTCGAGCGGCGCGCGTGACTCGGCGACCCGCCGCCGACGGCGGAGCCAGGACCCGTAGGCCAGGTCGATCCGGCCGCAGTACCACGGCGAGGCGTTGACCTTGAGCCGGGCGGCCTCGTCGAACAGCGCTTCGGCCCGGTCTTCCCCGGCCAGGACGGCCCGGGCATACGCGAGCGCCCGCACCACCCCGGACGCGGTCGTGTCGCCGGCGAGTTCCTCCAGGTGCCGCAGCGGTCCGAGGGCCGCGTCGCCACGTCCGCTCAGCGAGGCCGCCTCGGCCAGGTAGTCGGCGGCCCACACGCACTGCGGGTACTGGTAGGCGACGTCGTCAGGGTCGACCATGCGGCTGAACTCGTCAACGGCGTCGCCCGGCCGTCCGTGGCCGAGCGCCGCCAGTCCCCTGGTGAGCTGGACTCCGTTCAGGAGGGCCCGGTTACCGGACTTGGCGGCCTCCTGCTCAACCTCGGACGCGATGATCAGGGCGCCCGCGCGGTCACCGCGCAGCGCCGCGAGGTTGCCTTGGGCCAGCCGCCCGCACGCGGCCCACAGCGGCTGGCGGGTCTCAAACCCGAACCGGTGCGCCTCGTCGCCCGCCGCCAGCGTGATGTCCCACCGACCGAGGTACAGCGCGGCGAAGGCCTCCAGGACGCGGGTCTGGGTGAGCAGGGCGATCCGGCCCTGGCGGCGGAGCGAGTCAGACGCGCGAGCCGCGAAGCTGAGGCCGCGCTCGAAGTCGCCGGCGATGAAACCGGTCCGCGCGAGCGCCCCGAGCAGGGCCACGTCGGTCACCTCACGCGACGCCCACTGGGCGAGCTGGTCGACCAGGACCGTCCCGCGAGCGAACGGATCTATTTCGGAGTAGAGCGCCATCACCCGGGGGTCGGCGCGGCCCAGGCTGAGCGCCTCGATGCCGGCCCGGACGCGGGACCGCAGGTCCTCGGCCGCGGCGCCCCAGTAGCAGGAGTTGCTGGCGCCGAGCAGCAGCGACGCCGCAAGCCCAGCATCGCCGCCCAGCCGGGCCCGCGCCGCGGCCGCCACCAGCCGGCTGATGGTGTCCACGTCCCCGGGAACCCCGTCGTCGAAGGCACCCTCAAGCCCCGCCAGGCGCGCGTAGTCGGCCGGGTCGAGGCCGAGGACACGGGCCCGGCCCAGCAGCGCGGAGACGGTCTCGTGGTGCCCGAGCTCAAAGGCAAGCTCGGCCGCGAGAAGCAGCCGGTGACCGCGACGACGGTCATCTTCCGACAGGTCAGCGGCGCGCCTCAGCCATTCCTCGGCCAGACCGGGGGCACCGCGGGCCGCGGCCCGGCCGGCTCCCGCGTCCAGCTCCTCGGCCAGGGACTCCCGCGGGCCGGGCGCGGCCAGCGCCCGATGCCAGACGGCGCGATCGGGATCGGCGCTGAGGACGGCGGCGAGCGCCAGGTGGACGGATCTGCGCTCCTCGGCGGTGGCGGTCTGGATGATCGCCGACCGGACCAGAGGATGGCGAAAGCGGAACGTGCCGCCTTCGACGATGATCAGGCCGAGACGCGTCACCGTGCCCAGGTCGACCCCGGCATCGTGATCGCCGCCGAGCGCGTCCAGGGTCGCGCGCGTCTCAGCGAGCTCGTCGCTGTCCTGGAGCGCGGCTATCAGCAACGCCGTCCTGGCCGGCCGGGCCAGGTCGTCAAGCCGGATGGCGAAGGAGCGCTCGAGCCGCTGGGTGAGCGGGAGGGGCGCGAAGACGGACGACGCTTCCGCCTGGCCGACGACCTTCGCCAGCTCGAGCAGGGCAAGCGGATTCCCGGCGGCCGCTTCGAGCACCCGCGTCTCATCGGCCGCAGTCAGTCCCCGGGCCTGCTGGCGCAGCAGTTCTCGCGACGCGGGGTCGCCGAGCGGGTCGAGCCACAGGAGCAGGGAGCCGAACGAGCTCTCCGGCGGTTGGTTCAGCCGGCACGTGGTGACCATGACGATCTGCTCGTCGGTGATCCGCCGGGAGATGAACTCGACAGCGTCGCGGCTGGCATCGTCCAGCCAGGCCAGGTCGTCAACACCGACGAAAACCGGAGTCTCGGCGGCCGCGTCGGCGATCAGCTCCAAGGCGGCCAGGGCGATGAAGAACGGGTTATCGGCCGCGGCGCCGGGCTCGGCCAGCCCGAAGGCGCCCATCAGCGCGGCCCGGTGCCCGGCCGGCAGCTCGCCGATCCGGCCGAGCAGCGGGCGCAGCAGCTGGTGGAGGGCCGCGAACGTCAGATGGGCCTCGCCCTCGGCGGCGCGGACGCTGAGGGTGGTATAGCCGCGTGCCACGGCGAGCTCGGTGCCGGCGCGCAGCAGGGCGCTCTTGCCCACCCCGGGGTCACCGGCGATCCGCACGGTGCCGCCTCGCTCGGCCGCGCCGTCAACGGCCGACGCGATCAGCGCGAGTTCGACGTCCCGGCCGACCAAGGACACCGCCGACATCAAGGGCCCCATCGCCACTCGATGAGCTTGCCCGCCTTCCCGCGTTGAGTCAACTGACTGAGGCGGGCCAGGGACACCGGATTCCGGGTTCAGTCAACGGGACGCGTGATCGCCGCTCAGCTGACGCGGCGGGTTCGCACCAGCTCCGGCCAGGAGCGCCGGAGCGTGCCCGGCTGATACCCGGGGCCGCCGGCCGGAGCCTCGAAGTCGTAGGTCCCCTCGTCGTTCAGCCATACCGGAACCCGCGGCCCGCCCGGGTTGACGAGCTGAACTGGGACAAGCCGCGGGTCCTCCCACGGCCATAGCCAGATCCCCCGGTCGTGCACCTCCTGGTCGCGCTGCTCGCACAGCTGGGAGCACCCGCCGGGGCTGGCGGGCGACCCGCACAGCAGGCACAGATTCCACACGGCGTTGGCGCCGGCCCGGAAGATGCCGCCCGCGCCTCGCTCGACCCGAGGCGCAATCGTGTAGGGCCGCCCGATGACGCTGGCACCGCAGCTCTCGCAGCGGCCGAACGCGCGGGCGAAGACCAGGCGGCGGACCCGCGCCGACGGACCCGCGTCCCGGGCTGATCGCGTCGGGACCCGCAGCGACCAATCCGCGGCCTGCGGCGTCCCGGTCCTGAGAAGTGGGCGGCGGTGCCTGCGCCGGTCCGTCATGATGGGTCACTCCCCCGGGGGCTGCGGACGATTCCGCAAACTGTATTCATGCTGATAAATCATGCAATGAAACCATCCGACCAGCGCGGATGACGGAAATTACGGCCTGTCTACCTGTTGTCGGGACAACATACGCTTTGTCATGACATTTCGTGTGGCCCCTGGCCGCGCGGCGATCGGCCACGGCACGAGACAGGCGGCCCGGCCCTGACGTTCCAGCCGGTGCCGGAGCCGAAGGCCGGCAAGGTCCGGGTCCATCTCGACCTTCGCGTCGACGATCTGGCGGCCGGGCTGGCCAGGATTCGCGCCCTCGGCGGTGACTGGACCGGCGAGGTTCACGTCTACGACGAGGGCACCGTGGCGGTGATGGCCGATCCGGAAGGCACCGAGTTCTGCCTGCTCGGGCCGCCGCGGTCGACGCTCGGGTAACGACGTCAGCGCCGGCCGGCGACGAGCGCCGGCGTGCGCCGCAGCCACGCCGCCAGCAGCCCGGAGATGACGAGCAGGGACAGCGACAGGGCCGCCACCGCGGGCCACGCGCCCGTGCTCCACGCATGGCCGGCCAGGTTACCGAAGACCGACGAGCCGAGGTAGTAGGCGAACAGGTAGAGCGACGCGGCCTGGGCGGAGGCGACGCCACCGGCGTGCGCCCGGACCGGCACCCAGCTGCTGGCGACGCCGTGCACGACGAAGAACCCCGCGGTCATCACCGCCAGCCCGGCCACGATGCACGGCAGGCTGCCCGGCAGCGTGAGCAGCACGCCCGCCGCGGTGATGAGGCAGCCGGCCGGCACGACGGCGCGGCGGGAGAAGCGCTCGGCCATCCGCCCGGCGATCGCCGAGCTGACCGTGCCGACCGCGTAGACCAGGAAGACCAGGCCCGCCGCGCCCACGCTGAGGCCGAACGGCGCGGCCGTGAGCCGGAATCCCAGCACGTTGTACACCCCCACGAACGCGCCCATGCAGCATGCGCCGATCCCGTAGAGCGCCAGCAGCCCGGGGTCGGACACGGCCCCGGTGAGCATCCCCGCCAGCTGGCGGGGGCGGGCCGGCGCGGGGGTGAAGTTGCGCGAGGCGGGCAGCTCGAGCGCCACCACGCCGGCGCAGAGCAACCCGAGCAGGGCGACCGAGGCCAGCGCCCAGCGCCAGCCGGCCAGGTCGGCCACCGCGCCGGTGAGCAGCCGGCCGGTCATGCCGCCGAGGGCGTTACCGCCGATGTAGAGCCCGGCCGCGCGGGCGTAGGCGTCGGGATGCAGTTCCTCGCGCAGATAGGCGGTGGCGGCGGCGGGCAGCCCGGCCAGCGCAATGCCCTGCGCCAGCCGCAGGATCAGGAGCCAGCTCCAGCTGGGTGCGGCGGCGCAGGCCAGGGCCACGATGCCGGACGCGACGACCGAGAACCGGATGAGCCCGGTCCGGCCGAGCACCTCCGACGCGGGACCGGCCGCCAGCAGGGCGACGCCGAGGCCGGCCGTGGTCAGGGAGAGGGACAGCGTGCTCTGCCCGGCCGACACGGAGAACGAGCGGGCGAGCTCGGGCAGCAGGGCCTGGGTGCTGTAGAGCAGCGCGAACGTCGCCACCCCGGCCGCGAACAGGGCGATCGCGATGCGCCGGTAGCCGGGCTGGCCCGCCCGGTAGCCCTCGTACCCGGCCGTCAGCCCGGGGGCGGCGGACGCCATCTTCGCGGAGGAGGTCACCCAGTCACTGTGCGGCAGCCCTTCTCATACGTCAAATGCATGAACTTCATATATCCGATACGCACCACGTATACTTAGTGGTCGTGGATATCGATGAGTTCCGGCGGCTGCTCGTCCTGGCCGAATACGAGCGGATCACCGACGCGGCCGAGGCGCTGCAGATGAGCCAGCCCACGCTGTCCCGGCTGCTCGCCCGGGCGGAGCACGAGCTCGGGGCGCGGCTGTTCGAGCGGGACGCGGCCGGGGCGCGGCCCAACCCCTACGGCGAGGTGGTGCTCGCGGCGGCGCGGGACATCACCCGGCGCTATGACGAGCTCCGCGACGATCTGGCCACGCTGCTCGACCCGGAGACGGGGACGGTCCGGCTCGCGTTCATGGACTCGATGGCGACCTCGCTGGTGCCGCGGATCCTGCGCGACTTTCGCCGCGAGGCACCGCACGTCCGGGTCGCGCTGCAGCAGAAGCCGGGTCACGAGATGATCCCCGACCTGGCCTCGGGCCGGACCGAGCTGGCGATCATCGCGCCGCGGCCGCCCGGCCCGCACGGCTGGCTGCCGCTGCAGCGGCAGCGTCTGGTGCTCGTCGTCCCGGCCGGGCACCGGCTCGCCGCCCGCCGCCAGGCGCGGCTGGACGACCTGGCGGACGAGGACTTCGTCACCGTGCCCGCCGGGTTCGGGTTCCGCTCGCTGATCGACGACCTGCTGGCGGCGGACGGCGCGTCGGTCCGGGTGGCGTTCGAGAGCCCCGACATGGCCGCCATCGAGGGGCTGGTCGGGGCCGGGCTGGGGGTGGCGATCCTGCCCGAGCGGTTCGCCGGCGTCTCCGGCACCGTCGGCGTCGACCTGGCCGCCGGCCACGCCGAGCGGATCGTCGGCCTCACCTGGCGGACCGACCGCCCGCTGCCCCCGACCGCCGCCCGGCTGCTTGAGTTCCTGTCCCGCGCCGGGCCGTTCGACTAGCGCCGTGTGGTGCCGGAGATACTCTGCTGCGCCCGCGTTACGCCGTCGACTAACCCAGCGTGTGAGCATGGTCACTAGAACCGCTGGGGCACAGCCGACGTAGAGCGCGAGCATCCCGGCACCGATCGCGGGTTGCCTCTCCCGCCTGCCGGTGTGCGAGTCTTTTTCCATGGAAACCGATCTTGCTGACCGGCTGCGCGCGATCTGCACGACGCTGCCCGAGGTGACCGAGCGGCCCAGCCATGGCGCGCCAACCTGGTTCGTCCGCGACAAGAAATCGTTCGTGACCCTCTGGGCCGACGGCCACCACGACCATGACTTCGCCCACCTGTGGTGCGCCGGCCTGCCCGGCGCGCAGGCGTCGCTGATCGCCGCCAACCCCGGCCGCTTCTTCCGCCCGCCCTACGTCGGCGGCCGGGGCTGGATCGGCGTCCGCCTGGACGCCCCGCCCCCGGTCGACTGGACCGAGATCGCCGAGCTGTGCGAGGACGCCTACCGCGCGGTCGCCCCGGCCGGCCTCATCGCCAGGCTCTAGCGGCACTGCGCCGCCGCCCGGCGCTCAGCCCCCCGGCGCTCAGCCGCCCGGCGCTCAGCCCCCCGGCGCTCAGCCGCCCGGCGCTCAGCGTCCCGGCGCTCAGCCGCCGGGCAGCACGCCCGCGCCGTGGTCGAGCTGGTGGTCCAGGTTGACGGCGGCGCTGATCAGGGCCAGGTGGCTGAACGCCTGGGGGAAGTTGCCGAGCTGCTCGCCGGTGGCGCCGATCTCCTCGGAGTACAGCCCGAGGTGGTTGGCGTAGGTGTGCATCTTCTCGAAGGTCAGGACGGCCTCATTGAGGCGGCCCGCCCGGGCGAGGGTGTCGACGTACCAGAAGGTGCAGAGCGAGAACGTGCCCTCGTCGCCCGCCAGCCCGTCCGGCGAGGCGCTCGGGTTATAGCGGTAGACGAGGCTGTCGGAGACCAGCTCGCGGTCGATGGCCTGCAGCGTCGACAGCCACATCGGGTCCTTCGGCGCGATGAGGCCCTGCTGAGGCATCATCAGCAGGGACGAGTCGAGGACCTCGCTGCCGTAGAACTGGGTGAAGCCGCCGACCCGGGGGTTCCAGCCCTTCTCGAAGACCTGGTTGTAGATCGCGTCCCGCTCCGTCCGCCAGCGGATCAGGTCGGCCGGGCGGGCGCGGGTGGTCGCCATCTTGACCGCCCGGTCGAGCGCGACCCAGCTCTGGACGCGGCCGTAGACGAAGTCCCTGCGCCCGCCGCGGGTCTCCCAGATCCCCTCGTCGGGCTGGTCCCAGTGCTCGCACAGCCAGTCCATCAGGCTGGCCAGCTCCAGCCAGCTCTGGTGGCCGGTCCGCACCCCGCGCCGGTCGGCGAGGAACATCGCGTCCATCATCTCGCCGTAGATGTCGAGCTGAAGCTGGTCGGCCGCGCCGTTGCCGATCCGCACCGGGCGGGACCCGCGCCAGCCCTCGAAGTGGTCGAGCGACACCTCGGTCAGATCGGAGCTGCCGTCGACCCGGTACATGATCTTCATCGGGCCCGAGTCGCCGTCGGCCTGCTCGGCGGCCCGGTCGCGGAGCCAGTCGCCGAACGCCGCCGCCTCCTCGGTGAAGCCCAGGCCGAGCAGGGCGTAGATCGAGAACGAGCCGTCCCTGATCCAGGTGTACCGGTAGTCCCAGTTGCGCTCGCCGCCGACCTGCTCGGGCAGCGCGGCGGTCGGGGCGGCCACGATGCCGCCAGTCGGCGCGTAGGTCATCAGCTTGAGGGTCAGCGCCGAGCGGACCACCATCTCGCGCCAGCGACCCCGGTAGGTGGCGCCGGACAGCCAGTGGCGCCAGAACTCGACCGTCTCGTTGTGCAGCCGGTGGATGTCGTCGGGATGCAGCCGACGGGGCGCGCCGCCGTTCGACTCGAGGACCACCCCCCAGACCTGACCCGCGCGCAGCGTCCGGGTGATGCGGAGCCCGCCTCCGTCCGTCGCCTTCATGTCGATGCCCTGCTCGGCGAGCGAGCTCGACGGTGAGCCGACGACGTGCAGGGTGAGCCGGTCGACCTGCGCGCCCTCCACCACCGGGGTGAAGGTGGCGCCTTCGCTGGTGACGTCCACGGTGTGTTGCGCGCGGGCGTAGTCGAACCCCGGCCGTAGGTCGACCACGAACTGCATCGTGCCCCGGACCACCCGCAGCTGCCGGACGATGCGGTGCCGGTCGGTGACGTGCCGGCCGGCGATCGGCATGAAGTCGTGGATCTCGCCGACGCCGTCCGGCGTCATGAACCGGGTGACAAGCACCGCCGTGTCGGGCAGGTAGAGCTGCTTGGTGACGCAGTCCTCGCGGGCGGGCGAGATCTGAAAGTGCCCGCCCTTGTCCGCGTCGAGCAGCGCGGCGAACACGCTCGGCGAGTCGAACCGCGGGCAGCAGAACCAGTTGATCGCGCCGTTGGTGGTCACCAGGGCGGCGGTCTGCAGGTCGCCGATCAGGCCGTGATCGCTGATGTTCGGGTAGCGCTCAGTCACGAACCGATGATTGCAGACCCGCCAGCCCGGTGCGGCACAATGCGCGCGCGAAACGTCGAACGGGTCAGAGCTCGTACTGAGACGCCTGCAGCGTGTAGAGCTCGGCGTACTGGCCGCCGAGGCGGAGGAGCTCCGCGTGCGTCCCCGTCTCGATCACGGAGCCGTGGTTGAGCACATAGATACGGTCGGCGTGCCGGACCGAGGCCAGCCGGTGGGTGATGATCAGCACCGTGCGGTCTCGCGCCAGCGTCCGCAGCGAGGAGAACAGGGCGTACTCGGCTCGCGCGTCCAGCGCGGCGGTCGGCTCGTCCATGATCAGCAGCGGCGCGGTCCGGTAAATGCCGCGGGCGGCCGCGATCCGCTGCCACTGGCCGCCGGACAGCTCGGCCCCGTCCTTGAACTCGCGCGCGAGCAGGGTGTCGTAGCCCTTCGCGAGCTCGCCGATCACCGTGTTGGCGCCGGACGCGGTGACGGCGGCGGTCAGCAGCGTCTCGTCGAGCAGCCGGCCCATGGTGATGTTGTCGCGAACCGACAGCGGCCAGTTCCCGTGGTCCTGGGCGATCACCGCGATCTGCTCGCGGAGCGGCTCGCCGTCCACGTCGGCGATCGAGATCCCGTCCCAGCGGACGCTCCCGGCCGACGGCCGGTAGAGGCCGGCCAGGATCTTGGCCAGGGTCGTCTTGCCCGACCCGTTCTCGCCGACCAGGGCCACCACCTCGCCGCTGCTGATCTTGACCGATACCTCGCGCAGGGCCGGGGAATCGGCGCCGGGGTAGGAGAACGTCACCGCGTCGACGGTGATCTGCTCGAACCCGGCCGGGACCGGGCGGGCGCCATCGACCGGGATCCGCGTCGTCGCGTCCGCGCAGAACGCCAGGTAGTCGGAGAAGTACAGGCCTTCTTCGTAGCACTGGTTAACCGCGTACATCAGCTGCTGGAGCGACCCCGCGGCCGACCGCAGTGCCAGCACCGCCGTGCCCGCGACCGAGAGCGGTAGCGTTCCCGAGGCGAGCAGCGCGCCCAGGGTCGCGTAGACGCCGACCGTCGCCACCCCGCTCATCGAGCTCGCTACGACCTGGGTCTCGGTCGTCCGCCGGGCGGCGGTCAGCTCGGCGTTGCGCGCGTAGGCGGCAAGCCTGGCGAACCGGTCGAGCAGGAATCCGCGCATCGTGAACGAGCGCAGCTCGGCCGCGGTCCGTCTGGTCGCGATCAGGTGCGACAGGATCCACTTCCTGCGATAGGAGTCAATCAGCGCGAACCGGGTCACGTACTGGATCCTGGCCGACCGGATCGCCGCCCACGCGCCCGGCAGTTGCGCGGCCAGCACCACGAGCAGCAAGACGGGCGACAGCACGCCGACGACGACGGCGGCCGAGCCGAGCCCCGCGAACGCGGTCACGCAGTTGATGACGTTGTTGACCAGCTGGGAGGCAGAGATGAGCCCCCGGGTCTGGGCCCGCTCGAGCCGGTCATGAAAGTCCGGGTCGTCAAACGCGGCCAGCTCCACCCGCGAGGTCAGGTCGTACAGCCGGACCTCGACGATCTGGTCCACCACCGGCTCGAGCCGCGCCTGCGCCCAGCCCGCCGCGGCCGCCACCCCCGACCGCGCCGCCGTCGCCGCCGCCACCAGGATCAGCGACGGGAGCGCGGCCCGGACCCGGTGCGGGGTCGGCCCGCCCGCGAACAGCGCCGATAGCACTCCGGTGGTCGCGTACAACGCGTAACCGCCGGCCACGCCGGAGACGAGGTTCAGTCCGATCGTCGCCGCCGTGTCCAGCCGGCTGGCCGACCAGGCGAGCCGGATCGCCTGCCCGACCAGCCCGGGAAACCGCCGCGCGACGTCGCGGAACCCGACCGTCGCCATCCGCTGGTCGTACTGCCGCCAGTAGTGGGCGGTCAGCTCCGCGTTCTCCTGATCGGCCGTCGCCCGGTCGGTGCCGGCCGGCTCGGCCGGGCGACGTCCCGCGGTGCCCCGACGCGGCCATCGGACCCGCCGCCCCGTCCCCATGTTTCCAGTATGGGCGGATACCCGGCAATTGGGCGAACAGATATGTCCGCCGCCCTTAACGCGGCGCGCGACCCGCCGCTTCTTGCTGTTATCCCGAAACGGGCGGGCGCGGAAGCGCGAGCGCGGAAGCGCGGGCGCGGGTTTACTTCGGCGGCTTGGCGACGACGAAGGTCACGTCGCGGCGGTGGGAGAAGCCGAGGGACTTGTAGAGCCGGATGGCGTTGACGTTGTCGGCGGCCGCGTGCAGGAACGGGGTCGCGCCGCGGGCGATGATGCCGGCCGCGGCCGCGCGGGTGAGCCGGGCGGCGAAGCCGTGGCCGCGCCAGCCCTCGTCGGTGCAGACGGCGCTGATCTCGGCGAAGCCCGGCGGGCGCATCCGCTCGCCCGCCATCGCCACCAGCCTGCCCTCGCGGCGGATGCCCAGGTAGCCGCCGAGCTCGACCGTCCCCGGCAGGAACGGCCCCGGCTTGGTCCGCTCGGTCAGCTCGAGCATCGCCGGCACGTCGGCCTCGGTCAGCGCGACCGCCTCCGGGTCGAGGGCCGGGTCGAGATCGTCCGCCACCAGCTGGACGCCCTCGCGGGCGACGAGAACCTCCCAGTCGGCCGGCGGCCCGGCGCTCAGCCGGACGAACAGCGCCGCCCCGCCGGGAACGGTCAGCCGGGCCGCGTCCGCCCAGTCCGCGGCCGACGACTCGTCCGCCACCGCGCAGAACGGCGAGACGTTCGGCTGATACCTGATCGCGTTCCCGTGCCGTACCGCGAACGTCGCCTGGTTCCCGGTCAGCGCCGCGAAGACCGGGTTGTCGAGGGGGTGGGCGGCTGTCACCGGACTACGTTACCCGGGCGGAACGAGCAACCGGGGCTGAGCAGAGCGGCCACGGTCCGTTCGAGATGATGGTTGCGCGGTTTTGATCCTCAGAGAATCCCTTCCGGGGAGTCGGCGGTGGTGCCGGTGAGGGCGACGTCGGTCATGTCGTCGCCGAGGTAGGCGGCGATGACCTTCGGGTCCTTGCGCACCGCCTCCGGGGTGCCCCCGGCGATGACCTGGCCGAACTCGAGCACCACGACCCGGTCGCAGATGCCGAGCACGAGGCCCATGTCGTGCTCGATGAGCAGCATCGACTGGCCCGCGTCGGCCAGCCGGCGGAGGGTGACGCCGAGCTCCTCGCTCTCGGCCGTGTCGAGGCCGGCCGCGGGCTCGTCCAGGCAGAGCAGGGACGGTTTGGCGACCAGGGCGCGGGCGACGCCGACGAGCTTGCGCTGACCGGTCGAGAGCTGGGTCGGCATCGCCTCGGCGGCCCAGTCCATGCCGACCAGCGCCAGCGTCTCCCTCGCCACGTCCTCGCTGGCGGTGCCCTCGCGGACCGCGACGGTGAGGTTCTCGGCCACGTTGAGGTCGTCGAACAGCTCGGTCGACTGCCAGGTTCGAGTCAGGCCCTCGGCCGCCCGCAGGTAGGGTGGCTGGCCGTGCAGATCGCGCGCGCCCAGCGTGACCGTGCCGGTGGCAGGCACGAACCCGGAGACGGCGTCGATCAGCGTGGTCTTGCCCGCGCCGTTGGGGCCGATGAGGCCGACCAGCTCGCCCTCGCGGACCGACAGGGACACGTCCGACAGCGCGCGCACGCCGCCGAACCGGACCGACAGCCCCTCGACCGTGAGCGCGGCGGGCGCCGCCGACAGGTCCGGCCGCTCGGTCCGCGGCGTGATCCGCTCGCGGGTGGAGGCGTCGGCGTCGGGCGCGTGCAGCTCCGGCCGCTTGTGCGTCCGCCGGTAGATGTCGCCCGCCACCCCGGCCGGGTTCTGCAGCAGGGTGAAGATGAGGATGACCCCGCCGAAGAGCTGGAACCAGTTGCCGTTGAGGCCGAACCAGACCAGCAGCGCCTGCGGGATCAGCCCGCCCGCGGAGACCATCCCGGCGAAGATCGCGCCGGAGATGAGCGTGATGCCGCCGGCGTAGGCGAACGCGATCAGCGAGAGCGCGATGATCACGTCGTACTGGTTCTCGCTGACCGACCCGAAGTCGTAGGCGTAGAGCACCCCGGCCACCCCGGCGATGAACGCGGCGATGGTGAACGCCCACAGCTTGACCGTGCGCGGGTTGATCGCGGCGGCCGACGCCGCCCGCTCGTTGGACCGGACGGCGAGCATCCGCTGGCCGAGGGTGCCCCGCCGGATGAAGCCGACTCCCACGCACAGCAGCACGCAGCAGGCCAGCGCGACCCAGCCGAACACCGGCGACGGCACGTTCCCGTCGATGCCGCGGAACCCGGCGTTGGTGCCGAGGTCGAGGCCGAACAGCTTCAGCTCGGGCACCCCGGAGCCGGTCGAGCCGCCGCCCCAGGTGGTGTTGGTGAAGCCGAAGTTCTGGATCGCGACCGCGCCCGCCAGGGTCACCACCGCGAGCGACACCCCGCGCACCCGCACGGCCGAGAACGCGGTGATCACCCCGATCGCCACCGCGACGGCGATGCCGATCAGCGCGTCGACCGGGAACGGGATGTGGAAGTTCTCGGCCATGTGGCTGACGGTGAACCCGGACGCGCCCGCCAGCGCGAGCTGGACGACCGAGATCTGCCCCACGTAGCCGGTGATCACGACCAGCGACAGCGCCAGGATCGCGCCGATCAGCGTGTTGATCAGCGCCTCGCGGAAGTCGTAGGGGAAGATCACGAGCAGGATCGCGCCGGCGATGGCGCAGATCAGCGCCGTCCGCCACAGGTGCTGCGGGCGCGGCGCCTCCGGCAGCCGCTTCTCCACCAGCTCGCCCCGGCCGGGCAACCGGGCGCCCCGCCAGAACAGCACCCCGATGATGATCAGGAACGCGAGCAGGTCGGTCACGCCGGGCAGGGCCAGGCCGCCGGACTGCGGGAACCAGCTCTGGGCGGACATGTAGGCGATGATCGAGTAGAGGATCGAGATGCCGAAGGCCGACGCGCTCGCGATCCAGAACGAGGTGAACGACGCCAGCAGCGCCGCCGCCAGGGCCGGGATGATCTGCAGCGGCAGCGTCTCCGGGTCGAGCTGGGTGATCGAGGCCGCGAGGATGCCCACCGCGCCCGCCAGCAGCGACGACACCAGCGTGTTGACGACCGCGATGCGGGCCGGGGACAGGCCGCCGAGCATCGCGGCGGACTCGTTCTCCGACGCCGCCCGGGTCGCCAGCCCGAACCTGGTCCACTTGAAGACCGCCCAGAGCGCGACCGTGACCACGATGATCAGCCCGGTGAGGATGAACAGGTCGACCCCGACCGGCGCCCCGAGCAGCTCGATCCCGTTCTGCGGCAGGATGGTCGGCTCCGG
>Ga0335074_10009370_pt1 | contig 13674 bp, 7 predicted proteins | sample Lox_Sample_23_FD_206715 | JGI IMG/M metagenome (GOLD analysis project Ga0335074, IMG submission 206715) | Soil microbial communities from Loxahatchee National Wildlife Refuge, Florida, United States - Lox_Sample_2.3 | ecosystem: Environmental > Terrestrial > Soil > Wetlands | place: USA: Florida...
TTGCCACTTTCAGAATCCGATCATGTGCCCGCGCGCTTAGCCCCTGCTGCGTCATCGCTCGCTCCAGCAAGCGCTCGCAATCCGTCGACAGTTCGCAAAACGACCGGATATGCCGCGAGTGCATCTGAGCATTGCAGTAGATCTTCTCCTTCGAGCCCGCAAAACGCTCGAGTTGTTTCTGCCGCGTGCGCATCACCCGCTCGCGAATCTTCCCCGATCCCTCCGGTTCTACTCCCGAACGCATCTCTTTGTAATTCACCGCCGGCACATCGATGTGAATATCGATGCGGTCCATCAGAGGCCCGGAGATTTTCGAAATATATCGCTGGATCATCGGCGTTGTGCACTGGCATTCGCGTGTGCGGTCGTTATGAAATCCGCACGGGCACGGATTCATCGCCGCCGCCAACATGAATCGCGCCGGAAACGTCAGCGACATCGATGCCCGCGCGATTGAAACCGTCCCATCCTCGAGCGGCTGTCGTAGCACTTCCAGCACGTTCCGTGGGAATTCCGGCAACTCATCCAGAAACAGCAGTCCATTGTGCGCCAGCGAAACTTCGCCCGGCCGCGGAATCGCCCCCCCGCCGATCAGCCCCGCATCCGAAATCGTGTGATGCGGCGAGCGATACGGACGCGTCCCCACTAATCCCTTTCCTGACTCCAGCACGCCCGCCACGCTGTGAATCTTCGTTGTCTCCAGCGCTTCTTCGAACGTCAGCGGCGGCAGGATCGTTGGCATGCGCTTGGCCAGCATCGTTTTTCCTGACCCGGGCGGCCCAATCATCAGAATGTTGTGTCCGCCGGCGCAAGCGATCTCGATCGCCCGTTTCGCGGTCTGCTGTCCGCGAACGTCTTTGAAATCGACAATGAATTGTTGCCACTCCCGCAAGAGTGAATCGCCGTCGGCCTTGATCGGCACGATGCCATTTCCGGAATTGACGAAGTGAATCACATCCAGTAGCGACCGCACGGGATAAACTTCCACCCCACCCACCATCGCCGCTTCTTTCGCATTCGCCTCCGGTACTACCAGCCGCGAAATTTTCCGTCCCCGCGCCTCCAGTGCAATCGGTAGCGTTCCTCGAACGCCGCGCACCCCCCCATCGAGCGACAATTCGCCCACAAACAGACAGTCCGCAATATCTTTCTTCGTCAGTCCGCCATACGCGCCGACAATCCCCAACGCCATCGGCAAATCGAACCCGGAACCTTCTTTCTTGATGTCAGCCGGAGCGAGATTGATCGTGATGTGCGTTGGCGGGATATCGTAGCCGCAGTTTTTCAGCGCAGCTCGCACGCGGTCGCGGCTCTCGCGCACCGCCGCATCAGGCAACCCGACGGTGTGAAAGTGATCTTGATCGCACTTGATTCCCGAGCAGTCCACTTCCACCTGGATGATGTTTGCATCGATGCCATACACCGCGGCGCTCAGCGTCTTGTAAAGCATGACGAGGACCTGGCTCGATCAGGCACACGAACCCTGCCTGAGCCTTCTCACACGCTAGGCGCGTAGCTTCGTCCCCGGCTGTGACGGATGTCACCATCAACCTGTGGAAAATCCTTTCCCCAGCTGGCCTCAACGTACCAAAATGTCCAACAAGCCACATTGTCCCTGCTGCTTGCAGGCAGTACGATGGCTCTCAGCACTGCGCACACCCACATGACCCAAGACCCCGACAAGTCAGCCCGTCCCGCAGCCAATCTCGAGCAGGAGGAGTCCCAGCTTTGGCGGTGGTCGCTGTGGTTCATGATTTTTCTCGCCGTAGCCCTCGCCGCTTTGCTTTGGGAGCGCCTCGAAAACATTCCTCTGCAGCTACGCGCCATTCCCGTCGGTATTCTGGTCCTCTCCATCCTGTTTGCCGTTTACGCCTATGGACGCCGCCGCGAAGTCAGCAGCCTGCAGAGCGCGCTCCGCGAATTGCAGGAGCACGTTGGCGCCGCCCCTTCCGAAGAGCAGCTTGATCAGCTTAGCCAGGTCATTCAGCGCTCGCAGCGTAATTTTAAGGAGCTCATTGATTCCATCGATGATCCTGCCTGCGCCGTCTCTCTCGACGGCACGCTGCGAACCGTCAATAAACGCATCACCGAGTTGACTGGCCTTCCTTATTCCGAACTCGTCGGACATCGCGTCTACGATTTGATCGAAGAACCTACTCGCGACGAAGTCGAACGCGGACTCGGACGTTTTCTCGATAAGCGCCGCTGGGCCGGAACGGTTCGCCTACGCTTGCGCAACTCCAGCCGCCCTGTCTACCTGGACTGCGTCGTGAATGGAATCGTGAAAGGCGATGAAGTGGTCGGCGCCAGCATTCTTGGACGCGATATTACCGAGCAGCGCGAAAAAGAACTTCGCTTCACCGAACTCTTCGAAACGCTGCAGGAAGGCGTCTACTTCTCAACGCCGGAAGGAAAGCTGCTCGACGCTAATCCTGCTCTCGTGGCCACGCTCGGATACCAGGACAAATCCGAATTACTCGCGATCGAACCGACCTCCCTCAACTGCGATCCCGGTCAGCCGGTGCTCGGACGCGCCGCTAACGATCGCGGTGGCGTGCGCACCCGCGAAATCAGACTTCGCCGCAAAGACGGCAATGCCGTCGTCTTTCTTGACTCTTCCCGCGCCGTTTGGGACGCAGGCGGGCAGATCATCCGCTATCAAGGCACCCTCATCGACATTACGGAAAAGCGCAAGATGGAGCGCCAGATCGCCCAACAGGAAGAATTCCAGCGGCGGCTGCTTGAAAGCTTCCCAGATCTGATCCTAGTTGTCGATCTCAATGAGCGCTACACCTTCGTCAGTTCTCGCGTGCGCGATCTGCTCGGTTGCCCGCCCGATGAAATGCTTGGGAAGAAGATTTCCGACTTGCCGGAACACTCGCCCGAGCTCGTCACCCTTTATCGCTCCATCATCACCGGCACTCATCCTCTCGAATCCTCGGAATTTGGCGCTCGCCGCCGCGATGGCAACTGGCGCACTATGCGGGCTGCTGGCAGCCCTCTCGTTAATGCCGATGGAAAAGTGAGCGGCGCTACCATCTCCGTCCACGACATTACCCTCGAACGTAAGCTGGAACAGCAGATCGTGCAAAGTGAGCGTCTAGCAGCCATGGGAGCGATGATTGGCGGCGTGGCCCACGAACTGAACAATCCTCTCACTACCATCCTCGGTGTGAGCGACCTTTTGCAGGACAGCGAGACTTCCGAATCGACGCGCAAGCAGTTAGCTATGCTGCAACAGCAGGCCCGCCGCGCAGCTGAAATTGTTCAGAACCTTACCTACTTCTCGCGCCCGCCGGCGCCCGGCAAGAGCCGCATCAATCTCGCGGAAGTCCTCGACCGCACCTTGAACCTGCACGCCTATTCCCTGCGCAAGAACAACGTCACCGTCGATTTCCTGAAGGAGCCGGCTCTGCCCGCCGCTCTCGGCGATCCACATCAATTAATGCAGGTTTTCTTGAACCTCATCATGAATGCCGAGCAGGCCATTCGCGAGATCCGCGATAAAGGGACCATCCGTATCCGCATGGGCAAGAGCGATGCGTCCGTCTGGGTGAGCTTTCACGATGACGGCCCTGGTATTCCCAAAGAAAATATCGCCAACATCTTCGACCCGCTCTACACCACCAAGCGTCCGGGCCGCGGCACGGGCTTGGGATTAAGCATCTGCAAATCGGTCATGAAAGAACATAACGGAACCGTCGAAGCCGCCAACGCTCCCGACGGCGGCGCCGTCTTCACCGTCACCCTGCCCATCGCCGCCAGCTAACTTTCCAAAATTGTCATCCTGAGCGGCGTTCTTGGCCGCGAAGGACCCATGCAATTCGATGGGATGCCCCGCCTCTCGCCGCCGTTGCGAGACGTGGGAAAAGGCAACCTAGGCTCGAGGGTTCAGCGAATCGTAGTCTAGAGGTTCTTTCTCGGAATAATTCAGAAGCAACTCTCCATAAACGCGCGCGCCCTTCGAAAGCGCCAGGATTCCAAGTACGCTTCGGATCTCCGCAAGGTCAGTCAGATTATCGAGCTCCCGGGCGCCAATCTGCGCCAGTTCGTGGATTGCGGCGAAATAATCCTTCGCCAGCCACGTCGGTAGCTCGGGATTCTGCCCCCGCCCGCGACAAAGTTCAATCCATCCAACAATGGCATAGACGTCCCATCCACTGAGCCGCCGTGTACGGTGAATCCGAACCAGCTCTGGGACAGCAGCATATGAACTTCGCCAACGTCGCCTTGATGATGAAGCTGCTCCCACAACTCAGCCCAGGCAGCTTCGAGGTTATTCCCGGATTCGAGCCTTAAAAGTCCCGGGCGGGGATCGAATGGCATTCGATACCCGCCCTGGAGCCCCACCCAACGCTCGTCCTTGAAATCGAGCACTATCTTTCCACCGCCATCGCTACCGCGTTCCCTCCGCCCAAACACAGCGCCGCGATCCCGCGCTTCACATCCCGCCGGATCATTTCATAAATCAGCGTCACCAGCACCCTCGCTCCGCTCGCGCCAATCGGATGCCCAATCGCGACCGCCCCTCCATTCACATTCACTTTCTCCGGATTGAGTTTCAATTCGCGCATCACTCCCAGCGCCTGCACCGAAAACGCCTCGTTCAGTTCATAAAGGTCAACGTCTTCGTTCTTCCAGCCGGTTTTCTTCCAGATCTGTTGCACCGCGCCCACCGGCGCCATCATGACCCACTTCGGCTCCACGCCGCTCGTTGCCTGCGCCACAATTCGTACCATCGGCTTCGCTCCCAGTTCTTTCGCCAGCTTCGCGCTCGTCACCACTAGCGCCGCCGCGCCATCATTCACGCCCGGTGCGTTGCCCGCCGTGACCGTCCCATCTTTTTTGAACGCCGGCTTCAGCGCGCGCAGCACTTCAATCGTCGTATCTTCCCGAGGACTCTCATCTTTATCGAAGACGGTTGGCGGTGCACCTTTCTTCTTTGCCGGAATCTCCACCGGAACGATTTGCGACTTGAACCGGCACTCCTTGATCGCCGAGACCGCCTTGCGATGCGAGTTCAACGCAAACTCGTCCTGCTCTTCGCGCGTGATCCCATATTTCTCCGCCACGTTCTCGCCCGTGATACCCATGTGGTAATCGTTGTAGATGTCCCAGAGTCCATCATTCACCATCGAGTCGATAATCTGCGCATTGCCCAGCCGATATCCCTTGCGTGCCTGCGGCAGCAGATACGGCGCGTTCGTCATTGATTCCATTCCGCCCGCGACCACAACGGAGCTGTTTCCCGTCTGCACCGCTTGCGCCGCCAGTGCAACCGCTTTCAATCCTGAGCCGCAAACTTTGTTGATTGTCATGGCACCTGTCGCCGGAGACAATCCGCCAAAGATCGCCGCCTGCCGTGCGGGATTTTGTCCGAGCCCCGCCGATACAACATTGCCCATGATGCATTCATCGATCTTGTCCGCATCGATGCCTGCGCGCTTTACGGCCTCGCGCACTACCATGGCACCGAGTTGCGGAGCGCTGAAATCTGTGAGACTGCCCTGAAATTTTCCTACCGGAGTGCGGCAACCAGAAATAATGACGACATCGTCCAAAGAGGCCATAAATCAAGCTCCACGCGAAATTTCGCGCCTTCATTATAGATGCAGCGACCCGGCAAAGTGCTCCGGCGGATCAGAGAGATGGGAGATGGAGAGTAGAGCTTCAGTTGCGCTTCGATTCGAGATTTTCGCCGGTGAAATCATCCGCGTCTTGCACTCGCGGTGCAAAAATCTCACTTCACTCGTGCGCGTGATCGCCGAATCTGCGAATCGCCACCCTCGCGCATGACTTTGGTACAGGACCTCGCGCAATTTCGCATTCATTTTTCTCTTGACTTCATTTTTCTTTAACTCTATACATCAACTAGTTGCAGCAAAAGACCGCTGCACATTTTCCATGAAGAATGGAAGGGAGAATAGTTAACAATGGCAACCAAGAAAAAGGCAAAAAAGAAAAAGAAGCACTAAGAGGTTTCAGTCTGAGTATGCAAAGGGGACGCATTATGCGTCCCCTAAGTTTTTGCATCTGTTCCGTCTCACCCTGCCACACCTCGAAACCCTGAAACCTTGCAACTCTGAAACTTCCCCTAACCTTTCCCCACTCCCACCTCGCTTCTCCGCGGAATCCTCTTCTCCTTCTCTGGACACAAACTGCGATATGCGCAGAAGTTGCAATGGTTTCCCGGCTTCGCGTCGAACTTCCCCTCGGCTATTCCCTCTGCGGTTTGCTTCACGCTCTCTCGCGCCTTCATGAGCTGAGCCGTCGTGCGCGACGTGATCACCGCATGGTTCTCTTCCAGATTTTGAAAGATCAGCGCCCCCACGTCATACTTCCATTTTTCCTGTGCCGCAATCGCATACAGCGATAACTGGAGGCTCTCATCGGCCGCTTTCTGATCGCGCGCTTTCCCGGTTTTGTAATCGATGATCGCCACCGTCCCGTCAGGTCGCCGATCCACGCGGTCAATTCTCCCAACCACCGTTGTCTCCCCGACGCGAATCTCGAACGGTTCTTCCGTATGCAGCACCTGCGTCGCCGCAATCCCGCGCGCTGAGGCCAGAAAGTCAAGCAGTTGCATCACTCCCTGCTTCTCATAAAGTTCCTGCTGATACGTCTCCTGAATCTTTGCCTCCTCCAAATCCCGGCAGAACAATTCGACCAGTTCTTTGTCGCTGCTCGGTCGTCCAGCTCGCACCGAATCGAAGTACGTCTTCAGCACTCGATGCATCGCCGCTCCAAACTGCATCGCTGCCGCAGGCTTGGCTGGAATCCGCCAGTCCCGGTCCAGCTTGAACTGCAATCCACATCGCTGATACGTCTCGATCGCCGACGCGCTCAGCCGGCTTCCCAGCCCTGCCAACGGAGGCATCTCGAACCAACGCGTTGTCTGCGATTCAGGCGAATACATCGTCGATGCCGACGCAAAAATTTCCGTTTGCGACCCGCTCGCCGGAATTGCACGCAGCCAGGGCGCGAGTTCACGATTCTTGATCAGGTTGCGCATGAACCCGGCGGGCGTTTTGTCCGTCCCCGTTCCTTCGCGGGCATAGATGCGCAACGAATCCATTGCCCTTGTCATCGCCACGTAAAACAGGCGCCGCTCTTCTTCGTTATGCAGCACCTTATCGTCGGCCTCGTTCCCCGATCCCGGATCGCGCAACTCCCGTGGAAACGCCACCAACGTCTCCTTGAAACTGGTGGGAAAGGACGCCGAGTTTGCCCGGACAATGAACACGTGTCGGAACTCCAGTCCCTTTGCCCCGTGAACGGTCAACAGTCGCACTCCATCCTGGGTGTTGCTGCCGTTCATCAAAATGCAGCCCTGCGCCTCGCGAAAATACCCAAGATAATCGACCAGTTCCTCGAGATCGGTCGATCGATTGACCTTTTTTTGTTCCCACTCTTTCACCCAATCCAGCGCCGCCTCAAGAATGGGAGAGTCCGCATCCAGAGCAAACTCTTCGACGATTAATCCAATTGCTGCTCGTCCCTTCGCCTTCTGAACGCGGATCAGTTCACGGACCCGGGCAATCGCGCTCAAAACTTCCGTCCCGCCCTCAACCTGATCCAGCTCAGAAGACAATGCCACTACTTTGCTCTCGCGATTCTCCCGCGCGATCGACCGCAGCACCTGGCGAAGCTGTTCGGCGTTGACATGAAACTTTGCGAGCGCTGCCACACGCAGCAGGCTAACATCGTCACCCGAAGACACCACTGAATTCACGCATGCCAGCAAGTCTCTTACTTCCGGGGTGTCCCAGATGTCCATGCTGTCGATTACCAGCGGAATATCCGCCTCGCCCAACTCTTGCACAAGGTCATCGCGATGAAAGTGCGAACGATAAAGAATCGCAAAATCCGACCACGGGCATTTCATCTTGCGTTTCCATTCGCGCAGCAACGCCACTAATTCGGGCCCTTCGGAGTCTTTCTGCGTAAGTGTCACGACCGAAACCGGTGGGCTTACCAGCTGCGTTCCCGAGGCAACCGCCGCCTCTTCCCGCGCCGATTGCAGAGGTGTTCTCCGGTATGCCAACGGGCCCTTGTTCTGACGCGCAAATACCGGAGGGTTCTCATTGATGAGCTCAAAGGCGCTGCGCAGAATGGGGGTCGTCGATCGCCGGTTTTTCTCCAGTACCACCATCCGCGTCGATGGAAAGTGCCGGTAAAACAATTCGAACGCTTCGCTCGATGCTCCCCGAAACCGGTAAATCGACTGATCCGGATCACCGACCGCAAAAATGTTTCCATCCTCCCCGGCCAGCTGCGCAAGAATTTTGATCTGCGCGAGGTTCGCATCCTGGAACTCATCAGCCAGGATGAATCGCGCTCGATCACGTGCCGCCGCCAGAAGGCCGCTATCGGAACTCAACAGCGCATGCGCCCGCGTGATCATGTGGCTGAATGTGCCGAGATTCTCCTCTTTCAGCCAGCGTTCGGTCGCTTCAAATACGCGCGCAATCTCGCGGCAGCGTCCAAGAATCTCCTCGTCGTCGAGGCATTCCTTCGACTTGGCGACGCGCGGCAGGGGAAGTTCACGCCGTTCCAGCTGCTCCACATACTGGCAGTACTTTTCAGGAGTGATCAGCTCATCGTGACAGCGGCTGATGAAATCAAGCAGATCGTTCAGGAACTGTGGAACGTTCGCGGCTCGGATGTAATAGTCCAGCCGAAGCTCCTTGATCCGCCGTCGCAGATAGATCCAGAGATCGTTTTCGTCAAGAACGCCGAAATCTTTCCCCGCATCCTTCAGGAGTTGTAGACAGTAATCATGGAAGGTCGCCGCCGCCACTGTTCTTCCACCCAGCACCTTGCGCAACCGTTCGCGCATTTCGGCGGCAGCATTATTCGTGTACGTCAGTGCCAGGATCTCTTCCGGCTGCGCATGGCCTTCTTCGACCAGTCGCGCAATCCGATGCGTCAGCACCGACGTTTTTCCCGTTCCCGCGCCCGCAATCACCAGCATTGGCCCATGCACGTGCTCGATGGCTTCGCGCTGGCGCTCGTCGGCAACAAATGGGGCCGGACGGGAGTTTGGCTTCGTGGTGGGCATTGCCGCTCAGGATATCATCGGCGTAACTGTGCAATCCGCGCGCTGCCTGTGCAAAGCAGGGCCTGTTCCGCGGCTGCGAAGGTTTAGGGAAATACTCTAATCTTGTTTTGAAAGGGCGCGGGTTTGAGCCGCGCTGCACGAGTTTAAGAGAGAGGGCTTTAGCCCCTGAGAACGAAGCAAGCACAAGAGAAATTCGTGGCCTTAGCAGCTGCGTCATTCCGAAGCCCGCGCTTTCCACCAGCGGGGCGAGGAATCTTGCGCGGGTCGCCAATACGCTCCCTTACAAGTGCATATTATCGACTATATCGCTCTAACGCCCCACTAAGAGGTTTTCAGCAGCGAACTCACTACCGCTGTTGCTGCGATCGCCGCAGTCTCCGCGCGCAAAATCGCTGGCCCGAGCGATGCTGAAGTCCATCCGCATTTCTGAAATTCTTCGAGCTCGTCTTCGGTCCATCCCCCCTCGGGACCGATCGCCAACGCCAATTCTACTGAGTCAGGCGCGATCGCATCGCGCAGCAGCTTTTCCCCCTCTGTCTCGGCGAGCACAATTCGCACCGCCGCGGGCATTCGCAATGCTTCTTTCAATTTCAGTGGAGAAGCAATCTCTGGCGGGCTGGCATGCCTCGATTGTTCGCTTGCCTGCAACGCGATCTTGCGCCAGCGCTCCACTCGCTTCACCGCTGCCGACGCCAGATGCGGATCCGTCCGCCGCGCCAGCAACGGAACGACTCGGGACACTCCGAGTTCCGTACACTTCTCGATCGCCCACTCCATGCGATCGAACTTAAACACCGAAAGCAGCAGCGTAAACTTCATTGTCGCCGCTGCCGCGATTTCTTCTCCCAAGGCAAACTCCACTCGCCCCGGTTTCATGCTCACGATGGTCCCGCGCCGCACTGATCCGCCCATCGCGATATCGAACGCTTGCCCAACACGTGCACGCAGCACGCGCGTCAGATGCTCTGAATGTTCTCCGGTAATCGCCGCGGTTGCCCCGGAAACCTCATCGGCGGTCCATCTTCGGCGGGTCATATTCGCGGATTGTTTGTCATTCTGAGTGAGCGTCTTGTGCCAAGCGAAGGATCTGGGCGAGCCACGCAGCGGCGCACTCGCGGCGCCGCAATAAATGCGCGCTTGGCTCGCTTCCTTGTTAAACTTCGCCATTAGCGAAGAACGTGGGGCTTCTTCGCGCACACCATCCACCTACCCGAATATCTCTTTCACTTTATCCAGCAATGATCGCGTGACCGGCTGATTGTCGACTTTCGCGAGCCCGTCCAGTTCCTGCAGCAACTCTTTCTGCCGCTTATTCAGCTTGCTCGGTACCTGCACTCGCACCTCGACGTACAAGTCGCCTTTCCCGTGGCTGTTCAAGACCGGCACGCCCTTGTTGCGGACGCGGAACGTCGTCCCCGGCTGCGTGCCCTCGGGAACTTTCAGCGCATGCTCGCCATCCATCGTCGGCACTTTAATCTCCGCTCCCAACGCCGCCTGTGCCACTGAGATCGGAACTGTGCAGTGCAGGTCATTGCCTTCCCGCGCGAAGAACGCATGCTCCTTGACATGCAGCACGACGTATAAATCTCCCGCCGGACCTCCGAACGCGCCCACCTCGCCCGCGCCCGCGAACCGGATCCGCGTGCCATCCTCGACGCCCGCAGGCACCTTCGCGTCGACCGTGCGCTGTCGCAGCACACGCCCTTCGCCCTTGCACTTCAAGCAAGGATCAGTGATCACGCCTCCCGTGCCCTGACATGTCGGGCAAGTGCGCGCAATGCTGAAAAATCCTTGCTGATAGCGCACCTGTCCTCGCCCGCCGCATGCCCGGCAAGTCGTCGGACCTTTGCCTGCCGATCCCGATCCCCGGCATTCCTCACAGGCTTCGTGTCGCCGCACATTCACGCGCGTTTCCGTGCCGAAGAATGCCTGCTCAAATTCCAGCGTAACGTCTTCTCGCAAATCCGCGCCCCGTTGCACACGGCTCCGCCGCCGCCCGCCTCCGCCGAACATGTCGCCGAAGCCGAAGAACTCCCCGAAAATATCCGAGAAGTCCTGAAACACCGTCGGATCGAACCCCGCTCCCCCGCCTGCCGCGCCGCCCAGCCCCGCATGTCCGAAGCGGTCATACGCCGCGCGTTTATCCGAATCGGCCAATACCGCGTACGCCTCGCTGACCTCTTTGAATTTTTCTTCTGCGTCAGGATTGTTCGGATTGCGGTCCGGATGATACTGCAGTGCCAGCTTGCGGTATGCGCTCTTCAATTCCACTTCGGTGCAGGTTCTGGTGACCCCCAGTACCTCGTAATAATCTCGTTTTGCGTTTGTCGTCAGATCCAAACCCTCTTTTCGCGTTGACTTCTGTCATCCCGAGCGAGAATGATCTTCGCCAAGCAAAGATCAGCCGCAGTCGAGGGACCTGCTTTTATTTCCCTGGGTTCTTCGCTACCTTCACCATCGCAGGACGCAACAGACGCTCCTTCAACTTGTATCCGCGTTGCAATTCTTCCAGCACTTCGTGATCCGGCGCCTCCGAAGTTTCCACCATCTCGATCGCCTCGTGCACATGCGGATCGAACGGCTCACCCTTGGCCGCAACCGGCCGCACCCCTACCTTCGCCAGCGCATCCTGTAACTGCTTGTAGATCAGCTCCACGCCATTGCGGAAGTCGCGTCCATCGGACTTTGCCTGCAGCGCTCGCTCGAAGCTGTCCAGCGCTGGCAGCAGTGATTTGATTGCATCCGCCGCCGCAAAGTCGCGGAAATCCTGCTGCTCTTTCGCCGCTCGCCGCCGCGAGTTCTCAAATTCCGCCTGCGCTCGCGCCAGCCGATCCAGCAGCGAATCCCGCTCCGCTTTTACCTTTTGTAATTCTGCTTCGAGGGCCGAAGCAGGCCCCGCCTGCATTCCAGTCGAAGTCGCCTCCTGCCGCTCGTCTCCTTCGCCGGCAGGCAATTCGTGTTCAAGATCCAGCCCTGTCACTTCTGTTTCCGATTTTCCGTTCTTTGCCATGACTCGTGTTCACTACTCCGATTCATTCAAAATTTTGTCAAAGAGGCGCGCAATATACGAAACCGCCGTAATCGTATGTTGATAGTCCATGCGCGTCGGCCCAATCACCGCCAGCGATCCCATCACTTCATTGCCGGCATGCGCCGGAGCCCCAATCAGAACGAAGTTCTGCATCGAAGGCAGCGCCTGATCCAATCCAATGACCACCCGCACCGCCTCCTGCTTTACATCCAGATACGCGCTCAGCAGTTCGATGACCTTTTCCTTCTCCTCCAGCGTCTTCAGCATCTGTTGCAGCCGTGCCCGGTCCTGTTCTCCGGCCACAAGGTTCGCCGCGCCCTCCACAAACACCATCTCCGATTTCTGCTCGGCCGCCAGCGCCCCTTCCTTATACAGCCGCTCGATCGAATCCATCAGCCGGTCATACTCGCTGCGTTCTTGTTCGATGCGCCGGCCGATCTCCGTGCGCATCGCTTCCATCGTCCAGCCGCGAAAGTTTTCATTAATATATCGCGCCGCCAGATCCAGATCGGCCTGCGACAAATCCAGCCGCAGCACGCGGTCCCGCACCAGTCCCGATTTCGTGACCAGCACCGCCAGCACCTTTTGATCGGCCAGCCGCGAAAAATATACGTGCTCCAGCGCATTCTTAGGTCCGCTGGTGGCAATCGTTACGCCCACGTTGCGCGAAATCAGCGACAGCACGTGCGACGTTCGCTCCATGAACTCCTGCACGTCCGTGATCCCGGCCAGCGATTCGGAAATGCTTGCTTCTTCCTGCGGAGCCAGCCGCGCATTCCCAGAAATCTGCTCGACGTAATAGCGATACGCCTCGGTGGTGGGAATCCGTCCGGCGGAAGCGTGCGGTTGCTCCAGAAATCCCGCGTCCGACAAGTCGGCCATCACGTTGCGGATCGATGCTGGGCTCAATCCTTCCCGATTGGAACGGGCGAGCGTGCGCGACCCTACTGGCTCGCCCGTGGAGATGAAGGTTTCCACGATCGCGGTCAGAATCTCGCGCTCGCGCGTACCGATATTGGGCTCAGCCGGCATACGTTGCCCTTCAACCTAACTATTTTAGATGCTGGGGGATAGCTTTCGGATCAACGCCTCGATCCAGCTTGGATTCTAGGAACGCGCGCCAACCCTGTCAAGAAACTGTAACAGTAGTGTCGGCCTCTCCCCGGTAGTTCCTACGGTAACAGTGAGCGGCGGCATATCTTGGCTCAAGCCCGAGCGACGTCATCCCGAAGGCCAGGCGCTCTTACCAGCGGGCCGGAGGATCTCGCGTGCAGCGGAGGTTTCGGTCGGAAGCTTCGCCAACTTGCCACCTTCCTTCCTGCTATTCTTCTTATCCTTCATGAAAGCTCGCCCGCACATCGCCGTCATCGGCGCAGGCGCCTTTGGCGGATGGACCGCCCTTCATCTGCTCGAACGCGGTGCCCGCGTGACCCTTCTCGATACCTGGGGTCCCGGCAACTCGCGTGCCTCGTCCGGCGGCGAAACCCGCATCATGCGCTGCACCTACGGCCCCGATCAGCCTTACACCGAAATGGCTGCGCGCGCGCTCAAGCTCTGGGCCAAATACGAGAAGAAATGGAAG
>Ga0335074_10009371_pt1 | contig 13673 bp, 7 predicted proteins | sample Lox_Sample_23_FD_206715 | JGI IMG/M metagenome (GOLD analysis project Ga0335074, IMG submission 206715) | Soil microbial communities from Loxahatchee National Wildlife Refuge, Florida, United States - Lox_Sample_2.3 | ecosystem: Environmental > Terrestrial > Soil > Wetlands | place: USA: Florida...
CGGTTCTTCCAAACATCCGAGATATCGAGCGGATGTGTAATCATTCCCGCACGGACTTCGTCACCGAAGAGTCGTTCGAGCATGTCTTCGTCGAGAGGAAGAGTGCTCTGCGAAAAGACCGGGTAGCCAAGCTTCTGGAATTCCTCCATGATTTCGTGGTTTAGGCCCGGATCATGGTGGTAGACGCGGCCAAGCATCACAATGCCAATGCGATCTTCGCGCTCGAGCTGATCGAGCGTTTGACGAGCTTGCCGGCGAATCTCCTCTTCGTACTGCTCAAGAGCATCGAACCCGATCGCAATGGCCCGGTCATTCTCCTCCCGCGAAAGCCCCAGCAGCGGCGCCCATGCCTTGAACATCTGATCTGCGCAGATTTTTCTATCCTGCAGATTGAGGATGGGATCGAGATACAAAATTCGGTTCTCGGTGAATAGATCGCTCTCCTTGGTGAACGCAGCTTTCACTGCGTTCGGCGTGGCTGTCACCGTGGGGCAGGCATTCGAGCCGGTCAGGTTCACGAGGGGCGTGTGCAGAACGTCGTACATCGGGAACCAGATGGCATTGAGCGGTTTCTTGCTGTGTTTCGCAGCGAGCAGGTTATAGACGTGTGCAATGCCGATCTTCGACGGGTAGCAAGGATCGACAGCGCCACGGCTCGCGCCGGCGCGGTAGAGTTCCGGTGTGGTGTAGTCGGAGTAAACAATGTTTTCAGCCTGGACACCAAGGCTCGCAAAGTAGGCATTAAAAAGCGGCGCGTACGTGTAGGTGTTGAGGAGCCGCGGAATGCCGATTCGGAAGTCCTTGCGCCGTTCGATCAACGCGGCGCGCTCTCTGACTGCTTTTGAAATGAACAAACCTCTGATGCTCGGGATTGGATCGGCAACACTCGGCACGTCACGATGACGGAATACCTCGCGCGCCGCGACATCGACAAAGTTCGGGTTGGCCGCCTTGATTTTGTCGATGTCCGCTTTGATCCCCTTCATGTCGTTGAGATCCTCAACGGTGCCCTTTTCACAGGTGGCGATGATCAGACGCTGTTCACCCATCCGTAGAGGCACTTTCGTTTTGCGCGGCTGGAAGTCCATCGCCGGTTTCGGAGGTTCGACCGCGGTTTTTGCGCCCGGCGCAGCAAGGATTTGAACGAGGGGCTCAGCCTTTGCGCGAAGCGAAGTACTCTTGGATGAACCACACCCGCATTCGCCGGCGTGATCGTGCGTGTTTCCGGTGCCGCAGGTTGAGCCATGCTCGACGGTGGGTAGATTGGCCTGGATCTGTTCGAGGCTGGGGAGATTGTGCGCAACAGCCGCAACCTCCTCCTGCGTCGCAGCGCGGTCTTCCTTGACGGGCTCGGCCTGGACCACCTCGCCCGCGGCCGCGCCGCCCGACACATCGACATCAATAAATGTGCGCAGGCAGTTGTTCTTGCAGAAGTAGCAGCGTGTATCCTCGTTGCGTGTAGTGCGGTAGCGGATATTTCGGACGGCTTCGAGGCCAATGAACGTTGTCGTCTTCCCCTTTCGCCACAGGCGCAAGGCTTCTTGTGCGGCCCCGATCGCACCCGACTCACCGCAGTGTTCGTGTACGATGATTTCGGGCTCTTTGCCGTTGGCGCGGAAGCTCGAACGAATGAAATCGACCTCTGCCTTGACGACAGCTAAATTGTTTTGCGTGCCGCCTTGCAAAACGAAGCGCGTACCGAGCGTAGCGAGGTTCGGGATGCTGGCAACGTAGAGAAAAATGTTTTTGGGCAGCACATCTGCCAATCCAGCGAGGATTTCCTCTGACCGCCATCCCTGGCGCTGGAAATTCACGATGTCCGACTGCATGAAGACCGCGCAGCCATAACCGAACGACGGCATCGATTTTGCTGAAAAGGCAATGTCGGCGAACTGCTCAACTTTCATGCCGAAACCCTCGGCCGTCGACTGCAAAAAGTATCCGTTGCCGGCCGAGCATTGCGTATTCAGCTTGAAATCCTTCACGCGGCCGTCTTTGAGAACGATCAGTTTGATGTCCTGTCCGCCCACATCGACGATGACGTGCGGATCCTGATAAAACTTCAGCGCTGATTCGGTGTGCGCGACAGTTTCGACCAGGGCGACATCCGCGTTGAGTACGTCTCTCAAGATGTCTTTTGCATAGCCGGTCGTGCCCACTCCGAGCACTTCAAGAGCCGCCCCCCGGCCCTCCACCTGGTCGCGCAGCTTATCGAACATCTCGATTGTGTCCTGGATCGGGTTGCCGTTCGACAATTGATAAGCCTTGCAAAGAATTTCACCGCTCTTGCCGAGAAGCACCGCCTTCGTTGACGTCGATCCCCCATCGACTCCAACGAATCCTGAGACCAGTTCGCCCGGCTTGAAGTCGACCGGTATAAACTTCTTGCGCCTGTACGCCGTGCGGAATTCTTCGAGTTCTGCGTTGTCAGTGACCAGGCCCTTGCCGCCCGACACTGCCTTCTCTTCCGCGCGGCCGTAGTCAATGTACCAGGCGAGCTTTTCGACGCCGAGATAGCGGCCCACCTCCGCGTCCTCGTCCTTGCCGAACTCGACTGCACCGAGAGCGGCGAAGTATTGCGCATTTTGCGGAACCTTAATCAGGTCTTCAGGTGTTGCTCCATCAGGAATCTCGACTTTTCGTTCCTTCCACATACGCGGAATGTTTGCTTGCCAGGCTTCGCGCATACCACGGATAAAGGAATTCGGTCCACCGAGGAGCAGCACATGCGGACGCAGTGTGTTGCCGCGTGTCAGGACGCTCAGGTTCTGCAACACAATGGCTTCGAAGAGCGAAGCCATTAATTCATGGGATGGCGTACCTGTTTTTTGCAGCCCGTTGATGTCGGTCTCAGCAAACACGCCGCATTTTCCCGCCACCTTGTGCAACTTGATCCCGTGGTAGCCCTGGTTGGCCAGATCCGCCGCAGGAATCTTGAGCTTGGCATTGATTTTGTCGATCACCGCTCCGGTACCGCCGGCGCATTTGTCGTTCATTGAAGGGATCTTCTTTTTGCGGCCCGTCTCCTCGTCATCCTTGAAGACGATGATTTTGGCGTCCTGACCACCGAGCTCGATGACCGAATAAACTTCGGGGTGCAGCTTCTCGACGGCTAGCGCAACCGCATGAACCTCCTGCACGAACTTGGCGCCGATCATTTCGGTCAGCGTTCCGCCCCCTGACCCGGTAATGAATATTCTTGTGTTCTCGGGTGAAATGCCCGCTTCGGCCTCCATGCGGCGCAGGAATTCGAGCACCTTCTCCGGCTGACGGGTTTCGTGCCGCTGATAATCCTGCCAGACGGTGGTATCCGTTGCCGCATCGACCACGATTGCCTTGACCGTCGTCGAGCCTACGTCGAGCCCTACGAAAAATTGCTGCATCTGCTTTTCTCCTCAAGCCGGGCTCAGTACCTGGGCCTGTTTCGGCGGCCAGAACGCATATAAAGTGGGTGGTATCGGGAGACGACCACAGCTCGCTGGAGATGCGCCTTGAAGACGCTGAGCAGCGAAACATCCAATATCATGCTGAGCAACATCGCTAGAGCCGCGACGAAAGCATCGATACTTCGTTTTCCGAGCTTCGCCATCACGCCACCTTTTCCGCCGGGATGAGCACTCTTGCGCGACGGCGATAGGCGCGATCCTTGTCCATCAGGTCGCTCACGTGACATACAAATTGAGCAGCTGTCCCAGCGATACCTTCCCGATGAGGAACCTTGTACAGGCCGCGCCGCAATTCCGGATGCTCCTGGATGTATTCACGCAAATCATCAAGAGACTTGCCGGTTTTCCGGAGAACACTTTCGAACTCCGCTCGCGCCTTGCTCTTGGCCTCGGCGAGGGCCATCTGCACGCGGCTGTGTGCGTTTACTTCGCCCTCGCCTGAAGTCTCGATGGGCAGGAAGATCATGTCTTTGAATTTGCTCACGACGCGCGACTGCACCCCGTCTGATTGTGTCGACGGCATGCACCCGAAGGGCTTCAAAGCGAGCACCATGTGGCAGAGGTGATTCACCGTATAGAAGATGTTCTTGCCGACTTCCATATGTCCTTCACCGCCGCGGGCTAACTGGTGATAGAAGGGATGCGCTAGCCGCGCCAGCTCAGACTGTGGCACGAGATGGTGACCCGTACCTCCCATATGACGAATGGTGCGGTGATAGAAGTAGGTCCACATCTCGCTGCCGATGGAAAGGCCTACAGTTCTCTTGAGCAGCGACATTTCGTTGACGACCCGCTTTTTTAGCTCATACCACTTGGGGTCGCGATAGGGCGCCTGCGCCTGAGCGCGCGCCCTGGATCCTTCTTTTGCAACGTACATCATGTAATCGATCCAGGTAGCAATGGGCTCGACGAGAACCTGCGCGCCCTCTTTTTCAAGGAACGCAAACATGTTGAAATTGCCATCGCCTTCGGTTGTCTGGGCCCAGAACTCACCTGTAATTTTGATAACTGGCTTGACGCGAAGGCGATCGACCTCGATCGAATCGATCCGGTCGCGGCAGGCGTGCAACGCGTCCACGTATTCCCTGCCGTAGAGATTGTGGGCGACTTTGCCGAGCGTGCAACCAATCCCTTCAATCTTCTTGTGCTTTTCAAGAAAAGGCCTGGCCCACGCTGGCGCGGCATCCATAATGTGCCAGCGCTTCCGGCCTCGGAGCGTGTCGGTCAATTTCGTGACGGCTTCCCGAATAACGCCATCGGTTTCACCCTTGTTCACTTCAAACGGACGCACCTGATAGACCAGTTCGTTGATGACATCGCCAAGGTTAAGCGCGTTCAGCATTCCCATGCCGAAGTCGACCGAGAACTTCAGTCCAGGCTCGCCGCTGGCGGCCTTGATTCCATCTGTCTGTTGGAAGAGCAGAACCCGGAATCCCTCGAACCCGGAATTCTGCAAAGCGAACCGATACTCCGCTTCGTACATACCGAAGCGGCATGGCCCGCACGAGCCCGCCGTGAAAAACACGTAGTTATCGATGATTTGCTGCCGCGAAAGGCCCTGCTTTTCAAGTCCCTGCAGATAGCGCACGAGATTTCCAACAGTGAAGTATGTCGGATTGCACTGGCCGTTGTTTCCGTACTCCTTGCCTGCCTGGAAGTCGGCCACGATCGGCGTGGGGATGTTTTCGCAGCGGTACCCGCTGCCATGAAACACTGCTTTGATCATCTCTTCGTGCTTCCAGGTCAATCCGCCAAACAGAATCGTCACGCGGTCGCGCTCAGCAGCGGTGAAACCCCGCTCGACCGGCTTTTTGAATTCATGCATGCGGACAAGTCCTGCTTCTGCCCGCAACCTCGCCCGTTCTGCATCGATACGGGCTTGAATTTCCATCTCAAAATCAGTCTGGACGACCTCTTGCTCGAGTGCCGGCATAGTCTCTCCTTGGGGAATAAGGATCAATCGTGCTGAGTTCGAATGAGTTGGGGAATTCTGGCTTACATCTGTCCCTTCATTCCCTGGAATCCGTGCGCGAGCTGCTTGAAGAAGTACTTGATTACACGCTGGTCGTTGTAGCACCAGCCAAGAATGTGGTTCAGAGTGGAGAAGCAGTGCGTCTGGCAGCTTTCCTTTTGATGATCGAGTTGCTTGGTATCGAATTTGTGGTTGCCGACGACGCCCCAGTCATAGCTCGCGGTATACATGGGGAAGCAAGGCGCGAGCGTTCCGTCGACGCGAATGATCATCGAATTCTGCCCGGCGCGGCAATTCCACGGGAAGTGCCTGCCTTTCATGAAGTCCACCATCTGCCAAAGACGGGTGTTGGAATTCACCATCTTGTAACCCGAGTCCTGCTTTTCGGTCAGCCATTGAATGGTCTCCTCTACCGCAGGCCAGTCTTTCTTCGTAATGTAGGTGACGTTATTCGCCGCATGCCTGAAGTGCTCATCCTGTTCGATAAGCGGCGACTCGTTGATGTGGTAGTCAGTGGCAATGCCGTGATCGTGCGCAATTTCCGTGAGTTGGCGCACATCATCCAGGTTGTTCCGGCAGATGTTAATGTTCAGAAACACTGAGTAGCCGTACCCGTATTGCTTGCGCACCAGGTAATTGAATTGCTTGCGAATCGGCACAAGAGCTTTCGGCAGGCCCTCTTTGATGTCCACCGCATCAACCGCAATATTGAACGTGGACATTCCCGCGTCGGCGAGCTTGTCAATCACATCGGTCCGCAACAGCCGTGCATTTGTCGGCAGGTAAATCCAGAAATTTTTCTTGGCTGCGTAGTGGGTAATTCGGTGGATGAGGTCCGGACGCAGCAGCGGCTCTCCACCCATGAATGCCAGAACTCGACAGCCGGTTCCGTGCAGCCAGTCCACCGAACGCTTGGCCGTATCCTCGGTCATTCCTTTCACTTTGTTGTCAAACGCCCAGCAGTAATGGCAGTCGAGATTGCACTTGAACTCAGTGAACAGGTACGCGATGAGCGGATGAAAATCGCCCGAAGTTACGCGCGACCGAATATAGGGGAAGAGCCAGCCCTGCATCGTGTGATAAACCTGGCTGGCGGTCCAATGGCGTTTCTCCGGAGGGCTCCACGCGTCATCTTCCGCGATATCGCCAATTAATTCTGGACGTTCAGGAAACACCGGATCGGGGAATTGTTGCGGTATTCCGATGGGTTGAAACTCTGTGCGCTCACCTATCGGCGCGGTCAGCAACTGGTGTAAGGGAACATCGAGACGAAATGACGAGCCCTGTTCCTCTTGAATCTGTTGCATGGGGAAGATCTCCGCTTTTGAAGATGACGGCCTGCGTCTATCCGAACTTCTTGCCTCTGATCCGTTCCGTTCGAACTTTGAAGAGAATGATGCTTCGCAATGCCCCTGGTTTCGCGCTTCTTGATCTCAAATCGAACTAAATCGCTAAACAACGCCTCTGACTTGCCGGATGGGGTTTACTGCAGCAACGACGAACCTCACAACCGCGCCCCGACTAGTCACAAGTACGCCAGAGATGAATTGGATTTTCCATTAGACGAAGGTATGGATCGCTACTTTTGTATGAGTCTGGGATTTCTCCGGCTATCAAACCTGTAACTTCCCTGAGTGATTCCAGACAAATCAAGCGCGCAAAAGGAAATCGGCGAGCTCCGCAGCTTCGAGCAGCTGTCTATAGGCCTGAGTCAACATGCCGATGGTGAACGCGCAGTTCAGGCCGCTGGGATTCGGCAACACCCAAACCGCAGATCCGCCGAAAGTAGTCGGCTGTAATCCCCACGAGATGTCGCGCCGAATCAGAAACACTGAACATGCTGCCTTGCCTAAGAACGTCAGGTATCTGGGCCTGTACTTCGGAGGCCGATTGCTCGAGTCGAGATGAAAGCAAAAATGTCGTGACGATTCCTGGATCGGTCATTCGTTGAGCAGTCTTTTAGGGCCACTTAAATGTTGATTGCCACGTTCGTAGGAGCGCAAGTCGCGAGTGGCTTCGCCAGTGAGACTTATACGCACGCTTTTACCGATCAAGCCAGTGTCGCGTGGCGCTGCGGCGAGCCAAAGACAGGATGCTCGGCTGCACATGTCCACTCCGTTGTGCCTGAAGTCGGGCATTGATCGACTCTACGACTCGAGTACTGTGTGCCCCTCTCCAATTACTTGAGAATGAAGCACCTTACCTGAGAATCAAACACCGGGATCACTTGGTATGCGCCCAATTGAAGACTCCACTTACACAATATTTATACTTTTGGTGCTAAGGTCGCATCGCCGGTGGTTTCGACTCGTTCGAAAGGGGCAGAGAAGCTGTTGTGGCTATGAAGCCAGAAGGACGGGAATCCCGGTATTGGACGAAGGTATCGATCCAATGTGGCGTTCGGATGGGCGTAGCGTCTCGATCGATCATTTTGTTGCGGCGCGTCTGACTGCCAAACCTGTTCAGAATGGTAAGCCATCAACTCCATGTAAACGCTGCCGGGTCAAGAGTATGATGGACGTAACGTGCAGCGACGTGGTCGGGCCCAGCTGCATCCAACGCCACAATCCCTCTCTTCCCTTGAGGCGTGCCCATCACGAATCCATCTCAGGATGATTCTCCGTGGGGCCTTAGTTGAAGGTGTGGTGGATATGCCTCAGGTCGGCTTGATGCCCGATAGCGATAGTTAAACAGGAGAATCCAAGGGAGTTGCACATGCAGAGAGATACCCCTCCCATCTCTCCGGCCGAGCTTGAAGCGGCCAACGTAGGACTGCGGAGGGAGAATGCCGCCCGCGAGCACGCTGAGGGAGATCTTGGAACCAGCGAGGAAAAGTATCGCCTTCTGGTCGACACCGCCAGCGACGCCATTGTAAGCATTGATGATCAAGGCTCGATAATGTTCGCCAACCCCGCCATCGCGACGGTTTTTGGCTACGATCCAGCAGAACTGACCGGGAAACCCTTGACCCTCTTGATGCCTGAGCACATGCGGAAGCTGCATGAGAGTGGTTTCACACGGTATTTGGCTACCGGGCAGCGGCATATCAATTGGCAAGGCACCGAACTAACTGCGCTTCGTAAGAATGGTGAGGAGTTCCCCGTAGAGATTTCATTCGGCGAGCTAACCAGAGACGGCCGCAAAATGTTTACGGGCTTTCTCCGTGATATCAGCAAAAGAAAGCAGGCGGAGAAAGCGCTTCGTGCGGCGATGGATGAGCGGACGCGTATCAGTGCATTCCGCGAAGAAATCGGAGTGGCGCTATCGCATCAGGAGGATTTGCGAGGAATCCTGCGCAACTGTGCCGCCGCCATGGTTCGGCATCTCGATGCTGCATTCGCCCGCATCTGGACGCTCAGCGGCGACGGCCGCGAACTGGAGTTGCAGGCAAGTGCGGGAATGTACACCCACCTGGATGGGCCGCACAGTCGCATACCCGTGGGACAACACAAAATCGGCTTAATCGCTCAAGAAAGAAAACCGCATTTAACGAACGATACCCAAAATGATCCTCGCGTCAGTGACAAGGACTGGGCACGACGGGAAAAAATGGTCTCTTTCGCCGGCTATCCACTGGTCCTGGAGGACAGGCTGGTGGGCGTCTTGGCCATGTTCTCACAGAAGCCGCTCACCGAAAGTACGCTTGATGCTCTCTCATTTGCCGCCGAAATGATCGCGCAGGGCGTTGAACGCAGGCGGGCAGAAGAGGCTTTGCGCCGCAGTGAGGCATTTCTTGCGGAAGGCCAGCGTCTTGGTCAAATCGGCAGCTATTCCTGGCGCGTGGCGACAGACACAATCGAGTGGTCAAACGAGCTCTATCGCATCTATGAGTTCGAAATCGGTGTGCCCGTGACGCCCGAACTGATTCGCTCGCGAGTCCATCCGCAAGACCTAAGTCTGTACGAAAAAATGGTCGAAAAGGCGCGAATCGGCGGCGAAGACCTTGAATGGCAGTTTCGTTTGCTGATGCCGGACCACTCGATCAAATACATGCATGCAGTTGCTCAAGCGACCCGCGACCAGAATGGACAACTGGAATATATCGCTGTAATCCAGGATGTTACCGAGCGTCGCCTTTCGGAGGAGGCGCTTGACAAGTCCCGATCGGAGCTTGCACAGATGTCCAAGCTCACAAGTCTCGGCGAAATGGCGGCCTCCATTGCCCACGAGGTAAATCAGCCTTTGACCGCAGTAACCAATAACGGGAATGCCTGTCTTAGGCTGCTCGCCAATCACAATCTGGAACCGGACGTGCTGCGCAGAGCACTCGGCGAAATCGTTGCGGATGGCACACGCGCCAGCGCAGTCATTGCTCGGATTCGTGCATTCATCAAGAAAGGACCTGTCGAAAAGAGCGCACTGGACGTAAACGAAGTGATTCAAGAGGTGCTGGTTCTGGCTGGCCGTGAGCTTTATGAAAATCAGATCTCGGTTGAACGCCAATTGACGGCAAGTCTCCCGCTTGTATCGGCTGATCGCGTTCAATTGCAGCAAGTCTTGCTGAACCTCGTCATGAACAGCATCGAAGCCTTGAGCGCGGTGACAGGCCGGCCTCGTTTACTCAGGATGCAATCCCGGATCGACGAATCTGGGGATGTACTTGTCGCGGTAAGCGATTCCGGCGCGGGCTTCGGATCAGAGATGGATCGTGTCTTCACTCCCTTCTTCACAACGAAAGCCAACGGCATGGGAATGGGTTTATCGATCAGCCGCTCTCTGATTGAGAGTCATGGTGGCCGGCTCTGGGCAGCGCCCAACTCCCCTCACGGCGCGGTATTTTCGTTCACGCTGCCGGCAACCCCAGGGAGTCCCTCATGACCGCTGCTCCAATTGTGACGGGTGCCCCAACCGTCTTTGTCGTCGATGACGACCCGTCGGTGCGTTCTTCACTGAAGTTCCTCTTGAGCACGGTGGGTCTTCATGCTGAAGGATTTGATTCCGCGGATGCCTTTTTGCATAAGAAACTCCCCGATGCACCGAGTTGCCTTGTGCTGGACGTGAGACTACCTGGATTGAGCGGACTCGATTTTCAGCGTGAACTCGCCGCCAGGAACATTCGTATTCCAATCATTTTTCTCACTGGCCATGGTGACATCCCAATGAGTGTACGCGCAATGAAGGCTGGGGCCGTCGAGTTCCTGACCAAGCCTTTCCGTGATCAGGATCTGCTGGATGCCGTTCGCGTCGCACTGGAGCGAGACCGTACCAGGCGCGAACAGGAACGGGAGTTGATGACTCTCCGACAGCGCTACGGCGCATTGACTTCGCGTGAAAAAGAGGTGATTTCCATGGTCGCCGCGGGCATGCTCAATAAGCAGATTGCGGACCGGCTTGGAACCGCAGAGAGCACGGTGAAGGTCCAGCGCAGCCGGGCGATGGAGAAGATGCATGCGGAATCTCTCGTCGACCTGTTAAAAATGATCGAAAAGCTCCAGGACCCCTCGGAAAGAACCCGATAAACCAAAGTTTATTCGCATGCTCCCTTTTGGGACACAATATATCCCCACATCCAATTGATCCTTTTCCTCGTCTGGAATATGTTTGCTCCTGTGAGGGCAAAAGGTGGCAACGAACCTCATCTCGGTCATCGACGACGATGGGTCCATCCGGCGGACTACGACATTTCTCATTGAGTCTTTCGGCTTTCGAGCGGCCGGCTTTGAATCTGCCGAAGACTTTTTGCAGTCCGGCATCCTCCCTGACACGTCGTGCCTCATTGTTGACGTTCAGATGCCGGGCATGAGCGGGCTTCAGCTCCAAAGCGAGCTGGCCGCGGCAAACTGCCATATCCCAATCATTTTCATCACAGCTTTCGACGATACAGCAGCGCGCGAACGAGCAATGAAAGCCGGCGCCGTCGCCTTCCTAAGCAAGCCGTTCAATGACGAGGAGTTGCTGCAGACGATTCGCCTGGCTTTGCGTGGCAAAACCGAGGTAACGAAAAGTCTGATCTCGGTGGTTGACGATGATGAGTCCATCTTGCGCACTACAACATTTCTCATCGAGTCTTTTGGCCTTCGCGCGGCTGCCTTTAAATCCGCCGACGATTTCTTGAAGTCTCATCTTCTCGCTGGCACTTCTTGTCTGATTGTCGACATTCGTATGCCGGGTATGAACGGGCTCGAGCTCCAAAGGCAACTGGCCGCGGCAGACTGCCACATTCCAATCATCTTCGTCACTGCCTACAACGATAAGGCATCGCGTGATCGAGCAATGCGGGCAGGTGCCGTCGCGTTCTTGAGCAAGCCATTCAAAGACGAGCAACTGCTCCAAACCGTTCGTTCAGCCTTACGGGCTGACGACAGCCGTACGAAACCCGGGGGTTGATCGACACCTGCACTGGATTCGGGCTTCCTCGCACACAACCCGGAGCCAAGAATTGGTCGACAAGTTTTGCTAAAACGCAAGCGTCCGGCAGTCGATGCCGCGATGCAAGAGGTCAGTTCGCGCAAAAGTTTGGTTTTGGATGGATAGGTCATGTTGCCACTTGATTTCACCTATCGATAACCGCGAAAGGCATTTAGCAAATCCAACCCGGGCAATGCGGAGGTATGGGCTATGGATCTCTCGGAGTACATCCTTGAACCGCTTCGCAATCATGTAGATTTCACTTTGTATCGTGGACACCACCGAAACCCCGGCCAGTCGGAGCGATCGTCGATACTCCTGATGGCGCCCATGTCGCCGCATTCCGCACCCCAAGGGAACGAACTGGGCAGACATGCATCTTCCCTGAGGCCCGGCTTGGAAACAGCATCGGGCGTTCGTCCGATTGCGGTCGCCCATTACGAGAAGCGGCCAGTGCTTGTTCTCGAAGATCCCGAAAGTGAACTTCTCGATGCCTTGCTCAGCAAGCCAATAAGAACTGGTTACTTCTTGCAAATCGCATTGGAGAAGGCGCTCGAGGAGAGTAAGCGCTCGACGAGTCGCCTTGAGAGCGAGAGCGCAAGTCAAGCTCGCAGCGTACCGCAACAAGCATCGCCCCTGGATCAACAGAAACCCGATCCAAGTGAGCTTGATCGGCGAGTCGCGGAAAGGACCCGAGAGCTTGCCAAAACCAACGAAGAACTGCAACTCCAGGTTGGGCTGCTGCAACACCTTCCTGTATCCGCCTGGACGCTCAAGCCCGATGGGACACCGGATTTCGTAAATCAAGTCTGGCTTGAATTCTCGGGTCAATCCCTCGATTTTGTCCGGTCCCACCAGGAGGCCTGGATGACCGCGGTCCACCCTGAGGATCGCGAAGCAGCGTTGAGGGCGTTCTGGGACGGAGTACGCGCGGGAAAGGACTTTGCGTTCGAAACCCGATCTCTCCGCGCCAGGGACGGGACCTATCGCTGGCATCTTCAGCAAGCCGTGGTCTTGTACGACGCAGAAGGAAAAGTCCTTAGATTTGTCGGTACGACCACCGACATTGACGACCAAAAGCGCGCCGAGGAAGCGCTGCGGGCGAGTGAGGCCAACCTTCGCCGGGTGATCGATACGATTCCCACGCTGTCCTGGTGCAACCTCACAGACGGCTCAAACGAGTTCCTTAGCAAAAGCTGGCATGAGTACACAGGTCTTTCTCCCGATGAAGCGCACGGCTGGGGTTGGTCTGCGGCATTCCATCCGGACGATCTGCCGCCATTGATGAAGCGCTGGCAGGAGTTGTTGGTTTCAGGGCAATCCGGAGAAATCGAGGCGCGCCTTCGCCGTTACGACGGAGTGTACCGTTGGTTTCTTATCCGCGTCGCGCCGTTTCGCGACGAAACCGGCGAGATTATACGGTGGTACGGCACGAGCACTGACATCGAAGACAGAAAACGCGCCGAGGAAGCACTACGAGCGAGTGAGGCCGAACTGCGGCGAGTAATCGATAACATCCCGGGGCTTATAAGTACATTAGGACCGGGCGGCGAGACGAAGCTCATTAACCGCAAGATACTCGAGTACTTCGGGAAGACACTTGAGGATTTAAAGAACTGGAGGCTTAGCGACGCCATTCATCCTGATGACCTGCCTCGCGTCATCGCCCTCCATAACCAGTCAATTGAGTCTGGCGTGCCATTCAGCAGTGAGTACCGATTGCGCCGGGTTGATGGCGTGTACCGTTGGTTTCAGTTTCGTGCCGAACCGGTACGAGATGCTGCGGGCAGTGCCGGGGGTTGGTACGTCCTTGCCACTGACATCGATGATCGAAAGCAGGCTGAGGAGAACCTGCAGGCAAGCGAGCGCAACTTTGCTTCTATCATCAATACGATTCCGACGCTCGC
>Ga0335074_10009372_pt1 | contig 13673 bp, 20 predicted proteins | sample Lox_Sample_23_FD_206715 | JGI IMG/M metagenome (GOLD analysis project Ga0335074, IMG submission 206715) | Soil microbial communities from Loxahatchee National Wildlife Refuge, Florida, United States - Lox_Sample_2.3 | ecosystem: Environmental > Terrestrial > Soil > Wetlands | place: USA...
CAATGATGCGGCTGGCGCATCGTGGCCGGCGTTACCAGCGCGCCTATGCGGCTGGCTATGCCAGCGGAGTTGCGCGCGTGCGCAATGCGAAGCGCGATGTGCGCGCGGCAATGGAGTTCGGCTCTGACATCGGCTGGCAGGATGACGAGAGTTACTACGCTCACGACACACTGTCGCGGCTGGCGGATAGCGGAGACACGCTGTTTATCCCCGATGCCTACGCGCCTCCGCATGGCAGTAACGCGCACAGTCCGGGTAGTGACTGACGTGCGCGCCTACGTGATCACGGTGTGCTGTGCGGATTCCGGTTACCGGTGGCACTGGCACGTATCGGAATGCCCTAGGTGGCCGGCTGATCAGCCAGCCGCACAGCCGCGCGAGATCAAGCGCATCGGTCCTGTAATGGCACGGTCGGAAGATGACGCGATTGCGCATGCACTCGCGCTACTTCCGTAGGTATTCGGCAGAGGTACCCGGGTTACGGCCCGGGTACCGTGCAATGCCTACGGCAGAGGTACAGCCGTCTAACCAGCGGCTAAGAGGGAAGGGGAAAGGCGATGACTACGTTTGTCATCGGAGGCGCGCTAGGCGCGATGTTCGCGTTCGCACTGTCCTACGTGATAGCGCGCTGGCGCGAGCTCACCAAGCGCGCGCCGCGCATGGCGGAATACCCGGAGTCACTACGGCTTGGCCGGCGCAATCCCGGCTATCGCATGGATTCCCGGGGAATTACCCGCGCCGCAGACGGCGCGCTGATTCTTCCGCCTAGTCATGAGCCGGGCATGCTCCCGAAGGTTGACCGCCCGGGTGAGCGGATTACGGTGGCGCCGGCGGTACGCAACGAGTATCGCTACACGGACGCATACGGCAACCATCACGTCAGCAGTCAGCCAGCGGCAAAGGTACGGCCAGAGGTGCAGGCCAGGGCCGACGTTATCGCTTGGGACTGATGAGCCATGAATGAGACGGCAACCATCTTTATCGGCGCGGACAATGACACAGGGGAGATTGACATCCCCCGGATTGAGAAGATCATCGGGCGTCGCCAGGACGGCGCGACGGTATGGCCGGCTGATGGCTACTGGAAAGGCAGTCACGAAGCCTCGGCCGTGGCCGTGATCAGCGACACGGCCGAGTCAGTGATGGCCACAATCTGTGACCTGAAGTCTGAGCTATCACAAGAGGCCATAGCTTACGAGCTAGGCCCGGCGCTCCACCTCGCTTAAAAGGTGCTGGCCACGCATGGATGCGGCGCGCGGAGGCGCGCTAGCCGGTCCGATTCCGGCTGTGGCTGCCGGGAAGGTGCCTAGACGAGAATGGGATGGCACCCTAGCGCATGCCTAGACGAGAATGGGACGGCATGAGTTTCGCAGAATGGATTGACCGAAGGGATACAGCCGGCGCATGATGGTCATGCACGGCACGGAACACGGAAGGGATCACGGAAATGATCATCATAGGGATCATCGCAATCATCGCGGCTGTGGCTGTCTTCGCCCGTGCCGCTGCCTGCACTAGCCGGCCATGCCAGCCAGTACGGCGGGAGGCAGACTCGCTAGACCAGATCATCAACATTGTCCACATCGCGACCGAGGGGCGCGTGACCGTGCGGCACACTCCGCCGGCGCGCCGCTGGTAAGGGAAAGGGGGAATCCGCTACAGGCACCACAGCCGGCCCGGGGTTCGGGAGAATGAAGTCCGGGAGGTAGAGCGCAATGCACGGTCACGCGCACCGTGTAAACGGCGGGCCGGCCAGAGTCCGGGCACATCGCGAGGTGCGCCCGGAACGGTGGGAGGATTCCAGCTGGGATGATCCATGGCGGGAAACTGTGCGGGGTAATGCTTCGCGCGGAGTTTCGGCACAGCCGGCCAGGGCCCGGGGCGCGCTTGCGCCGGGGTTGAGCAGTGAACGGGAGAACGCGGGAAAACGGCGCGTCCCGGGCCCCGCATCAAGGGGAAAGGAGGGAACACATGACAGCGATATCGCCGCGCGCGGCGCAAGTCCGCGCGAGGTGCCCGGGATGCGGGCATGCGTTCAGCCAGCCTGACGGCGCGGTAACATCCTGCATCTGCCAGGCCTGCCGGCGGCTGGAGGCGGAGAGATGCCGCGCCGCTGGCGACACCCCGGAGGCTATCGCGCGGCTGTTCCGCGCGGCATTCGAAGGGATCATCGAGAGGTGAGAAGGGGAAGGGTTCCGGGGGAATACCGGAACCCTTCCCAGTGTTATAGGTACCGAACGATACGGAATACGGAAACGGAAAGGATGATCGCAGGTGTGCGAGAATCAGGAATGCTACGGCTGCGCGAAGCGCGCATCGTGGCAGTGCGCGGCAAAGGTGCCGACGCATGTAGTGGTAGACACAGCCGATGGCGCAGTGATCAGCCACGATTTCAGCGGCAGGTCATTCAGCGCTGAGACAGCCGCGCTGTTCGCGGAGGCTGTCAACGCCGCGAATAAGGTGCCGAGTTACAAGGTGTTCGCGCTGACCGAACCGGAGGCGGCATGATGACCACCGTACTGGACATGTGCTACGCATGCGGCGAGCGGCCGGTCACGGCATGGACTAGCGAGACAGCGGGCATGTGCGGGGAATGCCGCGCGGCTGAGCTAGCGCGCCAGGATGAGCGCTGGCTTGATCACGGGCGCGCCCTGGGGCAGTTGCTTCGCGATAGCGCGCCGGCGCCCGTACGGCACTCTCAGCGCCAGCGGAAGGCATGGCGGGATCATGCCGCCGAACTGCCCGGATGGGTAAGCGACGACTCGCCAGTGCTGGCGCTGGCGGAGGCTGGCTGGCAGGCTAGGGCGGCAGCCTGATGATTGTCCTGGCCTGGCTGATGATAGCCGCCGGCGTGGTGATCATCTTCACCGCTGGCCATGGGCGCGGCTGATTTGCCGCCGACCCTCCATACCTGTTAACTTGGCCCATCAAGTTAACAGAAGTTAACAGGTATGGAGGGCAAAGCATGCCATGGGAACGCAAGCTACCGCAAGCGCCGCGAATCAGTCTCGCGGTCACTCAGGAGATGATTGATCATGCCGTGCCCAAGGATTCCGGGCACTGCATGGTTGCCGATGCCGTGCGTGCGGCAGTACCGACAGCCACCTATGTGTCCGTCGATCTTCAGACCATCCGCTTCAGTGATCCGGGCAAAGGACTGAGGTTCACCTACCTCACCCCCCGCACGGTAGCCGAAGCGCTTTGCGCATGGGATGAGGGCACCAAGCCGGAACCGTGGACATTCCAGCTGCGATCCGGGCAGGTGACCCGTTCCGGCAACCGGAGCAGCAAGTACGACAGCAAGCGAAGGGAACAACGGAAGGCCGCAGAGGAAGAAGAAGACGCCAGGCAGAGCGGGGCGGAAGGCCGGGCGAGACTGGTCAGCCGCGAGGGACCGAACAGTACTTCGGGCGTAGTGCCGGACATTGTCGGCGGGACTCCCCCGCCAATGGGTGCCCTAGCGCATGGTCCCGGTATCAAGCGCAACCGGCGCCGGGTATTCGGCCTCCGGGCGCTCGAACTGCAGCCCCCGGGCGAGACGCTACAGCACATCGAGCAGAAGGATCATGGCCGCAGCTAGCGCGAAAAAAGGGGGAAACGGCTCAGGGGAATAACCTGAGCCGTTTTCTTGTTATAGCAGCATGACGAACAACGGAAAGGATCAAGAGGTGCAAGAGGTAAGCGAGAGGATCAGCTACCCGGGCGGACTGCTGGATGGCCTGATCGGATTCGAGCAGGGAACGCTAGACGAGGATGAGGTTATCGACCTGTTCCAGCACCTGGTGGACACTGGCCTGGCCTGGCAGTTGCAGGGATTCTACGGACGCACGGCGAGCGACCTGCTCGACGCTGGCCTGGTGACTCAGCCTGGCTACGGCGAGCGGGAAGACTGCCCCGCCGACTGCCCGTGCCGGGTGGTGAGCGACCTGTGAGCGAGTACAAGATGACCTACAGCGGGCCGCAGATCATCCTGCCGACTGAGGTTGGCGAGGTGGAAGTGACCTTCACGGAGGCAGGGCACTGCCACGTATCGGCGAACGCATCATCCGGGCATGATCCGGGTGACGTGGTCTACCGTGGCCGGCACTGGTACGTGAGCATGCACCTGTATGCGGCTACCGGATGGTCGGAGGATTCCGGCCGGCCCGACAGCGGCGACTACCGCCACCAGTTCACGGAGGCGGGCACGTTCGGCGGGCACGTAGTGCCACGGACCTACCGCGCCGCTATCGTGGCGGCGATCACCAAGGCGGTAGCGCGCTATGCGCAAGCGCACGGCGAGATACTGGCTGCGGCTGAGCGTAACCACCTTGAGCATGATCTTGAGACAGCGGAGAAGGATGTCAGAGAGATCAGCGCGAAGCTAGCGGCGGCTGAGGCCAAGGCGGAAGGGTTCCGCCAGCGGCTAGGCCGGCTAGCGCGGTGAGGCTAGACTCGAATGGACCGGAATAAAACCCGGTCCATTCTTGTTGTAATGGACATGACACAAGAGAGCAATGAAAGGAACGACATGAGCAGGGCACTGACTGACCAGGAGAGCGCGGTCTTTGAGCGCATCCTGAACGGCGACGGCATCGGCCTGGTTCAGACTGCTTTTGACGGCGAGGATACTGCCGTGATCGCTGAGTTCGTCATGGATGACGAGGGCGACATGGTGGAGGTTCACCCGCTGGCGGTACTGCTGACCGATGCGCTGTTTGACCGGCTGACTCCCCCGGAGGGAGCAACCGAGGTGAACGGCCCGGATGATGGCGGCTTTTTCGATGACGAGGATGAGCACCCCGCCGACTGTGACGGTTCGGTGGAGGCACCTTACGAGGGATTCGGCGGGCAGCCAGTCACGGGTACGTGCCAGCACCCTAGCCACGGCCAGGAGCATTTCAGCATCGCGGCGCTGATTGAGGGGCTGAGGCGACCCACCTGCGCGGCGACGGCGACCATCGCCGGCCGGGAACGGCACTGCGCGCTGGAAGCCGGGCATGACGGCACGCACGTTGACGGCATTTCCACATGGGTGATGCCGTCATGATCGTCAGCCACGCGGTTTACGACGCGATACAGGCCGTGTTCATCGGCGGCGTGATCGTCGCCTCGCTTGGCTACGGCAAGGCGATGGCCCGCTACCACAACTGGAAGGATGAGCACGGCGAGGCATGGAAGGAATGGAAGCGAGCGCAGAAGCAGTGAGCCACATGAACGGCACGCACCTCCACGAGGGATCGCGGCGCGACTGCCGCGTGTGCGGCTGTACCCGCAAGGGACCGCACCCCGGTCATGAGGGCTGCCCCGGCATCGACTTCCCGATGGAGGTGAGATTTGATGACGGACTATGGAGCGTGGTGCCTGACCAGCGACATCGACGGAAGCCGGCTGGCGGCAGTGACCGATCTGGCCGGCGCGAAGGCTGACTACCAGCGGTATCTGGCAGAGCACCCCGGGAGCGAGAGCGACCTGCTTGTCGAGAACATCGACACCGGGGAGCAGCTTGCCTGGAATCGCTACAGGCGGCAGTGGGACACGCTGTGACCTGCCTGTTTGGCATGAAGTGATATCATGCCATTCAGGGATGCCATTAGGTGTCCGAATACGGAATGAATGAAGGGAGTTGACAGCATGGGAATCGGCTATGACGTGATGCGGCTTGGCCTGAGTGCCGCCGCGCACCACAATGCCGCCCAGGTTGGCCGCCAGGAAACTGTACAGCGTACAGCTGCGGAGCGCGCGGCTGCGGCTGCGGAGCGGAGGGCTGACGCGGAGGCGCGGAACATGCCGCCCCCGCTCAGCGAGATCGCGCGGTTCATCGCGCGGTACGTGGATGCCCCGCCGCAGTACATCGACGCGATGACGCTGATCGCGGCGCAGTCACATGCGCTGGATGACCTGGTGACCACATGCCGGGTGCTGTTCACCGCTGAACTGCCGCAGTCCGGCAAGACCGAGGCGATGATGCTGCTGGCGACCCTGTGCGAGGATGCGCAGGACGCCGACGTGACCAGCTATGCGCTGACATCAACGATGGCGGCGAACGCGAACAGCGGGATCAACCACGCGCCGACGCTGTACTACGACGACATCAGCAAGCTGTTCGGAGAGGGCGGCACGCGCGGGCTGAGCAACCCGATTTACAAGATACTGGCAAAGGGCTATAAGCGGAGGTCGAAGTCGGCATGGTCCGTGGACCGGAGCCGGCAGGAGTTCAGCATCTACAGCACGTTCCTGATGAGCGGGCTGAAGACGGCTGTGCCGAAGGACATCCGGACGCGATCCGTCGTGTTCTCGATGAGCCCGGGTAAGCCGCGCTCGTACTTCGATGAGCGCACCGCTGCCCCGGAGGCTGACAAGCTGCGGGACGTGCTGCACCGATGGGTGCGCGGGCAGTCGGATGTCATCCGGGCGTTCCGCGCGCGGGGACTGCACCCCAAGCTGGAAGGCCGGCGGCTGGAAATCTGGGAGGGCTGCTTCGCTGCGGCGTACGCGGCCAGCCTTCAGGAAGGCACCCCGGAGTGGCTGAACAGGTGCATGGCAGCCTTCATGGAGCTAGCGCTGGATGAGGCCGACATGCTGCCCCTCACGCCCGCACAGGAGGTTCTGCGCGATCTGGCCTGGGTGGTGGAGCACCGCTTCGCCGGCCAGCGGTTCATCGGCGGGAAGGCGCTGGCTGAGGAACTGCAGCGCTGCGCCGGCGAGGTGCCAGGCGGCGGCGAGCGGTACGAGGAAGTGAGCACGCACGCTGTGTCCTGCATCGTGCGGGACGCACTGCCGTTCCCGAGCAAGCAGGTGCGGCGCCCGGAGTACGACGGCAGTCCCGTTCGCGGGTACTTCGCCGGCGACATCCTGGCCGAGTGGGACAAGATCCGCCCCGGCTTCACGCTCGACGTGGAGATACCGGAGGAAGATGACCCGTTCGCGCTGACCGAGGATGATGACACCGACGCCCAGCCGTACCACAGTGTCACGGGCGAGATGATCTCTCCAGGGCCGCTGACCAGCGGTGTAAGCGGTGTCACGGATGTCACGGGCTTATCCGTCCCCAAACTGTCACCGGACGGTGTACCATCAGCGACATGACCGAATCCGTGCAACGACCGCCATGCTGTACGCCCGGAACGTGGGCGTACAGCATGCGCCACAAGTATGTCCGCAAGGTCCGGGGGCCAGCCAGCGATCACGCCTGCGAGATGTGCGGGCAGCAGGCTGCGCACTGGGCCACGATCCCGCTCGACTACAGCGTGCCTCATTTCCACGCTCCGCTCACCGGGTACCACGCACTGTGTGCCCGGTGCCATCGGGAGTATGACACCTTTATCACGCCCGCCGACGACGTGCCCGAGAGTGCGCCTCCACGGCGCGCGCGGCGCTTCATGGCCGATGTCACGCGCGGCAATCGGCGCTTCATGGCCGATGTCCGCACTGTGCTGATAGCTGAGGGCAAGGCGGCCGGCGAGTTCGTCCCGTCGCTGTGGCTGGCGGCGCGCATTCGCGAGCGACTGCCGGAACGCTACGCTGACCGCACCGAGCATGCCATCACATGCGACCTGCGCTCAGCCATGGCTGACGTTGGATCACGCCAGATCGTGTTCGGCGGCGAGCGCCGGCGCGGCTACCTGGCCGGCGACCTGCTGGCGAGGGCCGAGGAAATGAATGGCTCGATCAATGAGGCGGTTGCCGACGTGCGCTATGCCCTGATCGAGGGCGGCGTACTGCGGGAAAGGGAAGCCGAGTGACATGACAATGGCTGCCGTTGAAATACGGAAGCCGTTGTGATACCATTCGGGTATCAAATCGGAACACGGAAACGGAATCGGAATGAGAACAAGCAAGCACGAACTTGCGCGAATCCACCAGGGCCTGACCCGGGCGGCGTGCGAGGTGCCCTACTATCCCCGCTGGGATGGCTACATCGCCAGCGAGCGGGACGCCAAGCGCGACCCGACCCCGGTACCAGCGGGCCTGTTCGCCCGCCTGGTGCGCTACGCCCGCAGTCTCGGCTACCCGGTGCATGTGCGGCACACGTCGGATGAACTGGGCGCTCTCGGGCACACTCTGGTGGGACGCGGCGGGGTCATTGACATCGCTGCCGACATGAACGAAGCTGCGCGGTGCCGGGTGCTCATCCACGAGATCGGGCATGCCCTGACCCGTGGCTACCTGACTCACATCGGCGGCGACCGCTTCGAGGAAGTCGCGGTAGAGTCATCGTCGGCCATCGTCTGCGGCACGCTGGGCATCAGCAACGGCGTGTTCGCCACGCGGTTCTGCGCCGTGCAGAGCCGGCAGGACCCGTACATGATGGCAGCGGCACAGCCGTTCGCGGTCGAACTGGCTCAGGTGATCCTCAAGGGGATCGGGCACGAGGTGACAGCATGACGGACGTGAGTGCTGGAAACCTGGCCGGTTGAGGCCGGAACCGACAGCAGTTCCTGACAGGATGGGGGCGGGCAGGCCACGGCGGCTGCCCGCCCCCTTCATGCCGCCGGAAATAATTTGCCGGGGAAAGCCGTTGTACTGTATAATGCAGGAAAAGGATCACGGAAAGGATTCTGAATGACTACCCCAACAGCTTCGGGCCTGTGCCCCGTCTGCGGCACGGACCTGACTGTCCCCGGGAACCTCTACAAGGACGGGCGCTGCCTGACCTGCAAGAGGCAGCGGGACAAGGACAACTACGCGCGGCGCAAGGGCCTGCCGCTAATGACAGTGGCGGCGCTGCCTGCGCCGGCGCTGCCGAAGGCCAAGGCGATTGACGGCGGGGCCATTCTCGGAGAGCACGGCTGCGGCGCGCACGACCCGTCGGATGTCTGGGTCTGCACCAACCACCGCGACGGCATGCACATTGCCGACCGCCCTGACAGCGACAGCCCGGGCGAGCGGGAGGTGCTGGCCACCTGGCCGATAGCGGGCAGCACGGCTGACCACAGCGGCGCGGCAGCGCTGATCAACATGACGCGCCCTGCCTCAGCGCAGTGCTCTGTCTGCGGCGGGCTGGGCCTGACCGAGACTCCCGCGAGCATCCTCGGCGCTGCCGACGCGCACGCCGCCAGGAATGCCGGCCACATCGTGACCGTCGAGGGCTACGAGGCAGGCAGCACCACCGCGCGGAAGACGTTCGCGATAGGCGACCTGGCTGACGCGGCGACCGCCGGCGAGCGGAAGGCCCCGGCTGCGGTGAAGCCGCGCACGGCACCTGAGCCGCCGAAGGTGACCAGCGTGAAGCTGGCCAGCGGCGCTACCTACCGGATGCGCCAGATCGCGGGCCTGCCTGACGTGGAGGCGCTGAAGAAGCTGCGCGAGGCGAAGCTGCCCGTGCTGCTCTACGGCCCGCCCGGGACCGGCAAGACGGTCATGGTGGGCGCGGCGTTCCCCGACCACACGCGGCTGGACGGCGACGGCGACACCATCGTGGACGACTTCGTCGGCGGCTGGCAGGCGACGGGCGACGCGGAGCAGCGTTACGTCTGGACGGACGGCCCGCTGACTCAGGCCATGAGGAACGGCGTGCCGCTGTTCATTGACGACGCGACGATCATCAGCCCGAAGGTCATCGCCATCGTCTACCCGCTGATGGACGGTCGTGGCGACCTGTACCTCAAGGCGCACCAGGTGCCCGGAGATAACGGCGTGATGGGACCGGAGCGGGTGACGGCAGCCGAGGGCTTCTACGTCATCGCGGGTCACAACCCCGGCGTTCACGGCGCGGTCATGAGCGAGGCGCTTGCCTCCCGGTTCTCCGTCCACATCGGAGTGCCGACCGACCTGACGCTGGCGCGGCGCATGGGGGTTGACCAGGCCGCGATCAAGGTGGCCACCAACCTGTCCGCGCGGATGAAGGAAGGCAAGGTGGGCTGGGCACCCCAGCTTCGCGAACTGCTGGCATTCCAGCGGATCAGCGAGGTGCTGGGCCGCGAGGCGGCGCTGGCCAACATGGCCGGCCTGGCCCCGGAGGAAGACCGCCCGGAGGTCATCGACGTGATCAATGCGGTGGCTGGCCATGAGGTCACGCCGCTGGTGATGGGAGCAGTGCTGTGACAACGGACTACAGGTTCACCGGTAAGGAACGCCCCCGCCCGGAGGGCGGCTGGCTGCACCTCTCATCGGAGATGACGCACGCTGCCGAGTTCCCGTCGGGCAGGCGCGACCTGATCGTCGCGATTGCCCCCGGACTCGGCGGCGAGCAGGGTCACGCCTGCTTCATCCCCGACCAGTACCGTATCGAGATCAACGCGGACAAGACCGGCATCAGTGAGGCTGACGCCCGCGAACTGAGTCCCGACTGGAACTGGGGCGACCGCGAGAAGATCGCGGCGACCTGGGGCCTGCTGACGCACGAGGCTGCTCATGCCGCCCACACGAAGTGGACGGCGAAGGCCATCGAGATGGTTCGCGCCAGCCCCCGTCACCACTTCCCCGCGTTCGAGGCAGCCAAGCTGCTGGAGGAAGTGCGGATCGAGAAGCGGCAGGCTGACCGCCGCTGGTGGGACGTGCGCTGGCTGCGCATGTCCGCCAGTAAGCACATGCTGGACGACATCGATCCGGGCGAGATTGACGACAAGACGCTGGCGGCGCGGGTGCTCACGCTGGCGGGCGGGCGCTGGAAGGCAGGCATCCTGGAAGCCGAGGTAAGGCCTGTCATCGGCCAGGCGACGGCGATCCTCGGAGAGGAAGCAGCCAGCGCGCTGCTGGACGGCATCATCCCCCGGGTCCTCATGGTCCCGGACAGGGATGACGCCTCGATGATGGCGCTGGGCCGGGAGTGGGTGAACCTGTTCGGCAACCCGAACGGCGACGCTGACAGCAACATGATCATCTTCATGATCGGCGGCGGTGACCCCTTCGACCAGGACGACACCGGGGCCGAGGGCGGCGCTGGCGGCGGCGGCGAGGGCGAAGACGGCGGCGAGGATGAAGGCGAGGGCGGCAGCCAGCCAGGCGACGATGGTGATGCCCGCGAGGGCGAGCAGGACGGCGACGGCAGCAAGCCAGGCGAGGATGGCAAGGCCGGGAAGGCCGGGGATGACAAGGGCGACCGCGAGGCCAGCGCGCCAGGCGGCAAGGGCAGTGACAAGACGCCGGAAATCCGCAAGCTGATCGAGGACATCACGAAGATGGCCGAGAAGATCGAGAAGGACGGCGGCGTCATGGCCATCGGCTACGCCCCTCAGAAAGCCGACTTCAGCCCGGGGTGGTACAGCGTCGAGCCGGAACAGCGCGCGGCAGCGGGAGCGCTGGCACGCCGGCTGCGGGAATGGTTCCTGCCAGAGCGCAGCACCGCGCGGCATGACCGGGCGCAGCCTCCGGGCCGGCTCAACATGCGCGAGGCGATGCGCGGTGACGCCCAGCGGTTCGCGGGCCAGGTGCCTGACGTGACGCCGTGGCGGCACGTCAGCCGCAAGATGGTGGAGACACCGCCGCTGCGGGTGGGCATCGCCGTGGACGTGAGCGGGTCCATGAGCGGTCTTTCCAGTCATTCAAGGGAACTGTCCTACCGCCTGTCCACGGCCTTCTCGGCGCTGCCTGACGCCCGCGTGCGCACCATCGTGGCGGGCCAGGGCATCGCGCTGTGGACGCAGAAGCCAGGCAAGATGCCGGTCTTCGGCTACGGTCACGGCGAGCAGAACATCCACCTCGCGATAGAGGACCTGGCTGAGCGGCTGGCCCTGTACCGGAGGGGCAACGCGCGGCTGCTCATCATCATCAGCGACGGCGGCTTCAACACCACCGAGCGGGATGAGACTAAGCGGCAGTTGCAGAACCTGATCCGGTCAGGCTGCCGCGTCCTGTGGCTGGACTTCGCGAGGAACGCCCGCTACTACGGCAGCAGCGCATCCGACTACCGCCCCGACGCGGCACAGGTCCCGGGCGTGGACTACATCGGCCTGGACGGCACTCCCGACGAAGTGTGCAAGATGGCTGAGACTGAACTGGTGAGACTGCTTACCAGCGGGCTGAAATCGGCGGCGGTGGCATGAGCCACCACGAGATCAGCCCGGAAACGGAGGCTGAGATAAGGGACAAGGAAACGGCTGCCCGTGAGGCAGCGGAGGCGGCGCGCCAGGTGTGGCGCCGCGCCTCCGCCGGCCGCTGGCAGGACCTGCCCCTCGAAGCCCTGGCCGAGCAGCTGATCCTGCTGGGCAGCGTCAGGCCGGAAGCCGGAACCGCTGACCTGGTTCCGGGCATCTCCCGGGTCGCCAGCAGGGCATGGGCGGGCTCGCTGACCCTGATGGGGGAACTGGTCTGGGAATGCCTCCACTATCACATCTACCAGAGCGAGGCGCAGGCATGCGCCATCGACGAGATCCGCTACCGTCAGGCGGAAGCGGAACACTACCGGCAGGAGAGGGAAGTTGGCTAGGGAAGAGAAGCTGGGCAGGTTCGCGAGCGAGGAAGCCGCACTGCTGTACGTGGAGCGGCACCTGATGCCGCTGGGCATCTGGACCGGAGTCCAGCCGATGGGCGATGGCTCGTGGCGGGTGCTCCATGACCCGGACGGCGGCGCATCAGGACCGAGGGACGTGCCGCACAAGGTGGTGGCCGTGCCAGCGGCGGAAGTGCCGGTGGCGGAACGGGCGCGGAAGGCGGTTGAGGCGCTGCGGCGTCAGCAGGAAGCCGGAAGCAGTGACGCCCCGCCGCCATGGGATGAGTGATCAGGGGTGGCCGTACAACCCAATCCCCGGCAGAGCCGGCCAGTATGGGAAGGCTAAAGGTAGCGCCCGGAGGGCTGTCCCGGACTTTGCCAGAACGTTACGGAAAGGAAATGAGATGAGCGGCTACAAGGTCTGCGCCTCTAGGCGCGAGGAAAGGAACCGGAAAAAATGAGCATCCTCTGTGGGACGCCGCGTCAGAGGCGGTAGGCGACCTGCACGGCAGTTGACCATTCAGGTATAATGGATACGGAAAGGAAAGGATATGTGCTTGATCACATTTCTGGCACCAGGCGTGATGCCGGTGCGGAAGGAACTTGAGAACGGGCTCGAAGTCAACACCGACGGAGCCGGGTTCGCCATCGTCACTGACGAGGATGGCTGGGGCAATCACGGCATGCTCATGGACAAGAGCGAGAAGCCCGAGATGGCTCACATGATGCTGGATGAGTTCATGAACCTCCGGGAGAAGTACCCGGACGGCCCGGCGGCGTTCCACTCACGGCTGTCCACCGGATCGGCGGTCAGCTTCGCCAACACGCACCCGATAGCAGTCGGCGGCGACCCGGAGACCCTGCTCTTTCATAACGGCGACCTGAGCACGATGATCTCCGTGGCCGAGGGCGAAAGCGACACGATGCGGCTGGCTGATGACTGGCTGCCGATCCTGGACCTGGACGACTGGGTCCACGCCGACGCGATCAACTGGGTCATGGAGCGCACTGGCAGCAAGGCTGTCGTCCTGACCAGCCACCCGAAGCACCAGGAGCAGGCCTACGTCTACAACCGGGGCCAGTGGCTGCTGACCCCCGAGGGCGCGCTGATGAGCAACGCGGACTACCTCGGGAAGGGCGTCGGCTGGGATGAGGAAATCATCAACGGCGACCTGTGGCGCTGGAACATCCCCGGCCGCACTCGGCTGAGGAACGAGTCGCAGCGGCGGCGGAAGGTGGAGGCGAGATGAAGCTGACTGAGGCAGAGGCGCGGCGGGAGATCGCCGCGCTCAACGCGAAATTCATCACCATCACGCCGCGC